>ERZ808037.722-NODE-722-length-27249-cov-13.286950_pt1 | contig 27249 bp, 28 predicted proteins | sample MGYA00380190_ERZ808037 | MGnify/ENA primary metagenome ERZ808037 (study PRJEB31490, sample SAMN06133399) | mouse gut metagenome | isolation source: J9 | host: mice | place: China: Chengdu | collected 2015-05 ...
CGCGAGGGTCAAATACCCCGCTGCTCTGCAGCGCTGCAAGTTTGATACCCCGTTGCTTGCAGCGGGGTCTTTGATTTGTCCGCACTGATGTCCTGTCCCGAAAGCCTCTTACAGATCTGCTCCACATCATAGCTTCCCTCTTTTTGCTGTGCTGCGATGACCTTTTCAATTTCCGAAAGCTCTTCCTCCAGTTCATCCGCAATCACTGACGCAGGCTTATTCTTGGAAAGCTTTATGCAGACGCTTTTCACCAGGCGTTCTAAGCTGCCCTCCATCTTCATGTCCACAAACGCCTTGCACATATCATACTTCTTCTCTCCGTTCTCCATAATCAAATCCTCCTCCTTAATCCTGACCTTCGCAACCACCTCGAGCAATTCTCTTGTATCGCCGTCCATCCTGCTATAAGCCTCTTTATTTTTTTCCATGACCTGCCTGAGCTTTTCTTTGTCCTTTCCGTACCGCACCACCTCAAACAACTGACGCAGCCCGGTATGATATTCCTCAAAACTGTCATGCTCATGACAATCATACAGATTCAGCCTGTAGTTTGTGACAAACCCTCTCATCTCGTCGTCAATCTCCAACAGGTCATACAGACATCTTGCTCCGTCCCACGGATGCTCTGTGCCATAGTAAACTACCAGCGTGATAACCGGCAGAAATTTTTCTTCTCTGGTCATTCCAGACAAAAAGGCATCTTTTTGCTCCGTGAGATCATGCTCCTTTTCGTGCAGCGCCTTTTTTTGCTTCCATTGCTTTTGATAGCTCAGACTCTCTGAAAGCATATTCCGCAGCACCATATGATAATCCACATAAGTCTGACTCTCCACCGCCAGTATATGAATCAGCCTTCCACGCCATATACGCGCTTTATCCACAATTGCCTTAAAATTCTTCCGCGTTCCCGCCTCTTTGCCCAAATAGACAGTGTGGCTTTCTGCCGGCTGCAATTCCTCAGGCTTTACCACCTGCCTGCCCTGAAACAATGCGCCATTTACCTGATCTGCAAATCTGAAATTATCTTCCAGATAATCAAACTGATATTCATCCGCTCTTCCCATTTCTCTAATCCTCCCTTGTATTTGCTGTGTCGGGATGCTCACTAAAAGTGCCATCCACTTTACGAAGCTTATGGCAATAAAGAATAGATTGCCTGCTGTATCATATAAGGGATTCGATAAGAATAGATGATATGAAAAAGACGTGATCTATCAGATTTTCAGATTCCCAGATATGCTTGAAATAATGATAACATAATTTCTTTTATATTGCAATTTTTTTCATGGTGAACAGAAGAACTTTAGTAACTGTTCAGCCAGGTCTGCGCAATTACTGCGCAGACCGTGAGAAAGCGTATATTGAGCCAAGAGTGAATCCGGCCCTTCGCCGTAGGCGAACTTTTAATGGCCGGATTCAGTAACTATGAAGCCGAAGGCTGAATAGTTACGAACTTTACACCTGTCTGAACTGTTACCTGCTGCAGGCAGGAGGGAAACCCAGCCCGGCCAAGAACCTCAAATAATATAAAGCTGCCCCCCGTTTTCCTTAAGCCACTCTCTGTACTGCCTGTAGTTGGGACAAAGGCTCTCCACCAGTCTCCAGAAATTTGCGGAATGATCCATAAACCGAAGGTGGCAGAGCTCATGGATGATCACATAGTCGCAGACCGGCTCCGGGGCCATGATAAGACGCCAGTTAAAATTCAGGTTTCCCCGCCCGCTGCAGCTTCCCCAGCGGCTTTTCTGATCCTTGATATGGATTTTTTCAAAATTAACATTTAAAATCCGGGCATATTCCAGGGCTTTTTGGGCAAAAACAAGCTGTGCCTCTCTGCGGTACCACTTTTCGAGCTGGGATCTTCTGTACTCATAATCCGCCTCATAGGGAACCCACATGAGGAGTCTGTCCATCACGCATTTGATTCTGGCCCGGCTCCTTTCCTCGCGGATTACGCTTAAGGCTCTTTTTTCCCCCAGATAGATGAGAATGTCCCCGCTTTCAAGCCTGGGCTTCTGCGCCAGCGCTTTCTGCCTTGCTCTTTTGAGCCTCAAATCCGTAGCCGCAATCCATTCCTTTTTCGAGGCTACGAAGGACTCTATCTCCTGCAGGCTCATCCACAGAGGCGCCTTTACAACCAAATTGCCATCTCTGTCAAAAGAGATGGCAATGGATTTTCTGTTGCTTCTGATCAATTGATATTGCATATTGCTCCTATCTGCAATGCTATTTCAAAAGGACTCTGCGGAAGTTTTTCTTTCCTCTTTTTACCACTGCCCCTTCTCCACCAAAGGTATCCTTTCCAAAGGCGGCCTTTATATCCGTAATCTTTTCGTTTCCAAGGGTTACGCCGCCCTGCTCGATGGCTCTTCTGCCCTCGGAGCGGCTGGCAACCAATCCGGCCTTGCAGAGTACGGAAATCATATCGATCATCCCGTCTGCAAAATCCTCCTCGGAAAGCTCGCTGGTGGGCATCTCGGCTGCAGTACCGGTGCTGAACAGGGCTCTGGCGCTTTCCTGGGCTTTGCAGGCCTCCTCCTGGCCGTGAACCAGGCTGGTAAGCTCAAAGGCAAGAATTTCCTTGGCCTGATTTAACTGGCTCCCCTCCCACCTGTCCATCTCGTCAATCTGCTCTAAGGGCAGGAAGGTAAGCATCCGCAGGCATTTGAGCACATCCGCGTCTGCAATGTTGCGCCAGTACTGATAAAACTCAAAGGGAGTCGTCTTGTTTGGATCAAGCCAGACAGCGCCCTTCTGGGTCTTACCCATCTTATTTCCTTCCGAATTAAGAAGCAGGGTAATGGTCATGGCATAGGCGTCCTTCCCCAGCTTGCGGCGGATGAGCTCTGTCCCGCCCAGCATGTTGCTCCACTGGTCGTCCCCGCCGAACTGCATATTACATCCGTATCTCTGGAACAGCTCATAAAAATCATAGCTCTGCATCAGCATATAGTTAAATTCAAGGAAGCTTAAGCCCTTTTCCATCCTCTGCTTATAGCACTCCGCCGTAAGCATTCTGTTTACCGAAAAATGAGGCCCGATCTCCCTGAGAAACTCAATATAATTTAAGTCAAGAAGCCACTCCGCATTATTCACCATCATGGCTTTTCCGTCAGAAAAATCGATAAAGCGGCTCATCTGCTCCTTAAAGCACTGGCAGTTATGCTCTATGGTCTCTTTGGTCATCATGGAGCGCATATCGCTTCTTCCGGAAGGGTCCCCCACCATGCCTGTGCCCCCGCCTAAAAGTGCGATGGGCTTGTTTCCTGCCATCTGTAAGCGCTTCATCAGGCAAAGCGCCATAAAATGTCCTACGTGAAGAGAATCCGCCGTAGGGTCAAAGCCGATATAGAAGGTAGCCTTTCCTTCATTGATCAGCTCCTTAATCTCCTCCTCGTCCGTTAGCTGGGCCAAAAGCCCTCTCGCTTTCAGTTCGTCGAATATTGTCATTTCGTAATTCCTCCCGGGTATTACCCATTTTTCATTTTTTATCAGAACGGCCCTCTGCGTTGTCAGCCTATTTATTCAACATCAGCTTGATCATGGCCTGGTTTAATCCATCCACCGTCAGCTTATACATGGGGAAAAGTCCCTTGATCGCCGTCTCCGCCTCCCGCCAGGGAGCATGGCCCGGCGCCATCTTGGGATTGAGCCATACCACCTTTTTGTAATGGCGCTTTAGAAGCTGCAGCCAGTCCCAGCCTGCAAGGCCTCCATTAGGCCCCCGGTAATTGCCGCTGGCAGAGTAAAGCTCCTCCGGAGCCATCGCCGCATCCCCTACCACAATCACCTTATAATCACTGTCAAGATTGCGGAACATCCATTCCGTATCGATCCAGTCCCCATTCTCGCATTCCGGCGTCTTATAGAGCTTGGAATAGATACAGTTGTGGAAATAGTAGGTTTTTACATCCTTATAATGATTGGATTTGTGTACCGCCTGGAACAATTCATTGAGCAGGGAGCTGAAGGGAATCATGGTTCCTCCCGAATCCATAAGAAGCAAGAGCTTTACCGCGTTTTTGCGCGGCTTGTCCATGACGATCTGGAGACAGCCGCCGTTGTTGCAGGTCTTGTCTATGGTTCCGTCAATGTCAAGCTCGGTCTTGGGAATATCCAGTCTTGTGGAAAACTGGCGCAGCTTTCTAAATGCCAACTGAAACTGACGGTTGTCAAGCATCCGGTCGTCCCTGAAATCTCTGTACTTGCGGGCGCCCACCACCTGAAAGGCGCTCTGATAGCCAGTCTTTCCTCCCACCCGGATACCGCCCATGAAGCCGCCCATATTTCCGAAGGCCGTCTTCCCCATGCTGCCGATCCAAAAGCTTCCGCCGTTATGTTCGCTGTCCTGATCTCTGAGCCGCTCCTTGAACTTGGTCTCTACCTCGTCCTTATCGATAAACTGGATTCCGTCCTGCTCGTTCATGCGGTAGCGCTCTTCCTCATCCACCAGATCAATCAGCTCCGATTTATCCAGCCATTTCATCATATTTTTGGATATTTCGTTCTCCGACTGGATTCCTTTGAAGGTTTCCTCAAAGGCCATGTCAAATTTATCGAAATCCGTCTCGCTCTTGACCAGAATCATCCGGGCAAGGTAATAAAACTGTGTCAGACTGCTCTCGCAGAGCCCCTTATCCAGAGCCTCCTGTAAGGTCAGCCACTCGCTCAAGGTGATGTTTAAGCCCTTTGCCTTACAGATATAAAAGAAATTAGAAAACATCCGCTTCCTCCTTCCCTGGACCGCAACGTTGTTTTCAGCTTGCTATATGCTTAATCCAGCTTCTGCCTCACTGTCTCTAAATCCTCATCCTTTTTAACCACCACGCCCACAAAAGGCAGCTTTGCGCGGATCTCATCTGCAGAGATTCCGCCGATCTGCAACGCGTTGATCCAGTCAATCAGCTCCGATGTGCTGGGCTTTTTGCGAATATCACGCAGAGAACGGATATTGTAAAATACGGTCATGGCATTTTTCAAAAGCTTATCCTCCACATCGGGATAGTGGGTGCGCACGATCTCCTCCATCAGCTCCTCATTGGGGAAATCAATATAATGAAAAATACATCTTCTCAGGAAAGCGTCCGGCAGCTCCTTCTCCGCGTTGGAGGTGATAATCACAATGGGACGCTGCCTGGCCTTCACCGTGCGCTTGGTCTCGTGGATATAAAACTCCATCTGATCCAGCTCCCAGAGAAGGTCGTTGGGAAATTCCAGATCCGCCTTGTCAATCTCGTCGATCAGAAGAACCACCTGCTCCTCGGCCTCGAAAGCCTCTCCCAGCTTGCCCAGCTTGATGTAGTGGGCAATATCATCCACGCCGGCCTCCCCGAACTGCCCGTCGTAAAGCCTCTGAATGGTATCATACATATAAAGTCCGTCCTGGGCCTTGGTGGTGGACTTGATATTCCAGATAATCAGCTTCTTTCCAAGAGAATTTGCCACGGCCTGGGCCAGCATGGTCTTACCCGTTCCGGGCTCTCCCTTAATCAAAAGCGGCTTTTGAAGGGCAACCGCCACATTGACGCTTGCCATAAGCTCATCCGAAGCCACATAATCCTGCGTGCTCAAAAATTGTTGTCCGTTCATCTTAACCTCTCTTTCATTTCCTGCTACCATGGAATTTCCACACTGTTCTGATACAATTGCCGCAAGTCAATATTTTCAACCTTTTTGTCCCGAAGCATCAGCTCTCCTACCGCCTCGGCCGCAGGCTTACCCTCGAACAAAATCTGATTCACCTGCTCGATAATCGGCATACTCACCTGGAATTTCCGGGACAGGGCATACCCCGCCTTGGCAGAGTAGACGCCCTCCACTACCATTTTCACCTCTGCCATCGCCTCTTCCATGGAAGCGCCTTTTCCGATCAGAATCCCCGCCCTGCGGTTTCTGGAATGCATGGAAGCACAGGTCACGATCAGATCCCCTATTCCGGTAAGCCCGTAAAACGTCTCGATCCTGCCGCCCATGGAAATCCCCAGCCTTGCAATCTCTGCAATTCCTCTGGTGATCAGGGCCGCCTTGGTGTTGTCCCCATAGCCAAGGCCGTCGGCAATCCCGGCCGCTAAGGCCACCACATTTTTAAGGGCCGCCCCCAGCTCGATTCCCATTACATCGGAGCTGGTATAAACCCGGAATACCCTGCTCATAAACAGGCTCTGAAGATATTCCGCCGTGGTTTTATCCCTGGTGCCTACCACGATTGTGGTAGGAATCCCCTTCCCCACCTCCTCCGCATGGGAAGGGCCGGAGAGCACAGCCACTTCCGCCTGGGGAATTTCCTGCTCGATGATCTGGGAGAGCGTCATAAGAGTCGCCTCCTCAATCCCCTTTGCCACATTGATGATCTTCTGTCCTTCTTTCACAAAAGGAGCCATTTTTGCCGCCGTGCTTCGGGTAAAAGGAGAGGGTACGGCCAACACCAGCGCGTCTTTACCCTCGATCGCTTCCGAAAGCCGGGTCGTAAATTGAATCTCCTGCTGCAGCAGCACCCCCGGCAGCTTGTCCTTATGCTCATGGGTCTTTTGGAGCATCTCAATTTCATCCTCCAGGGCAGACCACATGGTCACCTGATTTTTGTTATTGCTAAGAAGCCATGCCAGAGCGCATCCCCAGCTTCCGGCTCCGATGATTCCCACACTCGCCATAGTTTGATTCCACGCTTCCTTTCCTTATTTTGAGGCTATACTTTATTTTTCTTTGTAAGGTAGGTTTTCCTCTCCTCCCCCTTAATCAGCCGGACAATATTTTCCCGATGCTTGTAATAGGCCAAAGCCGTAAGCAGTGCCGTAACGAGATACATTTCATTGAGCACTGCCTGGGAGGAGCCGAAAAGCCCCATCTGTCCGACGATCACCATCTCAATCATCAACCCCGCATAGACGAGAAGGGAGCCCAGAGAGACATAATGGAGCAGAAAGAAAACGCTGAAAAAGATAATCACTCCCATGGGGACAAACAATGGATGGAAGGATAAAATAAGGCCGGCCGTAGCCGCAATCCCCTTTCCTCCCTTGAATTTCAGATAAAAAGGAAAATTATGCCCCAAAATAGCCCCTGCCGCCGCATAAAGCTTTAGGAGATAAATCTCGTCGGGGTGGGATTTGTCAAACAGCATCCCGCTGATCACAATGGCCAGGATACATTTAATAATATCTCCGGCAAGGACGATCAGTCCCGCTTTGGTCCCAAGAACCCGGAGGGTGTTGGTGGTACCCGCATTTCCGCTTCCGTGCTCTCTGATGTCGATTCCGTGCATTTTCCCGTAAATGAACGCGGTCTGAAACAGACCGAATACATAACCGATTGCCAGGCAGATGATTCTCTCCATATTTACTTAGACTCCTTTCGCTCCCGAATAATAAATTTCAGCGGTGTCCCCCGAAAGCCAAAGGCTTCACGGATCTTGTTCTCAATATATCTGGTATAAGAAAAGTGCATCAGCTCCTTGTCGTTTACAAAGATCACAAAGGTAGGGGGCTTGACGCCAACCTGGGTGATATAAAAAAGCTTCAGCCTTTTTCCTTTATCCGTGGGCGGCTGCTGGAGAGCCACGGCCTCGCTCATGATCTCATTGAGCACGCCGGTCGCCACCCGCATGGCATGATTTTCGCTCGCCATATTGATCAGGTCGTAGAGCTTTGAAAGCCTCTGCCCGGTGAGGGCGGATATAAAGGTGATTTCCGCATAGGGCATATAAGAGAGAATATTTCTTACCTTCAGGGTATACTCCTTTGTGGTTTTGTCATTCTTCTCGATGGCGTCCCATTTGTTGACTGCGATGATCACCGCCTTCCCTCTCTCATGGGCAATGCCGGCGATCTTGGCATCCTGTTCCGTCACTCCCTCCACCGCATCGATGAGCAATACCACAATATCCGCACGCTCCACGGCGCCTACGGTGCGCACGATCATGTATTTCTCCAGCTCTTCTTTAATCTTATTTTTGCGCCGAAGTCCTGCCGTGTCAATAAAAACATATTCCTGTCCTCCCCGGACCACAGGGGTGTCTACCGCATCTCTGGTGGTTCCCGCTATATCGGAGACAATCAGTCTGTTTTCACCGATCATCTTGTTGATCAGAGAGGATTTGCCCACATTCGGCTTGCCTACGATGGCAACCCTTATCTTGTCCTCCTCCTCTTCCTCCCCGCCTTTATCTCCCAGTTGTTCCATTACCACATCAAGCAAATCCCCGATCCCCAACTGATTGGCTGCGGAAATGGGGCGGGGATCCCCGATCCCCAGATTATAGAATTCGTACACATCCGCCATATATTTGTCAAAATGGTCTACCTTATTGACCACCAGTACCACCGGCTTATGAGAACGCCTGAGCATGTCGGCCACCTTTGCGTCCGCATCCACAAGCCCCTGCTTTACGTCCACCATAAAAAGGATGACGTCTGCGGTATCAATGGCGATCTGCGCCTGCTCCCGCATCTGGGATAAAATAATATCCTTGCTCTCCGGTTCAATCCCTCCGGTGTCAATCAGGGTAAAGGTGCGATCCAGCCACGACACATCCGCATAAATCCTGTCCCTGGTAATCCCCGGCGTATCCTTTACAATTGAAATCCTCTTTCCTGCCAACGCGTTAAAGAGGGTGGACTTGCCTACATTCGGCCTTCCCACCACCGCCACGATGGGCTTTTTATTTTTACTCATTTCTTTCCCCGCTTCTGCGCTCTGCGCAACTATTTTCCGTTTGTAAACGTTTCTTTCCTAATACTGCCTCTGCCAGATCATATCCGCTTGATTTTACAATATCTATTTTTACTTGTAAAGCCTTTTCCATTTCGGGCACGGTCACATCATCCAAAAAAACCGCTTCCCCGGCCCTTAACATATTTTGTGACAAAAGAAGCCGCTCTCCCAAAGGCCTGTCCTTAAGCTGCTCTATTATATCCCCTCCCGTAAGGAGCCCTGCAACCGTGATCTTCTCTCCGAAAAAACGGTTCACAATCTCATATACATGAATGTTTATCCCGGTTTTCAGAGCCATAAGCCGCTCTGCCATTTCAAGAATATAAGGATAGGCCAGCCGTCCTGTTGCCATGGAAATTTCCTCCCTGCTCTCGGGCAGCGCAGGGGCGTTTTCCGACAGCTTCTTTATGGCGTCCTCAAATTCATTCAGGAAAAGCCGCATCATTCCCACGCCGTTTTCAAGCTGCAGATAACCGTCGTAGGTTTCCTGGGGCGGAAAATCCCATCCCGCCATCAGATACCATTCGTCGCTTGCGTGGACAAAATGAATCCCATGCTTCTCGAAGCTCTCCTTCTGGAATCCGTGAATCAGGGTAAGCACCTGCCTGGCCTCCTCCGCAGTGAAGGCTTCTAAGGGGTAAAGCCCCTCCCGGTACCTGGAAAGCCCTACGGGAACCACAGACACGCTCTCAAGCACAGGTATGTATTCCATGAGCTTGCGGATACTAAAGGAAAGCTCCCGGCCGTCATTGACTCCCTTGCAAAGCACAATCTGCCCGTTCATGGCAATCCCGGCCTCATATAGACGCTCCGCCTTCTTTAAGGCTTCTCCGGCAAAACGGTTATTCAGCATTTGACACCGAAGAGTGGGATTCATGGTCTGAAAGGAAATATTAATGGGAGAAAGGCGATACTTAATAATCCGCTCCACATCATGATCCGACATGTTGGTGAGGGTCACATAATTCCCCTGCAAAAAGGAAAGCCTGGAATCGTCATCCTTAAAATACAGAGTATCCCTCATTCCCTTTGGCATCTGGTCAATAAAGCAGAAAATACATTTATTGCGGCAGGAGCGGTATTCATCCATGAGACCGTTTTCAAACACGATCCCCAAATCCTCATCCTCCTGTTTCTCAACCTCCAAAAGCCATTGCTCCTTATCAGGCTTTTCAAGCAGAATCTCAAGATATTCATTCTCGGTATAATATTGATAATCAAAAATATCCTCTATTTCCTGGCCGTCTATGGCAAGAATTCTGTCCCCAGGTTCAATCGAAAGCTCCCAGGCGATACTCCCCTCCTGCACTCCCTGCACCAGATGCCCTTTTTTTTCTTTTTTTTCCACGCTGCCTCCTGCACCTTGCTGATCTGCATCCTTTTGCTGCTTGTTTCTATTTTACTAGAATTTTCTTGACGTGTCACTAGCATAATGATATAAAATAGGTATCAGGTAAAACCAAACCATATTGATTGAACGGAGGTTGCCATGCCCGACTTACATAAACTAGAAACGGCCATCCCTGTTGCTTCCCTGAAGCTGATTGTTATGGATTCAGCCGCCAGGTTAGGAGAAAATGTTAACCATCATCTTGTTACCTTCAGAAAGAACATTAAGAGCCTTGCCAAAAATGATCATGCATTTAAAGGCTATGCTACACAGAGCTATCTTTTAGACGCTGCCTGTTACCGTTTCGGAAGCGGAGAGGGAAAGGCCGTGATCAGCGAATCCGTAAGAGGCGCGGATCTGTTTATTCTCACAGACGTCTGCAATCATAGTATTTCTTATACTATGAACGGTTATACAAACTACAAATCTCCTGACGACCATTATCAGGATCTGAAAAGAATTATCGCCGCAGTAAACGGCAAAGCACATCGAATCAATGTAATCATGCCTTATCTGTATGAAGGCCGTCAGTTCCGGAGAAATTGCAGGGAATCCTTAGACTGCTCTTATGCCATTGAGGAGCTTAGCAAGATGGGTGTGAACAATCTGATCACCTTTGATGCCCACGATCCCAGTATCCAAAACGCCGCTCCTTTGTGCGGTTTTGATAATTTTACACCTCCTTATCAGTTTATCCGGGCTCTTCTTGCAACACAAGACGATCTGCTGATTGACAAAGACCATCTGGTGGTTATCAGCCCCGATGCGGGAGGATTGAACCGCGCCATATACTTTGCCAATGTGCTTGGCGTCAATACGGGTATGTTCTACAAGAGAAGAAACTATTCCCAGCATCCGGAGACGGATACCACAGAGGGCGTAAAAGAATTTCTGGGCGATAGAGTGGACGGCAAGGATGTGATCCTGATGGATGATATTATCGATACCGGAAGCAGCATCCTTGAAACTGCAAGGCTGCTGAAGGCAATGAACGCCAAAAGAGTCTATATCTGCGCCACCTTCGGTCTTTTTTCAGACGGGCTCTCTCTCTTCGACGAAGCCTACGAAAAATGCTATTTTGATAAGGTTGTAACCACCAACCTTACCTACCGGATCCCAAAGCTGCATGAGCGCCCCTACTATGCGGAAGCCGATATGAGTAAGTTTTTAGCCTCCATCATCGATTTTATGAACCATGATTCCTCTATGGCGAACGTATATACCCCCACCGAAAAAATACGGGAATTCCTGGCCCGCTACAACAACCGGGAAGAAAGCTTTAATATCAATGAGTAAAGGGAGCGCCCCGGCGCTCCCTTTCTACTAGCAATATTCATCCAATACCGGAAAAGTCATATTCACCTTAAACAAATCCCCATCCATCACAATTTCGAATATCCCCCTCTGGGCCTGTGTAAGGTTCTTGGCAATTGACAATCCTAAACCGCTGCCCTCGGTGGTTCTGGATTCATCTCCCCTGATAAATCGTTCTGTCAGCTCCTGGGGACTTACCTTTAAGGGCTGTGCCGAAATATTCCTGACACAGAGCAGCACCTGCTTCTGCCTCTCTTCGTCCTCAAATACTTCCAGGTCTATATAAACCCTGGTTCCCGGCAATGCATATTTCACAATATTGTTAAAAAGGTTTTCGATTACCCGCCAGATTCTTCTGCTGTCGGCTTCAATGAACACACTGCCCTTAGGAGCCCGCAGTACCGGAAACAGCGCCTTCTCCTCAAATTTCTCCGAAAACTCTCCGATGGTCTGATTTAAAAGCTCAATCAGATTGATCTTTTCCCATTGAAGCACGATATTTCCCGAGGAGATCTTGGAGGCCTCCACCAGATCGTCCGTAAGCTGCTTCAGCCGCTGGGATTTGGCGTCCAGCACCTCAATATACTCTCTGATTTTGGGATCACTTATATTTTCCCGTTTAATCAAATCCACGTAATTGATAATGGAGGTAAGGGGGGTTTTGATGTCATGGGAAACATTGGTGATCAGATCAGCCTTAAGCCTCTCATCCTTCATACTGGTCTCCACCGCATTGCGCACACTCTCTCCGATGCTGTTTACCGCCCGGGCCAGCACAAGCTCCTCCCCATACATCCCTTCTTCCTCCACCTTATGGGAAAGGTTCCCCTGGCGTATCAACTCGATTCCTTCTAAAATCCGCTGCCTTGCAAGCGCGGAACGATACAGCACGTACCCTGCGCCTGCGTTCCATGCCGCCAGAAGCGCCATTCCCAAAAGCCACAAAAAGGTTTCAAGATGATCCACAAACAGATAGAAGGTCAATACTATAAATATCCCGTTAAAAAGGACAAATACGCCAAGGGGTACCCAAACTCTCAGAATCAGCGCCGAATTCCTGAAAAAATACAGAACCCACTTTCTCAGCCACAGCCCTCCTTGCCGCAGCAGGCTGCGGCTCCAAAGCGCTTTTGCCTTGATTCTTCTCACAAAGCTGTAATAAAAGAAAGAAAAAATCAGGCTGACAAGAAGCGCCGATACACCTGCAAATACAACTAAAAACCCGTTTTCCAGCGACATCCATAAGGCGCCAACCATCCTCGAAATGCCATACAGTGCTGTCCAGAGAAGCCCGGCCCCCGCTAACGCCATAAGCTCTGTAGGAATGGAATCCTCAGGATATAAGACAATGGCTCTTTCCCCTGTCTCCTTTTTGCGCCCCCGCCCTTCCTTCAGGGTCAGCGTTACCAAAAGAAGCAGATAAATGAGAATACAGGCCGCGCCGCCAAACAGATACTGCCACAGATAGGGGACAAACCTTCCAAACCTGTCTCTGGCCTGGGCAAAGCCATCCTGGGCGCCGTAGGCGGAATTTACGCCGATCATCACCTGGGTTTTATCCGGATAGGCATATTCATATCCATTGAAAAGATACCGCAGCGTGGCTTCCTCTATCAGAGTATTCGTCTCAAACCGCATGGCGGAGGCATCATAAAAAATATATTTCTCACACTGCCTCTCCAGCTCCTTTTTTAACTGCTGGGCTGAAAGCCCTCCTTCTATATTCGTATAGGTTTCTGTCCTGTCTCCTATGGTTTTGGTGATAAAAAAGAGGACATTCGAGTTGCCTGCGTCAAAATAGTCCTTATAATCCAGGTAATTATTGTAATTGACATATAGATCCTCTGCCGTGGTATTCAGGTTATCGCACAGAGTGCGGTATTCCTCCCAGGAACACACATAGTTTTCAATATTCTTGTTCTCCACGGTGCGGTATCTGTTTTTCAGAACCCTTTCCTGCACGTCGCTGCGCTCTATGGGCGTGGGATCCAGAATATTTCCTGACACATCAATGACCTGAACCGCATCCGAAAGATCCGAAGTCAAATATTTGGCTCCGCTGTGATAGCTTTCTTCCTCGATTTGGGTTACGGTTCTGCCGCTGCTCAAAAAACGGTTCACATCCTCTGCGCTCAGATAGACCTCTTCATACTCAAGCCCTGCCTGGGCCCACTTAAGCAGATCGTCCAAATAATAACGGGCCGTGATATATTCTCTCGGCAGCTCATTATATCTTCCTGCAAAAGCGGTAACATCTATTTCCTTTTTGGGATCAAACACTCCGTCTGTCTCCATCTGGCTTCGGATGGCCCCATAGCAGATCACATCGGAAATATGGTTTCCCAAAAGCCGGTTAAACAGCTTGGAATCCTCAAAGGAGACGCCCTGCTTCTCCCCAGAGAGACGATACGTCTCCGCCCCCTTTTTGGTGTACAGCACAAAATAAGAGCCTGTAACGGCCATGGCAATCAGCAAAACCGCCGCCACCAAAAACAGATGCTGCAGAAAGTGAAGAAAGGACGTGCCCCGTCTTGCTCTTGAGCGTCTGTGGGAAATCCTTTTCTTTTCGGTTTTCTGTTCTAATTCTCTTTCATCCTCTTGTACTTTTTGTTCATCCATGATCATACCCCCGCCTCTTAAAGAATGCCTATTGCTTCTCGATCTTATAACCTACCCCCCAGACCACCTTCAAATATCTGGGCTCCTTGGGGTTGATCTCAATTTTTTCCCGGATGTGCCTGATGTGTACCGCAACCGTATTATCCGCTCCGATGGCTTCCTCATTCCAGATATTTTCATAGATCTGGTCAATGGAAAACACCTTCCCTTTATTTTTCACCAGCAAAAGAAGAATGTTATATTCGATGGGGGTCAGCCGTACGCTTTCCCCGTCCACCGTCACCTCTTTCGTATCGTCATTGATACAAAGGCCCCCTGCCGTAAAGAGCGCATTGTTCTCCACATTCAGATTCCCGAGCTGGGTATATCTGCGCAGATTGGATTTCACCCTTGCCACAAGCTCAAGCGGATTAAAGGGCTTGGTAATGTAATCATCCGCACCGATATTCAGTCCGAGAATCTTATCCGTATCCTCCGACTTTGCCGAGAGAAAGATAATCGGGATACTGCTGTATTCTCTGATCTTTAAGGTGGCGTGAATCCCGTCCAGCCTGGGCATCATAATATCTATGATCAGAAGCTGTATATTCTGTTCCTTCAAAACCCGTATGGCCTGCTCCCCGTCATAGGCCTTATAAATCCGGTAGCCCTCCTGGAGCAGATAAATTTCAATGGCATCCACAATTTCCCTGTCGTCATCGCAAACCAAAATATTTGTCATTTTATTTTATCCCTTTATTGTTGTTTTCTATAGTAAACCATACAAATTTTAAGTGTTAGGTAGGGAAAAAATTAAGAATTTATTAATTCCAAAAAAGCCCCGAGATTCCCCCTTTTTCCCTGACTGGCCCTGTGGGAAAACAGATAATGGCTGTTGCAGCAGGTGCAAAGATCGGTTACCGCCAGATTCTGGGGCAGGATCCCCGCATCAAGCAATACCCTGCGGTTTGCCTCCCACAGGTCAAGCTGATACTTGCCCTTCTCCTTTCCTTTTCTCAGGAAATCCTCACACCCTTTTGCAAATTCCTGCAAAAAAACATCGGCCACTTCCCCGCTGACCTCATAGCAGTCCCGGCAGATGGAAGGCCCGATGGCCGCAAGGACATGCTCCGGCCTGGTGCCAAAAGCGGTATGCATGGCCTTTAACACCGCCTCTCCCATGCGGCCCACAGTTCCCCGCCAGCCGGAATGGCCAAGGCCGATGGCCTTTGTTTCCACATCCACAAAATACAGGGGCACGCAGTCGGCATAAAGCGTACACAGTACAATCCCCGGCTCATTGCAAATCAGTCCGTCCACATCCTCATAATCCAGCGGCCGCACTGTTCCCTTTCCGCAATCCTTTTGGGTGACCAGCCGCACATTGGTGGTATGGGTCTGTCTGGAGCAGACGATCCTCTCCGGTGTGGTCTCCAAAACCTCCGCAATCCGCCGGAAATTTTCATCAACCGCCTCTTTTTTATCCCCTCTGGTATAACTTAAATTCATGGAGGCCCATTCCCCCTTACTGACGCCTCCTGTTCTGGTGGAAAATAAATGTCTGACCATTCCGGTTTTCTCCAAAAGAGGAAAGGTCAGATATTCCAGCTCCTTATATCGGTTTACCCTCATTGGGCTATTGCCTGTCTTGCGGATCAATTCCATGCTGATACCTCGCTTTTCTTAAATCTGTCTGTTTTATAATAAACGGCAAATTATTTTTTGTGATTTACCGAAAAACCTGCTCTACCAGGAACAGGGTCTGCCCCTGCGGATATAAGGGAACGCATTTTGATACCAGTGTATTTCCTTTCCGCAGATCGCCACCACATCATAACGAAGCTGACATCCTTCCTTCGTCTGATGGGTCAGACGGTAGTAGTCCGATGCAATACAGATTCTGGACTGCTTTTGGCTGTCCACAGCCTCCTCCGGCCGCCCCGCCAGGAAGCTGCTTCTGTACTTTACCTCCACAAAAACCAGGCAGTCCTCATGGAGTCCGATCAAATCCACTTCGCCCTGCCTGCACCTGAAATTCTTTTCCAGAAGCGTAAAGCCGCGCTCTCTCAGATAGCAGGCGGCCTGCTCCTCATATACTTTTCCTTTTTCTCTTTTATTTGTTCTTCCCATCCAGCTTTGCCTTGATCTTATCCATCGCATCCACAAATACCAGTATCTCCGCCACCACCTCATACAACTCCGGCGGTATCATATCACCGATTTCCAGCCGGGAAAGGGTATCCGCCAGCTTATCATCTTGGTGTACCGCTACCTTGGACTCCTTGGCCTTTTCTATGATACGCTCCGCAAGGGCCCCCTTCCCGCTGGCAATGACTCTGGGCGCATCGTCGTCCGGGTCGTAGGAAAGGGCGATCGCCTGTTTTATTTTTTCTTTTTTCTCAGCCATCCCTGCTCCCTCTACGCCCTTGCGTCAAAAGAATATCCTGCCAGTGCGGAAATATTTTTTCCCTGCTTTAATATTTCGTCCATCACAGTAGTACTTTCCTCTTTATTGATAAATTCCGCGTTCATCGTATATCCCCTGTCCTCCATACGTTTGTTTAAGATGGAAATATTCTGGGCGATGAGATCCAGCGCCCCATCGTCCTGGAGGTAAAATTTCGTGGACACCTTCTGGTTCTGCATCGCCACATGGACGTCCACGCTTCCCAAATGATCCATATCCAGATGCAGCAGCGCGCTGACGCTTCCGTCCTTTTTGGCCAGGCTCTTCTTGTTGGTGTAGACAAACAGCTCCCCGTTGGCATTTTTTCCCTGCATCTTTAAGGGGATCTGCACGTAGGCAAACATGTGATTGAGCTGGTTCATAAAATCGATATTATTGCTCACGTTGGTGATGGTTCTTGCAAGGGGGTTATCTCCTCTTGCGGCCTGGGAGAGAGCCTGGTTTAAACGGTTCATCTGGCTGTTCAGGCGCTCATAAAGCCGATCAACGCTGTTTTCCTTTGCAACCTCCTCGGGCTTTAACAGCCATTGGCCCGTCATATGATTTTTTAAAAGCTGCTTGAACTCTTTTGACTCCAACAGCTCAAAAAGCGCTCCTTTATCCGCCGTCCCTTCCTGGGTTAGAAGCTTCTCTATCTCCACCAGCAGCTCCCGGGTGCTTATTTTGCTGTTTAAAAAGGCAAAGGACGTCTTATCCGGCACACCGGCCTGCTTCATCTGCTGCACCAGTTCCTTCAGATCTTCCTCCCCGAAAAAAGGCGGCTTTGCCGCACCCTCACCGGCCGCCGCAGGCGCCTCCCCTTTAGCAAGGACTTCCGCCTTTTCCCCGCCGGCTGACCCCGCCGTATTTTCTTCTCCTTCCAGAAGGGCCCCTATCACCTCCTTATAGAAGGCAAGCCCCTGCTGGACATTTCCGTTTCCTGTTATCTCCTGAAAGGTCTGGGAAAAAGCCTCCGTAATATCCGCCAGGCTCTCGCTGAGCTGATGCTGATAATTTTTGTAAGCCTCAAACTGCCCGATATTCTCCGGTGTAATGGGAATGGAAAGGCGCTGCATCTGCACCAGTGTCTGCAAATCTGCCTGAGGATTGGCGCCAATCAGGCGATTCATCTGATAAAGGGACTGCTTGTCGATGGGAAGGCCTTCCTGCATCATGGCCTTTACCATCCGGGTTGTAATTTCATTTTCGGGCAGCCCGGCCGCCGCAAGAGCCCTTGACACATTGGGATCCTGACCCATATTTTCAAAAAGGGGCGCAAGCACCACCTTGGAACCACTGTTATTTTTGATCTGGAAGGACAAAATCTGCCCCGGCAGTACCGACATATTTCCCTCCAGCTTTGCCTGAAGGAGCTGGTTTTTTCCGATGGAAAGAAGCACGTCGCTCCCCTCCTTCAGCAAAACCTCCCCGGATATGGTCTGACCCGGAAGCTTTCCCAGTATGGACTCCATTCCTTTTTTCAGTCCCTGCTCCATGGCAGGCGTTGTCTCTATCCCCGTATTTTCCACATAATTCTGATTGATCTGTCCAAAAAACGCCGATAGCTTCATATCTGTCCCCTTCTTACTCAAATTACCCTGCAGGAAATAACGGCCGCCCTCCTGTGCATATCCTCTTACTTTTCGTCAGAAGACGTCACGAAATTCCCGATAAAGCTCCTTCTGTGAATGGGCGAAGGCCCATATTTCCTGATTGCCTCAATATGGGCCTTCGCCCCATAGCCCTTGTTGGAGGCAAAACCGTATTCCGGATAAAGCCTGTCATATTCCACCATCATCCGGTCCCTTGTCACCTTGGCAATAATGCTGGCGGCGGCAATGGAGATACTCCTGGCATCTCCCTTGATGATGGGAATCTGCTTTATGGGAACCCCGGGTATGGTCACCGCATCATTTAACAGCAAATCCGGCTTATGCTTTAACTGCCCGATCGCCTGCCGCATGGCTTCATAGGTAGCCTGAAGGATATTGATCTCGTCAATCCTTTCCGGCTCCACCACCCCAAGCCCTGTGGCGAGCGCCTTTTCCATGATTATCTCATAAAGCTCCTCTCTCTTTTTTTCGGACAGTTGCTTGGAATCATTAAGATATAATATATCACAATCTTTCGGCAAAATCACCGCTCCCGCAGCCACAGGCCCCGCCAACGGCCCTCTTCCCACCTCGTCGATCCCGCAGATGTAGGAATAGGATGCATATGTCCTCTCATACTCCTTCATTTTCTCTGTCCGTAACAGCTCCTTTTCATAGGCTGTCTGCCGTTTCCGGGCTTTCTCCACCAGCGCTTTTACTCCCGGACGCTCATCCTTTTCATAAATACTTATAAAAGCAGGCAGCTCAGTATCACTGGCTGCCTGTAAAATACTTTTAATCCCGCTTATCTTCTGCTCCATAATCAGGTTCCCCCTCTTTCGTCTGTCACTGATGCTTTATCATCCCCATTTTGTTAAGAGGCCAGATACGCATCCATGCCTTTCCGATAAATTCATCCTGATGTATATTCCCTACCACCGGATCCCGGCTGTCCGAGCTGTTATTCCGGTTGTCTCCCATCACAAAATACTCATCCTCTCCTAAAACCACCGGCTCAAACGCCCGTCCCGGATCGATGATCGGCTCTTTGCCGTAGGATTCCTCTAAAACCTCTCCGTTTATATAAACAGCGCCGCTCTCGTCAATATAAACAGTCTCTCCCGGCAAGCCGATAATCCTTTTGATGTAGTAGGTTTTTTCTTCATACCGGAAAGGAAAGACGATAATGTCAAAGCGTCTGGGCTCCTCAAACCGATAGGAAATCTTATCCACAATCAGATTATCCCCATCCTCCAGCATGGGCTCCATAGAACTGCCGATCACCTTAGTCCGCTGTCCCACATAGGTCACAATCAGAAAGGTCAACCCCAGGACAACCAATAAATATAAACTTGTACTCAATATTTCTTTCAGTTTTTTACTCACTGCCATTCCTCCGGACGTTCTAACGTAATTCTGCCAATCTTTCCGCTTCTGAAATCATCCACCAGTATCCGGGCCGCACGCTTTAAATCCGGCGTCTCTCCCTTCTGAAAACAGTGTCTGCTGACAGCGATTTTCTCCAGCGTCTGATAGTAATGCCTCTCCTCTTCCCCGGTATTTTCGTCAATGCTGTACCGCTGTGCGAGCCGTCCGGGATAAAACTTTGAAAGACAGGCGATGATAGCAGCCGCCAGCTCCTCGGTCTGCAAAATTTCGTCATTGATCGTGCCGATCATGGCCAGCCTCTCCCCAACCCTCTGGTCTTCAAATTTGGGCCAGAGAATCCCCGGTGTGTCGAGAAGCTCCAAATTCTTATTCATCCTGATCCACTGTTTCCCCTTGGTGACTCCCGGCTTGTTTCCCGTCCGCGCAGCGGCCTTTCCCGCAAAGGAATTGATAAAGGTAGATTTCCCCACATTGGGAATGCCGGATACCATCGCACGGACCGGCCGGTTGATGATTCCTCTTTTCCGATCCCGCTCTATCTTTTCACGGCAGGCCTCCTGGATCAGCGGCAAAATCCCCTTAACCCCTGCACCCGTTCTGGCGTTTATCTCCTGTACAAAAAATCCCTTTTCAGTGAAAAACTCTTTCCACAGGGCATTATATTTCTCATCCGCCAAATCCGACTTATTCAGCAGAAGAATACGGAACTTCCCTTTTCCGATCTGATCAATATCCGGATTTCTGCTGCTCATAGGAGCCCTGGCATCTACCAGCTCAATAATAAGTTCCACCAGCCTGGCATCTTCCTGCATCATCCGCCTGGCCTTGGTCATATGGCCTGGATACCACTGATAATTCATGACGCTACCTCTTTATTTTACAAATCCCATATCGCTTAGAGTATCCCCGAGATAAAACCAGGCCTTCCCGGTAATGGTATCCCTTCTGACCGGTCCGATATTTCCCGAACGGCTGTCCTCACTGGCATTGCGGTTATCGCCCAGCACAAAATACTCGTCGCTTTCAAGTGTAATTTCCGTCTCCGCTATCCCGGCATCTGCAATTATGTCATAGGACTCATCCTCTTCCAAAAGCTCCCCGTCAATATACACATAACCGCCGCTGATCCGGATTTTTTCTCCCGGAAGCCCTATCACCCGCTTCAGATAATAATGGGAATTGGGATTGCCATTGGGCAGAAATACAATCACATCCCCTCTTTGGGGAGACATCATTTTGTATAAAAATCTGTTGACCAACACCTCATAGCCGTTATAAAGCACCGGCTCCATAGAAATGCCGATGACGCTGATTTTCATCCCCATGGAAAAAACAAGCACAAACGCCACTAAAACGGCGGCAAAGCAACAAAACAGGGTACTGAATATATCCCGTATCATTTCCCTGCTGATCCATTTTTTCTTTTCGTAGAAGGTTAATCCCTTACGTCTTGCCATATGTCACTTATCCTCCGGGGATGAAGGCAAAAGCTTAGCCGGGCCAGGCTCCTGCCCTGACGGACTTATACAAAAAGGACAATTGTTTCCAACTGTCCCTTGTTTTTGCATGTTACGCCCTTTTATCTGACGATTTCCTTTACCTTGGCCTTCTTGCCTACACGTCCTCTTAAGTAATTCAGTTTCGCACGTCTTACCTTACCTCTGCGGACTACTTCGATCTTCTCAACGTTGGGAGAGTAAACCGGCCAGGTCTTTTCAACGCCGACTCCATTGGAAGCCTTTCTTACAGTGAAGGTTTCCCTTGCGCCTGTCCCCTGTCTCTTAAGAACCACACCCTCGAAAATCTGGATTCTTTCTCTGTTTCCTTCCTTGATCTTGCCGTATACCTTTACGGTATCGCCTACGTTAAATTCCGCTACTTCCTTAAGCTGTTCGTCTTCAATACTCTTGATTAACTCGTTCATCTTAATAACCTGTTTCCTTTCTATGATCTGCCGTTCCTGGCCCCCGCAAAAACAGGAAAATTTTATCCTGCTCTTCCGTGCCGCTCTGCCGGCAGAAAATCTGTAGACTCATCAGATGTTCTTAATACACATGTAACAGAGGACCATCACAATTTCGCAACAATAATAATCTATCATATCGCCGAAGAAAATGCAAGCAGAAAATCACCGGCTCCCGGCCTTTGGCTATACTCTCAGCCCGGGCTCTTCTCATCCCCGTTCCTATTCTGATTCTTTTTTTCCCTCCGGCGTCTTCTCTCTTCTCTTTTTGCCTTTTTTATAAAGTATTCCTGATTTTCTTCCGCCCACTTTTCGTAAAGCTCCGGCCGGGCGTTTCTGGTACGGTCAAGGGACTGTTCCAGCCGCCATTCCTCTATCTTCTGATGATTGCCGGAAAGGAGAATCTGCGGCACTGCCTTTTCATGCCAAAGCTCCGGCCTTGAATACTGGGGATACTCTAAGAGATAATTTCCAAAGCTCTCCGTCTCGCCGGAAAGGGCATTGCTCAAAACCCCCGGCACCATTCTGGATATGGCGTCAATCATCACCATGGCAGGCAGCTCCCCGCCGGTCAGCACATAGTCGCCGATGGACACATAGTCTGTGACGATCTCCTCCAAAACCCTCTCGTCAATCCCTTCATAGTGGCCGCAAAGAAAAATCAAGTCCTCCTCCTTTGCCAGCTCTCTTGCCAGTTCCTGATGAAAGACCCGCCCCTGAGGCGTCACATAAACGACTCTGGGAGGCTTTTTATTTTTTTCTCTTTTGAAAATCCCCTCTGTTACGGCCTTCCATGCGTCATAAACGGGCTGCGCCTGCATGAGCATACCGGCTCCCCCACCGTAAGGGTAATCATCCACCTTTTTGTGTTTCTCTGCAGAGTAATCTCTGATATTAACCGTCTCTAACGAAATAACCCCTTTTGAGAGAGCCCGTCCGATGATGCTCCCGCAGAGCCCGCCCTCCACCATTTCCGGGAACAAAGTAAGCACATGAAAATTCATAAAGGGTTCTCTTTTGCTCTCCTGTCTGTCTTCACCCATCCAACAATCCCTCAAGTACGTGAATTTCTATTTCGTTTTTCTCGAAGCTTATGTCAAGGACACATTCTTTAATGGCCGGAAGCAGCAGCTCCCTGCCGTCCTCCAGGGAAATTACATAGACATCATTCGCCCCTGTCTGCATCACATCCTTTAACCGGCCTTTTAATCCCTCGTCCGACACCACATTCATGCCGATCAGATCTGCAATAAAATATTCGTCCTTATTAAGCTTCACCGCATTTTCCCTTGTGACATAAAGGGATTTTCCCCTGAATCTTTGTACCTCGTCCAGACAGTCGCAGTCTTTAAACTTAAGGATGACAAATTGCTTAAAAAACCTTGCGGATTCGATCTGAAGAGGACGCAACTCCTTTTCTGTATCCAGCAGCACCTCCTTCAGATTTTTAAAGCGTTTTGCATCATCCGTGGTGGGGAATACCTTAACCTCTCCCCTGACCCCATGGGTGGACGAGATAATTCCTACTTTTAGTACCTTTTCCATTGTGAACCTCCCTGCACCAAAAAGGGATGTCGCTTTCCCAGGAGACTATACCCGCGAAAGAACATCCCTTTTTACACCGTTTACTAAATTACCCGGTCTTTTGGATCAGACGATTTCCACGTCTACTCTCTGATTTTCTTTGGATGATGCCGCTTTAACCACAGAGCGGATTGCCTTTGCAATTCTTCCCTGTTTTCCAATCACTTTACCCATATCGGAAGCAGCAACATGAAGCTCTATCGTAATATGCTTTCCCTCTTCCTTTTGGGTTACCAGAACTTCATCCGGATGTTCAACAAGCGCTTTCGCAATTATTTCAACTAATTCCTTCATAGTCCACCTCCAAAAGAGTTAGCAACGCAAGCTTATTTTTCAATGCCTGCCTGCTTGAAAATCTTGCTTACAACTTCTGTAGGCTGCGCACCATTGGCAAGCCATTTTTTGGCCAGTTCCTCATCCACATGACAGGTACTGGGGTTTGTCTTCGGGTCATAGGTTCCGATTTCCTCGATAAACCTTCCGTCTCTGGGAGATCTGGAGTCTGCTACTACGATTCTATAAAAAGGAGCTTTCTTCCGACCCATTCTTCTTAATCTGATTTTTACTGCCATCTCTTTCACCTCCGTGATGTAATTGATTTAAAAATGTATTTTGAAAGGAAGCTTTCAAACGCTGTTTGTTTTATGCCTCCGTTTTCAACTTCTTTCCGGGCTTTAGGGGAAATTTACTCTTTAAAAGGGAAATCTCATTCCGCCGAAGCCGCCTCTTCTCTTACCGCCAAAACCGGACATCTGCTTCATCATCTTCTGGGACTGCTCAAACTGCTTGACAAAGCGGTTGACCACCGCCATATCTACCCCGGCCCCTCTTGCAATTCTGCTTTTTCTGCTCAGATTCAGGAGCTTGGGATTTCTTCTCTCCTGCGGCGTCATGCTCAGGATAATTGCCTCCGTCCTGGCAAGCTGCTTTTCATCAATCATGGACTCAAGATTGCCAAGCTGCTTGCTCATCCCCGGCAGCATCCCCAGAATGCTGGTAAGCCCGCCCATGTTGCGCATCTGCTTCATACTCTCTAAATAGTCGTTGAAATCGAACTTGCCCTTCTTCATCCGGGCAGCCATTTCCTTTTCTTTCTCCTCGTCAATGGAGATATTCTCCTGCGCCTTCTCGATCAACGAGAGCACATCCCCCATGCCCAGGATCCGGCTTGCCATCCGGTCGGGATAAAACTGCTCCAAATCCGAGAGCTTTTCTCCCATACCCACATACAGAATCGGTTTCCCGGTAACTGCCTTTACCGAAAGCGCCGCGCCGCCTCTGGTATCGCCGTCCATCTTGGAAAGGATTACGCCGTCGATTCCGATCTTTTCGTTAAATTCCCTGGCTACCGTAACCGCATCCTGTCCGGTCATGGCATCCACCACCAGAAGGGACTGATGGACGTCTACCTGCTCCTTGATTTCCTGCAGCTCCGCCATCATATCCTCGTCGATATGGAGACGTCCCGCGGTATCCAGAATCACCACATTGTGGCCGTTTTTCTTTGCGTGCTCGATTGCCGCCCTAGCGATATTCACAGGCTTTTGATTCTCCCCCATGGAGAATACTTCCACCTGCTGCTTTTCACCGTTGATCTGCAATTGCTTGATTGCGGCGGGCCTGTACACGTCACAGGCAACCAGCAAGGATTTCTTGCCCTTTTGCTTTAACTTGCCTGCAATCTTGGCGGTAGTCGTGGTCTTACCTGCTCCCTGCAGGCCGCACATCATTATAACGGTAATCGATTTGCCGGGCTGCATCTGAATCTCGGTCGTTTCAGATCCCATCAGGGCAATCATCTCTTCGTTTACGATTTTGATCACCATCTGCCCGGGATTTAAGCCGTTCATCACGTCAGAACCGATGGCCCTCTCCTCTACCGCCTTAACGAACTGCTTGACTACCTTGAAATTCACATCCGCCTCTAACAGGGCAATCTTAACCTCTTTCAGAGCCGCCTTTACGTCCTCTTCCGTGAGCCTTCCCTTACTGCGCAGGTTCTTGAAAACATTTTGAAGTTTATCTGTTAAGCTCTCAAATGCCATAAATTAAAGCTCCTCTAATATCAGACCAGTCAACCGCCTTACCTGGATGATCAGCTCCTCCCGGGTCAGCTCTAAATCCTCAGTAAGCTCCTGAAGCTTGCCGACATTTTCCCTGGCCTTAATAAACCGCTGGATCAGATGCAGCTTATCCTCATAGCCCTGGAGGGTACGGTTGCAGCGCCTTACCATATCATGGACGCCCTGTCTGGAAATCCCGTTCTCCGCAGCGATCTCCGCAAGGGAAAGGTCGTTATATACCACGTCTTCGTAGATTTTTTTCTGATGCTCTGTCAGCAGCTCCCCGTAAAAATCATATAGAAGTCCCTGCTCAACAATCTTTTCCATTAAAACCACCTTTGCAAGAATACTACAAAAAAAGAGGTGTGTCAAGTATTTTTGCTTGACATTTCTCTTTTTTGCAAACAATTCTGTTGGCACTGTCGGAATGTCCGCAGCACTGCGGAATCTAAGGCTCCAACCTCGTACTTGCGACGAAAATGTTGTAACTTTATGTAACTATTCAGCCAGGTCTGCGCAATTACTGCGCAGACCGTGAGAAAGCGTATATTGTGCCAAGAGTGAATCCGGCCCTTCGCCGTAGGCGAACTTTTAATGGACGGATTCAGTAACTATGAAGCCGAAGGCTGAATACTTACAACTTTATTATGAACTTTCTGCGGTACTATTGATAATTTGAGAAAATCGTGGCATACTATACAAGAAAGTAGCGACGCAATCGTCGCAAGTACGAGGTAGCTATAATGATTAAGCGAGATTCTTATTTGAATCGTATGATTCATCATATGTGGAACGGCGAGGTCAAAGTAATCACTGGCATCCGACGCTGCGGAAAGTCGGTATTGCTGTTTGACCTGTTCTATGAGTATCTTCACTCACAGGGAGTTCAGGAAGACCATATCATAAAAATCGAATTGGACCAGAGACGTTACTATAAGTTCAGAAATCCAATCACACTTTGTGAATATGTCGAAGACCTTGTTTCTGGAAAGAAAGACGAGAAGTTCTATCTTTTCATAGATGAAGTTCAGCTTACTACCAAGGTTATCGACAAAGAAAATAGCGGCATTGAGGTTTCCATCTATGATATGTTGAATGAACTTAAGGCATATAAGAATTTGGATGTATATGTGACCGGCAGCAACTCAAAAGGATTGTCTAAAGACATCGCTACAGAGTTCCGTGGCCGCGCTACCCAAATCCATGTATTTCCTCTGTCCTTTGAGGAGTTCTACTCTCATGTAGGCGGTGACGAGCGAAAGGCTTTGGATACCTATATGCTTTACGGCGGCATGCCACGCTTGCTGGCATTAACAGATGAAAAGGACAAAAAGGATTACCTTTCCTCTCTCTACAGCGAATTGTATGTCAAAGATATTGTGGAGCGCAACGGTATCGAGCGTGAGGATGTTCTGAATGACATTTTGGATTTCCTCGCTTCACAGATTAGTTCTCTGACCAATCCTACGAATATTGCTAATGCGCTGACCAGTATGAAGAACGAAAGGGTCAATTCCACTCTGGTTTCCAACTATGTGCAACACATCATCGATTCGTTCCTAATTTCGATGGCAAAACGCTATGATGTGAAAGGAAAGACCTATTTCAAATATCCGAACAAATACTACTACACGGATACCGGCCTCCGTAATGCTCGAATGAACTATCGTCAGTACGATCCCGGCCACATTATGGAAAACATCATCTACAACGAACTTCTGCGCAGAGGTTATTCCGTTGATGTTGGTGTTGTAACTGATCGTACCGGCGGTGCAAATCTGCAAAAAGAAATCGACTTCGTTGTAAATGATGCAGATAAAAAAATCTACATCCAGTCAACTTTCCAGATGGATACGGATAAAAAAGAATCCTCTGAGCTTTCATCGTTGCTATTGACAAAGGACTTTTTCAAAAAAATCATTGTTCGCATGGATATTCCTCACAATTTCTATGACGACAACGGAATTTTCCATTGCAATCTAATAGACCTGCTGCTTGGTCGTGTAGAGTTCTTCTAACCAATAAACCAAGCTGATACTGCAAATACCATTTAGGAGCAGCCCTTCTGGGTTGCTCCTATTTTTATACCGTTTGGCACCGTCCACATGACATTGACCTGTGAACCAATGTCATTAAGTTAGCACCAGCAGCATAAGGCTTACTGCGGGAAAGATGGCAAAAAAGGATGCCCGGCTTCCCCA
>ERZ808037.723-NODE-723-length-27248-cov-10.265246_pt1 | contig 27248 bp, 28 predicted proteins | sample MGYA00380190_ERZ808037 | MGnify/ENA primary metagenome ERZ808037 (study PRJEB31490, sample SAMN06133399) | mouse gut metagenome | isolation source: J9 | host: mice | place: China: Chengdu | collected 2015-05 ...
GAGTTTTTTGCATATCTCGGCGTATCCCGGCGTGACTTTGCGCTGAAACGTAGTACGGAAGTAGTAAAAGCGGCCTGTTGCTCCTGTTTTACTACTTTACTACGCAGCCAGCCGCTCCATCTCCGCCTTTACGGAACAGGCATCAACATGGGTGTAGTAGTCCAGCGTCATGGTGATATTGGCGTGGCCCATGATGTACTGCAAAGCCTTGGGATTCATCCCGGCGTTTGCCATACGGGTACAGAACGTGTGCCGCAGGGAGTGCGGGGTAATGTTAGGCAACTGCTCCTTATGCTGCTTGTTGTACTTCCTCACAAGACCCCTAATCACGGCGTTATAGTTCATGCCTACTTTCGGCGTCCCGTCCTTTTTGAGAAACAGGAAATTGGTATAGCCGTCCACCGTGATGGTGGCTTTCTTGCCCCGATTCTTCAGCACTCGCTTTAACGCCTGGTAGACCGGCTCACTCATAGGGATTTCCCGGTAGCCGTTCTTGGTTTTGGGCGTTTCGATGTAGTAGCCGTTTTTGCTGTCCCGCAGGAGTTGGTGGTCTACCTGGATCAGCCGGTTCTTAAAATCAAGGTTCGTGGTCAGCCCGCAGAACTCGGAAATGCGAAGCCCGGTTCCCAGCAGGATGATAAGCTCATCAGCATACTTCTGATATACCGGGTCATTCTGTGCGAAGTCAATCAGGCTTGCCTCCTGTTCCGGCGTCAGTACAGTTTTCTCACCCCTGTCATCATCCAGGACTTTGTTCAGGGCAAAGCTGAACGGGTTCTTGCGAATACAATCGTCCTCGATGGCGATGAAGAACGCGGCCCGGAGGGAACGTTTGTAGTTGCTGATGGACTGGAAGCTAAAGCCCTTTTCCCTCATGCGGATGGCCCACTCCTTGGCGTCGGAGGGCTTCACCGCGTCAATGCTTTTCCCGCCGAGAGGGTCATCCCGCAAAAGGCCCATCAGGTATTCCCGCTGTTTCTTGGTGCCCCGCTTCACATCCGCCCGCTGACTGTTCTGCTTGGCGTAGAGCTGGCAGACGGTCATTTTTTTGCCCACAGTGTCGATGCCGTCCGCAATATCCCGGTTGAGTTCCTTTTCCTTCTCACGCAGGGAAATATCGTCCCGCTTGCCAGCCGGGGTCTTGTCCGTGGCTACCAGCTTCCAGGCATAGACGAATTGGGGCTTGCCCGTGCTGTCCGTGTACTTATATGCGTATCTCCCGTCTTTTCGCTGGCTCTCTCCAGTTCTTAAAATGCGGCCCTTGCTGTCACGTCGTTTCTCCGCCATTAGTAAAAACTCCTTTTCAAAACTGGAACGAGCCTTGATACGACTTGACTATATTCTATCATATTTCCAGCTCCATGCAAATCTGCGATTAGATCACATCCAGAGAGTCAATGACCTTTTCAAACTGCTTGCGCTTGATCTGGATGCGGTTGCCGTTCATTATCAGCCAGTTGGCGTCCGGGTTTTCCTCCGCCAGTTTCCGCAGCTTCTTTTCACCGATACGGAAATACTTGGCCGCTTCCTCTATGGTCAGAGTGTACTTCTCCCAAATGGGCACGTCAGGATAACTCATACCCGCGCCCCTCCTTTCGGCGTGACCACATATTCCATACCGGGGCGCTGACCGCAGTAGACGCAGACTTCCTTTTCAGCCTGTCCCGGTACGGCCTCCCGCAACGCAAACGCGCCCGTGCCGCGAAAAGCGTCAGCACAAGCGCCACATAAGCAGAGCGTCAGTTTCGGGGGTACGGGTTCGATCAGGCCGATGCTGACCGCCAGGGCATGGTTGATGCCCCGGATATGTTGCTCGTCCAGTTTGCCGATGTAGCCGGACAACCGCTGCTTGTCTATGGTGCGAATTTGCTCCAAAAGGACAAGCGAGGGCTGTGCCAGCCCATTCCCGGCCTCCAGATAGTAGTGGGTGGGCAGCTTGGCTTTGACGTTGGCCTTGCTGGTGACGGCGGCGATAATGACGGTGGGGCTGTGCTTGTTGCCCACGTTGTTCTGGATGATAACGACGGGCCGGGTGCCTTTCTGCTCCGAGCCGATCCCGTGACCCAGGTCGGCATAATATAAATCGCCGCGCAAATATGTCCTGCTCATGGTGTTTGACCTCCCCATAAAGATTAGACGACCTGCGCCGCCTATGTAGGAGCCGGACAGCGTGACATATCAAGGTTGGCGGAGCATAAACGCTCCCGTTTCCATAAACCTGTCCCGCTGTCCAGCTTATATGAAAGCAAGCCTATTTGTCCGCGACACCCCGGCCCGCTATGGGAAGTCATCAAACGGCTGGCGGCGACCAGCTCCACGGGAATTTCACCCCCGCATGGTTCTCATGCGGCTACTCTCATTGCCTGCGACGGCTTCACGCTGGAAAACGCTATCACGCTCGGACTGTGACTGAACAGGAGTCTCATTGTCCCCATCGCCGGTCGTGGCCGTACCGGGAGCCGCCCGGTATTTCATAGCCGCTGGTTCTCGCTCCATGCCGGACGGCAGACCGTGGACGAAATGATAGTGTGGCATCCCGCTGTCGGTGTCCGGCACATCCTGGCGCGGCGGCAAAAGTGGCTCACGGCAATAGGAATGTGCTTGATGAATGGGTATGAAGTTTTCAAAGGTCAAACCCATTCGCCGCACAAACGAGGAACAGGTGAAGGGCTTTCCATCGCCTTTCACCTAATGCACTTAAAAGAGGGGGGTGTAGGGGTTGAAAATGAAAAAAATCTCAAAATATTTTTTCAGAGTGTAAAACAGGAGGGCCGTCAACGCTGACAGCCCTCCCATGAAGTTATTTGACCTCGTTGAAGTATGTACGGAGCTTGTCCACCGCTCGGCGGATGCTCTCGTCCACCGATGTGAAATGCACCCCCTCGTCACTGGCGATCTTCCGCAGGGACACCCCGGCAAAGAAGTGCCGGACAAAGCGTTCTTTCTGCTTTACCGTCAGCCTGCCGCACCTGAACAGCTTGTCCACCGCCAGCTTGACACGGCGGCGGTCATCGGACATAATGAAGCTGTCGTCCAGGGATGGGGCGGGATGCGCTATGGCGTCCTCCAGCCCGGTCATGGAAAACGTTTTATTCCCCTGGGCTGTTTCAAGACGGGCCTGCTCCAAATAAATCTCGTCAGACACAGCTTTCAGGGCCATAAAATCCGCTTCTGTCTTGCCGGGGTTGTCCCGCATAAAGTCCTCCAAAGAGATTTCCAGGGTTCGGTCGGAAAATTGATATACAATGCCCTCGCTGAACTTGTTCAGGGCATAATCGCTTTTGCGATAGTTTTTCAAGGTTTGCTACCTCCAATCTGAATTTTTGAAATTCAGATTGGAGGGCGGGCCACGGCACCGGGGCCATTTTCCGTCAAAATGTAGAATTTTTCGATTCCGTTCGGGCACGGGACATTTCAGGAAAATTTCATAGACACGTTCCGACAGCTCTTTACAAAATTCCCTATGATTTGATAGGGGACTTTGTAAAAGGCTGTCGATGGAAAAAAGAGGCGCGGACAACCTTGCGGTCATCCGCGCTTTTTGCGAAAAAAATAAGGGAGGGGCTTGTCCGTGCTGCCAAACAGACCCGTCGTCTGGCGGCGCAAAAGGCCAAACCATCGGCTATCACCTGCCAAAATTATAAAAAATAAAGGCGTCAAGGGGGCGGTCGCAGCTCCCTTGACGCCTTAATATAGCAAGTATCCAAATACAAAAACGAAGTTGGGGGTTATATATGTATATAATTGATGGTCGTTTACTATATATAGCTTTTCAAATTTTACGGCAGTATCTCTTGTCCTTCTTGCAATACCGCCTGCACGATAAATCGCTGATTGTGCCAGCCAGTACAAGTGGATAAAGTGATCACCTTTGCCGCATCCGCAAAATCAATATCAATCTGATATAGCGATTCTGACGCGGCCCAATTCATGTAGCATATCAGGTCATCATTGTCCTCAAACTCCAGCCTGTAAGCGTCACTGTCCGCTTCCACCCTCCGCACCGAAAAAATCGGACAGATATATACGGAGTCTGACGTGGCTACGGTCAGTGCTGGATGCTCCCCCCAATAGTCCTGTGCTTCATACCGTTTCAGCAGGCCGAACATTTTTCCGCCCGATCCGTTATGGCCATAAATAATCAGGTGATTACTGTCCTCGTTCGTGCGATAATCAAGAAACAGACTGCCAAGGGCATTTTTGCTCCCGTCAGGCAGATGGTTCAAGTAAAACTGATTATCTGAGCCAAGCATTACGGGATAATCCACAGAGGTATCCGGGATTTGAAGCCACACAACAGCGCCGGGGTAATCGTCAGCAAATTCTAAAAGACGCATTGAAAGTTCCGGCAATTCTGTTGTTACGGTTTCATGTTCCTGCTTGTCTGCTTCTGCGTATTTGACGGACATGGATGGTTTCGGGCTGATAGGGACGGGGGATATGGCGTCCCCCGTTCCTCCAATTTGCTCATAAAACTCTTTTCCGTGCTGAAGTTCCACCAATCGAACAGCCAGGATTATGCTGGAAGCTATAAAGACGATCAGGATGAAACAATAGAAAAAGCGAAATATCTTATTTCTGTCCACGCCGTTTTACCATAAGTCTCCGATATATTGTCATGACTGCCAGTAAAATTCCTGATACCAATGTGACCACAATTAAAAGTTGCGTATAATCTCCCGTTTGCGGAATATTGGGGTTATTGGTGGAATTATTGCTGCCTCCATTTCCGGGGTTCACAGGGGTGCTTGGTTCATTTGGAGTGCCGGGTTCACTGGGAGTACCGGGTTCACTGGGAGTACCGGGTTCGCCGGGGGTGCCCGGTTCGCCGGGAGTGCCAGGTTCGCCGGGGGTGCCGGGTTCGCTGGGAGTGCCGGGTTCGCCGGGAGTGCCAGGTTCGCCGGGAGTGCCCGGTTCGCCGGGGGTGCCAGGTTCGCCGGGAGTGCCAGGTTCGCCGGGAGTGCCCGGTTCGCCGGGAGTGCCAGGGGTGTCGGGAGTGCCAGGGGTGCCAGGGGTGCCGGGAGTGCCGGGGGTACCAGTGTTGCCGGAATTGTTGGGAGTATTCGCAATCGTTACTGTGGAATTTGTTTCGTTACCTTCGTATGTCGTAGTGTCCAGTTTATAGCCGGTAGGCGCTGCGGTTTCTTTCAGCCAGTAGCTTTGACCTTTTATCAGCCCCGAAAAAATAACGGTTCCGTCCTGGTCACTCACGCCCGTTTTAATCAAGGTCTGGCAAGCTGCGTCCGCATAAAGCCCAATGGTCGCCCCAGGCAGAGGGGTTGTGCCGCCGCTGATTACTTTATTGACGGTCAATGTCCACTGATCTGTTGTTGAGGTGTCTGTAACCTGATAATTTGCCGTAAGTGTTGCCGATGTACCATCCGGCAAAGTCACCGTTGGTTCGTCATTAACCTGGGCGGGCACGTTTACAGGCATTACTCCACCATCAGGCCGCCGGACATAGTATGCTGCTCCGCGGCGTATTCCTGAAAATTTAACTGTTCCATCAGAGGAAACGGTTACTTCCTTGACAGGAGCCAAATCAGGTTTCCCTGTGGGATCGGACGTAAATATCTGCACTTTTTCACCCGTCATCGGGATGCCGGATTCATTGACCAGCCGGAACACAAGGTCGGTTGTATGGGCCTCATTGGTCAATTTCAGTGTCAGCTCCGATTTTGCCGCTCCCGCTGTGACCAAAAGGCCCGCGTCTGTTGCGGTCACGCCATCGGGGAGGTCGTTCCAGCCAAAGGCACTCCCATAACCGGGAACACTTTCGGTTTCCACCAATTCATAGACCGCATTGGGCTTTACCTTGAACGACAGCTTTCCTTGGGCGTCAGTTTTCCCTTGGGCGAAGGGCAGGCCCCGCGTATTACTGTCGCTGTCCCATTGATACAAAGTAAAGGACACTCCTTCAAGGGGCGTTTGATTTTCACTATCCGCCTTGGCAATGGTAATGACAGCTTTCCGCGCGGCGACGCCACCGCCGCCACCGCCGCCACCGCCGCTAACGGCGGCGCTGTTGTTTTTGTTGCCGCCCAGCAGAACAGAGCCGCCATCAAAACGGACGCTGTTACTGTAACCGCCCGCCTGATGGTCAATAATATCCGCCGTATAGGTCAGAACATAAGCATCCCGGCTATCGGCATCAATCGGAAGTTGTACGGTAAATCTGTTTGTGTTCGGGTCAAAGCTGGCGACTTTCAACGGTTCGCCGGTTCCAGCTTTCGCATATCCGGGTTTCTGATCTTTATTTGACGCCGTTGTTCCAGTCAGGGTCGCTTTGTAGAAAAGCAACGTATCAGTGTCCAGTTGGAGCCGTGTGTCCAGCGTGTCCACAAGGGAGGGATTTTCCGGGAGCGCAAGATGATACGGATTGATAAGCACCTCATACTGAATTAGCTCCTGGCCGTTATCCACTTTGCTGCTCTTGACGAGGCCGTGATTGGAGAAGTTCTGCTGGACGATGTGGGAAACTTCGGCAAACTCAACTCCGTCCGCACTACCGTTCATGTGAATGGTGTTTGCCACTGTAACCGGCTTATCTCCACTAAAGCCTAAAGTTTCCGGGTCAACTTTCGTGTCAAATGTGATTGTAGTTTTTGCCGTGACCGTACCCAAATTGATGGTCAGCTTTTGCCCTGTCGCACTCGCTGATGCGCCCGTTATTGCCGGGTCGGTTGCGAGGGAGTTTTCCACATAAGTCAATCCCTCTGGCAAATCATCCGTTAAGACCACATCGGCCATAGACAGCCCCGCCGCGTCTACTTCTACCGTCCATTTCATGGTGCCGCTGGCGTAATCATAGACCGGCGCTTTTTTGGTCAAGACTGCGGCGCTGACATTGGCCGTACTGTCGGCGCTGGCGGTGCGGCCCGTAGTGGCCTGACTTCCAATTACCATATCACTTGTCGATATGGTGTTTTGGAACGCTGTTTTTGCTGTGTTATTCGCAAACACGCAGGGGTCGCATACCTTTGTGGTATAGGTGAGGGTGATTGTTTTTGGGCCGACATTCCCGACTGTAACAGTAATTTGCTGATTATCGTACTCCAGTTGTACCAAATTGGGGTCGGGAGCTGCACCATCAAGCAAAACTGTAATATCACTTGTACCGCCCACTAATTCCAGCCCGCTTGTATGCCCAGCAGCACACCGAGGGCCAACGGCCCCCAAATCATCGGTAAAAGTGCCGCTTTTGAGATTGGCCTTGTGAGGATTGATCGTCACCGTCCATTCAATCGTCCGGGTTGCCGCGTTATAGCCCTTATTTGTCTTTACCAGCGTGGCCGTGCCGGGAGTTCCGCTGCCGTCCCCGCTGCCAATATCTTTTTTGGCCTGGGGTGTTGTATATTCCTGACCGCCATACTGGAACGTAAACCATGCGATATTACTGCCCAGGCTTGTTCCGCTGTCGTACATATCTTCTGGCACATGGGTTTGATAGGTAATTTTAACAGCAGCATTCCCATCCGGCACGATTGGAGAGACCGTGAAGCTGTTGTTGGCACCAACTGTGACGCTCGTCTGTGTTCCATTTACTTTCAGCGAACCCCTTACCGGCTCGCTCCCTTCGGGAAGCTGGTCATGGAGTGTCAAATTGTTACCATCCTCAAAAGTAAAGCCATTCGGCTGGAATGTGACCGTCCAATCAGTTGTGGAGCCATTACCGGGATCACGGGTCGTGTGTCCCTCCTTTGTCACCCATGTGGGTTGAGGAATGGGAACGGTGCTACTGCTGGTGATATTCAAACTATTGAACACGTCATTTTCACCGGCAAACAAGTCGGCGGCGTTTGTTACTTTCTTACCGCCTGTGCCTCCTGGCAGGAGAAGATCATCGTTGATAGAGGTCTGATAGGCAATCGTCAGCGGCGTTGCCGGGTTCCCCTGGGTTGCTTCTCCTGCGTTGAATTTTGTGCCGCCAAAGGTCAAAACAGTGTTGCTGCCGTTCTCTGGCGTTTCCACAAGCACATAGGTTTCTGCGCCTGACGGAATATCATCGCGGGAAGTATAAGTGGTCACGGGCGATCCGCCGATTGTCACGCTGTTGGGTACATAGCTGTGCAAAGAGGTATCAATGGTGTCCCGCAGCTCAAAGGGGGTGTCCAGGTCAACACCATCGTCCCCGGCAGGGTTCTGCCACGGGGTATAGTTGATTGTCCAGGTAATTGTCTTATCCTGCAACTTGCCGTCTTTGTTAATCTGTGCTTTTGCCGTCACCGGCTCATTTTCCGCATAGCCGAAAGTGATTTGCTCGTTATTTTCAAATTTCATCGCATAGAGGTTGCTGTTCCCCCCTATGGGACTTTCTCCCGTAGGAACTTGATCTGCCCGGTTGCAATTCAAATAGAAAAAAGCGTTGTTGAGTTCACCATACTCTGACAAAACTGTATCAGAGCTGTCTGATTTTGCGTAAAATGTAACCCAGGCCCTACTGCCGTCTGAATAGATTTTTCCAAACGGTACTGTGCCATTCTCTGTTTCAATGGTCACTTCTGATCCATCCCTCAAATTAGGCAGAACCAAATGAGGCGAAACTTCCAGGTAGTAGTTCGTTCCTGCGGCAATTTTGGCACATTGTTCGGGCATGATATTGTATGTATAGCGCAATACCAACTGTTTATCTTTTTCAAGCAGAGTGCCATCTTGAATAGCCGTCCCCTCCGGCTGACCGCCAGCACCAGCATAGTGAAGGGAAATGCTTTCAAACGTCACAATGCTGGAAAGTTTTTCCCCATCGTCTGCCGCTGATGCCAGCGCGGGGAGAAAGCCCATCAGCATAGACAAGCACAAAAGGAGCGCGGCAAGCCGTGCTCCTGAATTGTTTTCAGACTTTGGTTTTCTTTGGAGCCGCTTGCCGCCGCGATTATGGCGATAGAACATACTCATTTTCTACTCTCCTTTATGTTTTCACGAATGTTTAGGAACGTCCCCTTTTTTGGCGCTGGGCTGCAAAAATATTCCGTGTTATTTGTTCCTGATCGACTTCGGTCAATTCCAAAAATCGGCACCCGTACTCGAATTTTCCCTCGTCCTTTTCTACAACGCGCACGATTTGGCTGAACATGACCGATTCCGGCCTGTCCTCCAACAGCCTGACCTTCAGCAGAAATTTGTCTCCCTCGTGGTATCTGTACTCCGAGCTGACGCTGGCCCCGCCCACACTGATGTTCAGCAGCTTGCAGGGCTTTTCTCCCATTGCCAATCCGCTGAACATGGTGGCGGTGGCGTCAAGGTTTGTGGTCAGGCGGAAAAAGGCACGGTCATTTCCAACTCTGCAAACTTTAAATTCCGAAACTGACCACTTATTCTGCGGCAGGGGCATGATCGCACCCTCCATGTAGACTGCTTTTCGCTCCCGATCACTGTACCCACGGATTCTGACAGGAAGCGGTTCCTCTACCTCAGAAATCGCGGCCTCCGAATATTGGTGCAGCTCCGCCTTGTCCCCATGCAGGCCCATCAGCTTTGCCACAAAGAGTATCTGTCCTGCGGCGGTTGTTACTTCCACCCGCATACCCGAATAAATATCGAGTTCTTCTGTGCCATTTGTATCTTTATCCTCTTGAGGTGGCCGTTCTTTTGCCCTTTTTCTGAAAAGCTCCAATAAGCTCACAATATACCTCCCATATGAATTGATATTTTGATGTCAGTCAGACTACCTTTTTTCCCACAACTGTTTCAGCCTTTCATCGGCCCAAACGACCCGGTTCCGGCCGTTTTTCTTTGCATCGTACAGCATGGTGTCCGCGATTTTTAAGTAAAAATCATAGGTGCTTTCCGTATCAGGAACAATCGTGACCCCTCCGACACTGACCGTGACCCATTCAGCCACAGACGGATCATGGGGGATGTGCAGGTTTTCTACTGCCTGTCGGATTTTCTTCAAGTGTTCAAAAATCTGCTGCGAACTGTCGCCCAGGGACAATGCCACAAATTCCTCGCCGCCATAGCGGGCAAGAAAATCCGTACTGCGTTTCAAATAGGACGCCGCTGTCTGAGCAACGGAAGCGATCACCTTATCTCCGGCAGGATGGCCAAAGGTATCGTTATACACTTTGAAGCGGTCAATATCAAACATACAGATGGAGAACGGAACGTGCAGGCGGATCGCTTCTCTCCATTTTGTCGCGCTGTATTGTTCATACCGACGCCGGTTGGCAATTCCTGTCAGTTGGTCGGTCATGGATTGCTGCTCAATCTGTCTGCGATATTTGTAGAGTTTGATATGTGTGTTGACCCTTGCCTTAACGATCAGGGGAATGTATGGCTTTGTAATATAATCCACGGCTCCTAAAACAAGTCCACGCTGCTCATTCGTCACATCTGCAAGGCTGGTAATCAAGATGACCGGGATGCTTTGAGTCACGATTTGCTCCTGCAACATTTTCAGCAGCGTAAAACCGTCCATTCCAGGCATCACGACATCCAGCAGAATGAGGGAAGAATCCCCCTCGCTCACTAAACGCAGCCCGTCCTCCGCAGTTTGTGCGACGGTAATATCATACTCATCTTCTATAATTGACTTTAGCTGTGCTGCCTGCACAATGCTGTCGTCCACGATCAATATTTTTTCCATACTCATATCCCTCACCATATTTAACTCAAGCTGCCTATTAACAACTTAATTTTTGTTATGTTGTATTAGAGTGAAGCCCAACCGCCCCAATTTCACTGTAAGGACGCAGAGAATCTGAAAAAAGTGCAAGAAAAGACAGGCGAGATAAATATAGAGAGCATCCCGTCAGTTTCTTCATGCCTAAGTTGTAAAAGGACTTGTCAGAAAGCCGTTTTTCCTGTATAATGCGATATGTATATTGACCTGTTGCGGTCTAAACAACAACATAACAAAAATTATGTTGTAAGGATCAGACCCAGCCGCTCCATCTGTCGGGCGTGAACAAAACCGCTCTCTGCGGTATAAATGCGGGTGGTGCTGACATTGGAATGGCCGAGAATATCCGCCAGCCGGGACAAATCCTTTTCCAGCGAGTAATACGTCCGGGCGAACAGATGCCGCAGGTTGTGGGGGAACACCTTGTCTGGCTCAACCCCGGCGCTTCCACACAGAGCCTTCATATCCCGCCAGATATTGGAGCGGTCAAGGGGTTTGCCCGTCCGCGTCACAAACACCGATCCGTCGGTGATTTTTTGTTTTTTCAGATACTTTTTCAGCAGCCCGCACAGCTTTCCAGGCAGAAAAACAGTTCGCCGTTTTCCCTTGTTCGTGACCACAGTACGGCCCAGGTTCACAGCGTCCACAGTGATAAATCGGAGTTCTGATACACGGATGCCAGTGGCGCAAATCGTTTGAAGAAGCAGGGACAGCCGTTCATTTCCCTGCCGCTGGGCCGCGTTCACCAAACGGACATATTCAGCGCGGGTCATTTCCCGGCTTTCATCACAGAAAAGGGGACGCTGTACTTTCAACGGCCTGACAGACAGCTTCGGCCAGTCCATGAACTGGAAAAAACTGTTGACCGCTGCCAGCATGGAATTGACTGTGGCTGGGGTATAGGTATCAGCCAGATGCTCTTTCCACGCAATCACGGCCACCTTTGTGACGGCTTTCCCATTCAGAAACAACATGAAATCGTTAAGGTCATGAACATATTTCTTTACAGTGTTCTTGGCTCTCTCTTGTTCCTGGAGGTGCGCCGCATATTGGGAAATGTGGTCGGAGGTAATTGTGAAAGCTGCTTCCTGGCTGAACATGGCAATAATCTCCTTTGTATTCGATGCAGATAGTTTTCCGAATAGAAAGAAGGTTATTCCAAAGTTAGTGAATGTTCACCCCCCCTTAGCGCCAAAAAAATTTGAGAACCGAGCGTGCCTTTAACCGGTATGATAGTGAACGTTCATTATCAAACTACTAAAAATGAACCGCCTCCAGCGGCACATTTTCATTTTCGTCTTGATTTTTTAGGCTTCTCCGGTTTCAAATAGCCGCTCAGTCCAGTGGTTAACAACTGAAACACAGTGTCCTCGGTTTCCTGATTGTCTGGAAGCGTCCCTTCCACCACATACTTTGCGTACATAACAGTGGATGTGAGGACGTGGAGCCACAATAAATCCTGATTGATTTTGTCCAGGCTTGGAAATACCTTTTTGAAAACGTCAACCATTCCAATAAACGTCTTGAAATAGGTCACATCCCGGCTCTTGTCATACTGGGGGAAAAACGTACTGTCCCGAAAGCGGTGATAAAAAACTGTTTCGTCCGGGCGGGATGTCCAAAACCGAAAATAGGGCACCCACAGCGCCTTTACCGCACCCATCGGGTCAGTGAGCATAAGCAGCGGGTTGAATTTCAAATGTTCAAAGATTGCCGCCGCCTGCTTGTCCACATAAGTGAAGCACTCCACCAGCAGTTGATCCTTGCCGTCAAAGTGGCGGTAAATCGCTCCTGATGAAATCCCCGCCAGCTCGCTGACGTTCTGGATGCGCACCCCTTCCAGGCCATACTGCCGTACAGCCTTGATTGCGGCAACGATGATCCGGGTCTTGGTATCATCCAGTGTAATCACTTCCCCCCTGCAATAACCACTTCTCCTGTCACCTATTCACAGAGGAATTATATACTAAAGCGCAGCTTTTGACAATACTCTTTTCTCGCTGCTACCAAGAATGCTTTCTTTCAAGACCTTTCCCGCCTTAAACACCGGAACGCTCTGCGCCGGAATTTCCACAGTCTCCTTGGTTTGCGGATTGCGGCCTGTTCTGGCGGCCCGGTGCTTCACCTCAAAAGTGCCAAAGCCAGTCAGCTTTATTTTGTCATCCTTTTGCAAAGCCTCTGTGATTGCAGACAGCATACCATCCAAGGCAATACCACAGTCCTTTTTTGCCATCCCGGTCTTGCCCGCCATACGTTCGATCAATTCCTGCTTATTCATATTTTCCTCCTATTCTGGCAAAGAGTACCCCTTTGCCAATAACATTTTGTGTGTCCAATCAAGTAAAAGACTGGACAAATCTGCATTATATAGTTGAACATCAGGAGTGTCAATAAATTTATGTATTGGAAAGCATCAAGGCAGCGTCAAAGACACAGACTTTTGGCGTGTCGATGAAGACGCTGTTCAGAATTGCGGATGCGCTCGAAGTTCCCGTTTCAAAGCTGCTTGAGGAATGAAAAAAGCCGCCCTGTCCTGGGTCTGGCCATGGATAACAATATCAGAAAGAGTAAGAGCTGTTGATTTCAAAGTCAACGGCTCTTATTCTTGTGCGCTTATCTTTATCAGTAGGTCATCACAGCTTACGGTTGGCCCAGCACTTCCACCCGCAGCAGGCCCCGCCACTCCCGCCGCTGGGCGTACTCTACCAGCTCACGGGCGTTGCCGGGATGCCATGCGTAGGCGATCAGAAAGTCGCTGTTGTCCACCATGTAGCGGTTGGCCCGGACGATAGCCAGCTTTCTCGGAACTCGCTCCATCCCCGGAGGATAAAAGGAGCCGTCAAAGCCGCTGGGCGTCTTTTCAGGCCGTTCCGCCGGGTGGTAGGGCCGCAGGCAGACCAGCCGCACGTCCGGGCGGCGCGCCTTGGCCCGCTTCACCGCGCTTGCCGCCAGTGCGTCAAAACCGCCGTAGCGCCCCACAACAAACTCCCCCACGCCATACTCCGTGATATGCCGCTCCACCAGGGCGTCCAGCTCCGGGGCCAGACTGTCCGGCGCGTCCCGGTGGCTGATAAAAAAACAGGTTTTCTCCATCGCATGACCTCCTTGTGCCCGCCCGTTCGCCGGACGGTAGATTTTCTTATCCTGTGGTTGCCCTATTATATCATTACGTTGCTATAAATGGCAATCAGGCTCTCTAAATAATTTTCCGTTTTCGTGTTACCCTTTTAGCGGAAAGAGGGGTGCGCTATGGAAACGGAATATCGGGAGCAGTACATCCGCTTCGGATTGAAGGTGCAATACTACCGTAAATTGCTGGGGCTGACGCAGGAGGCGTTTGCGGATAAGATCGGGCGGTCATGGTCGTATGTCGCAAAAATCGAAAGCCCCACACGGGTCTTTGGCGTGTCGATGGAAACGCTGTTCAAAATTGCGGAGGCCCTGAACGTGCCCGCCTCAAAACTGTTTGAGGAATGAAAAAGCCGCCCTGGACGAACTGTTTCCAGTCAGTCCAGGGCGAAAATTATGCGTCAAGGGATGGTCAGTAGGCTGGCGTCCCGTACCCGTAAATCTCATAGTGGCCTACGGCGTAGCGGTTCTCCCGGCAGCTATCGCCGGAGTTGCCCTCCACGGTGTAGACAAGGCCGTTCTCCACCTTCTCCACGATGCCCACATGGTCGGCAAGGCCGTCCTGGGGGCCGGAGCTGCCCTTGTTGTCCCAATCAAAGTAGATGATGTCGCCGGGGCGTGGCTCATAGCTGTTGTCCTGCCATAGTCCCCGGTCTTTGAACCAGTTGGAGCCGGAGATACAGCCTGCCGTTTTAGGGATCACGCCAGCGTCCAGATACCCGCACTCGTTGGCGCACCAACTGACAAAGCAGGCGCACCACTCCACGCGGGAGTTGAAGCCGTACCATGACCAATAGGGCTGGCCCCCCACGTTGCCGAGCTGGGAGAGGGCCACCACCACGATCTCCCCGTCGCCCACGCCGATGCCGTATAGGGCGCTGCTCCACATACTGCGGTTTTCTTCAGCCAGTAATTCCGCAAGCTGCGCCCGCTGGTCGGTGGTGAAGTTGTAAGCGTCCGCCATTTCATCGGCGGTCTTGTGGGTCACGGTGATATAGAGGGTCGTTGTCGTTACTTCAACTTCTTCCTCAACGATATTGCCCGCTCCGTCGTCGGTTTCCACGGTTTGGGTGGCGGTAGCGGTTTCTGTTCGGTGGCTTATATCGTTCATGGCCCAAAATATTTCTTTCAACAGCTCTTTTTTTCTGTCGTCTATCGTGGCGACTTCCTGGGGATTGTCCGGGTCGGTGGTGGTCTTAACGGCGTATATTGCCAGCACCTCCGGCCAGACGGCGCGGGAGCCGGACATTTCAAGCGTGTCATGGGCGGTGCCGTTCTTAATCTCGTCCAGCTTGCCCTCATACTCCTGATTGATCTCCCGGACAACGGCGGGCATGGTCTGTCCCGTGCCGCTATCCTCCCCGGAGAAGAAGATACCGAAGCAGGAGCCGACGATCAGGCCAATCAAGCAGATAATCACAACGGCAAGGATGGCAACCCATCCCCCAGCGGCAATAGCGGCCACAAGCGCCTTAACGGACGCAATCATGGCCTTTACCGTGGCTGAAACACCCTTTGCGGCGGCTTTCGCGGTGGTGGCGGCGGTCTTGGCCGTGGCACGGGCGGCGTGGGCGGTCATTTTTGCCGCCTTTGTGGTGGCCTGGGCCGTTTTCTGTGCCGCCTTTGCCGTATGGTCAGCGGTCTTGATGGCGGTTTTAGACGTGCGCTGGGCGGTTTTCACGGTGCCCTTTGCGGTGCGCTGTGCCGTCTTTACCGTCCGCTGGGCGCTCTTAACAGTGCCCTTTGCACTCCTGCCGGTGGCCTTTGCGGTCTGCCCCATAGCCTGGGCGGGCCGTTTTGCCGTTTTTACGGGTGTTTCCACGGTGTTGACCGCCGTTTCCACCTGCCGGGGCGCTTTGGCGGCGTCCTGGGGCTTTACCTGCGGTGGCCGGTCAGGCTGGACAGGCCGGTTTTTCACCTGCCGTTTCCGCTCGGCCCACTTTGCGGCCTGCTTCTTGGCAAAGGCCCGCCCACGCTCCACAATGGAGTTTGCGGTATCAACAGGGCGCTCAATGTCAGCGCGGGCCGGGGGCCGCTCCGCTGTGCGCTCATACCGTGGGAGGTGCTGGCGCTCCGGGGCCGTGTTGGTTCGCTGGCGTGGGAGCCGTCTGTCCTGGGCGGGGCCGGTGCCCTGCCGGGGGAGCTGCCCATCCCTGGGCGGGTCGGTGCGCTGACGCGGGAGCCGTCCCTCCGGGGCTGTCCCGCTGTGCCGCTGCGGGGGCTGGCCCTCCGGGGCCGTTCCCTGGGACGGTTCGGGGGCGGGGGCCTGTTCCGTGGGGGCGGTGTTCTCCCGGCGCTTCTCCGCTGCCCGCTTCTCCCGCTGGCGCTGGAACAGCTTTCGCCCCTGGCGTGCTGCCGTTTTCGTGCCAGACACCGCCACATTCGCCGTATCATGGGCCAGATCATCGGCAGCAAACTCCACCTTATCCTCGGCGTATTCGCTGGGAGTAGCCTGCCGGTCGTCCATCAGGGCCGCAGCGTTCCGCTTGGAGCGGATAAAGGCGTTTTTCATCCGCTGTCCTACAACGGCGGACTTGTCCAGCACTTTAATGTCCTTACCCTTTTCACGGGTCTTGATCTCTCTCATGGGCGTTCACCCGCCTGTCTTTTCGTCCAGCGGTGTTTCAGCTCGGCGGGGGCCACATAGTAGTCCCTGCGCCGCTGGCCTGCCCACTCCCGGCCCCCGGCCTCACCGTCAAAGGCAAAGCCAGCGGCCCGCAGGGATGCCCCGCTCTCCGATGCCAGCGTGTAGGTGACGACGCGCTCATAGCCCATATCAAAACCGATGCGGCAACAGGCCCCATAGAGCTTGGAACAGGCGTTGCCCGTCCCGTCCGTACAGCAGCGCAGGATTTCAAGGGTTAGCCCATCGTCCAGATACCGGGCGACGGGACGGCCACAAATGGCAACACCGCACAGACTATCCCCGTCATAACAGGCCACGGCGAACTTGCCGCCCACGGGCGGGATGCTGTGCCGGTGATACCGGCTCACATAGTCCCTCGCGGCCCGCAGGTGACAGGGCTTGATTTTCAATGGCATTTTCATCCCTCCAATCAAAAGGAGAGGGACAGGCTTCAAGCCCATCCCCCTCCGGGTCTTATCCTGTTCACGGTCTGGCGCTCCTTTTGTTGGGATTGGGGATATAGTCGGCAAAATTCGGGACAACCCGGAATATCCGCTTGTTATTTACCCATCGCGCAAGCTGGCGGGTGATGGGCGGGGCGGTGGGCCGCTCGTAGATCATCACAAAGGGATCATAGCCCATATTCCGCAAGGTTTCTACCCGGTAAAGGTCTTGTTCGTGGGTGCTGCCATAGTTGGTCAGGACATACACCCGCCGCCGTCGAAAGTCCCTGATGCTGGTCAGCTCCGAAAACCGCCTGAAATAGTCCGTCAAGTCCGTGTTGGGGTCGTCCCACGCGAAATGGAGCATCTTGGTCTTTACCCGGTTCAACAAGGAAACATTGTCCGGGGTAGTCAGGCGCACATCCAGACCTTGGGTGAAGTCCACCCATGCGCCGCTCTCCGCAAGCTGTAAAATCAGCTTTTCGTGGTCGGGACAGGCCAGCAGGTTTGGGTCAAGCAATTTGACTTCCTTCTGTCCGTCCCAAAACTCGGACAGGTCAGCGACATGGGTACTGCGCCGCCCCTCTTTCTTGGACACAATGCAAAATCCGCAGTTCCGGGGACAGCCACGGGTCAAAAAGCCGTAGGCTGTGCCGGAAAACTGCGGATATAAGGCGTAGTCCGGGCGGGTGTGTTCTACCTCGTCGGGCAAATTAGGGCCGGGGCCATAGCCGGTGCCGCCCTTTATGACTTCACCGGCGTTGTCAACCGTAATCGTGTCTTTGGAATAGGTGTCCGTAAACACCCGGCTCTTATACACCCGGTTATAGCGGCCCTCCGGCGTCCACCACTCAACATCATCCCCATGCGCTTTGTGATAGGCGGACAATTTCATCAGGCAAAGGTTGGGCCAGTTGTGTCCGTCAACGTCTATCAGGCCGATCTTCATGTCTGGCCCCCGGAAAAGCGGCCCTCACCGGGCCGGGTTGTCATCAAGCGGTACAGCTCTGTGTTCTGCGGGAAACGGTTCACGAACGGCACCAGGGCAGAGCCGTACTTGATAAGCCCGCACCCGGCGGGGGCGTTGGTGATGTGTCCCATCTGTTCCTCGGAGATGTTCAGCAGACGGGCCAGCTTCTCCCGGTCGCTTGCCGCCTGATTCAGCATGACAATGAACTCGGAGTTGGACAGCATGGTACTGGCCTGGACGGAGTCCAGAAGATACTCCACGTTCTGCGTAATGGCGGTGGGGTAGGCGTTGCGCTTGCGGAACTGCCGCCACGCGGAGTTGAAAAAGGCGGCGGAAAACTCGTTCTCAAACATCACATGGAACTCGTCAATAAAGACGTGGGTGCGCTTGCCCTTTTTCCAGTTCAGGGTGACGCGGTTGAGCATGGTGTCGGTAATGACAAGGTGGCCGATGGGCTTCAACTGCTCACCCAGGCCGTGGATGTCGAACACCACCACCCGCTTGTCCAGGTCAACGGTGCTTTCATGACCAAAAATGTCAAGGGAGCCGGTGGTGAACAGCTCCAGGGCCAGGGCGATCTCCTTTGCCATGTTCTCTGGCTGTTCCATCAGCTTTTCCCGGAGGGTCGCCAACGTGGGAACGGTGCCGTTCTGTTCCGCTTCCTCGTACACCGCCGCCGTACAGCGGTCAATGATAGATTTCTGCTTGGCCCCCACGCCGTTGGGGTCAATGCGCTCCACCAGGGACATGATAAACTGCGACTTCACCACGACGGGGTTGTTCTCGCCGTAGCCGTCCACCATATACATGGCGTTCAAGCGGTCTTTCCCGCCAGCGGCCACCCGGACAACGCTCCCCAGGCCGTCCATCGCTTCAATGAGGGGCGCGTACTCCCCCTCCGGGTCTGCTATGAGAATATCATCGTCCGTGTTAAGAATGAGGAACGCGATCTCCTCTTTCACGCTGAACGATTTGCCGGAGCCGGGGACGCCCAGCCGGAAGGAGGACTGATTGAGCAGATTGGCCTTGTTGCACATGATAAGGTTGTGGGAAATGGCGTTCTCCCCGAAGTAGATGCCGCCCCTGTCCATGATCTCCTGCACCTTAAAGGGCATGAATACGGCAAGCGATTCCGTGGTCAGGGTGCGGAAGGCGTCGATCTTCCGGGTGCCGATGGGCAGGACGGTGTTCAGGCCGTCAAGCTGCTGGTATTTCAGCACCGCCAACTGGCACCGCCCGGACAGGGAGCGCACCTTCTCCGTGTCGCTGTCAAGCTGCTGTTTGCTGTCGGCGGTGATGACAAGGGTGAGGACGGCCTGCATCATCCGCTGGTCGCGGGTGGTGAGGTCGGCCAAAAACTCCTTGCTCTCCTTGCGCTGCAACTCCATATCGTAGGGGACGATGGCGGAGAAGTTGTTGTTCTGATTCTGGCGGCGCTGCCAGTTTGTGATATTGGTTTCGACACCCAGCAGGCGGTTCTCCACCTCCCGCACGGCCTCGTCGGTGGGCACGGAGAGGATGTCAATGGACAACATCATATTGCGGTTCAGGTCGGTCAAGTCCGCCACGATCTCGTCCTGGATATAGTTGGCGTAGTCCTTCAGGAACAGCACCCGGCAATAGCGGTCGCCCAGCTTCAGGTAGTCGCTGTGCTTCTCGATCCCGTCCGGGCAGATATAGTCCTTGAAGTCGTGGCCCTTCCGGGCCATATCCGCCATATCGAAGTGAAAACTGCCCTCGTCCCCGGCCCGGTAGAAGTCGTGGAGGATACGCAGGCGGTCAGCGGCGTCCAGCTCCACACACTTGGAGCCGAGGACGGCGAAGCGGGCGGTCAGGTCGGCCCCGATGCGGGTGAAGTAGGCGCGGGCGTCCTCAATGTCCCGCTTGTAGACGGTCACGGTGACAAGTTTCTCCTGGATGATGCCGTTGGCCCCGGTCGCCTTGTCAATGAGCATTTGGTTGTACTCCTGGCGGTACTTGTCCAGGCCGTCCCCCCGCATGGACATAAGGACAGACTGCTCAAAGTCCGCTTGGCTCTGGCGGCGGTTGCAAATGGTCAGCTTGGTGGTGGCGGCGCTGTCCAGGCCGTTCAACAGCTCCGAGTAGGCCAGGAACATGGTTTCCTTGTCCTCCCGGCTGGCTACCTTGTAATTGATGTCGGTGAAACGGTAGGTCTTGGAGAACTTGATGCCCACCTTAAAAATGCCGTCCGGCCAGACGCATTGAATGGGTATCACGTCCTGCACCCTGCGGGGGATACGGTACGGCTCCCGATCCTGCCGCATGATGGTCTTGATACTCTTAATCATGGCGCTTGTATTCCTCCTTTTCCCGCTTATCCATGCCGGGTTTCAAAATGTCGTAGTACAGCGTGGACGATTCAAAGCGGAGTTCTCGCGGTTCCAACAGCTCCGAGCGCAGCCACGCCCAAATAAACTGCTCCGCCGTCATGCCGTGGTAGGTGAAGAAGCCCAGGGCGGCAAAGGGAGCCGCGCCCAGGACGCACATCCAGGACACGGTTTCCGTGCCGACATAGGGTTTCAGCAGAAAGTACAGCCCCACGGCCACGACTACCGCCAGGGCAGAAAAAACGAGCTGCCGCAGGGACAGCCCGAAAAACATACTCTCCGTGTAGTTGCGGATTTCACGGTTGATTTTGACTTCCAAAATAAGACCTCCTATCGCTCCATCCCGCTCTTTTTCCGGGGTGCCTTTTGCTGGGAGGAGTAGGGGATAAATTCTTCCTCTCCCTCGATCATGCTAAACTCCGAGCGCAGAAACGGGTGAGTTTCCAGCTTTTGATACTGACGGATCAGGTCAATCGCCAACTCTCTTGTAGCGGCGCTGCCCTGCATCCGTCCGTCCTTAAACACATAAAATTGCTTCATCCTGCCCTCCTTTACAAGCCCATCATTTCACGCACAACATGGTCGGACATTTTGACGCTGCCCACCAAAATGAGCATATGAAACACCAATTCCCCGATATAGCTCCACACCATAGAAGCCGCCGCCGCGTCCGGGTCAACAGCGGGCGGGGAGCTGGCAAACACGGAGAAGATGATGCAGGCCAGCACGATGACGGCCCCCTCCAGACAGACGGCGGCGTAGCTTTTCAAAAAGCTCTTGCCCACGTTCTGGCTGGGTTCCCCGGCAAAGCTGGACAGGGGGATGGGGGCCAGCGCAGCGTACATAAACATCTTAAAAAAGCGCCCGTAGACACTCAAAATCATGACGAAGGACAGCACCCAAATGAACAGCCCGCCGATCAGCGTCACCGCCCATAGGGGTATGCTCTCAAAAAAGCCGCAGTCCTCAATGGCCGTCACGATCTCGGCGGGCAGGACGGTGGATTGCGGCGCTCCGAAACCCGCCGCGTTCATAATGGACGACACCACGCCCTGGATGATACTCAACAGGGCCAGCATCAGCTCCATGCCATAGGTGATAAGGGCCTTTGCCAGCGCAAAGCGGACGAACAGCTTCAGCGCGTGTTCCGGCTTTTTGACCTCCACAAAACTGCCGCAGGTCTTTACTACGCCCACCACGAAGAACAGCACCAGCAGGGCGTAGCCGATGGCCTGCAACGCGCCGTGGATGTCCGACACCACGTTCCAGATCGCGCCGCCCTTGAAGTCCTGGGGGGACTGCGTGATAAGCTGCCATATCTCGCTCAACTTGCCGTTCCAGATCTCCAAAGCGTTCTCCAAATTCTGGACTACCCAATTATCTGACACGCAAAGCACCTCCTTTTAGGGGCAGACCCGTCCTTGCGGGTCTGCCCCCGTGTCAGTAGATAATGAGTGCTTACGCGCCGGTGATAAGGGTCAAAATCTCACGGGCAAAGGTGATAATGACGCCGCCCGCCAGGGTCAGGAAGCCGTTGGAACGCTGGGAGGGGTCGTGGCTCTGGAGGGAGAGGCCCACCTGGACGATGCCCCAGCCCAACAGAATGAGGCCCACGGCCCGGATCAGGCCGAAAAGTAGGGTAAGCGCCCAGCGCCTTGCCGCATTACTGCGGTAGGTTTCCAAACGCTCCCCTCCGAACCGCACTTACACATCTCTGCGTATACGGCTCTCCAGAAATCAGTCTAATTTTCCTGCGTGCAACAGGTCGTGACAAGATACGCACAATGCCATTGTTTTCCTCTTACGTCCAATCATGGCACGTTCCCATGCGGCCTTGCCCTTCAAATTTTTGAGTTTTCTAACGTGATGAATCTCCAAATCCACATCTTCTGCACCGCACCATTCGCACTTTTGGGCTTTCAGCCTCGTGATAAGACTGTTGGCACTTGTACGGAAATATTGGTTTGGCATGGAATCAATGTTACCAGTTGCGGGTGTCTCCACATGGCAGAATCCCTGGTTGTAGAACAACAATGTTGTCCATCCCTTTTTGTCTGGTACTTGACGCCGAAATCCTTACCAATACGGTACTTATCTCTGATTTCCCCAATATGCGCCTTGTATTTTGCGCCAAATGTCTTGAACATACTGAACTTCATCACATAGTTGAAATTGTTCAGCACCGAGACATTGTTGGCAATCTTATAATAATTGTACAGGCCACGAATCTCGGCGTTGTATTGCTTCAGGATTTCAAGGTCATCGAGGTGTATCAGGTGATTTCTGTGGATGGGTTCCCAAACTTCTTTGTTTCCGTTGTGTGCGTCATAGTGGATTTTGAGTGCGCCGTACGACATCAGCCGCCTTACCCATTTTTCCTTTGGAACATAAAGCATGATTCGCCCACTCTTGGAGCGGCGGGTGAATCCTCTTACGTCCTTTTTGGGCGTGACTGTTTTGCAGGAGAAAATCTCATAGCTGAGAAAATGCGCCTTGTCCTTTGAATGGGTTATCAGCGTTTTTTCCTCCGACAGGTCGAGGTGCAGGGTGTTTTTCAGAAATACACCCACATCATGCTTTAAGGTTTCTGCTTCCTGCTTGGAACCAATCACGCCAATCAGGAAATCATCCGCATAGCGAACGTACACGACCCGGCGATAAGATTCATCCATCGGGTCGCCGCACTCCAGGCTCATCATCTGCTTGCGGGCTTGTTTCATTTCCTCTCTAGCTATCATTTTCTGTTCATCCGTCAGTCTGTCCCACTTATCCTTGCTGTATTTCCGCTGTTTGAGATATAGAAAATGTCCTAATTTACTCTGATAAGCCTTACTGCGTCTGCGGCATTTCCCTGTGCTAAAACGTCTGGCATATTCATCCATGAAAATGTCCAATTCGTTCAGGTAGATGTTCGCAAGGATTGGACTGATAATAGACCCCTGTGGGGTGCCGGAATAGGTATTGTGGTAAACCCAGTCCTCCATATATCCGGCTTTCAGGAATTTCCAAATCAGGCCGATAAAGTGCTCATCTTTGATTCTTCTGCGGAGAATATCAACAAGAACATGGTGGTCAACATTGTCAAAGCAGCCTTTGATGTCGCCCTCAACGAACCATTTCACCCCTGTAAATCTCTTCTTGACCTCCAGAAGTGCCGTGTGGCAACTCCTGTGCGGTCGGAATCCGTGGGAATGGGTGGAGAAAGTACCCTCGTAAATACTTTCCAATATCATTCGGATAACTTCCTGAAACAGTTTGTCGTTGAAAGAGGGAATACCCAGGGGACGCTTTTTTTGCGGATTGCCCTGTTTGTCGATATAAGTTCTGCGGGCAGGGTGCGGTTTGTAGCTGAAATCTTTCAGTGACGCTATTAACGTGTCAATTCGTTTGGTACTCATTCCATCGATTGTCAACCCGTCTGTCCCCGCTGTGAGATTGCCTTCCTTTGCATAGATGTTCTGGTAAGCAAGCAGGTAAAATTCCGGGTTGTACAGGTTGCGGTATAACCGTTCATAGCGATAATCGCGATTGCACGCTTTGGATTTTAGACTTTCCAATACATTTATGGGACTTCTCATAATGCCTCACGCACCTTTCCTCAATTTGTATTGGGTGATTTCCTGCCGCCCTTCGCCATGTGCAAAGCTTTCCCTTGCTCGGACTACTACGGCGGCTCCGTTGCCATGCCGGATTTTCAGACTCTACAGCCATAGCCTTTTATGGCGTTCCGGTTTAGGCAATCCCCGTTTAGGTTTACTGGATATAGCTCGTTGTGATGTCGGAGTGGGGTTTTCGTTCTTTTCCTCTTATTGCGGTTGGTCGCCACGAGTATAATGCGACAGGTCACTTCATCATACCTGTTGCCGCGGCGCGCAGCTTTTCAACCATCCTTCGCTGCTGGCTTGTCCTATGCCCCCTCGGACTGCCCATCAAGCAGTTTAGCTTTCACCCTCATTCACAACATTTCATCTTGCCGTTCAGTCGTGGGTAGATGGCTTTCCCAACTTACGACGTTCCCAATATGCTACACTCCCCGTCAGGTTTCCCATCAGGATAAATTGGGTGATGACAGTGTGGCGCTTTTGCGCCGGGTATACTTTTACACCGCCGCCTTGCCAAAGGCGGAATCCTACATAAACCCGCACAACAGATTTTGGAATTATCTGCCGCTTACGGGCGCACTGAAGTCAGACAGGTTTTCCACGACGGCCAGGGGATCGTCGGCGGCGAAGGCGGGGACGGCCAGGGCGGTCACGGCCAGCAGGAAGCCGGTGGCGAGAGCGTAGAGCCACTTGGCACGGCGTTCAAGTTTCATCTGGTTCCGGGTCAGAGGGGTTTTGGGATTTTTCATAATCAGAATTCTCCTTTTTTTCTTCAAAAGTTTCGGCTCCCAGGTCAAACAGCGGTTTGCCTGGGAGCCAGTTTTTGGGCTTCTTTTGATGGTGGATGTAGGGCGGTCCGCCGCCGTCAATGGTGTGGCGGACGGCGGGGTGCTGGGTCAGCTCGTACTTCAGGTCCATGACCGGCTTTGCGCCCCGGATAAAGAGGATGGCGTAGCGGTTGTCCAGCATCCGCACTTCGTCTGGGGTCAAGAGTTCCATATTGTCATGGTCTGTGATTGCCTTGATCTGGGGCAGATTAAACGCTGCCAGCCGGACGGCGGTGGACACAAGGATCGACTTTGAGGTCTTGCCTGTTGCTTGTTGTCAAGGACTTTTTAATACTATTCACAGAATATTCAAAAATCGACACAGCAAAAGCCGGGAACCTGTTCGCAAGTTCCCGGCCCTGATTAGGATGCTTATTTACGTATTGTGTCCTGTCTGCAAGTTCTTTACTTCGTCAAGAGAGAGGCCCGAAATGTTGACAATTTCTTCAAGGGCATATCTACCAGCACGCAACATACGAAGTGCAATCTCGGTCATGGTTTCTTTCCGCTCCTGAGTACGCATATCTTCAATCACCTTGCACATCTCGTTCACCCCTTTCGGATTTTCCTTCAAATACCTCGTGCGCTCTGCCATCAGTTCAAAATTCATATCATCGGCATCAGTACAGCTAAAGTCGTGCATCAGCTTTCCAATATCGGAGGTTCCTCGATACTCGCCATTCACATAGAGAATATGTTCTCCGTCTGCAAATGGTTCACCCGTGGTAATATTTATCCGCTCAACAAAGTAGAACGGCTCACCCTTACCGAAAAAATCCTTTTCCGTGATGAAAATCGTATAAGTGTCCGGCAGTTTAGAAAAGTCTTGCCTGGCATCGAGGTTTTCTATGTCTATCACACTGGAATGGTATCTGGCCCGGTGTGGGTCTGCCCCCTTATCTTCCCGCTGAATTTCCATGTCATATTTTTTCCCGGCAGTATCCGTTCCATAGGCATCCAAACAGATAGACCGCGCCCCGCCCAACCGTTTCATATCCTTCTGCGTCTGGCAGTTGGTGATAATTAAATCCGGCTTACCTGTAATGATACGTAGCACCAGTTCAACAAGGGGAATATTGTCTTTGAACAGGCAACGCATAAAATCATCGTCAATAGGGCGCAAGCCGCGCAGGCGCTGTAAATCTTCCTGGCGCTTCTGTTCTTCCAAAGTCAAAGCCATTCCACGCTTTCTATCATCCGTAAATTCAAATCTCTCTATGCGTATCTTACCACAAGTCACTCCGCATTTCAAGAACAGTAGCCAGAGCAGGAGCGATTTTATTTCTGCTCTGGCTGTGTTGGGCTTATTCGTCAGCCATCATCTGGCGGACTTCCTCACGGAGCATACGCTTGATTTTGTCCTCCATCGTTTCAGTGCTGGTTTCGCTGAAATGCGCCCATACAAGGTAGGTGGTTTTGCCGATTTTCTTTACCATAGAGGGCGGGGTGTCCGGCTTGGGGCGGGGGAAGGTCATGCCTGCGGTAGCGTTGGGAAGTTTATTTGCCATAGGCGGCTCCTTTCAGTCCATCAAATTTTTCAAACGTGCCAGCTTGTCCTGCGCGGTGGCCTTTCGGAAGTTCTCGCCAGAAAAGCGAATAGGGGCGCACATCTCCAACAGCCGGTCATAGATACGGGCGTGGGCGGTGTCCTGGGGGTGCTGCAAGTCCTGGAGGGACAGGTTGGTGGTGACAATCAGCGGCCTGCGGCTCCGATACCGGCTGTCGATCACGTTGTAAACCTGTTCCAAACCGTACTCCGTCCCACGCTCCATGCCAAAATCGTCCAGTATCAGCAGAGGGGCGCGGCAGAGGCGGGCTATGTAGTCGTTGCGGCCCTCAAAGCTGGCGGTCAGGTCGTTGAGTATCAGGGCAAAGTTCGTCATGCGGACGGCCACCTCCTGTTCCATCAGGGCATTGGCGATGCAACCGGCAAAATAGCTTTTGCCAGTCCCCACGCCTCCCCACAGCAGATAGCCGATGTTTTCCTCCTGCATGGCCGGCCAGTTCTCAACGTAGAACCAGGCGTGTTTCATCTGCGGACATTTGCCGTTGTCATTGGCAAACGTCCACTCCCTCATGGCGGGGTCAGTAAAGCCTTTGCGTTTCAAATCGGCCACGGCCTGACGGTGACGGCGGGCCTCCTGTTCCGCCGCCTCCCGGTCAAGGCGCTCCTGCTTACAGCGACAGGGGTGGGGGAGCAAGCGGCCCTCCAACGGCGGGGCCTCCATGCGAAACTGTTTTGGGGTGCGGCACTTGCCGCAGTACAAAAGACCGTCCTCGCCGGTGTAGTCTCCCGGTTCCAGCCGGGTCACGGTGATGCGCTTGATGATGCTGTCAAAATCATTCATAGGCTCTCGCCCTCCTTGCACGAATAGTCAGATATGCCGCCCTTGCCTTTTCGCTTGTCCTCCTTGGCCCAGCGGCGAATGGTGGCGGCGTGGCTCTTGTAGGTCTTGCCGGTGGAGGCCATGTATTCAGACAATCGCTCAATGTACTCCTGCCAGACGGTGGGGAAGTCGGCTTGCAGTTCGGCAACCTCATCCTCCGTCAGAAAGACATTCTCATAGCGGCCTCGCGCGCGGGCGCACGCGCCCTCTCTCCCGTAAGGTAATTCACTCAGGTTACTCGTAAGGTTATTAGTGGACAATTTTCTGTCCATCAAAGGGATAGTTTTCTGTCCAT
>ERZ808037.724-NODE-724-length-27233-cov-9.496759_pt1 | contig 27233 bp, 26 predicted proteins | sample MGYA00380190_ERZ808037 | MGnify/ENA primary metagenome ERZ808037 (study PRJEB31490, sample SAMN06133399) | mouse gut metagenome | isolation source: J9 | host: mice | place: China: Chengdu | collected 2015-05 ...
CCGGCTTCACTCTTGGCACAATATACGCTTTCTCACGGTCTGCGCAGTAATTGCGCAGACCTGGCTGAATAGTTACTCTGTCCATCATACGACAAATCAGAATCTATTGCAAATGAAACCATTATCTTGTACAATAGAATGCGGGTTTTATTCTGAGAGGAAATCAGATAAGGACCGGCATAGAGATTAGAGGCTGTTTACACAAATTACAAAATAAGGAATCAAACATGGGACTGATAGAAGCCAGGGATCTTGTATTTGAGTATATAAGAAGAGACGAGGAAGGGAATGTAGAGGGAATCACCTGTGCCCTAGATCATATCAATTTAGACGTAAAACAGGGGGATTTTGTGGCGATTCTGGGACATAACGGCTCCGGGAAATCCACCTTTGCAAAGCACATCAATGCCATCCTTTACCCTACCGAAGGGACGGTATGGGTGGACGGGAAGGACACTTCCAAAGAGGAAAATCTGTGGGAGGTACGCCAGAAGGCAGGTATGGTTTTTCAGAATCCCGACAACCAGATCATCGGACAGGTTGTGGAGGAGGATGTGGGCTTTGGCCCGGAAAATCTCGGGGTGCCTACCAAAGAAATCTGGGAAAGGGTGGAAGAGAGCTTAAAGGCGGTGGGAATGTACGAATTCCGCAAGCATTCGCCCAACAAGCTTTCCGGAGGACAAAAGCAGCGGGTTTCCATTGCAGGTGTAATCGCCATGCATCCCAAGTGCATCGTCCTCGATGAGCCCACTGCCATGCTGGATCCCAACGGACGCAAGGAGGTAATTCGTGCCGCGAGAGCGCTGAACGATGTGGAAGAGATCACAATTATCCTGATTACCCATTACATGGAGGAGATAATTTACGCAAACAAGGTGTTTGTGATGGATCAGGGCAGGGTCGCTATGGAGGGAACGCCGAGAGAGATATTCAGCAAGGTGGAGGAATTAAAGGCTCTGCGGCTGGATGTGCCTCAGGTGACGCTTTTGGCGCATGAACTGAAAAAAAGCGGTCTTGCCATTCCGGATGGAATACTGACCTGCGAGGAACTGGTGGAAGCGCTTAAGGGTGCAGCCGGCACGGAGGGATATTAAAATGTCCATTATATTAGACCATGTAAATTATATATATGAAGCCGGGACGGCTATGGAATTTGCGGCTCTTAAGGACATCAATCTTGTGATAAAAGAGGGAGAATTTATCGGACTGATCGGCCATACCGGCTCCGGGAAATCCACCCTGGTGCAGCATTTAAACGGGCTTCTTGCTCCCACAGGCGGCAATATTTTTTATAATGGAGCGGATATTCATGACAGCACTTATAATAAGAAGGAACTGCGCAGTAAGGTGGGGCTGGTTTTTCAATATCCGGAGCATCAGCTTTTTGAGATAGATGTTTTTTCCGATGTCTGTTTCGGACCCAAAAATCTGGGGCTGGACCGAAAAGAGGTGGAGCTAAGAGCCTATGCGGCATTAAAGCAGGTAGGGCTTGAAGATGAATATTTTTATCAGTCGCCCTTTGACCTTTCCGGGGGGCAAAAGCGCCGGGTGGCGATAGCCGGAGTCCTGGCTATGAAGCCGGAGGTGCTGATTCTGGATGAGCCCACGGCGGGGCTGGATCCGAAGGGCAGAGACGAGATCCTAGATCAGATTGCCAGGCTGCGTCAGGAGACAGGGATAACGGTTATTCTGGTTTCCCATAGTATGGAGGATGTAGCCAAGTATGTGAGCAGGATTGTGGTCATGAACCGGGGGCAAATCATGTTTGACAATACGCCCAGGGAAGTCTTTTCCCATTACAAGGAGTTGGAGACAGTGGGCCTTGCGGCGCCTCAGGTGACTTATATTATGCAGGCGCTGAAAAAAAGCGGTCTGGCCGTGGATACGGATATTACCACTATCCAGGAGGCGAAAACAGAGATTTTAAAGGCCATGAAAAGGGCATAGGGAGCAAGAGGGAATGTTAAGAGATATTACACTGGGACAATATTATCAGGCAGACTCGGTCATACACAGAATGGATCCAAGGGTAAAGCTTACGGCAACGGTCTGCTATATTATATCCCTTTTTGTGGTAGATAACGCGGCGGGCTATATCATAGCAGGACTGTTTCTGGCAATGATTATTAAGCTTTCAAAGGTTCCCGTCAAATTTATGGTTCGGGGAATGAAGGCCATTTTGTTCCTGCTTATCATTGCGGTGATATTCAATCTGTTTCTGACGCCGGGGGAGACGGTTTTGTCTTTCTGGAAGCTTAGGATTACCAGGGAAGGAATCCGGCTGGCCTGTTTTATGGCAATCCGGCTTGTCTTTCTGATCATGGGTTCGTCGGTAATGACTCTTACCACCACGCCCAATAATCTCACAGACGGAATGGAGAAGCTCTTAGGCCCTTTAAAGCATCTCAAGGTACCTGTCCATGAGATCGCTATGATGATGTCCATTGCTCTGCGTTTCATCCCTATTTTGCTGGAGGAGACAGATAAAATCATGAAGGCGCAGATTGCCAGAGGGGCGGATTTTGAGAGCGGAAATCTGATCAAAAAGGCCAAAAGCCTTGTGCCGCTTCTGGTGCCCCTTTTTATTTCCGCTTTCCGCCGGGCTAACGACCTGGCCATGGCCATGGAGGCGAGATGCTACAGAGGGGGAGAACACAGAACGAAAATGAAGCCCCTGATTTATCAGAAAAGAGACAGAATTGCCTATGCTGCGGTGGCTGTTTATCTTGTTTTGTGTGTTGCTTTGGGAAGAGTTCTGTTTTGAGAATATCCATGGGCAGGGGGATTATGAAAAGAGTAAAGCTGACAGTGGCCTATGACGGCACTGATTTTCACGGATGGCAGTTACAGCCGGGAGTGCGGACGGTAGAGGGAGAGCTGAATCGGGTTTTGGGAGCGCTTTTACAGGAGGAAATTCAGGTAATCGGAGCCAGCAGGACGGACAGCGGCGTTCATGCGCTCTGCAATGTAGCCGTGTTTGACACGGACACGCGTATTCCCGCCGGGAGGCTGCCCTATGCGCTGAACGAGAGACTGCCGCAGGATGTCAGAATCCGCGGGGCTCAGGAGGTGGACGGGGATTTCCATCCCAGACGGTGCAAGAGCCGCAAAACCTATGAGTACAGAATATTAAACACCAGCTTCCCTCTTCCCACAAAACAAAGATATTCTCATTTTACCTATGTTCCCCTTGATGTGGAGAAAATGAGCCGCTCGGCCGCCTTCCTGGTGGGCGAGCATGATTTTGCAAGCTTCTGTGCCGCGGCCTCCACAGCGGAGACTACGGTAAGGAGGATTTATGAGCTGAGTGTCGAAAAGGAAGGGGAAGAAATTGTAATTCGGGTGAGCGGCAGCGGATTTCTCTACAATATGGTTAGAATCATAGCAGGTACGCTGATGGAAGCAGGGCGGGGGCGCATCGAACCGGAGCAGATAAAGGAAATTCTTTTGGCTAAAAACCGGAGGGCGGCAGGGCCTACAGCGCCTGCCTGCGGGCTGACGCTGGTCGGGTATGAGTTTGATCCGTAACGGTTTGGCCCAGGGCGTTGATCCCTGCCTATCAGCGGAGGACGAGGACAGGGACGGCGGCTTGCCACTCTGAAAAAGCACTTAGAACAAGTTGACAGCCGAGAGGAAAACACTCAATCAGCGGTATCTTGCATTGAAAGAGGAAGTGAAAGAAGCGGAGAAAATCAGAAAGAGCGTTTATCGTATCTTGCGGCAGGAACAGAGGGAACAGCAACCCCGCAAGGCGCAGGATATGGAACGATAACAGAGAAAGCGGCGGGATAGTCAACACCTGCCCGCAGCCGGGTTTTGGACTTTTATTAGTCCGATAAACCGGAATCTATCCATTTATAAATTTTCTATCAAAAGCTCTTACTGTCTCGCGGTTCAGTTCATCGTCATAAATATCCGATTCAAAATATTTTCCCCCGCAAACCTCCTTCAAATATCCTTCCTTCAGTTCCATAGCCATAAACGCAGGATAATTGTACCCCTCTGCATCTGCTATTCCATAAACTTCCGCTTCCCTGAAACCAAACTGTGGATAGTACTCCGGTCTTCCAAAAAACAGGATTGCGCCATAATCAAGCCGTTTCGCCCGTCCTATCATGGCATGAATCAGTGCCCCTCCAATGCCTATCCGCTGATATTCGGGTAATACGCTCAGTGGTCCGAAGTTCAGAACGGGAAGTGACTGGTTCTCTTTTTTCACAACTGCGTTACTACAAATAATATGCCCGACAATCGTCCTATCTTCCAGTTCCGCAACCAAACTGAGCGCCATAATCCCATCCCGGCGGCGCAATTCATGAACCATCCAATGCTCATAGGGACAGCCAATCTGTCCCCGCTTAATTCTGTCAGAATACCCGAAGGCGGCTCTTGTTATTTCCTCTACTCTTCGATAATCTTTTTCTTCTTCAAGTCTAACATTTATTTCCATACAATCCTCTAAATTCCGATTTATCGGTTTATATTGGAGAAAATTATACCATACCCAATTACGAAAAAAATCCCCGTTCTACGTCCGTTCCGACTATCCAGACCGTCTGCACTACTTCGGCGGCTGTCGGCAGGTTTTGCGGTGGCTCTGCCCCCGCGCCCCCGACCTCTCCCAAAGAACAGAATAGAATGTTACGCAATAGGGCTTGAAAAGACTTGATTTTTAAGGCGTTGCAGACACGAAAATCCACAGGGTTAGGATTTTATACTACCTACCCACGAAAACGGCTTCTAAACGTCCACAAGTGCGTTTTGCGCCCTTTTTCCTGCCCCGCTGAAAAGTTTTTCATCAATAGCTCAAAAAAGCACTTGACAAAACGCTTCATGCCGCAGCTTTTCGGGAGCAGGCGGATTGAGCCGGGTTTTCGCAGTAAATTTTTGTAATAATTTTTGCGGTAAGTTGAAAAATCTGGTTGACACACACGGAAGCGTATAATATAATTAGTCAGTGTGAAAAAGTTTAGTAATGCTTTGCTTGATGCAGATTTTTCTGATTCAATGAGCCGGTTTAAGTATACAGAGCCGTTGGCGTTTCGCAGAGAAGTTGCATCTTATTCCCGGGCAGAGCGTTATGGATAGAGTACCTGTAAGGCATTTGCACCCGGCGGCCCGGACATCCAGCGGTATGCATAAGCTGTCAGGAGAAAATTTAATGGAGGTAATATCATGAAGACATTTATGGCTAGTCCTTCTACCATCGAAAGAAAATGGTATGTAGTGGATGCTGCAAATATGACATTAGGACGCCTGGCCTCAGAAGTGGCTAAGGTTTTAAGAGGTAAAAATAAGGCGATCTTCACCCCGCACATGGATACAGGTGATTTCGTGATCGTTGTCAATGCCGATAAAGTGAAAGTAACAGGCAAGAAATTAGACCAGAAGATTTATTATCGTCATTCAGGATATGTTGGCGGCATGAAGGAGACTACCTTACGTGAAATGATGGCTAAGAAGCCTGAGCGTGTTGTAGAGCTTGCTGTTAAGGGAATGCTTCCCAAGGGCCCCTTAGGAAGAGAAATGTATACCAAGCTTCATGTATATGCCGGCCCTGAGCATAAGCATGCGGCACAGAAGCCCGAAGCATTAACATTTTAATTCAATAGTCGGTGCCCGAATGTACCGGCGTTTATTTCAATAAGCTGGATCGCAGAGCGTGACAGCGTTTGATCGGATTGAAAGGAGAAGATTAGGATGGCTAAATCAGCAAGATTCTACGGAACAGGTAGAAGAAAAAAATCAATTGCCAGAGTATATTTAACGCCCGGCAAAGGCGAGATTAAGATTAATAAAAGATCCATCGATGAGTATTTCGGATTAGAAACCTTAAAGGTTATCGTTCGTCAGCCGATGGTTGCAACAGATACGGCAGATAAGTATGATGTGCTTGTAAATGTTTACGGCGGCGGATATACAGGTCAGGCCGGAGCAATCAGACACGGTATTTCCAGAGCGCTTCTGCAGGTAGATGCAGAGTACAGACCGATTCTCAAAAAAGCAGGCTTCTTAACCAGAGATCCTCGTATGAAGGAGAGGAAGAAGTACGGCCTCAAAGCGGCTCGCCGCGCTCCGCAGTTTTCCAAGAGATAGGCAAGTGAAATATCAGTTATGGATTTCAATCCCCAGAACATATATGTTTTGGGGATTTTGTCTGTTTTTTGTATAAAATGCCAGTAGATATTTAGTAGAAAATGAGTATAATATAAGTAAGAAGTTCGGTGAACCTCTTATTATTCTGCCAGAACTGCATATTGGCATTAATAGAAAAGGTGCAGATACAGATATTTTTGCAATTTCGTTGGTAAGAATAAAGAAAGAAGGTCTCCATTAACCTTCGGTAATCAATCCGTAAAGAGATGAACATTAACGAGTGGGAAGTTGCTATAACTTCCCACATTTTTTGAAAAAGAGGCAAAATAGTGTTTGCGTTTGATGGGAATATAAAGTTTATTAACATAGATTCAAATTATATCAAGAAACTAAATATTGTATGCCCAGAGGTATATTATAAATCAGCAGGCTATGATAATAAACCATACATAGGAATTTTGATAAACGAAAAAAGTCGGTCATATGTAATCCCATTATCTTCGGCAAAAGAAAAGCATAAAAATTGGAAAAACATTAATCAGGAATGTTATCTGGTGTATGAATATGCTTTGAAGTCAAAAATGGGCGATGCAGATATTTGGGTACAAGATGATGAGGAAAATCTGGTCAAGCACATCATGGCGGTGATAGATATTAAGAAAATGATTCCCGTTAAACCAGGGGTATATAAAGAAGTAAATTTGAATAAAGAAAATGCTGATACATCGGAAATAGTAAAATATAAGGATTTAATGAATAAAGAATACTCTTTTTGCCTGAAAATTGCCGGAGACTTAATAAAGAAAGCTAATAGGTTGTATAACAGTCAAGTGACCACGGGAAAAGTCAAAAAATTTTGCTATGATTTTAAATTGTTGGAGCAGGTGTGCGATACATACGTGATTTAATATGAGGATTAAAACAAGAGCATTTAGCCAAGCGATTGTATGGATTTGTAACAAGTGCTGTGGGTAAGTGACAGGTAACTGACAAAGTGCTTGAAAATGGCGTATTTTGGGCATTTGAAACTATGCAAGCGATAGGCAGAAAAATTATACAAATGCAAGAATATGGACTCCGCAGGTTTTCCTGCGGAGTTTTTATCTTAACTTTTTAGGAGATTAGGGGTATAATAAATTTAATGTAATACGAACTATGGAGGTGTTGTTATGTGTGATGTTAAAAAGTATGAGAAAATCTATGAAGATATACAAAAACTGCAGCCGGAAGACACTTTACAGCTTGTACTGGAGGCCGAAACGGAAGAACAAAGAAATTTTTATGAAATGGTTGGCGATTTTCTTCTGCAAAAAAGCAGAGGCAGGTAATCGAAAGGAATCTCTTTTAGTAAAAAAATATATTTTGGTAGCAGGAGTCAATGGGGCAGAAAAATCAACTTTGTATCAGTCATTGCAAAAGAAAGAGTAACTAAGCGTATAAAACAGGGCGGTCGTGGTATTGCAGAACAGGATATAGAAAGAAGATTTGTGGAGACATGTGATGATAATTTGAAAAAGGTTGTAGTCCCTGGGGGAATGATATCAGAAAGAAATATCAAAGGATGCATTTATGGCTAATATTTTAATTGTGGAAGATGAAAAGAATATGCAGGATATCATCTGTGAATATATGCACAGGGGAGGGCACGCCTGTTTTACGGCTGCTGACGGCGTTGATGCGCTTATGATATTAAAAAACAATCCGATGGATTTAATGATACTGGATATTATGATGCCGCATCCTGACGGCTTTTCCGTATGCAAAATGGCAAGAGAGATGAGCGATCTGCCCATTATTATGCTGACTGCAAAAAGTGGCGAGGAGGATAAACTAAAAGGTTATGAGTATGGCGCCGATGACTATATGACAAAACCTTTCAGCCCTAAAATACTGCTTGCAAAGACAAATGCTTTGCTGCGCCGCTTTTCTTTAAATCCGGCAGAGACACTCAGCGCAGGGAAAATAACGATATTGCCCATGGCGCATACAGTATTTCTGGATGGTCAGGAAATTACTTTAACACATAAGGAATACGAGTTATTGCTCTTTTTTATGAGTAATCCGGAACAGATTTTTTCACGCGGGCAGTTATTAAATCGGATTTGGGGATATGATTTCGAGGGGAATACCAGGACGGTAGATACACATATTAAAACCCTGCGGCAGAAATTAGGCAGTGAGGGAAAACACATTGTGACGCTGATCCGTTCAGGGTATAAATTTGAGGCGGCGAAATGAAAGAACGATTATCACTCCGTACTGTACGAAAAAAAATCGTCATGATTTCAAAAATGGCGGGTATTGCTTTGATTGTTTCTTATGTTGTCTCTACCCGAGTGCCTTTGGGGCAGGATATTTCATTTTTGAGCTGGATCGGGTTTGTCGCTTTGCTGATATTTATTGTAGATTATCTGTTAGGACGCTTTATTTCAGATCCCATTTCAAAAATCTGCGAGGCGGCACGCAGGATAGCGCAGCTGGACTTTTCCGCTCCTTGCACAATAACATCGGAGGACGAATTTGGTGACCTTGCAGAAAACCTCAATAAAATGTCCGGGAATTTACAGCATACACTGGAAAAATTAGAAAATGCAAATATCCGGCTTGAAAAAGAGGTGCAGCAGGAACGGCAGCTCTTAGAAGAGCGAAAAGAATTGGTGGATCGTCTGTCCCACGAAATGAAGACACCTTTGGGAATTATCCGTGCTTATGCAGAAGGGATGCAGGACGAGACCGACGAAGAAAAAAAGCAGAAATACTCTGAAATTATCATATCGGAAACAGAGCGGATGAGTACGCTTATTACAACACTGTTGGATTTGTCTGCATTGGAAAATGGAGCGGCTTCCCTTCTGCCGGAACGATTTGACTTCGTAGAATTTGTCGAAACGATAGCGGGACGGTTATTAATAGATATGCCGGACACCGATTTTGAATTGCAGTATGAGCTTCCCGAACATAAAATCTATGTTTATACGGATCGGTCGCGCATGGAACAGGTTTTAAACAATCTGATCGTCAATGCCAAAAGGCATGTATCGTCAAATGGCATTTTAAAACTATCATTAGTCGAACAGGACGGGAAACTGTACTTTTCCGTTTTCAATCAGGGGGACCCGATACCGCAGGAAAATCAGTCTAAAATTTGGGAAAAGTTTTATCGCGCAAAAGATGCGGAATACGGTGGCTCAGGGCTGGGGCTTGCCATTGTCGCGCAAATATTGTCCATGCAGCGCGCAGAGTATGGGGTAAAAAACGTATCTGATGGTGTTGCATTTTTCTTTTCTCTGCCCACAATAAAATAAGTCTTTTTTCAGGCGGCTTCCCTTTCAGAAATGGATGGGAGGCCGGTTTTTAGTTCATTCCGGAAAAGTTACTTTTTCACACCGATTTCACAGCGACCACACTTCCATTTCACCCCGCGCTTCTATTATTATATGGCAGTATACGAAACATATTTTAAGGAAGCGGGCGGTATTGGCGGGGGGATGATAAATGATTGAAGTAAAAAATCTGACTTTTTCCTATGGAAAAGGCAAACAGGCGTTACATGGACTGGACTTTACCGTGGAGGATGGGGAAATCTTTGGATTTTTGGGACCGAACGGCTCCGGAAAATCTACGACACAAAAAATACTCACCGGAATTTTGAAAGGATATGGTGGCAGGGTGTCGCTGTTCGGGCAGGATGCTTCCATGGTACACACGCAGGATTTTCTCCGGAATATAGGTGTTTTATTTGAGTTCCCCTATTTGTATGAAAATTTAAGCGCAATTGACAACCTCAAGTATTTTTCGTCCTTCTATCCAGCCGGACAATTGCGGGATATCGGGGAATTGCTGGAAGCATTAGAGTTTAAGGCCGGTTTCCTTAAAAAGCCTGTTTCTACTTACTCAAAAGGTATGAGACAGCGGGTCAGCATGGCAAGGGCGCTGATCAGTAATCCGAAACTGCTATTTCTGGATGAGCCGACAAGCGGACTTGACCCGTCCGGCGCTGTCCTGTTTCGCAGGATTATTGAGGAAGAGCGCAGAAAGGGAACCACCGTATTTTTAACGACGCACAATATGCTGGATGCTGACCTGCTGTGTGACAGGGTGGCTTTTATTGCAAACGGAAATATTGCTGCATTGGACACACCGAAAAGGCTGAAAGAGCAGAACAGTAGCCATCGAAGCATCCACCCGGAAGAACCGACTTTAGAGGATTTGTTTATCCGGTATACGGGAAGGGGGCTGCTCTGATGCGGAATCATAAAAAAAGTTTCTGCTCCCTGATCAAAAAAGACTGTCAGGTGATGATGTCCGGGAAATTTTTTCTTGTCGCTTTCGGCTCGCTGCTGCTTTATACAGTGTTTATTAACTTTGGCTATATCAATTTTATGAATGACGAACTGTATCACGTGTATCTGTATGATCCGCAGGAGACGCAGAAGGAAGTGTCTGAACTGATTTATTCCGTTGCGTCACTGGATGAGTTAAATGACGTTCTTGCCGCTGATACAGGTGGTGTAGGTATAGATGCCAGTTCCGGCACACCCAATGTCATTTTTTACTTTGGAAGCGAAAAAGCGGATAATCACAGGGCGGACTATGCGCTTTCACTGCTTCGCTCCGATGCCGGACACGCTGCCAAAACGATAGGCGCTAATACGAGGGAACGAAAGCTGCGAAAAGAAATGTCCTGTGAACTTTTGTTTATTGAAATCGCTGCCGTTGGTTTTTTGGGGATTGCTTCGGTGCTGTTTAAAGAAAAACAGATGGGAGTTATCCGGGTCCATGCGGTTCTGCCCTTTAAAAAGAATCTGTTTGTGCTGTCGAAAATAGCTGTTTTCCTATTATCAGATTTGGTTTTTGCGGCACTGATGACGGTATTTAATGTGGGATTTCCCGATACAATCCATATTTTGCCGGCTGTATTAGTGCAGACTGCAATTCTGTCACTCATTATGGCATTGGTGGGATTTGGGTGTACCATGCTGCTGCATGATTTGAAACAGTTTTCACTTGTGTATCTGGTGATTGCCGTTTTTGCAGCTACGCCTGTATTTTTGTCTGCCAATACCTCTGTAAAAATGGCATGGATTGACTGGCATCCGTTTTATCAGGTTTATATGGGATTGAAAAATGCTTATTTTGGGACACCTGTCACGAATCCGATTTACTATGGCGGCTCCGCTTGCGGCATTGCCGTTCTGTTCATGCTTGTCCAGAGTGTATTTCGCAAAGCGATGGGAAAGGAGGGGTGATTATGCGGGGACTGATTTATCAGCTCAAAAGTGTATGGAAAGACAGATTCTGCGTCATGTCTTTTCTTCTGCCGGTCATAGTTGCCGTGATTCTGAACTTTATTGGAACAATTGATCTTTCTTCCGTGGCAGAGTTTCATTTCGGCGTATTAGAAAGCGGCTTGTCTGTCGGGACAATTTCGTGGTTAGAACGGTATGGATCTGTGTCCACATATGAAACACTGGAAGAATTAACCGCTGCAATCAATGAGCCATCTACGAATGTAATTGGGGTGGAAGCTGATGGGGAAAATATAAAAACGATGATTTCCGGTGATGAACTGGATATTTTTCGCCAAACGGCCGATACGCTCCCCGCATTGTACAAGGAACGGAAAATGGCAGAGCGGGCAAAAGTCACGATTTTAGAACGTCCTGATGTGATGGCAGGCTTTCAAAACATATTTATTGCCATGACGCTGATTACTGCTGTGTTTATGGGGTGTACCTTTAACGCTGTGAATATGATCGCAGAAAAGGAAAACGGAGTTGACTTTGTTAACCGGATACTGCCTATGACACAGAGCCAGTATATTGTTCAAAAGATATTCGTTGGTTTTGTCTGCGGATGTCTGTCCGCCGTGATTACAGCCGGCATATGTTTCCGGCTGCCGCGTGAAAATATGCTTCTCCTGTCGATGCTGATGATTCTGTCGGCTTTTGCGGCGGCATTGATTGGTTTGTTTATTGGCAGATTTTCGGAAAGTTTTATGGCAGGCATTGTCTGTATTAAAATTGTCATGATTATATTTATTGCGGTGCCACTGTTAACCTGGCTGCTGGAGACAAGCGGTTTTCTTTCAATCCTTTGCTATTTCGTTCCGTCCACGGCAGCCTTTGAGGGAATTATGAATCTGGCGGACGGTACTGCGCCAATGATAGAAAAGGATATGCTCATTTTGGCGGCACACTGTATTTTTTGGTTCCTGATGTATCTGTCAATTTCAAAACGGCGGCAAAAGCACAGATAGCAAATTTTTTTATTGCTTTTTTTTCATTCCATGCTATAATTTTGGGTATGGGGATATAGCTCAGTTGGGAGAGCGATACGTTCGCAACGTATAGGTCAGGGGTTCGAGTCCCCCTATCTCCACTTTGGAAGCATAGCTCAGCTGGGATGAGCGTTCGCCTCACACGCGAGAGGTCATGGGTTCGAGCCCCATTGCTTCCACGAGCTTGAGAAGAGAAGTCGGAATGAGACGCTGCCATTCCGGCTTCTTTTTCCGCGCATAAGCAGAGTCGGAAACCGGCAGAGACAGGACGCATGCCTGCATGCAGGCCTGTATGTGCGGGTTTACGAGGAGCAACGCGAACGGGAAATGCGAAGCATTTCGAGTCTCTGCATATGCGAATAAGGCAGGCCGGAAACCGGCAGGGGGAATAGCTATGACAAAACGGAAAAAGATTATCAAGGAATACATTCTGATTACAATCGCCGTGATCCTTATGGACATCGGCGTCTATGTCTTTAAGTTCCCGAACAACTTTTCCTTCGGCGGGGTCTCCGGTCTGGCGGTGGTGGTGACGCACTTTACACCCTTTACGGCCTCCCAGATCAACCTCATTATTAACATGATTCTGCTGGTGTTCGGCTTTCTGTTTCTGGGAAAGAATTTCGGGGTGAAGACAGCATATGTGACAGTAGTGTCATCTTTGCTGCTGAATCTGATGGAAGCGTTGTTCCCTATGAGCGCGCCGCTTACCGATGAAACGACGCTGGAGCTTTTTTATGCCATTGCGCTTCCTGCGCTTGCCTCGGCGCTTCTGTTTTATGAGAATGCCTCCGGCGGCGGTACGGACATCATAGCGATGGTATTAAAGAAATATTCAACCATGGACATATCGGCGGCGCTCATGGCGGTGGACGCCATCATCGTGGTGGTGGCCTGCTTTGCCTTTGACACGAGGACGGGACTTTTCTCGATTTGCGGACTGATGGCGAAATCGCTTGTGATTGATAAGGCGATTGAGCGCATGAAGCTGAGTAAATATTTTACGATCATATGCAGTAAGCCGCAGCCGATCTGTGACTTTATTATGAATGATCTGAAACGGAGTGCGACGGTATACAAGGCGGAGGGCGCTTACACCCACAAAGACCGTGTCGTGATACTGACGGTTATGGATCCGAAGCAGGCGGTGCTCCTGGAGCGGCATATTCAGGCGGTTGACCCGGATGCTTTTCTCATGGTGACGAAGAGCAGTGAGATTATGGGAAAGGGATTTAAGAGGTATATTTAACGATGGCGGTACATGTAAAGAATATGACCACGGGCAAGCCGGGAAAGCTGATTCTGGCCTTTTCTCTCTCCCTTGTGGCCGGGAATGTCTTTCAGCAGTTATACACTGTGGTAGATACCATGGTTGTGGGAAAATATCTCGGCGTAAGCGCGCTGGCGGCACTGGGAGCCTCGGACTGGCTGAACTGGCTGATGCTGGGGGTGATACAGGGACTGACGCAGGGCTTCGGCATCCGGATGGCGCAGGAGTTTGGCGCGGGCAGGACGGAAGAACTAAAAAAGAGCGTGGGAAGCGCGGCTGTGCTGTCCATGCTTTCTGCCGTTGTACTGGTGGCAGCAGGGCAGCTTTTTGCAAGACCTGTACTGACGCTTTTGCAGACGCCGCAGGAGATCATCGGGTATTCGCTTCTCTATCTGCGGATTATGTTCGCGGGTGTACCGATTGTCATGCTTTACAATCTGCTTGCGTGTATTCTCCGCTCCATGGGGGACAGCAGGACGCCTCTGAATGCGATGATCGTTGCTTCGGTGACAAACATTGTGCTGGATTATCTCTTTGTGCTTGGCTTTGAGTGGGGAATTGCGGGCGCGGCGGCGGCCACTTTGATTGCCCAGGCGGTCTCGGGCGTGTTCTGTTTCTACCATATTAAAAAGATTGCCTTCCTGAAACTTTCGCGGACGGATTTTCACTTGCAGAGAGAGCTCTGTGCAAAACTGTTTATACTGGGACTGCCTATGGCCTTTCAGAACGGAATCATTGCCATCGGCGGTATGATTGTACAGTTTGTGGTGAACAGGTACGGCGTGATTTTTATAGCGGGATTTACGGCGACGAACAAGCTCTACGGGCTGTTGGAGATCGCGGGCACTTCCTACGGATATGCGATGGTGACTTATGTGGGACAGAATCTCGGGGCGGGCAGGTATGACCGGATCAAAAGCGGGATGCGTGCGGCCATGGGGATCGCCATGGCGACCTCCGCCTTTATCGCGGTGTGTATGCTCGTTTTCGGGAAATATCTTCTGGGACTGTTTATTTCCGGGACGCCGGAAGTGGTGGAGCAGACCATGCGGATCGCCTATTTTTATCTGGCGGTGATGAGCGTCTGCCTGCCGGTCCTCTATGTGCTGCATGTGACACGTTCCGCGCTGCAGGGGATGGGCAACACGATCCTGCCGATGCTGTCCGGTGTGGCGGAGTTTGTGATGCGGACCCTGTCGGTAATTTTTCTGCCCATGCTTTTGGGCGAGGCCGGTATTTTCTTCGCGGAGATCGCGGCATGGCTCGGTGCGGACGTGGTGCTTGTAATCAGCTACATCACCCAGATGAAGAAACTGACATAGTATTTCTAAACGAAGCAGCCTGTGCTGGCGGATTTTAAGAAGCAGATATCACTACAAGAATAGCGTTACAGAGAATGCCGTATTGAGGCATTCTCTAACATGAGACATAGTACTTCTAAACGAAGCAGCCTGTGCAGCCGGATTTTGAGAAGCAGATATCACTACAAGAATAGCGTTACAGAGAATGCCGTATTGAGGCATTCTCTAACGTGAGACATAGTACTTCTAAACGAAGCAGCCTGTGCTGCTGAGTTTTTAGAAGTACTTCTCACGTTTCTCACGTTTGCCACCCCCCATCCAGCGTAATGACCTGACCGGTCAGATAGGAGGGCGCGTTGACGATAGAGAGCAGAAGTTTAGCGACTTCCGACGCCTGACCAATCCGGTCAGCGGGTATTTCGGCCCTCAGAGCGGAAAGTTCTTCCTCCGAAAAGCAACGGTTCATGTCTGTGTCGATGACGCCGCAGGCGATGGCGTTGACCTGAATACCGCTGGGAGCAAGCTCCTTTGCCAGCGCTTTTGTGAAGGTGTTTACGCCGCCTTTAGAGGCGGAATAGGCCACTTCCATGGAGGCGCCCGCATTGCCCCAGACGGAGGAAATATTGATGATTTTTCCCGCGTGGCGCTTTAACATCATGGGTATGGCCAGACGGCATGTATAGAACAGTGCGTTCAGATTGACATTCATAAGTGTCTGCCATTCTTCCGCCGTCATTTCGTGCAGCAGTCCGACATGGGAGATGCCGGCGTTGTTGACTAAAAGAGTCAGGTCCTCTATCTGTGAAAAGACCTCATTGACGGCCTGTATATCCCCCATATCGGCAATAATGGGCGTACATGCGATATGACAGGTTTCTGACAGATGATATGACAAATCTGTCAGTTCTTTTTCAGAACGGCGGCAGGTGAGATACAGGCGGTATCCTTCTTCGGCCAGCGCCTGCGCTATGGCCCGGCCGATGCCCCGGGAAGCGCCGGTGACGAGAGCGGAACGCGGTATGGGAGTAAGGCCGTCGGAAACCGGGTTTTCCAATCGGTCTGCGGTGCTTTGTTCATCTTGTTTTCTCATTTTTACAGATCCATTCTTTTTCATATTTTTCAGATACTGATATATTAGATGTTATTTTTTGATATTTACACATAAAAAGTTTTATACTGTAAAGGGTATCTTACTTAAAGAGTATACTACAGATGGCAGGGAATGTCATCCGGGTGAGGGAAGCGGGACCGGGAAGTCCTGTAACAGGAAGGAGTGGGTTTTTATGTATGATCTGATTATTGTCGGAGCAGGTCCGGCAGGTTTGTCGGCGGCGGTTTACGGCAGGCGCGCGGGGCTTGACCTTATTGTAATAGAGCAGACCCCCATGGGCGGCGGTCAGGTGGTGGACACATATGAAGTGGATAATTATCCGGGGATGCCCGGGATCAACGGGTTTGATCTGGCACAGAAATTCCGCAGCCATGCGGACGGACTCGGCGTCGTATTCAAGGGCGGCAGGGTTGCGGCAGTCAGGGACGAGGGAGACGTAAAAGTCGTGGAAACCGCGGACGGTACGGTCTATGAGGCGCGGACGCTGATCCTTGCGGGCGGTGCGGAACACGCGAAGCTGGGCGTGCCGGGGGAGGATGTGTACAGAGGGCAGGGCGTGTCTTATTGCGCCACCTGTGACGGCGCCTTCTTTAAGAAGAGAGACGTAGCGGTCGTGGGCGGCGGCGATGTGGCGGTGGAGGATGCCGTATATCTGGCCAGATTCTGCCGCAAGGTGTATCTGATCCACAGGCGGGACAGTCTGCGGGCCGCGAAAAGTCTTCAGGAAAAACTGTTTTCCTGTGAAAACGTGGAAGTGGTCTGGAACAGCACATTACAGAAGATAAGCGGAACCGATCTGGTGGAAGGAATATGCATCCGCTCATCGGACGGGGACACGGAGCGGGAGCTTGCGGTGGAAGGCGTTTTTATTGCGGTGGGAATGCGTCCCAACACGGAAATTTACCGCGCTGTAGCGGCCTGCGACGAGAGCGGTTATCTCATAGCGGGAGAGGACTGTGCCACCAGTGTTTCCGGCATATTTGCGGCGGGGGATATCCGTACAAAGGCGCTCCGGCAGATCGTGACGGCAGTGTCCGACGGGGCGTGCGCCGTGGCTTCGGTGGAGAAATATCTCATTTCCCAAACACAATAATTACAAAAATATTACGAATCTGTTTAAGGTAAAATATGCCATCTTTTGACACAGGTTTCACGTCGTAAATACCGAAAAATCAAGGTTTTTGTGAGAAAGGCACAATAACTTGCGTGTATGTGTGCGCTTTGATGGTAGATGCTGTGGTTGACAAAACGTATATTCAATGCTATATTATAGCCAGATGTAACAATTCTGTAACAAATGAGGTGTTTTTTATGAACAAAAACAAACTGAAATGGACAGCATGTGCACTGGCAGCAGTAATAGGATTTACCGGCACGGGAATTGACGTGGAAGCCACAGGAAATGTGGGAAGTGTTCTCCCTTCGGCCGGCATAGAATTTTCGCTTCAGGATGAGGATAAGTCCACCGCGCTTTCCGCTTTAAAGGAAGAATCCGATAAAGAGGCGGCGGAGCTGGAAGAAAACAACAGGGAAAACGCTTCGTCTGAACTTGAAAACGAGGGTATCAGCGTAGGGAGCGTCCAGTTAGGCGGATTTTCCGATCTGGCCAGCACATCCGATAAGGTGAGTAAGGTTTCGGAAAAGAAGATTCAGGATACGATTGTGGTCAGCGAAGGCTACACAAGAGATTTGAAGGCGGCGGCAGGCAGCGGTCTGTCAGAGGAAGAAGAGAGCTTTAAGAATCTGGTTATCGCGAAAGTAAATGATTATGTGAATGTGCGCGATATCCCCAGTGAGGAAGGCGAGATCGTCGGCAAGCTCTACAACAAATCCGTCGGCAGCTTCATCGAGGAGGAGGACGGCTGGTACAAGATCAGCTCCGGTTCCGTCGAGGGATATGTGAAGGGCGAGTATTGTGTGACAGGCGATGATGCCGTTGATTATGCGAAGGAAGTGGGAACCCGTATTGCGACCGTTACGACCACGACATTGAAGGTGCGTGAGCAGCCCGGTCTGGATGAGGCGGTTCTGGGTCTGGTTCCGATCGAGGATGAGCTGATCGTCACAGAGGAAATGGACGGTTGGGTTAAGGTAAATATCGAGGAAGGTGACGGCTATGTTTCCATGGATTACGTTACCCTTTCCACGGAGTTTGTAAAAGCGGAGTCCGCAGCCGAGGAGAAGGCGAGACTTGCCAAAGAAGAAGAGGCGAGAAAGGCAGCGCGGGCGGCGGCTAAAAAGAAAACGTCAGAAAATGCAGCGGGCAGCAAGAGCGAGGACGGCGGCAAGACTTATGCGAATCCGACCGGAAGCTCGGGAGCCGATGTGGTACAGTTTGCGAAGCAGTTTGTGGGTAATCCCTACGTGTACGGCGGCACCAGCCTGACAAACGGTGCGGACTGCTCCGGATTCGTTATGAGCGTGTATAAGAACTTCGGCGTAAACCTGCCCCACTCTTCGGCGGCAGACAGAAGCGTAGGCGCTGCGGTCAACGGTCTGGAAAACGCACAGCCCGGCGATATCATCTGTTATTCGGGTCATGTGGGAATTTACGCAGGCGACGGTCAGATCGTGCATGCATCCACATCCAAGACGGGCATTATCGTATCCAGCGCAACCTATCGTTCCATTCTTTCGATCAGAAGAATCCTCTAAGAAGGAGCGGCGCTGCAGTACAGACAGAAAACGATTACAGGGAAGGAGACGTTCCGGCGGGCGTCTCCTTCTTTTCCGCATAAGCAGAGCCCCCGTTTTGTCTACAGTGCACAAAGTTTTTGGAAAATGTAAAATAACGGATGTGTGGAAAAAACGACTTATACACATAAAAATAACAGATTTTATGCTTGAAATGGTTTTATACACGGATTTATCCACCATATCCACAGCTTTTTGACCGGGTCGATCATTTTATTTATGGAAACTGAGCGAACGTGCGTTTTGTGTATTTCCTCCAAATGGGAGCAAATTGTTGCAAAAGAATAGTAAAATATGGTATACTGTTTGCATAAGCATTGCTTATAACTCCAATCTGGAAGGGGATGAATCAGATGAAATTTAATATTGTTGGAAAGAATATCGAGGTAACAGAGGGATTACGGGCAGCAGTGGAGGATAAGATCGGTAAACTGGAGAAGTTTTTTACCGAGGATACGGAGGTGCATGTTACACTCAGTGTAGAGAAGGATCGCCAGAAGATTGAAGTGACGATTCCCGTGAAGGGTAATATCATCCGCTCCGAGCAGGTCAGCAGCGACATGTATGTTTCCATTGATCTGGTGGAGGAGATCATCGAGAGACAGCTTAAGAAGTATAAAAATAAGCTGGTGGACAAGAAGCAGGGAGCCGGCTTTTTCCGTCAGGAGTTTATTGATAAGGATTATATGGATGAGGAGGAAGTGCAGATTATCCGCACGAAGAAGTTCGACATTAAACCCATGTATCCGGAGGACGCCTGCGTGCAGATGGAGCTCCTCGGCCACAATTTCTTCGTATTCTGTAATGCGGAGACAGATCAGGTGAACGTGGTCTATAAGAGAAAGGGAAACACATACGGGCTGATTGAGCCTGAGTTTTAAAAACGGTTCATACGGGCGGCAGGGCAGAGCAATCTTCCCTGCCGTTTTCTGATGAGCAGCAGTTCAGACTTCCCGGTACATGGTCAGCCGCACCCGGTCTGCCTCGAGCGCTATGTCCGCGTGGTCTATCATCATGCCGACCAGAAGGAGCTGGCTGCTTTCGCCGGGATCTCCGCTGCCCGCCAGTTCCCAGTAGATATCGCTCATGCTGTCGTTTTTCTGTCCGTTCAGATAGTGGTCCAGATGGGAAAGCTTGTCGGCGAAGGAGGGGTGAAAGTCCGCTTCCAGACGAATCGTGACTTTTTTGTCTTTCCGTTCAATCCGGGTGTCGATATAAGATGCCTCCAGCGCAAAGAAAAACATGGTCAGCTCCTCTACGATCTTGGCGGTCTTTTTTTCTTCATGTGTCATGGTAAGCTCCATTCTGCGCAGAATCTGCGCTGTCGTTACTTTCAGTGTCTGTTTTTCTGATCTTTCTTAGTCTGAAATCCTTTGATAAAACTTTCCAGAGTCGGGACGAGCACGATGGCGACCAGACCGGTGGCAAAGCCGTTGTTGTACAGATTTAATCCGCCATAGAGGGTGGAAGAACATACCACAACTGCGGCGTGCAGCATTCCGGCGATGATTCCGGCAAGGATGCCGAACTGTCCGGCAATGGGAGCCAGTCCGACGGCAAAGACAGCGGCCATCTGGATCCCCGGCGTGGTGGGCTGCATGTGGGTAAAAAAGGTGGATAGAAGGACGCCGGCCAGCACCGGCAGGTAATTCCGGGCATGGACGCCGAAAGCGGCAAAGCCGAATGCGGTAAGAAGCGCTCCCACAACGGGGCCGGACAAGTCACCGCCGATCAGCAGGATATAAGTGGTGCACAGCAGGCCGACAATCCCCATATTGACCAAGGTGACCGGTGCGCCGTCCATCAGGACAAAATCCGCCACCGCGCGGCCCGGGTGACGCATCAGTTTAAGGAGCGGGCGCAGGCCGTTTCTGTTCATGAACAGGCCGAAAAGCAGCGCCGATGCAAAGTACAGATACAGGCCGGCGAGCAGCCATAAGGGCTGGCCATAGCGCCATATGAATACGTCGCTGCTTTCCAGACCGAAAGATTGCAGGACGCACATCATGACAAAGGCGAAAAGGCCGCCGGCAAATCCCATGTTAAAAAGATTGTAGCCCATGTGCATGGAGGCGGTATGTACGGAGAGCGGCGGCAGTACGAAGCCGGAAAAAATGCCGACGGCTACAGCGACTGTCAGATTGACGGCAAAGGAGAAGGGCAGCAGGTATACAAGCTCCGTCACCATGGGCGCCAGACAGGAGCCGAAAAGCGCCGTATAAATATAGCGGCTCATGCCTGCCTGATGGAACTTTGCGTAAAGCCATGTGCCGAGCAGCATGGGCAGGACATTTACCGGGTTTTTACCGAACAGGGCGAAGCCCGCATTGATAAAGAGAACGGCCATGGTGAGTCCGGTGAAAGGAATTTTCTGCAGGCGGATCAGGAGCATGGCCAGACTCAGAACCAGTCCCGCATTAAAGAAAGCCGCACCGGATCCGGCCAGCTCGAAATAATCCGTGACAAGCGCGTCTCTGGTAAGCACGATAATGGCCATGCCGCGAAGAAGCTCCCCTGGCGGCGCCAGAAGAAAGGCGGCGATAAACAGGAGCAGGGCTGTTGCAAGGCAGAAGGCTGGCATTTCTCTTCCCTCCAGAGCCTTTCGGATTTTTTCGGTCATAGGCAGATCCTCCCGCAAACGAATCAAATATACTCCTATCATAACAAGATATGCGCCGGGGGACAATGTGATATTTGTCTTTGCGGGCGATTTGTAAGCGATTCCGGCAGTACTGGACCAGACTCCTGACATAACGGTATTTCAGGCCACATATATTAGAGTGAAAAGAACTTCTAAAGCTCAGCAGCAGAGGCTGCTTCGCTAAGAAGTTCCAGATTTGCTTTGCAAATCACTTTCACTCAGGAGAATGCAAAAAAACGGGCATTCTCCGCAGTGATTTGCGTCACAGTGAAGCTGTGACATGGCGGTTAGAGGGGAAAGAACGGTTCGGGATTCCGGAAGGAAAACCATGGAGGCGGGCATGAAACGGAGCGGAATATATAACAGGGGACGGGGACGAAGCGGGATGGCCGTGAGGATCGGTATGCTTCTGATACTCGTTCTCGGCTGTGTCTGTATTGCGGGGGAACTTATGGGCAAATGGCAGATGCCCGTTCGTCAGGAGAGCGACGGCCGGACAAACGGGCAGGCGGTGGAAGTGACTGCGGACGGCAATTATATCAAGTGGGTGGAATTTCACGTCACAAACGAGGCGATGTCGGCGGCCTATGATCTGGATGTGGACAGCTACCGCGATGAGATACATGTAAACTGGATTGAGCTTCTGGCTTATGTGGGGGCTAAGACAGGCGGGAAGTTTGACAAAAACAGTGTCAGGAAAATAGAGGAGGCGGCGGAAAAACTGAAAAGCGGCGACTGTACGATGGAGGAGCTGACAGAGGATATGGAGTATTACGACTATTATCTGGAGGCATACACGGCGGTGCTTGGCGGCATGACGGGAGAATTTACACTGGACGGCAAACGGGTCTATGGACTGAAAGCTTTCTCCCCCATTGCGAAGGGGTTTGACTACAGCCATTATGATGATTTCGGGTCTTCCCGCAGCTATGGCTACGCAAGGCCCCATCTGGGGCATGACATGATGGGGCAGATCGGCACGCCGATCATCGCGGTAGAATCCGGCTATGTGGAGGCGCTTGGCTGGAACCAGTACGGCGGCTGGCGCATCGGCATCCGCAGCTTTGACAAGAAGCGTTACTATTATTATGCTCATCTGCGGCAGAATTACCCCTATGCGGAGGGGCTTAAGGAGGGCGGCGTGGTGACGGCGGGAGATGTGATCGGCTATATGGGGCATACCGGTTACAGCACGACGGAGAATGTGAACAATATCAAAACCGTGCATCTGCACTGGGGACTGCAGCTTATCTTTGATGAATCCCAGAAGGAAGGGAACAATGAAATCTGGGTGGACTGCTATGAACTATCCAAATTTCTTTACAAAAACCGCAGCGAGGTGCAAAAGGTGGGAGATACCAGAGAGTGGAGGAGAGCCGTGCCCATGACAGATCCCGCGGCGGATGCGTTCAGAGAGAGAACAAAAACGCCGGTTCTATCAGGATATTAGCAAAATGCACGAAAAATAACCCGAAACAGCAAAACAAATTGTTGAAAGTAAGTAAAAATTCAGATATACTTTATTATAAAGCAATGTATTTTATACAAATGTTTTTGTAACTGGAGGCGGGTTAGTAGGAGAAGAATTATGGGTAAAAAGGAAAACGGAGTATCAGCAAAAATGAGTCAGGCGGCGCAGTTAAAAAAACTGGTGCATCAGGCGTTTATTTCCGTGGCAGTGGGAGCGGTTCTGCTGCTCGGATTTATCTTTTTTAACATTTGCATGTCCGGTATATTCAGCGCGCAGGTCAACACAACCGTGGCTCTGAACCAGTATCGGACCGCATCAAAGACACTGACTTATGACATACAGTCCTATGCTGTCACAGGGGACCAGAGATATTATGACGGCTACATGAAGGAACTGAACGAGGATAAAAACAGGGAGCAGGCGATTGCCGCGCTGGAGGACTGCGGACTCAAAGAAGAGGAGTGGACGAGCCTGAACCGGATCGCCGCGATGTCCAACGAACTCGTGCCGTTGGAACAGGAAGCAATCGGACATGTGCAGGCTGGCGATCTTGAGGCGGCACAGGCGTGTGTGTTCAGCGAACAGTATGGCAATTCGGTAGATCAGATCAATGAGCAGACGGATAAGACAATCCGTGAAATCCTGGACAGAAAAGAAAACAGGCAGACAGGGCTGAAAATTTTCCAGTATCTGATTGAAATTCTGTTTGCGCTGTCCTTCCTGTACCTTGTGAAGGAATTCATCAGGACGATCAGATTTTCGGAAAAAGAACTGCTGGAGCCTATCTTAAAAGTGTCGGATCAGATGGCGGTACTTGCGGGCGGAGAATTTCATGTGGAGCTTGATATGGAGGCGGATGAGAGCGAGGTCGGAAAAATGGTTGCCGCTATCGCTTTTATGAAGAAAAACCTGCTTGGCATGATACAGGAGATTACCCAGACGCTGGAACAGATGGGGAACGGAAACTACCGGATACATATTGAACAGGAATATGTGGGTGAGTTTGTGTCGATCAAGGAGTCGCTTTTGCAGATTGCGGAGAAGATGAGAGAAACACTCCGGACGATCCGCAATGTTTCGGGACAGATTGACAGCGGTTCGGAGCAGCTTGCGTTTGCGGCGCAGGATCTGGCGGAAAACTGCACGCTGCAGGCAGCGCAGGTATCAGAGCTGATGACAGCCTTTGACGCCATGACAAAGAGTATGGAAGTGAACGCGCGCGAGGCGGAAGCGTCTGCCAGCATGGCTTTATCGGCCGGCGCGACGCTTGCGAAGGGCAATGAAAATCTGCAGGAGTTAAAGGGCTCGATTCAGGAGATCGGACGGTGCTCGGAGCAGATCGGCACGATCATCGAGGCGATTGAAGACATTGCATCCCAGACAAATCTGCTGGCGCTGAATGCGGCGATTGAGGCGGCGAGAGCGGGCGAGGCCGGAAAAGGATTTGCTGTCGTGGCGGAGCAGGTGAAAAATCTGGCCAATGAATCGGCGAATGCGGCAGGCAGGACGACAGAGCTGATTGAGACTACGGTTTCGGTGATGGACAAGAGTATTTCCATTGCGGAGGAGACGGAGGCCAATATGAATAAGGTAATGTCCGACGCAAAGGAAGCCACCGAGAAGATGGGACAGATCGAGCAGATCTTAAAGAGAGACACCCAGCGGATGCAGGAGCTGAATGTGAATGTCACGCAGGTTTCCTCCGCTGTCGACAACAATTCGGCTACTTCGGAGGAGACGGCGGCTGTCAGCACGGAACAGAAGTCGCAGGTGGAGACGATGGTGGAAATGATGGATCGGTTTGAGATATAAAAAGAAGCAGGCTGGTCAGCCTGTGCGGCAGGAATGAAGGCCTCTCTTTCTATGGAATAAGGGGGGCCTGTCTGCCGGAAAGTGGATTGCAAAAACGAAAACCCTATGATACAATAGTAACGGCGAACAATGACAAAAAAATAACAATCGTCGGCAAGCCTTGAATACAGGGCTTTTCACTAAAAAAATATTACAAATATGGAGGAGAAGAAAATGGCAAAAAAAGTTGTTTTGGCAGGCGCCTGCCGTACAGCAATCGGCACGATGGGCGGGGGCTTGAGCACCACACCGGCAGCAGATCTTGGAGCAGTCGTAATTAAAGAGGCTTTGAACAGGGCAGGAGTGTCTCCTGACCAGGTGGATCAGGTGTATATGGGTTGTGTTATTCAGGCGGGACAGGGTCAGAACGTGGCTCGCCAGGCCTCCATTAAAGCAGGGCTTCCCAACGAGGTTCCGGCAGTTACCATCAACGTGGTTTGTGGTTCCGGCTTAAACTGTGTGAACATGGCTGCACAGATGATTCAGGCGGGCGACGCAGACATCGTGGTTGCAGGCGGTATGGAGAACATGTCCATGGCTCCCTACGCGGTTATGCAGGGACGTTACGGCTACAGAATGAACAATGGCACTCTGGTAGACACGATGGTGAACGATGCGCTCTGGGATGCTTTCAATAATTATCATATGATTATGACTGCGGACAATATTTGCAGAGAGTGGGGTCTTACCCGCGAGGAGCTGGATGAGTTTGCGTTAAAGAGCCAGACAAAGGCAGAGGCTGCACAGAAGAGCGGCGCGTTCGACAAGGAGATCGTGCCTGTTATGGTGAAGAAGAAAAAAGAAATGGTTGAGTTTAAGGTTGACGAGGGACCCAGACCGGGTTCCACCATTGAAGGCTTGCAGAAACTCCGTGCCATCAATCCCGACGGCTTCGTGACAGCAGGAAACGCTTCCGGCATCAATGACGGCGCGGCTGCCATCGTTGTGATGAGCGAGGAGAAGGCGAAAGAGCTTGGCGTGAAGCCTATGGCTACTTTCGTAGCAGGTGCGCTTGCGGGCTGCAGACCCGAGGTTATGGGTATCGGTCCTGTTCCGGCGACGAAGAAAGTTATGGAGAAGGCCGGCTACAAGATTGAGGATTTCGACATCATCGAGGCGAACGAGGCGTTTGCGGCACAGTCCGTTGCAGTGGGCAAGGAGCTTGGCATCGACGTAGACAAGCAGCTTAACCCGAACGGCGGCGCGATTGCGCTCGGCCATCCGGTAGGCGCATCCGGCGCGCGTATCCTTGTAACCCTGCTTCACGAGATGGAGGCGAAGGGTGCGAAGAAGGGTCTTGCAACGCTGTGTATCGGCGGCGGCATGGGCTGCGCTACCATCGTAGAAATGGACTAAAGTCAGGGCGAAACGCTGCTAAAATTGTTGGAACTGTACAAACAGTATAATCAACGCAGACGCGCTTGCGCTCCGTTCCAAACGTAGCGGTACTAGGCTCGAAAGTACCTCGCCAAGTACCGACATTTTCCAAGGGTCTGCTTATGGTTATACTGTTTGCACAATGAGTGTAGCAATGTGAAGCGTTTCGCAACTGCTGAAAAATTATAACATAAAAAGGAGATAAACAATGGAATTTGTTTTATATGAAGTGAAAGGGCAGGTTGGTATCATCACGATCAACCGTGAGAAAGCGTTGAACGCATTAAATTCCACTGTACTTGACGAGCTGAATGAAGTTCTTGACGGCGTGGATCAGAACGAGGTGAGATGTCTGATCCTGACGGGCGCAGGCGAGAAATCCTTTGTGGCAGGTGCGGATATTGGCGAAATGAGCACGCTTACCAAGGCGGAGGGCGAGGCTTTCGGCAAGAAGGGCAACGACGTGTTCCGTAAGTTAGAGACATTCCCGATTCCCGTGATCGCTGCGGTGAACGGTTTTGCGCTTGGCGGCGGCTGCGAGATTTCCATGAGCTGTGACATCAGAATCTGTTCTGAGAATGCGGTGTTCGGACAGCCCGAGGTGGGTCTTGGCATTACCCCCGGCTTTGGCGGCACGCAGAGACTGGCGAGAATCGTCGGTCCCGGCATGGCGAAGCAGATGATCTACACGGCGAGAAATATCAAGGCGGACGAGGCTCTCCGGATCGGTCTGGTAAATGCGGTTTACCCGCAGGCTGAACTGATGGCAGCGGCTGAGAAGATGGCGGCAGGCATTGCAAAGAACGCGCCTATTGCGGTTCGCAACTGCAAGAAAGCGATCAACGACGGTTTAGAGGCCGGCATGGACGAGGCGATTGTGATTGAGGAGAAGCTTTTCGGTGACTGCTTCGAGACGGAAGACCAGAAATACGGCATGGCTTTCTTCCTTGACAAGAACAAGGAGAAAGTGAAAGAGCCGTTCAAGAACTGCTAAGATTTTTGAAAGAACTAAATAAATATATCAATTTATAATAAGGAGGACTTACAATGAAAGTAGGTATTATCGGCGCGGGAACAATGGGTTCCGGCATTGCACAGGCATTTGCCATGACAGACGGTTACGAAGTGTGCCTTTGCGATA
>ERZ808037.726-NODE-726-length-27193-cov-5.088804_pt1 | contig 27193 bp, 28 predicted proteins | sample MGYA00380190_ERZ808037 | MGnify/ENA primary metagenome ERZ808037 (study PRJEB31490, sample SAMN06133399) | mouse gut metagenome | isolation source: J9 | host: mice | place: China: Chengdu | collected 2015-05 ...
ATGGGATTTGTATGCCTTGTCTCAATCCTAATTTGGATAAAATGAACAAAAGCTGATAATTTTCAAACACGCTCTAGTTAAATATAGAAAAACTTCAACAAAATATGCTATCCTAATTGTAGACCATACAATAATGAAAGTCCAGGCATGTTTATGTTGAAGTTTCAAGATGATTATATCACCCCCATAGCTACTTTTGAAGACTTTATTTTACTTATTTATACGATTTTATACGATGATTGATGATCTTTATAAGCAGTATGCTCCACGATCCGTTTCAGAAAGGTGACAAAGGCTATACCGGAGAGGCGCTTAGTGAGGATATGCGTAAAAAAGGCATATACCTTATGTCGTTAAAGCCATCGAATGACAAAACAAACTGGCCCAGAGAAATTCGGCAGTTGATATTTCGATTTCGCCGAAGGGTTGAAACTGTATTTTCTCAACTTAGTGAGCAAATGAATAGTGAAAGGGTGTTTGCTAAAAGTTTCCATAGATTATGTACCCGGCTACAAAACAAAATCTTAGGTCATAATCTATGCATGGCATTTAACAGCATCTTCAAAGAACCCTGTGCCATTGGAAAAATCAAAGAGTTGATTTTTTAAAAAATGGCTTTCAAAAAACATACAAGGATTTTTTGGGCTTTTTAGCCATTTTAGTAACTTAAAATTCAACTAGCACAACGAGTTACTTTAATGTTGAATAATTATAAATTTTTTACTGAAGATAAAAGAATTTTTTATGAAGTGTAATTTGGAATTTTGCGGTAAGTTAATTTTTATCATTTTATATTTGAATTTTTCTTGAATGATTGTGTATTATTGTGTATAATATTATCATAAGGAGAATGATAATGAACCCGAGGAACACAGCTATCAAGGATTTGAACGCTAATGGATACATATTTAAGCGAAGTGGTGAAAACCATGATATTTATTATAATCCCGAAACAAAATATTCTATTCCATTGAAGCGCGGGCATTTTGATGAAGATGATCTGCGCTATATTCGCAAAGAAATTAAGCAGGGTGGAAGATAGTGAATGAATAATAGGTTTCGTGTCACCAGTAAAGGAGGAAAATTCGTGAACTATATTTATACTGCAACATTAATTCCAAACGAAGATAAAAGCAAATATTATTGCAGGGTACCGGATCTTCCCGGATGTATTACTACGGGAAACAGTATTGAAGATGCGATTGAGATGATTACAGATGCTGCCAGCGGCTGGCTTGTTGTAGCCGAAGATGAAGGAAACGAGATTCCGCCTGCTACGCCGCAACCTGAATTGGATATTCCCGAAAATGCTTTTTGTTCGATTATCCGTATTGATACATTTGCATATCGGGCGGCAACAGATACTCGCTCTGTGCGTAAAAATGTTTCACTTCCTGCATGGATGGCTGCATTGGCAGAAAAGCGGGGCGTAAACTGTTCTCAAGTGCTTCAGGATGGACTTATGCAAATATTCCGTTTGCCTCAAAATTATAATGCGTGAAAGGATTAGATGGTAAAACTTACACCTGCTCCCTCCCTTAAGGCTCAGCAGGTGTAAATGCTATGAATGATAAACTATTAGGAAGACCAAATTTTTGTTAGCTTATTTCCTTTAAATATCGTACAGTTTCTAGTTCTTCTGAGATTTCTTCATCGGACATTGTAATATAGGATAATCCCATTTTTCCATATAAATCCAATAAATGGTTATGAAGACCTTATCAAAACCTTCTTCCCCTCAAAAGCAAAACCATATTTCCTGATTTTGGCTGCGGCTATTCCTCTGGCTTCCAGGGATGCTGCGTATTTCTGCCTTTCTATCTGTTCCAGCGCTTCATTTGCCGTTTCTTCAAGTGAGGCTTCTTCTTCCGTTTCCCTCACCTTAAATTCCATAATCACAGCAAAGTCATCTTTCCTTTTCGGTTCCAGCATAACATCATATCGTCCAAATCCGCTTTCCCGGTTAGAAGTTATGTTATAGCGTTCTGCCAGTTCCACCACCAGTCCCAGTACAAAACCGTGATAGAATCGTTCCGGCTGTGCTTCCTCAGATGGCTTCCTTCCGCTGTCGAAATAGCTGAATGTTGTCAATGCAATTTTATTCATATAAATATTCATCGATTTTACATCATTATTCAGCATAGCTTTGATAAAGTCATTATAAACAATGTCTGTTCCGGAAAACCATTTTCTAATCATTTTCTGAAACATAATCTGTACTTCTTTATTCGTCAGGGAAAGTTCATATAAGTCGGTTCCGGTATCTTCATTTAGTGTATAGTTTTCTACTTTCAAATAACCGCTTGCCAAAAACAAACTCCAGATGGCATTTTCATCATGATCTAACTGGTCAAAGATAATTTGTTCATCGATTTCTTTATACAAGTGTTTTCCATTCAGCAAATCTTCCATGGATATTTTTATTTTTGTATTACCTTCACGAATCAATTGATCAACCAGATGATTGCTGCTGGTGTTAGCCCAATAAGTGGCAAGCTTTTCGGTCTTTAGATAATTTAAAATTGACCAGGGGTTATAAACATCTTTGCGGCTTCCAAAAGTAAAGCCATCATACCATTTTTTTACCAGAGGAAGTTTTTCCTGCATCCCATATTCACGCAGTGCAGCAGATACTTCTTTTTCGGTAAAGCCAAAGCAATCGGTATACATTTCGGAAGTTGATGTTACAACCATCAGATGATTTAAGTCAGAGAAAATGGATTCTTTACTAATTCGGGTAATCCCTGTCATAACAGCACGTTCCAGGTAAGGATTTGTCTTAAAGGTGGAATTAAATAATCCACGAATGAATTCTGCCATTTCCTTCCAATAACCATTTACCCAGGCTTCATAGAGAGGAGTATCATATTCATCAAATAAAATAATAACTTTTTTACCATAGTAGCGTGAGAGATAACCTGACAAATTTTTTAAGGAATAGGAAACTACAGAATCTGTCACAGGTTCAAAAATTTTCCTGAAAAAATTCTGCTCCTGTTCATTTAGTGTTTCTTTTGTTTGTAAATAATCATGCTTATTGTACAGCTCACGGATAAGCATACAAATTTTTTCTTTTGCGATGAGAAATGTATTTGCTTTTACATCAGCAAAGCTTAAAGAAATAACCGGCCAGGTACCTTGAAGTTTCTGATAATTCTCATCCTTCATTATGGATAATCCTTCAAAAATTTCACCCTGTCCTGTATATTCGATGGAAAGAAATCTCTCCAGCATATTCATATTCAAAGTTTTTCCAAATCTTCTGGGACGAGTAATTAGAGTTACATTATCCCCATTTTCCCACCATTCTTTGATGAAATTTGTTTTATCAATATAGAAATATTCTTTTTGACGGATAGTTTCAAAATCCTGGTATCCTATTGCTACAGTTCTTGCCATAAGTCCCCCTTTTGGAACTGAAGTGTTTCTTTTATTGCAGCGATTCTATTTTACAAGTATGTTCTAAAGTGCTGCAGTGAATAGCTTAAATCCGGAAATTACAGGGAAATAAAATCTTTGATAAAATTGTCAAATTTTTTCTGCTTGGGTTTCTCATAATATGAATTTTTTATTTCTTTATATAATTTTTCCAGTTCTTTTTTTGAGGGTTCCCTGATTATATAATTTCCCTGTTTATCATCTATATCTTTTAGTGCTATATAATAATAATACGCATCTATTGGGTCAACCTCTTCCCCTGTAGAAAGATAAATGGTTTGATCGATAAAATAAACAATGTTTTTATCACTTGTTATATAATAAATATTTACACGGTCATATTTGTCTATTTGGCCTTCATAATCTTCATAATACTCTATATTAAAGTGATCATACAATTCATTTGTATATCTTATCTTATCATGTTCGCTGTCCTGACTATTCAGAAATGTCCATTGTATAGTTTCTTCACTTGTTTTCTTTATGAGCGTATCGATAAATAATATCGTTAAATCTTTTTCCTTATAAAACTCAGATTTACAAAGAAAATCAACAGAAACATCAAACAAATCAGCTACCTGTAACACTCTGCTAATGGTTGGCTGACTCTTATCCCATTTGGAAATGCTGGAACGCGAAAAGTTCAATTTAGTTTCTAAGTCAGATATGGACAGTTTCTTTACTTCACATAATGCTTTTATATTATTTACAAGATTCATCGAAAATCCTCCAAATTTCTTCTTGACAAACGAAAATATTCGTAATATAATGAAAAATATAAAAATATTCGAAACAATCGAATGTTTTCATGTATCAATTATATCCTTTTTTTTTAATGGAAGCAACACATTTTTTAAGAAACGGAGGTGTTTTTATGCTTACATCATTTTCAGACAATTTATGTAGAGTTGTTGTCCTGGATATTTCTGGCGTATATGTTCAAATCTATGAGCAGGGATATTTCAGCCTGGAAGAAGCAAGAAAAATGTCTGAATACTATAAAAATAAGAACCATTGGCGCTTTTTGATTCTGTAAACGTAAAACGGTTTGTTTTCCTTGGTCTAGCGGAACTTGCGTGTGCAAATAAAATATTTGCCAAGTATCTTGTGAATAAAAAAGCATAATGATGATTGAAATTTCCAAGTGCTCAAACAGGGAAGGGCAGCCTGTTGTTTTTCCGAAAAAGGCTTCAATCATATTTGCCATAACTGTTTTTCCAAAACGCCTGGGGCGGGTGATACAGATATAGCGTTGGTTGTCCGGTTTTAGGGATTGAAGAATATCATGAACAAGCCAGGTTTTATCAACAAAAAATCGTGTAAAGGCTATTGATTTGTAAGCTTCGGATGGAGTATCCGGATTTAACCTATCAAGGAAGTTTCACGCTTCTAAGTCGCAAAGACGAAAGCGGTGGGTTGGGGGGACTTGCCCCAGTCAGGTGGGGTGCAAGCCCCATCTGACAAGCTGCGATAGCAGCATAGGATTACGAGGAAGTAACGGAGTGGAGGGCCTGCCCCGCTTTATCGGGCATTCCGAGTTTCCTTTGACAAATATACCCATGTGTGCGGCGGTTCCTTTCATCTATATTCTTTGTACTGTGGAACTTCGTAAATGTTTGTCCCTATTTTTTTACATAGTTTATCATAGTCTATATGTTTTGGATTATATCGGTCTTGATTATAGGCAAAATGAAATGCCTGTTTGATTTTTACTGAATCAGGAATTTCTGTCAGGTCTTCTGCGTTGCAATATGTATTTTGCAGATAAGAAAAAAAGTGGTATAAAAACTCATCATAGTTATCGTTGAAAATTTTTCCATCTTTTTTAATTTCTATGATATCAAACATACTATAGCTGGGAAGTCCTTTTTCGTTTGCAGTAACTATAATTGTATTCTTGTGATTCCATTCAAGTATGTTTCCCGCATAGCATTGCCCTAAGATAACCATTTTTCTGCATGGAATTTGAGCAAGATATTGGGTAATGCTATCCAAAGTTATATATTCTTTTTCACCCCAAAGATAAATAACACCGTTTTTTGTTCGCCGCAGAAATTCATAATTTCTCCGCTATTTACAGCATCTGAGGAAATCATCAGTCTGGAAAAATCGGATAAGTGATGATATTCTTTGGCAATTATTTTTAGTGCCTGTGTTTTGGTCATTAATTTATTCATGCAGAATCCGCAATAAGAAGAATCAAAATATTGCCGGACATAGGGTAAACATGAAGATTCTTCTTCTAATGTCATATCAAAAAAATTAGTCAGGATATTTACTTTTTCGATATTCTTTGTCATAGTATTTCTTTTTCTCCTAATTTTATAATTTCATATTCGTTTAACGACTGCAGAATAAATGGAGAATGTGTAGTTATAATAAATTGGCAATTAGGGAACAGCAACCGAAATGCAGGAAGGATGTTTTTCTGCCATTTGGGATGGATATGACAATCAATTTCATCGATTAAGATAATTGCTTCTTTTTCATAAAAAAGTTCAGCCGTTCCATCTTCATTTTCTTCTTCATCTTCGGATGCAAGTGCAAGACGCAGTATAATTGCTGTAATAATAACAAATATACTTTTAAATCCGTCACTTAACATATCAATATCTAATAATTCATTGCTGTTATTATCTTTAAACAGAATTTTTCCTTCCGTGCTGATTCCGTGAAACAGAAGGGGATGAAATAAAAGTTCAAAGGCTTTGATTACATGGTTAAAAATGGTTTGATAATAAGGCTTTTCTCCTTTCAAGATCATATAGTCTAAATTGACCAGCCACTGTTTTACATTAAAATACTTATTCGTGATTTTTCCTTCCTCGGAAACATTACTCTTTAATGCGCCGGATTTTGAATCGAGATTAAAATCTTCTAAATCCGGGCCGCTTGGGTTTCTGGCAATTAGATAACGAAATGCATCAAAATAGAAGATAAGTCCCATGGTGTTTGCATTGATTAACGTCTGGAAGGTTGTCAGATAATGCTGGCGAATACTCTCTCTTTCTTCTTCAGATAATGCATTTGGTGCAGGTGGATAAAGGAAATAAGATTCTTCATCATCCATATAGTGATGCAGTTGAAATGGTTCATTATAATTTAAAACCTTTTGTTCCTGTGGTGAAAATTTAAAACTTGCTGTTATTGACAGGTTGCTGTGTTTATATTTAACTGCATTGGATTTGAAGGTATTCCCGCCAAAGTCTGACGAAGCTTTTGTAAAAATATGAACTAAGGAATCTAAGATTGTACTTTTCCCTGTTCCATTGGGCCCAACAAAGGCACAGACAGATAAGGGTTCCTGCGTTTCTGGTTTTACCAAATGAAGGGTAAGTTTGTCGAAACATTTCACATTTTTTAATTTTATATTCATCAGTTTCATGTTATCACCTCCAGGAAAAGGATAATCCTTTATTTCTATAAGATACAGTTTACTACAATAAATCCGATTAATCAAGTCAATCCTGGTTTACAGCCCCCCAAGATTATGTTATACTGTGAGCACTTGGAAATATACATAAACGATGGAAAAATACAAACATTCCGTACATGAAGATGTATCTAAAACACAAAACATACACAGAGAATGGAGGAAATCTCATGATTAAACAGTTAATGGAAAAAATTGCAAAGACGAAAGCGCCGATTTGTGTAGGCTTGGACCCGATGCTTTCTTATATTCCTGAGCAGATAACGAAAAAGGCATTTGAAGAGCATGGGGAAACGCTTGCCGGGGCAGCCGAGGCGGTATGGGCGTTTAATAAGGAGATTATTGATGCTACCTGTGACCTGATTCCGTCGGTGAAGCCGCAGATTGCGATGTATGAGCAGTTTGGGCTGGAAGGTTTGGCTGTGTATAAAAGGACAGTGGATTACTGCCGGGAAAAGGGGCTGGTGGTGATTGGCGATGCAAAGAGGGGAGATATCGGCTCGACGTCTGCGGCCTATGCGGCGGGACACATCGGCCAGGTGAAGGTGGGAAGCAAGGTATATTCCGGCTTCCGCACGGATTTTTTAACGGTGAATCCTTATCTGGGAACGGATGGAGTTAAGCCTTTTGTGGATGTGTGTAAAGAGCAGGACAAGGGCTTATTTGTTCTGGTAAAGACCTCGAATCCTTCCAGCGGCGAGTTTCAGGACAGGCTGATTGACGGGCGTCCGCTCTATGAACTGGTGGCAGAAAAAGTGGTGGAGTGGGGTGCCGACTGTATGGATGGTGACTACAGCAATGTAGGCGCAGTTGTGGGTGCAACCTATCCCGAGATGAGCAAAAAGCTGCGGAAACTTATGCCGCACACCTTCTTTTTAGTGCCCGGATACGGTGCACAGGGCGGCACGGCAGAGGACTTGAAATACTGCTTTAACGATGACGGTTTTGGTGCAGTAGTAAACTCTTCCCGGGGGATTATTGCTGCCTATAAGAAGGAAGCTTATACAAAATTCGGTTCCGAACATTTTGGGGAAGCTTCACGGCAGGCGGTGCTGGATATGATTGCAGATATCGGACGGGTGCTGTAAAATATGCACAGAATGGGAGGAAAAGATGGCACAGAAAACGGAGAAAAGCATGGAGAGAGGAACGGAAAGTAAAGCAGGAAAGATAAAAGAAAAAGCAAAGGTTCTTGGTCAGGAAAAGCTGGCAGAAGGGGTTTACAGCCTCTGGCTCTGTGCGGAAAATATGGCTGTGTCGGCAGCTCCGGGACAGTTTATATCGATGTATTCCGCCGATGCTTCCCGACTGCTTCCGCGGCCGATCAGCCTTTGTGAGATTGACCGGGATAACCGAAGACTGCGGGTGGTATACCGGGTGGCCGGGGCGGGGACAGAAGAATTTTCCCGTTTAACCCAGGGCGATACCGTGGATGTGACAGGCCCTCTGGGCAATGGTTTTCCGTTAGAAAAGGCGGAAGGGAAACGCATTTTTCTTATCGGCGGAGGTATAGGAATCCCGCCGATGCTGGAGGTTGCAAAGCAGCTTAAGGGAAAGGCGGATATCTTGAGCATCTTAGGCTACCGGGACAGCCAGTCCTTTTTAAAGGCCGAATTTGAAGCCTGCGGTTCGGTGTTTGTGGCTTCGGAGGACGGAAGTATCGGAACGAAGGGGAATGTTCTGGATGTAATTGCAGAGAAAAAGCTGCAGGGAGATATCATCTTTGCCTGCGGCCCCAAGCCCATGCTTCGTGCCTTAAAAGACTTTGCGGCGGAAAGGAACATGGAGTGTTTTATCTCTCTGGAGGAGAGGATGGCGTGCGGAATCGGTGCCTGTCTGGCCTGTGTGTGCAAGTCCAAAGAGGTGGATGAACACACCCATGTTCACAATAAACGGATCTGTAAAGAAGGGCCGGTATTTTCCGCAGAGGAGGTGGAAATCGGATGAATATGAAGGTGAATCTGGCAGGCGTTGAACTGAAAAATCCGGTGATGGAGGCGTCGGGAACCTTTGGTTCCGGTGCGGAATATGGAGAATTTGTGGACTTAAACCGTCTTGGTGCAGTGGTGACCAAGGGTGTTGCCAGTGTGCCCTGGCCGGGAAATCCCACGCCGCGGATTGCTGAAACCTCCAGCGGTATGCTGAATGCTATCGGCCTGCAAAATCCGGGAATTGACGTGTTTGCATCGCGGGATATTCCGTTTTTAAAGCAGTACGATACAAAGATTATTGTCAATGTGTGCGGGAAGACAACAGAGGATTATCTTGAGGTGGTGGAGCGTCTTGGCGACGAGCCGGTGGATATGCTGGAGATTAATATTTCCTGTCCGAATGTCAAAGAAGGCGGCATTGCCTTCGGTCAGGACCCCAAATCCGTGGAGGCAATTACCAGGGCGTGCAAGGATCGTGCAAAGCAGCCCATTATCATGAAATTAAGCCCGAATGTGACGGATATTACGGTGATGGCAAAGGCGGCGGAGGCGGGGGGAGCAGATGTTATTTCCCTGATTAATACGCTGACCGGAATGAAGATTGACGTCAACCGCAGATGCTTTGCCCTGGCCAATAAAACCGGAGGGCTTTCCGGCCCGGCGATTCATCCCATAGCCGTGCGCATGGTTTATCAGGTGGCCAATGCCGTTAAACTGCCGGTGATTGGCATGGGCGGAATAAAGACCTGGGAGGATGCGATGGAATTCATCCTTGCCGGAGCGACGGCTGTAGCTGTGGGAACGGCAAGCTTCCATAATCCCTGTGCAACAACCGACGTTATCGACGGGATTGCCGACTACATGAAGAGGAATCAGGTGGAGGATATCCGGGAACTGATTGGGGCGGTAAGGTAGTGATATTGGAATGAAGTGAAGCGATATTGGAATAAAGTGAAGCAGGATAAAAGGGAGAAAATGTTTTAATACAGCAGACCGCACAGGGAGATTCCATGGGAATCTTTCCGGTGAGGTCTGCTTTTTTGCCGCCTTTACATCAAAACAGGCAGCAGATATAATGAAGGAAAATGATTTGGGAGGAAAAGATGGAAGTTACAGAAATTCAAACAATACTTATTTTTTGTATGGAACTTGCGGGAACGATTGCTTTTGCGGCGTCGGGGGCGATGGTGGGGATTCATTGCAGGATGGATATTTTCGGTGTGTGTGTTTTAGGGGTAATGACGGCTGTGGGCGGTGGGATGACGAGGGATGTTATTCTGGGCAATGTGCCGGGAGCGCTGGTCAAACCGGTTTATGTGCTGGCGGCAGTGATAACAGCGCTTTTTGTCTTTATTGTACTGTATTTTCGGAAAAATGTTCTTAAGGGAAGGTTTGGCATTGTATACGACAGGATTATGCTGGTTATGGATTCCCTTGGTTTGGGTATTTTTACGGTTATGGGGGTTATGACCGGGATGAACGAGGGGTATGGGGAAAATGCTTTTCTGCTGACGGTGCTTGGAACCCTGACCGGAGTGGGCGGCGGGCTTCTGCGGGATATGATGGCCGGGCAGCCGCCCTATATTTTTGTCAAGCATATTTATGCCTGTGCGTCGGTTGTGGGGGCGGTGAGCTGCGTGTGGATTTACAGGATATTTGGGCAGCTTCCGGCGATGGTGATTTCTTCTCTGCTGGTCGTCGTTATTCGTTTTCTGGCTGCACATTATCGCTGGAATCTGCCGCGGATACGGATGGAAGGGTGAAGCAGACAAAGGCATAGGACGATAAATACAATGAAAGAGTTGTTTGAAGGATAATATTAGTATGGCATATTGTGAAGAATTGCGCAATTGTCTGGGAATATTACAGCTCAAAAGATAATTCTGCTTGCAAGTTCTGATTTCCAATGCTAAACTGAAACATAAGTGTAATCGTGGGGGTGAAAAAGATTTTCCGGGGAGATTTTACGTTACGATTCATGTAAGTCTGCGCACTTGCTGCTGACATGTGAACAGTAACGATTTTACATGGTTACGAAAGAATGTTTTATGGAGGAGGTTTTTTACAATGAACAAGGACAATAAGGCACAGGCGGATGCGCAGTCCCAAAAGAACCGCAGCAGTTTTTCGGGGAAACTCGGATATGTTCTGGCAGTGGCAGGGTCAGCCGTCGGGCTGGGGAATATCTGGCGGTTTCCTTATTTGGCGGCAAAATACGGCGGCGGTATCTTTCTTTTGGCATACCTGGTGCTTATGCTGACCTTCGGCTATGCGCTGATTGTGTCGGAAACAGCGCTGGGGAGGATGACGAGAAAGAGCCCGGTGGGGGCTTTTCGGGCATTTGGAAAGGGTAAGAGGTTTGCTGTCGGGGGATGGATTAACGCGGTAATTCCCATGCTGATTGTGCCGTATTACAGTGTAATTGGCGGGTGGGTGACGAAGTATTTGTTTGAATATTTTCGGGGAGGCACGGCGGCGCTGGCAGAGGACGGCTATTTTACCGGATTTATTGCAGACAGTTTCAGCGTTTTTTGGTTTTTACTGTTCAGCCTGGTGGTGATTGCGGTTTTGTTTGCCGGAGTGAAGCATGGCGTGGAGCGGGTTTCCAAGGTGATGATGCCTTTGCTTGTGCTTTTAGCCATGGTGGTTGCCGTTTATTCGATGACCCGACCGGGGGCATTTGAGGGAGTGAAATATTTTCTGGTTCCGAATGTAAAGAATTTTTCGTGGATGACGGTGGTTGCCGCGATGGGGCAGATGTTTTATTCGTTATCCATTGCTATGGGTATTTTATATACTTATGGTTCTTATATGAAGGAAGATGTGGATATCGAGCAGTCCACGGCACAGGTGGAGGTGTTTGACACGGCGATTGCCATGCTTGCGGGACTGATGATTATTCCCGCGGTTTTTGCCTTTTCCGGCGGGGACCCGGATACCTTAAAGGCGGGGCCTTCCCTGATGTTTATTACGATTCCCAAAGTATTTGCCAGCATGGGCTTTGGAACCGGGGCGGGGATTTTGTTCTTCCTTCTGGTTCTGCTTGCGGCGCTGACCAGCGCAATTTCCTTAGCAGAGTCCGGGGTTTCCACCTTCGAGGATCAGTTCGGATGGAGCCGACATAAGGCGACGGCGGTGATGGGCGTGATTATTATCCTTCTTGGCGTGGTTTCTGCGCTTGGTTTTGGGGTATGGGATTTTATTGCGATTTTGGGGATGTCGATCCTGGATTTTTTTGATTTTCTGACCAATTCGCTGATGATGCCGATTGCGGCGCTTGCGACCTGCTTTTTAGTTACCCGTGTGGTCGGGCTTTCCCGGATTGAAGAAGAAGTGGCACAGTCGTCGGCCTTTAAGCGCAGGAAGATGTACCATATCTTTATGAAGTATCTGGCACCGGTTTGCATTATTGTGATTCTGCTCAGTTCGGTTGCGAATGTGTTTGGGTGGATTACGATGTAAGGTATTCCGGAAGCTTTTTTCCTTGAGTATAATGTCTGCATATGATATACTTGCTTATCATACACAGCATAATGTTATAGGAAAGGAAGATGGAGTATGGGGTTGGATAAAAACGCGCAGCTGCCATTGTATGCGCAGTTAATGAAGGAGATTAAGGAACAGATTCAAAATGGAATGTACAAGCCTGGAAGTAAGATTCCTACGGAAATTGAACTGGCAAATCATTATCAGGTCAGCCGGATTACGGTGCGCCGCACGATAGAAGAACTGTGTGCACAGGGGCTTTTGATTAAGCGTCAGGGAAAGGGGACGTTTGTCGAAGCGCCTAAGATTTACCGGAAGGTGGAAAAAGAGAATAATTTAAGTTTTTCGGCTTCCTGCCATGCGAATGGACGGAAGCCTTCTTCGCATGTCCTTTCCTGCTGTTTTATGGAGGCCGAGGAATGGCAGAATGAATTTTTAAAGCTGGCGGGGGATAAGCGTCTGTATCATATTGAACGTGTGCTGTCAGCGGATGATCTGCCAATTATTTATGAGCACATCTATATCCCGGAACGCCGTGTTCCTGGTCTGCAGGTGGAAAAGCTGGAAAACGGGTCTTTGTTTAAGCTGTTATCGGAAGAATATCAGGCAGTGGAATCGGAAAAGGGCAGGAGTACCGTGGAGGTTGGTACGGCATCATCGGCGATTGCCGGGCATCTGCGGATGAATACCGGGGAGCCGGTGATGATTTTAACCAGCTATATGAATGATTGCGAGGATAACCCGCTGTATATCAGTTATGAGATTATTGCAGGAACCAGATATCGTATTTCGATTTGATCAAGTAAGGAAGTTCCCGCTTCTTATATGGCAAAGACAAAAGCGGGGCACAGAAAAGAATCACCAGTCATTGGAGATTGATGCGGTAAATGGTTATATTGAATTACGAAAAGAATATCCAAAACATGAGTATTTGACGGAAAAATCGTTGAAAATCGAGTTTGGATGTTCTTTTTTTTATGCAATTTTTCCAAATGTAAGAGGGAAAATTTATGGAGAATTTCTAAAGATGATTTTTTTCATAACATCATATTGTAATATAACGTTATATGATGATATAATCTAAACAAGAAAGGAGAGGGAAATATGGATAAGGAATTTTCAATGGTGATAGCAGCAAAGAACCTGTTTGACAGCGTAAGTGAAGGCGCTTATGAGGGCTGGCTGGCTCTGAAAGGTAAGCAGATTGCCCGGATGGGAAAGGGTGTACCGGGACAGGAAATCTTAAACCAGGCAGAGCAGGTGTTTACCTTTACCGATGAATTGGTAATGCCGGGGATTACGGATACACACACATTTTTTACCGGATATGCAGTATTTCATGTTGGCGCAGATATTTCTCAGGTGGAGGACAATAAGGGCGGACTGGCAGTGATTCAAGCCTATGAAAAAGAGAAAAAGCCTGACGGAGCCTTGCTTGGCCATGGCTGGAACCCTGAGAAGTGGAATCAGCAGGACGGAGAAAAGATGCTGGAAGAGGCTTACCCCAAAAAAGCGGTAATTTTATTTGCAGCGGATCGGTCAACCTGTATGATGAATACAACAGCGCGTGAAATTTACCGGTTTACGCCAGAAACCTGCTACCCGGAGAGCTATTATCGGGTGATGCGGGAATATTTGAATGACCGCGCATTTATTGAAAAAGAATTTGCCTCCTATATGGAAATGATGAATCAGCGGGGAGTGACAACGGTAAAGGAAATGGGTTTTGACGATTTCTACGGATTTACCGCCTATTTAAAAGAAATGGAACATTCGGATAAACTGCATCTTCGAACATTTTTTATGTCGCAGCCGGTGGGAGAAAGGATGAATCTTGCCTATGCCGGAAAAATGCGGGAAATGTTTACGGGGGACAGGGTAAGGTTTAGCGGATTTAACCGGATGACCGACGGCACGATTGCAGCATATAAGGGGGATTTAAAGGAAGCCTATGAAAATAAAGAATTTACCTGCGGGATAGAAATTCCTTATGATGAAATTGAAGCCGATGTCCTGGCTGCCGATGCAGAAGGGTTTCGCTGGTCGCTGCATGCACAGGGGGACGGTGCGGTTGGAAAAATCGCCGGGATATACGATAAATGTGAAAAGGTGAACGGGAAGTTAAAAAACCGCCACGCCATTACCGATATGGAATTTACCGAACCGAAGGATCTGGAAACGCTGGGGGCCATGGGAGTAACCGCAGAATTATATTTCCAGATTATGTCCCTTGATCCGGCAGAAGTATTGCTTGAAAATATCGAAAAAACGATTGGAAAGGAGAGGGGAAAATATTACTGGAACCGTCGGAAAATGCAGGATGCAGGAATGATTTTAAGCGGCGCAACGGACCTTCCTCTGCTGATAACCAGCGTGCCGGAATCGGTGTATTACTCCTGCGGCGGTTTTATGGACGGGAGGGAAGAAGCTTTTCAGCCGGAAAATACCCTGACAGTTTCTGAACTGTTAAAAGCCTGGACGATTGGCGGACAGAGGAATTTAGGGATGGAAGAAAAGCTTGGGACATTGGAGGAAGGAAAACTTGCGGATATTGCTGTATTTGACCGGAATTTACTGGAGATAGATAAGAAAAAAGCAAGGGAAGCGAAAGTGATCATGACGATAATGGATGGGAAGGTGGTGTATCAGGAAAAATAAATCCGACAGAACCGACAGAAGAGCTACTTGAAAATCAATGGTTAAGGGAGAAAAAGGAAAAGACAAAAAAGAAGTAAAGGAAGGATAAGGAAATGGGAGAGAAGAAAACATTTAAGCTTCATATGCCGCACGTACTTACGTTAATCTTTTTTCTAATTGTTGTCGTAGCGGTGCTTACCTGGATATTGCCAAGCGGTGAGTTTGACCGGACAATGATGGAAACTTCAACAGGGGAGCGCAGTGTTGCGGTGGCGGGAACCTACCATGTGGTGGATAAGATTGCAGAGGACGGAACCGATTTGCGCCAGGGATTTGCGCAGGTACTGATGGCACCGGGAAAAGGGATTCAGTCGATTATCGAGGTATTGGCTTTTGTCTTTATTATCGGCGGCGTGTTCCAGATTATGGCAAAAACCAATGCATTAAATCTGGGGATTCAAAAGGTGGTAAAAAAGCTGGGTGCAAAAGAAATTTTGATTATTCCTATACTGATGGTGCTGTTTGGCCTTGGCGGAAGTACCTTTGGCATGTCGGATGAACTGGTTCCGTTTTATCTCTTGATTATGCCAATTATGTTTGCCATGGGCTATGATTCCATGACAACCTTTATGACGGTTTGCCTGGCGGCAACGGTAGGCTATGCGGCCTCGACGATTAATCCGTTTTGCGTATTGATTGCCCAGGGTGTTGCCGGGATTCAGGGAAATCCGCAGTTAGGGTTTCGGATGGTGCAGTGGGTGATTGTGATGGCGGTTATTATTGCCTTTGTAACCTGGCGGGCCCTGCAGGTGAAGAAGCATCCGGAAAAATCCATTACCTATCAGGACGATATCCAGAAGAAAAACGAGATGGCAGCAAAGGTTGATTTTAATGCGGATATGACCCTGCGCCAAAAGCTGGTGCTGGTTATCTTTTTAGGCGGTATGCTTATGGTGGTGATTGGACTGGTGAAGTTTGGCTGGTATATGAATGAACTGTCCATGTGTTTCCTTGGCATGGGACTTTTGATGGGGATTGCCGCCGGTTTTACGGAAACGGAGATTGCCGAAGAATTTCTTTATGGAGTAAAGGATATTACCTTTGCGGCAATGGTTATCGGATTTTGCAGCGGCATTATGGTCATTGCCCAGGACGGAATGATTATTGATACGATTTTAAATGCATTAAGTAATATGGTGGCAAATTCCAATAATGCCATGTTTGCAGCCGTGATGTATCTGGTGCAGTCGATTTTAACCCTGCTTGTTCCTTCATCTTCAGGACTTGCAGCGCTTTCCATGCCGGTTATGGCACCGCTTTGCGACCTTCATGGGGTGAATCCTGAAGCTGCGGTTACCGCATTACAGTATGCAAATCAGCTGACAAACTTAATGAGCCCGGTAGCCGGGACAACGGTGGCAGGACTGGCTATCTGCCGGATTACCTTTGGACAGTGGTGGAAAACGATTTGGAAAGTATTCTTGATTTTAACGGTTTTAGGTATTGTGTTCTGTGCAATTTCAGCAGGAATGTAAGGATAATTGTTACTGTTCACACATTCACAGTAACGGGTAATTTTCTATAAAAATTAAAAAATAATATAAAAAAGGAGAATAAAAAATGAACAGACCAGAAGAATTAATCAAGAAAATTTATGAGGAGCAGGGAAGAATTAACGATGTATTTCTTACTGCATGCGGAGGTTCTTTAGTTGACCTTTATCCGGGCTATTATTTCCTGAATGCAGAATCCGAAACCATGCATGCCCATTGGCTGACCGCGAAGGAACTGGTGGTTTCTCCGTCAAAATTTCTGAAAAAGGGTGCGCTGGTTATCCTCTGCTCCCATGGCGGAAACACCGGGGAAACGGTGGAAGCAGCAAGGCTGGCAAAAGAACATGGAGCCGCAATTATTACCATGACGCATAACCCGGAATCCATCTGTGCCCGGGAAGAAATGAATCCCGTGGTTTACAGCTGGGAGGATGATACGAACGAAAAGGATCGCCCACAGGGAATCGTGATGCGTGTGCTGAATGAACTCTTAAAGATGCAGGAAGAATCCTACAGCAAGTATGATGCTGTACTGGACGGACTGGAGAAGGCCGACGGCATTGTCCGCGCAGCAGTGAAGAAGGTAAAGAACCGTACCTGGGTGTTTGCCGAGAAATATTTTGAAGAGCCATTCCTTTACATTATGGGTTCTGGTGCGTCCTACTCACAGGCTTATGGATTTTCTATCTGCTCCCTTCAGGAAATGCAGTGGATGGACTGCTGTTATCTGCACTCCGGCGAATATTTCCACGGCCCCTTTGAGTGCACGGATGAAGATCATCTCTACATTCTGCTGATGGGTACCGGAGCAGCACGGACGATGGATGAGCGTGCATTGGTATTCCTGAAGAAATATGCAAAGAAGTATGAAGTAATTGACGCGGTGGAACTTGGAATTGATGCTATTGATGCAAGTGTAAATGAGTATTTCTGCCCGATGGTATTCTATGCCATGTCTGTAGCTTACCGCACAGGATTACAGGATAAGCGCCGTCATCCTCTGGATATGAGAAGGTATATGGGCGTTGTTGCGTATTAATATGCTGTGACTTTTCAGTGCGCAAGGAGGGAAAAAGAATGGCAAAGTATAATACAAAGGTATTGGGTTTTGGCGATAATGTGGTGGATTTATATGAACACTCGCACATGATGTACCCTGGCGGAAACTGCGTGAATTTATGTGCATATTCTAAGATGTTCGGCGTGGAACGTGCGGCTTATATGGGGTATTTTGGAAGCGATGCTATTGCAGAATTTGTTATCTCGGTATTGCATGAACTGGAGATTGAAACGGTGAAATGCAGGCAGTTAGTTGGAGAAAACGGCTGGTCAAAATGTACGCTGGTGGACGGCGACCGTATATTCGGCGACTATAATGAAGGCGGCGTAAGAGGGAAAAATCCCTATATTCTGGATCGGTTTGATTTGGAATATATGAAGCAATTTGACTTTGTACACACCGGAAATTACTGCTATACCGAGTCGCAGTTAAAGACGATGAAAGAGGCGGGAATTAAGGTTTCCTTTGATTTTTCTGATGATTCTTCCAGAGATTATTATGAAAAATATGCACCCTTTGTAACCTATGCTTTCTGCTCCTTTAACGGGGATGATGAGGCGGCAAAGGAACATTTAAGATTTGTTCATTCCCTGGGGCCGGAACTGGTTTCCCTGACCAGAGGGTCTAAGGGCTGCCTGATGTATGACGGGGAAGAGTTCTATGTACAGCCGGCTACCATGATTGAGCATGTGGTCGATACGATGGGAGCGGGAGATTCCTTTTTGACTTCATTTATGGATTGTTATATTGACCAGGTAAAGCGTGGAGCAGATAAGCCGGAGGCTATCCGAATTTCTCTGGCAGAAGCGTCGAAATTTGCAGCTCATGTATGTACACTGGACGGAGCATTTGGTTATGGGAAGCCTTACGAGGATAAATAGGAAAAAGCAAACGTAAGGAGTCAGACAAGGACAGGCAAAGAAAAAGGATGCAGGGAGAGAAAAACAATGATTTATCAGGGAAATGCATGGAATTATATTGAGGAAACGCCAAAAATCCTGCAGGGCATTATGGACAAGGAAAAAAAGGTGCTGAAAGAAGCACGGTGTCTGCTGGATGGACGGGAGATTTCGGAGATGTTTTTGGTTGGTTCTGGCTCCTCCTTTAATGCCGCAGTTGCAGTTTCTGCTTTTGCAAAAAAATGTTTGGGTATACGGGTATTTCCCGTATACCCTGCGGATTTTATGGGGGATATTGATTTTATTCCTGAAAATGCCGTAGTGCTGGGGATTTCACAGCAGGGAACGAGCACGGCGGTGATCCGTGCATTGGATGCCGTACAGAAAACGATGCAGGATAAAGAAATACGCACCATTTCCATGACCGGGGAGTATCGGACGGAAATTACCCGGCATGGGGAGGCAAATATTTATATTGAATGTGGATATGAGGATGCCGGAGCAACAACAAAGGGGTTTAGTGCTGCGGTATTGACCCTTTGGCTGTTTATTCTTAGTACAGCGGAAAGGATGAAAAAAATCAGCAGGTCGGAAGCACGGCGCTACAGGGAGAGAATCCATGCCGTAATTCAAAATATGCAGCCGGTCATGGAGAGCAGCCGTCCATGGTGTGAGAGAACAGCAGATAAGCTTAAAGACAGCAGAGATATGATGATCATTTCCAGCAGTGATTTAAAAAGTGTATTGCTTGAGGGAACCTTAAAGTTTTCCGAAACCTGCCGTTTCCCTGTCCGTGGGTTTGAAGCTGAGGAATTTATGCATGGGATGTACAATGCCGTAACGCAGAAAACGGATTTTCTGTACATATTTCCTGCCTGCGGGTATGCGCGGGAGCGGATGAAGAAGCTGTTTGGGTATTATCAGAAGCAGGGAGTTTGTCCGTATGCGATAAATTTTCCGGATTGTGGGGATGGCAGAAAAGAGGGTGCTCAAGGAGAAATCCATATACTGCCATGCCATTTTCTTAACGATCCTGATTTTTCCGTCCTGGAATACATCCTGCCGCAGCAGATGCTCTTTGTGCTGACCTCGCGGGCAAGGGGAATTAATTTGAATATTCCAAAAGACCCTGAATTTCATCGTTGTATGGGAAGTAAGGTGGAGTGAGGGATAACTTCGTCCATCCTGAAAAAATTTGCGTTTACGAGTGCCCGGAAGGGTAGAATTTATAACAGAGATTGGAGGAATTTATGCAGAAATTAATCAAAAGAGAACAGATTGCCGGAATGAATATTCACTACTTATTTTATTCTCTTGAATATTTTCTTGATGCACAGGCAAATGCCGGAATTAAGACGATTGAATTATGGCCAGGGACGCCGCATTTCTTTTTAAGTTATCTGGAATATTCGGACTGCAGGCGGGTAAAAAAGCTTTTGGATGAACGCGGGCTGACTGTGAAAATTATTACCCCGGAAAATTGTACTTACCAGTACCAGTTTGCTGCCCAGGAGAGGGAGCAGTGGGAAAAAAGCCTGGGCTATTTTAAAAAGGCGCTGGATGCCGGGGAGGAACTTGGGGTGGAGATTATGGCCATTAACTCCGGCTGGGGCTACTGGAATGAGGAGCGGGAGGAAGCCTGGAAGCGTTCCCGGGAAATGCTTTCTGCCCTTGCTGAGTATGCAAAAACAAAGAATATTCGCCTGGCGATGGAATCTCTGCGTCCGCAGGAATCGAATCTGGCAACAACGGTGCAGGATGTGAAGCGGATGCTGGACGAGGTAAACCATCCTAATTTGAAGGCGATGATTGATACCACAGCCATGGGAGTGGCCGGTGAAACCATTGATCAGTGGTTTTCTGTCCTGGGCGAGGATATTATCCACATGCATTTTATTGACGGAAATCCCTATGGACATCTTATTTGGGGGGATGGAAATCACAATCTTGAGGAGTTCCTTGAAGCAGTGAACCGCCACGGTTATACCGGCTATTTTGGTCAGGAAATCACGGAATTTGATTACTTCCAAAATCCGGAAGAGGCCGATAAGCGGAATATGCAAGCCTATGCGCCATTTATCCGCTGATTTGTTTTTTTTTATGATGGATATAGAATGATGTTGGTGGAGACCGTTTGCCCCCAACAGCAATAGAATAATTGATAAAACACACACCAATAAAAAACTTGCATACATCCACAGAACTGAAAAAATACTCCAAGAACAAGGAGAAAAATAGTATGGATGATGGAAACGAAAACAGGAAACGACACGGAAAAAGAAAACAAAATAAAACGGAAAAACAAAGAATAAAGTGTTTATTAACGATTTGTACAGCGTTTTTGCTGATGCAGGAAATGAATCTTCATCCTGTATTTGCCCAGCAGCAGAAAGTTGTGGTTGGGACAAATGCAGAATATGCGCCCTTTGAGTATCTGGACAGTGACGGGAAATTGACGGGTTTTGATTATGATCTTTTGGAAGCCATTGCCCAGGAGGAAGATCTGGTGCTGGAATGGAGGGATATGCCTTTTGATTCTCTGGTGGGTGCGATGGAATCGGGGAATATTGAAGTGATTGCCGCGGGAATTGGGCCGACGAAGGAGAGGGAAAAAAGTGTAGATTTTTCGGACGTGTATTATACAGGTTCCCAGAGCATTATCAGCAGAACAGATTATTTTATTAAAGACTTTACAGAACTTTCCGGGAAGAGAGTGGCTGTTCTGGAAGGCTCCCAGAGCGATTTGATTGCTTCCGGAGAAACAACGGATTATGGTTTGGTAGAAAATGCCTCTGTCGTCCGCTTTAAAAATGCGGCAAGTGCAGTGATGGAACTGAAAAACGGCGGGGCAGATGCAGTGCTGATTGATACCATTATGGCGGAAATTTACTGTCGTCAGACGGAGGGAATTACCTCATTTGCCGTGCCGGGGACGGAGGAGGACACGGTATTTTGCATAAAAAAGGGCAATAGCGAGATTCGGGAAATGATTAACCGCGGACTGGCTAAAGTTAAGGAAAGCGGGCGGTATGATGAACTGTATCAGCAGTATTTCGGCGGGGCTGAGGAAGGCGGTATAGAGATAGCAACGGCGGATGAAAACGGTGGATTTTTGGGAACCTTATCCTTTGTTTTTCTGGAGGAGAATCGCTGGAAATACTATCTTAACGGGCTTGAGGTGACGATCATTGTTTCCTTCTTATCGGTGCTTCTTGGAACGGTGATTGGGTTGTTTGTCGCTCTGATCCGTCTGGGAGCAGACAGAAAAAAGAAGGAAACATTTGCTTCCCGGCTGATGAATATTTATGTGGATGTTATCCGGGGAACGCCTTCGGTACTGCAGCTGATGATTGTTTATTTTGCCGTATTTCACAGCAGATTTGGTTATGCGGCGGCAGTGGTCAGCTTCGGGATTAACAGCGGTGCCTATGTTTCGGAAGTTATCCGCGGAGGGATTATGGCGGTGGATCGGGGGCAGACGGAGGCCGGAAGGTCACTGGGACTGGGCTATGGCGATACGATGCGGTTTATTATTATCCCCCAGGCGGTGAAGAACATTCTCCCGGCGATGGGAAATGAGTTTATCCAGTTAATTAAGGAAACTTCGATTCTGGGCTATGTGGGCATTGTCGATTTGACCAAGGCTTCAAGTTATGTGTCTTCCCGGACGTACCAGATGTTTATTCCTCTGGTGGCAGCAGGTATTTTATATTATCTGATGGTTAAGCTGCTTTCGATATTGATGGGAAGGCTGGAAAGGAGGCTGAGGGAAAGTGATTAAGGTACATCAACTAAAAAAATCCTTTGGCGATGTGCATGTATTAAATGGTGTGGAGGCCCATGTGGAAAGGGGCGAATGTATTTGTATTATCGGCCCTTCCGGTTCGGGAAAATCTACTTTTTTGCGCTGTTTAAACCTTCTGGAAACCCCGGATGAGGGGGAAATTCTGGTCAATGGAGAAGAAATTTTAGATCCGAAGCTGAATATTGATAAGTACCGGGAAAATGTAGGCATGGTATTTCAGCATTTTAATCTTTTTCCCAATATGTCCGTCTTGCATAATATCACCCTTGCTCCGGTGCGCCTGGGAAAGTGGAAGTCAGGAGAATCTGAGGAAAAGGCACTGGAGCTTTTGCGGAGGGTAGGGCTGGCAAACAAGGCACAAACCTATCCGAATAAGCTTTCCGGCGGGCAAAAACAGCGTGTGGCTATTGCCCGTGCACTGGCGATGAACCCGGAAATTTTACTGTTTGACGAGCCAACTTCGGCTCTGGACCCGGAGATGGTAGGTGAGGTGCTGGAGGTAATGAAGCAGCTGGTTCGTGAGGGAATGACCATGCTTGTGGTTACGCACGAGATGGGATTTGCCAGGGAGGTAAGCAGCCGGGTGCTGTTTTTCGACCAGGGTATTGTGTTGGAAGAAGGAACACCAGAAAAGTTGTTTATTCAGCCGGAACATAAGCGGACAAAGGTATTTTTGTCGAAAGTACTGTAAGGGCGTGCATAGGGTTTGGATAATGAGTATTTGCCGTTGATAATGAATGTGAGAATAAAATAGAGGTTGGCAGAGATAACAGGGCTGATGCATGAATGGATGTGTCGGCTCTGTTTTGTTTTTTGATGGGGGAATATTTCAGAATATTTCAGATGGGATAAATTCTATTGTTATTTCCCCTTTCTTATGGTAGAATGGGGAAGATAAGGAAAGACAAGAAAGAGTTTATATAATATAGTGCTAGGGAAAAGCAGGAGGATGTGGTTTGATGGAAGCGTACAAGCAGGAATTTATTGAATTTATGGTAGAGAGCCAAGTGCTGAAATTCGGCGATTTTACGTTAAAGAGCGGAAGAAAGTCCCCGTTTTTTATGAATGCCGGGGCCTATGTTACGGGAACGCAGCTGAGGAAGCTGGGGGAATACTATGCAAAGGCGATTTATGATAACTTCGGCCTGGAGTTTGACGTGCTGTTTGGACCGGCTTACAAGGGGATTCCGCTGGCTGTGGCGGTTTCGATGGCGATCAGCGAGCTGTACGGGAAGGATGTCCGTTACTGCTCAAATCGCAAGGAGGAAAAAGACCACGGCGATGCGGGGATTTTACTGGGAAGCAAGTTAAAGGACGGGGATCGGGTAGTGATCATTGAAGATGTGACGACTTCGGGCAAGTCCATTGAAGAAACTTTTCCGATTTTAAAGGCACAGGGGAATGTGGAGATTAAGGGGCTGATCGTTTCCTTAAACCGTATGGAGAGAGGCAAGGGCGAAAAGAGCGCTATGGACGAGATTCAGGATTTGTACGGATTTTCGACGGCGGCGATTGTCAATATGGCAGAAGTAACCGAATATCTGTACAATCGGGAGTGCCAGGGGAAGGTGCTGATTGACGACGAGATTAAGGGAAGGCTTGACGCATATTATGCACAGTATGGGGCAAAATAGGTGATTAGCAGGTTTGTGAAAGTCGAACACAGAAGAAAGAACAGAACTTTGGACCGAAGTTGAAACTGAAACAGTAAATATAAGGAGTGACAGGATGAATAATAATGAGCGTTTATATAAAACCATGAGAAATTCAGGTGCGGGCGCAGTGGCGATGGGGATTGTGATTGCCACGGTGGGGCTTACAGTAGGGACGATTTCGATTATTATGGGTGCTTTTCTGTTAAAACGTAAATCGGAAATTGAGTTTTAGCTGCTGGAGATTTTATGATAAGACATACAACAAAACACCAGAAGATGGGCTGGGTGCTGTTTTTAATGTACCTGGCTCTGCTGGTGTATTTTCTGTTTTTTGCTGAGTCCTTTGGGCGGACCGATCCAAAGACTCGGGGTTATTCGTATAATCTGGTTCCGTTTAAGGAGATTTCCAGGTTTTGGATTTATCGGGAGAAGCTGGGCATTCGGGCGATGATGTTAAATATCGTGGGAAATATTGTGGCGTTTATGCCCTGCGGTTTTTTCCTTCCCATTGTCAGCCGGAGAAGTAAGAAATGGTATAATACGGTGATCATCAGCTTTACGTTCAGTCTGTTCGTGGAAACGATCCAGCTGATTTCCCGGGTGGGCAGTTTTGATGTGGATGATCTGCTGTTAAATACGGCTGGAGGGATTCTTGGGTTTGTGCTTTATTGTATCGTACAGCAGATGCGTATTTGGAGGCGGGAGTATGCCAAAAGGAAATAGAAATCGATATTATGTAAATTATGTTCGTAAACCCCTGGCAAAACGGGGGTTTTATGCGATTGGGGCAACGGGGGTGAGCCTGGTGTTTTTCGGCTCCGTTCTGGGTCTTGCCGTAAAATCCCAGGGCCATGTACCGCTGAATGTAAGCGCGATGGCATTTTCCAGTTTCTTATTTGCTCTCTGCGGGCTGTTTTTTGGGATGCGGGCATTGTTTGAAAAGGAGAAAAATTATATTCTGGCCAAGCTATCTATTTTTTTGGATGGTCTGTTAGTTCTGGTGTGGTTGATTGTGATGGGGATTGGGCTTGGCATAATTCGTTAAAAGAATGACAATGTTCTGAAAGGTTAAAAAAATATTGTTATCAGGAAAGGAAAGTGCAGGAATGAAAGTTTGGGAGTTTGGGAAGGAGGACAATGCACAGGTGCTTGAGCGCTATGCACTGTCCATGGAAAGAATTGAAGATATCCGAAAAGAAAGGACGGTAGAGGAACCTTATCGTCATTTTTTTGTGCAGATGGCGGAGTTTTCCTGTCTGCTTAAAGCGTTCATGGAAAAGCTGCAGAGCGGGGAACTGGAAAAGGCAGAACTTTCGGTTTTACAGGATTGGAATAAGCGGCTGTACCAGGATATTTTGCCGGAAAATTATGGGAAGAGTTATGGAAATCCGGCTTACGCCGCGGCGCAACTTGGCCTGGAGATGGGGCAGCTTTTATCTTTCCTTTATGCGGAAATCCGCTGCAATATTGCCTGGGCTTATGAGGGACGGCTTTTGCCGATTACGGCGGCAAATGAGGCACTGATTGAGATTTATAATCTTTTTGAAGAGGGGCTTCCCAGGGCACAGGAGGTTCGGGATGTGCTTTACTGGTATGTGAGCGATTATGCGGACCAGACGGTTTCGCACTGGATAAAGGATCGGTTGAACTCCGGGCAGAGCCTGGCAAAGGATATTGTGATGGAGGAGGATTTGTCGGATCTGCGGTATCTGTACCGGTTCGGCGAGTATATTTCCCCGTCGGAGCTGGCGGTGGCTGCGTATTTGAACACATTGCCCCAGGAAACGATAAATGCCATGGCAGATACCTATGTGGAGGGGTATCGCAAGGGCTTTGAAACCATGGGACGGGATTTGTCGAAGAAAAAAACGGTGCTGATCCGTTATGAGGTGGGGTTTGAGCGGATGATTCGGCGGGCTGTGGAAGGATTTCGAAAGCTTGGGCTGGAGCCGGTTTTTGCCCGTGCTGCAATATCGGTCTTAAACCGCAATCCCAACCGAAAAGTGGGCTGGTATTCTTCTTCGCCTAACAAGCAGTACGACTATGATCACCGCTATGATTATGCGATTTTCATGGGGAATGCGATTAAGGAGAGGAAGCTTTCGGTGCTGCGCACTGCTTTGGAGGAGAATAAGGAGGCAGCTTCCTGGTATTCGGGCCCGGCGGTGGTGGAAACCTTTGGCGAGGCGGGCTTTGTGCCGGAAAATAAGGCGGAGGCGCTTTCTCTGTCTTCGCATCAGGAGGAAGTGGTTCGGAGTCTGAATAATGAAGTTACGCGGCTGATGAACCAGTACATTCCTGAGGAGGAAACCAGCTTTACAATTATCGCTTTCCCAAGGCCGGAGATTGGGGAGGATTTTGAGGCGATATTTAAGGAAATCATTGCCATCAATACCCTGGATTACATGATGTACCAGGAGATTCAGCAGGTGATTATCGATGCTTTGGATAAGGCCGAGGTTGTGGAGATTAAGGGGAAGGGGGAGAACTGCACGGATCTTAGGGTGGCCCTGCATCCATTGTCCGACCCGGAAAAGGAAACGAAATTTGAAAACTGTGTGGCGGATGTGAATATTCCTCTGGGGGAGGTCTTTACCTCGCCGAAGCTTGCGGGAACGAACGGGACGCTGTTTGTGGAAAATGTGTACATCGGCGAATTTCAGTTTAAGAATCTGAAGATGGAGTTTACGGACGGGATGGTGAAGGAATTTACCTGTGAAAATCTGGCAGATGAAGAGGGAAACCGGAAGCTGGTTAAGCAGGTGATTATGAAAAACCATGATACGCTGCCCCTGGGGGAATTTGCCATTGGGACGAATACGACGGCTTATGCGATGGGCCGGAAATACGGGATTGTGGATCGGCTGCCGATTTTGATTGTGGAGAAGATGGGACCGCATTTTGCCGTGGGTGATACCTGCTACAGCTGGGCCGAGGATGCCCCGATGTACAATCCTGACGGAAAAGAGATGATTGCCAGGGAGAATGAGGTTTCGGCACTGCGGAAAACCGATGTTGCAAAGGCGTATTTCAGCTGTCATACCGATATCACGATTCCTTACCATGAACTGGATTCCATCGTGGCTTATGGGGCGGACGGAAACGGTGTGGATATTATCCGGGACGGGAGATTTGTGCTTAGAGGAACGGAGGAGCTGAATCGGGCGTTGGAGGGAGTCGATGGCTGACTGTTTTTTCCCCGCATATGCGGGGGTGATCCCACTAGTACTGTGTTGCGTAAATAACGGTGAATAGGTGCCTGATGTCTGCGTTAGATGTGAATCCCGCGAAACGAA
>ERZ808037.727-NODE-727-length-27144-cov-7.994015_pt1 | contig 27144 bp, 30 predicted proteins | sample MGYA00380190_ERZ808037 | MGnify/ENA primary metagenome ERZ808037 (study PRJEB31490, sample SAMN06133399) | mouse gut metagenome | isolation source: J9 | host: mice | place: China: Chengdu | collected 2015-05 ...
AAAAAGGCCGAAGAAACAATTTCTCCAACCTTTTTGAAATAGTTTTGTTGCAAATCAATCTTAATTTAATGACATTGACGCATACACCTGATTTTATTTTCGCCTCTGGCTGTCGGTGACGGGCAGGGGTGGCAGAATCCCATTTCGTGCGATGACATACCTGCAGTGGAGACATTGTTGCCCGTGAAGGTAGTGTGGGAAGAGACTCTAGCTGCTTACAGCAAAGGCTGTTTCGCAGAGAAACTCTAAGTCTGCAAAGCAGACTTTTCCCACACTGAGCAGAGGATTGTGCCTACTGGTATAGCAGCCAGGGATAATGAGGTAAAACAGCGCCGGGATCTCAGCGAAAGCATTTTCCGGGAGTGGCTGCCTGCGGATGCGGTCAGGGATGGAGCAATCCATGATTGGGCAATGACCAAAGCGCAGCGAGGGGGAGCTTCCCCAGTGTATGTTACCCGGTTCGGGGAGCCATGAGAATGGAACAAATCTGATATTTTCAGATTGTCAGGAGGATGCAGTATTCAATGCTGCATTATCTTCTGATACAGGGAAGCTTTTCGGACAGGAAAGCTTTTCTGTATGAGGGGATAAGATTTCAGATACATTCTGTTCCAACAAATTTGAACAGGCGGAATATCCATCAGACATTAAAAAGGAAAGGCTGGAATAACCATGACAGTTGAAGAAATGAAGGCAGTAGATATCAGGACAGTGTGCCCGGAGGAACTTGTGGACATCACGAAGCTCAGCATAGATAGATCCCTGGAAGGGGACGACCGGAAAGCAGAATTTATCCGGCAGGTAAAAAATCCCTACTGCTACAGGGTAGGAAATATCATCGTAAAATCAAGTTATTCAGGTGATGCAACTCTTACAGAACGTTTTCAGGAATTAGTCCTCGCGGTGTGAACCTGATTTTTTTATGCAAAAAAGGTGGAAAAATCTTCAAAACTGTGTTAATCTAGGAATCATAAAAAATAGGGCTGACATCAGTGCAGGCTTCTGGTTCATGGATTAAGACCGGGCAATCTTAATTTGAAAATCATAAGAATGGAGCAGTGCAGGATGAAGGCAGACAATTCTAAAGTATATCAGGCAGCCATCTACTTAAGGTTATCAAAGGAAGATGGCGATGTTGCAGCGGGCGGCAGGCCCGAGAGCAACAGTATCTCAAACCAGAAAGACCTAATCATGGACTATGTGGGAAAACACCCGGAGATCCATGTCCATTCCGTGAGGGTGGACGACGGTTACAGCGGTGTTGACTTCAACCGTCCAAATTTCCAGCAGATGTTGGATGACATCAGGACCGGCAGCGTGGACTGTGTCATCGTAAAGGATCTGTCCCGTTTTGGCAGGAACTATATTGAGGCGGGAAGATATATTGAAAAAATATTCCCGATGATGGGTGTTCGTTTCATTGCCGTCACAGATGGGTATGACAGCCTTAACAATGCAGGCGGCAGTGAAATGATGGTTCCGTTCAAGAACCTGATCAATGACGCATACAGCAGGGATATATCCATAAAAATACGGAGCAATCTCGAAGTGAAGCGGAAAAGGGGGGAATATATCGGTGCCTTTGTGTCATACGGCTACCAGAAGTCGGCGGAGGATAAGAACCAGATTGTGGCTGATGAATATGCGGCAAACGTCGTGAAAGATATATTCAGGATGAAGCTGCTTGGAATGAGCCAGCAGGCAATCGCGGACGCTCTGAATGAAAAGGGAATCCTTCCGCCTCTTGCGTACAAGAACAGCATCGGAATCCATCTGAAGACTTCGTTTGACATGGGAGAGACACCAGAGTGGAATCCCGTATCCGTCACAAGAGTGCTGAAAAATGAACTTTATACAGGCGTGCTCATACAGGGAAGGCAGACAACGCCCAACTATAAGGTGAAAACGCGGGTGATGAAGCCGGAAAGCCAGTGGGTGCGCATTGAGCACAGCCACGAGGCAGTCATCAGCAGGCAGGATTTTGACCTTGTGCAGGAGCTTTTAAGGCTGGATACACGGTGCACCCCGGGAAGTGACAGGGTGTATCCGCTTGCAGGCGTGCTGGTGTGCGGCGACTGCATGGAGGGCATGGTGCGTAAGACTGTTCCGGCAAACGGAAAGCAGTATGTCTATTATGTTTGCTCAGCCAACAAGAAAAATAAGCAGGAGTGTTCATCACATCGAATTAGTGAGTCCGACCTGACGGGGGCGGTGCTGAAATCCATACAGCTCCATGTGAGTGAGATGCTGGGAATCTGCAATGCGTCCGCGCTGCTTGATGAACTGCAGTGGAAACAGGCAGGCATTGAAAAATATGAGGAGCGGATCAGGCTGGAAAAGGAGAAAAAAGCCAGGACTGACGCGCGAAAGCTGCATTTATACGAAGATTTTAAAGACGGGCTCCTGACAAAACAGGAATACATGCAGATGAAAGAAGAGTATGCCAGCCAGTCAGCTGTTTCCGAAAAAGCAATCATTTCCTACGAAAATGAGGTGGAACTGCTGAAAAATAACAAAGGCAGCAGGCAGGAATGGATTGATACCTTTAAAAAGTATGAGAACATAACGGAGCTGGACCGTGCTGTGGTAGCTGCTTTGGTAAAGCAGGTGCGGGTATATGATAAAAAGAGGATTGAAGTCGTTTTCAATTTTCAGGAACAATCAGATCTGCGTATTCATTCTGGCAGATATGCAGGAAGGGCGGTGATGTAGATGGCAAGAAAGAGCAGAAAACAGGCCGTCATACAGGCATCGGAAACCGCAGATACGAGCCTTAAAGTGTACCGCACCGCGTTGTATGCAAGGCTGTCCGCAGATGAAAACAACAGGGAGGCGGGAACAACGATAGAGAACCAGCTTTGTCTGCTCAGGGAATATGTAAAGGACAAGTCGTATTTACAGGTAATATCCGAATATTTCGACGACGGAGTCACGGGAACAGTGTTTGACCGCCCATCTTTTAACCGCATGATCGCGGACATGAGAGCAGGAAAGATTGACTGCATCATCGTTAAGGATCTTTCAAGACTCGGCAGGAATTATATCGAGGCGGGTGACTACATTGAGAAGATATTTCCATTTTTCAATGTCCGTTTCATCGCGGTGACAGACGGTTTTGACAGCAGCAGTTCAGATGTTACAGAGGACGGACTGATTGTTCCCCTGAAAAACCTGATCAACGATATTTATGCAAAGGACCTGTCACAAAAGATCGGTTCCGCACTCCATGTCAGGCAGAAACAGGGAAAATATATCGGAGTATCCGCACCCTATGGATATGTGAAAGATCCGGCAGACCATGGAAAGCTTGTTGTTGACGGGGAAGTGAAAGAGATAGTCAGGGACATATTCTATAGAAGGGCTGATGGCGAGAGCCTCACGGGCATTGTCAGGAAACTGAATGATGACGGTATTCCTTCCCCGTCACTGTACCAGTATATGAAAGGGCGGGGAAAGACAGTGAGGTCGGAGTTATGGACAGTGAGCACGCTGTCCACACTCCTGGAAAATTCAGCATATGTAGGCGACATGGAGCAGGGAATACGCAAAACGTCACTGTGTCAGGGCATAAAAAGACACAGGGTTTCCGCAGAAGAAAGAATTTGTGTAAGAAATACCCATGAGCCAATTGTGGAGAGGGAGATTTTTGAAAAGGTCGCCCTGATGAAAAAGGCAGACAGGGAGAAATACCATGCCAGTTATGGTATGCACGGTGAGCTTTCGAAAGAGCCGAACTTACTAAAAGGAATACTGGTCTGCGCGGACTGTGGGAGACTGATGCAGCTCTGACGGGACAGCAGCGGTGCAAAGCTTGATCCGCCAAGGGCATATTACAGGTATGTATGCCCCACATACCAGAATTTAAAGGAAAAAGCTGTACAAAAAAGCGGCTGAATAAGAAGGAGACTGAACAGGCAGTTGAGGAGGCGGTCAGGCTTCACATAAGGCTTTTTCTGGACAGCAGGAAGGCGCTGGACGGATTAAACCGTACAGAACAGGCAAGGCGCATTAACGATGGATACCAGAAAGAGATCTCCGAAGCCTGCAGGTGGAAGAAAAAAGCACAGCAGAGGGCAGCTGCATTATACAATGATTATGCGGATGGGCTTCTGAATGAAAGTGATTACCTGTATGCAAAACAAAAATATCTGGACGAGGCCGCTGCTGCGGAACAGAGGATTTCGGAACTTCAGGAGATGCAGAAAAAATATAACAAAGGATGCAGGAAAGACAGCAGGCTTGAAACGATGGCCGGACAATATATGGATTTCGATGTCCTGACAGATGAAATCGTACATGCATTTATTGAGAAGATCTATGTACACAGTGACAAAAGTCTGGAGATATGTTTCCGGTTCCATGACGAACTTGAAGAATTAATACAGACAGTCGAAGAAAGGAAGGGTGAAATATGCAGGACGGAAACGGATATGTGACCGCGCTGTATATCCGCCTGTCACAGGAGGACAGGGACCTGTCCAGCAGGAATGACAAAAAAGAAAGCAACAGCATCACGAACCAGCGGGAACTTCTGTGGGATTTTATCAGGAACCATGAAGAGTTTGCCGGATGCACAGTCATTGAAAAATGTGACGACGGATATTCCGGCGTGAAATTTGATAACAGACCGGCTTTTACGGAGCTGATGGAGCTTGCGAAATCAGGGAGGATAAACTGCATCATTGTCAAGGACTTTTCGCGGTTTGGCAGGGATTAGGTGGAGCTGGGGGATTACCTGGAACAGTATTTCCCGTTTCTCGGCATAAGGTTCATATCCGTCAATGACGGATATGACAGTAAAAACTTTGAGGGGACGACGGGCGGCCTCGACGTTGCCTTCAAGAACATGATCTATGATTTTTATAGCAGGGAGTTTTCAAAGAAGCAGAAAATAGCATGGAAGCGTATGGCGGAAAAAGGCGAGTACAATGCCACATTTACAATGTATGGCTACAGGCGAGACCGCGGCAGTATCCACCAGCTTGCTATACATGAAGAAACCGGCGAAATCGTGCGGGAGATTTTCAGCCTGGCGGCATCCGGCATGTCGCCCCTGAAAATCGCACGGATGCTGAACGAAAAAGGGATACCGTCCCCGTCAGAAATGGGGACTATACGGGGTGGAGTGCCATTGGACTGGCGAAAAAATACGCCGCATGATCAGGGACGAGCGGTACACTGGAACAATGGTCTCGTTAAAAACATCTTCCTTCACAGTTGGCGGAAAACGTATCAGGAAAGCCCCGTCGGAATGGGTGCGTGTTGAGAATACACACGAACCGCTCGTGTCATATGAGCTGTACCTGAAAGCAAACTCTGTGATAAAGCAGACCACGTTCAAACAGAGTGGGAGAAAAGGAAAGAATATTTATCACTGTGGTTATTGTGGGAGAAAACTGCAGGATACCGGAAAAGGCAGTATCCAGTGCGGACAAAGATATCTGGTTAAGGAATGCAGCTGCCGCGGGGCGTCCATAAAACGTGAGGAGGCAGACTGTGCGGTCATGGACGTCCTGAAACAGCAGATACAGCTTTTTGTAAAGGAATCGGAGCTGTCACAGAATGCACGCAGCAGAACAGTTCCGTATTCCGCAGATGGGGAGATTATGTCGCTGACAAAAACCATTGCCGCCCTGAAAAAAACGTGGATGCCGCTCTATGAGCAGTACAGGGACGGAGGTCTTTCCAGAGAGGATTTTCTTGCAAAGAAGAAAGAATATGATGCCGAGGCGGCAAAACTGGAACAGCGTCTGGACGAACTGCAAAGTAGTAAGAATGAACAGGATGAACGATCCCAGCAGGAGCGGAAACATGCCAGCCAGCTGATGTGTTATGCAGAACAAATGGAACTGACAGAAGAGATCAAGGAAAAGCTGATTGACAAAGTGAAGGTATATTCCAATAACAGGATAGAGATATACTGGAAATTTGAAAGTGGTTTTTCCAATACAGGAACAACGTAAAAGTGTGGGCTATGCCTGCACTTTTTCAATCACCAAAAAAGTAAATTTTTTTAGTCCTTGCTTGACAGGAGAACATGATGACCAAAAACAGGAGGATGTACCGCAGCCTTATCCGGTGGAAAATGCCCGTCATAATCCCGCAGCGGAAAATGGAAATCCTCACGAGTTAAAGCTGGTAGCCGGAACCGCTGACAAGACTGCGAAGGCATCGTTAAAGGAGAAACTGGCGGCATACAGGGCACAGGTGGCAGGTGTGGAAAACACCAAAACGGATAAAACAAAGGGAAAAGAGGCGGTTATATAAAATTTACAAAAATTCGATTGCAAAACAGTTGCTAAAATCGTAAAATATGAGTAGAGAAGTATGCGGATTGCGCTGAAACAGAGTAAGCAGTGAAAAATGAGCCATACTGATAAAGGAGGTGTATTTCTATGGCAACTTCAAGTATTACGAAGAATTTTGTTATATCAGGTCAAAAGCAGGTGGAGATGTTTGCCGATGCGATTGAAGCGTCTGCCAACAATCCGACGCCTCCAATCAATGTTAGTGCGACTTTTTTAACTGACCCGAAAGATATAGCGAAATTTATGGAGAAAAGGAAGAAAGCGAATGCAGGAAACAAGTAAATATACCGTTTTCAACATTCGTGAGTATTTGGGTGACGGAAGTCATGGACTCGGAGAGGATACGCTACTTCAGGTTCTTTCCGAGTATTCATGTAAGGTAAATTAGGATGTTGAAAGATTTGTTAAGGAACAGTCCGTTGAGTTTGCGAAGAAACAGCAGTCAGTTACATATTTGGTATTTTCAACGGAAGATGCGGAACTGGTTGGATATTTTGCAATCACAATCAAACCGATTACTGTAAATGCAAAACCATTCAATAATACTGTAAAGAGGAAACTTTCAAGAGTAAGCACATTAAATGAGCAGGATCAGACATATAATCTTGCGGCTTATCTGATTGCACAGCTTGGGAAGAATTATAATAATGGTGCAAATGAACGCATTTCAGGGAAGGAACTACTTGGGTTGGCGATACGGCAAATACAGCAGCTACAGTATTTGGCAGGGGGAATGGTCATCTTTTTGGAAGCAGCGAATGAGGAAAGGCTGTTATCATTCTACCGTGAGAACGGTTTTCAACAGTTCGACACAAGACTGACGGATTCCTCCAAAGGGGAGCCACATGAGCTGATACAGTTGTTAAAGCTGTTTTAGATGTAAAAATTTCATAGTAACAGTAATTTTAGGTGTATGATAAAGAGAAAATCAATATTATGCACCTTTTTATTTTGGAAATACCATCTTGTAAATTATACAGGATGGTATTTTTCTGTGCAGGAGGAAACATGAACATGAGGACGCACAGGGCAGTCTGGCAGCGAGTTTAAAGTCTGGAAGTCATGCTTGCAACCATTCCAGAATGCGCCCGCAATAGACAGGGTATGAAAAGATATACAAAGATAGTTACTATTATTTTTGCAAAAATAGGATTATGTCAAAATAGCAAGGATATACGACAAGAATTATATGTTATATAAGAGTAAAATACAAGTATCCACATATATTCATAAATAATTTTACACGTTTTTTCATTTTATCAATCTGTGTGGCACTCGCTACAATCTGCCATGAAAATGTACAGATTGTAGCAAAAGTTTGCGGCAGTCAGGCAGGTGGAATACGATGGATTTTATCATGCAGCAATAATTGTCCTGTTTTCTTTAAACAATTTTTTAAATTATATTTTAAAAGCGTTCTTATTTCTAAAATGACGCTGAAAATTATAAATGGAATTCTTTTATTATGGGACAATACATTATAGAAGTGTTTTTGATAAAAATGATAAAATCTAATTGCTTATTAAAAATCTAAATTTAGGGAGGGTAAAGAAATGAGATTAGGCGTCTTTACGGTAGTGCTTGGCGATATGGCATTGGACGAGGCTTGTCGCTTTTTGGCGGAAAACGATGTGCAGATGGTAGAGATCGGATGCGGCGGTTTTCCCGGGAAGGCTCATTGCGATGCGGTAGAGCTTTTAGCGGACGAGAGAAAGCAAAAGGCATTTATGGACACCATTCAGAAGCATAAACTTCAGATCAGCGCATTGAGCAGCCACGGAAATATGGTGCACCCGAATGCGGAAATTGCAAAGAGATTTGATGACGATCTGACAAATGCGATTTTGCTTGCGGAAAAACTGGGCGTTCCTGTAGTAAATACATTTTCCGGCTGTCCCGGAGGAAGTCCGGCAGATAAAACGCCCAACTGGGTAACATGTCCATGGCCAGATGATTTCTCTGAAATTCTGGAGTATCAGTGGAATGAAGTTTTGATTCCTTACTGGAAACAGAAGGTAGCTTTTGCGAAAGAGCATGGCATACATAAAATTGCGTTGGAGCTGCACCCGGGATTTTGTGTTTACAATACGAGAACACTGCTTCGTCTGCGTGAGGCAGTAGGCCCGGAAATTGGTGCAAACTTTGATCCCAGTCATTTAATCTGGCAGGGAATGGATCCCTGTACCTGTATCAGAGAACTTGGAAAGGCAGGCGCCCTGTTCCATTTTCATGCAAAAGATACAAAGATAGATGCTGCCAATACAGCACTGAATGGTGTTTTGGATACAACACATTATGGCAGGGAAATAGAACGTTCTTGGATTTTCCGTTCTGTAGGATATGGCAACGGAGAAGAATTTTGGAAGGCAATCGCTTCAGAATTACGTATGGCAGGATATGACTATGCCATCAGCATTGAACATGAAGACAGTCTGATGTCTGGCAGGGAAGGTCTGCTCAAGGCAATTGCGTGTCTCAAAAATGCATTAATCTTTGAGGAGAGGGGAGTATGTACTGGGCATGAAAGAGTATGTATTGGCAATCATCGGCTTTGGCGGAATGGCACAATGGCATTATGATCTGATTGAAACTATAGAAGGGTTGTCCGTAGCCGGTATCTGGGATATCAGAGCAAAGCGGCGTGAATATGCCCGTTCTCGGAAGATTTACGTATATGGAAGTCAAGAGGAACTTTTGGCTGATGAGCGAGTTGATCTGGTGCTGATAGCAACCCCCAATGATGTACATAAAAGTATTGCAATTGCTGCGATGAAGGCAGGGAAAAATGTGATTAGTGAAAAACCGGTTACGTTGTGCCTGACAGATTTGCAGGAAATGATAGATGCTTCTCGAAAATACAAACGTTTTTTGACTGTACATCAGAATCGCCGCTGGGACGAAGATTTTCTTACTGTAAAAAATATAATGAAGGAAGGCGCCCTAGGTGAGGTATTCAGACTGGAATCCAGAGTACACGGCTCTCGGGGAATACCGGGAGACTGGCGGCAGGAGCCGGAACATGGCGGCGGCATGGTATTGGACTGGGGCGTACATCTCTTAGATCAGGCACTTATGCTTTTTCCGGGGATTGCTCTTAAAACGGTATATGCAACCCTGACCAATGTGACCAATCAGCTCGTAGATGACGGGTTTACGGCGGATTTAGGATTTTCAAATGGAATCCATATGCTTGTGGAGGTAGGAACCAATAATTTTATCAGTCTTCCTCGATGGTATGTACTGGGAAGTGACGGCACGGCAATGATTGGGGACTGGGGAGAGGACTTGAAAATAGTGCGGGCTTGTGGCATAGATGAGGAAGATGTGGTTCCGGTGCGGACTGCTGCCGGTCTGACTAAGACGATGGCACCACGGCGTGAGGACAGCATCTTTACAGAGTTTCGTCCTGAAATGAAGAGCGATATTCGCGATTTTTATCGAAACGTGATGGCCGTATTGGAGGGACAGGAAGAGAGTCTGATTAAGTTGGAGGAAGTAACCCGTGTAATGAAAGTGATGGAGGCTATCTTTGAGTCCGCAAAGAAGCGGCAGGTGATATGCTTTGAGGAATGACAGAAAAAAGACAATATAAAAATATCAATTTGATGCCGCTCCAAGTTTATGGATATGCGGCAGAAATGGAGGTTATTATGAATTTACCAGTTGCGGCGCAGGTGTATTCTGTGCGTGATGAGGTTGCGGCAGATTTTGAAAAAACCATGCAGCAGCTTGCAAAAATGGGGTATGATGGCGTTGAACTTGCGGGGCTTTATGGAAAGTCGGCAAAAGAGATCCGTGATTGTCTGGAACGGACGGGCTTACAGGCGATCAGTGCCCATGTACCGATAACTGATTTTGAACAGGATTTGAGTGGGACTGTCCAGATTTATAAGGAGATTGGCTGTAAGTATGTGGCAATTCCTTATTTGGACAAAGAAAGATGGTATGGTGGCAGCAGGTATCAGGATACATTGGAGAGTATTGTAAAAATATCCAAAAAGTGCCGGGAGGCGGGGATAGAACTACTCTATCACAATCATAATTTTGAATTTGAAAAGACCGATGCGGGGAGCTTTCAGTTAGATGCGTTCTATGAGACAATTTCTGCGGATGATCTGAAGACAGAACTTGATTTATGCTGGGTAAAAGTTGGTGGCGCAGACCCAGTTGCTTACCTGAAGAAATATGCAGGGCGCTGTCCCCTTGTACATGTAAAGGATTTTATTTACAGAGAGGGTGAAGTGGTGCTAGTGGCAGTGGGAGACGGCGATGTTCAGGCGGAAGCAGTTGTGCCAGCAGCTGTGGAAAATGGCGCTAAATGGCTGGTTGTCGAGCAGGATTCCCACACGTTTGGAACCCCCATGGAGAATATGGAAAAGAGCTTAAAATGTATAAAAGCAAAGTGAAAAGAACGAAAAATTGAGAGGAGAAAAATCATGAAAGTATTAAATGTTGGTATTGTAGGTTGTGGCGGTATTGCAAACAATAAACATCTGCCTGCAATGAAAAGAGTTGGAAAATTTAACATCGTTGCATTCTGCGATTTGATAGAGGAACGTGCAGTGAAGGCAAAGGAAGATTTCGGAACACCAGATGCCCGGATCTATACAGATTATCAGGATTTGGTTCAGGAGGATTTAGATGCAGTATATGTGCTGACGCCAAACAGTTCCCATGCCCCTGTCGCGATTGCAGCCATGAAGGCAGGTAAGCATGTTATGTGTGAAAAGCCTATGGCAAAAACTTTTGCGGAAGCTCAGGAAATGGTTCAGACTGCAAAAGAGACAGGAAGGATTCTGACCATAGGATACCAGAACCGTTACAGAGGTGATTCTCAGTATCTGAAAAAAACATGCGTAAACGGTGATCTGGGCGAGATTTACTATGCCAAGGCTCACGCGATCCGCAGAAGAGCAGTTCCAACATGGGGTGTATTTTTGGATGCGGATAAACAGGGCGGCGGCCCGCTTATTGACATCGGTACCCATGCTCTTGATCTGACATTGTGGATGATGGACAATTATGAACCAGCATCTGTAACCGGCTCTGTATTCCGCAAGCTGGCAGATCAGAAGGATACTGGAAACGCGTGGGGTGACTGGGATCCTGAAATTTTCACGGTGGAAGATTCCGCGTTTGGCTTTATCAAGATGAAAAACGGTGCAACCATACATCTGGAAGCGGCTTGGGCGCTTAACACCCTAGAAGTAGACGAGGCAAAGACTACCCTGTGTGGAACGTTGGCAGGAGCTGATATGAAGGACGGACTTCGCATCAACCGCGTACAGTATGGCAAGCAATGTGTAGAGAAGCCGGATCTGGATTCGGCAGGCGTTGCGTTTTATGACGGAGATTCTGGAAAACCTGAGGATGAGGAGCAAAAAGTATTTTATGCGGCGATCGTGGACAAAAAACAGTTGACTGTATTGCCAGAGCAGGCCATGGTTGTGACACAGATTCTTGAAGCGATTTATGAATCGGCAAGGACAGGAAAGACCATCTATTTTGATTAGTATCAGATTGTCAGACTCTGTTGAAAGGAGGATTAAAATGACACTTGGAATTATTTCTTGGATTGAGGAAAAGGATTTTATTAAAGTAAAAGAAAAAGGCCTTTCTTTCGTGGAACTAGATGTAAATGACCATGCGGAGGAATTTCTGACTCGTGTGGACGAGGTCAAACTATACAGCGAAAAATATAGTCTGCCTGTTCGCGCAATTGGCCGTTGGGGAAGTGACAGAATATGTAAAGAAGGCATTTGTGAAGAGGAGCTTTCGCTGGAATACAGGCTCATTGATGCGGCACAGAAGCTGGAATGCACGATATACATTACTGGTTGTAATTATGTCGATGCACTTTCCTATTATGAGAACTGCGGCTTGGCAATAGCATATTTTAAAAAGCTGATTGATTATGGGAAACAAAAAGGGGTCAGGATTGCCGTTTATAATTGCAGATGGAATAACTTTGTCTGTGATTCCATGGCGTATAAGGTAATCCACGGATATTTAAAGGATCTGTACATTAAATATGACACTTCTCATTGCATTTATGCGGGTGGCGACTATCTACAGGAGGCAAGGGACTGGGGGGATCGCTTTATTCATGTTCATATCAAAGGTGCCCTTACAATTAATGGAGAGCGTTTTGACGATCCGCCGGCAGGAATGGATATGACCAATTGGGGCGCATTTTTATCCGTTTTATATGCGAAAGGCTATCAGGAAGGATTAAGCATTGAACCGCACTCTGACAACTGGAAGGGCGAGTTGGGAGATAAGGGCGTGGATTATACCATTGATTTTGTGCAAAAGCTCATACTGATATAAGAAAAAAAGATTCATTACACATAAGCAATCAATCGTAAATTTGAAGGGGGGCAGATAAAATGTTTAACAAAAAATTCCTGAAACATTATTACATAATGCTGATTCCGGCAATTGTCTGGCTGGTGCTTTTTAACATTGTGCCCATGTTCGGTATCGTGATGGCATTCGAGGATTTCAATCCGGGTCTGGGCATGTGGAAATCACCATTCATCGGATTAAAAAATTTTGAGTATATGTTTCAGATGAGCGACATCAAACAGGTGATGACCAACACCATCATAATTGCAGTGGGTAAGATTATCGCGAACTTGATTGTGCCGCTAATTTTTGCGATATTGTTGAACGAGCTGTGCATCAAGAAGCTGTACCGGCCAATCCAGACAATCGTATATCTTCCCTATTTCCTGTCATGGGTTATCTTGGCAAAGATCGTACTGAACATTTTTGGCTTTGTAGGACCCATCAATTCGATCATCAATTTCTTTGGAGGGGAGAATGTAAATTTTTTCGGAACAGCCAGTATGTTCCGACCACTGATTATTGGTACGGACATCTGGAAGAACTTCGGTTATAACGCAATTATCTATCTGGCCACCATGCTGGGAATTGCTCCCGAGCTATACGAGGCGGCAGCAGTAGATGGCGCGGGGCGTTTCAAGAGAATTTGGCACATCACGTTGCCGGGTATTAAGATGACGGTGGCGCTGCTGGCGATTCTTTCCCTAGGAAATGTGCTGAATGCGGGCTTTGATCAGATCTTTAACCTGTACAATCCATTGGTGTACTCTACAGGTGATATCTTAGACACTTGGGTGTATAGAGCTGGTCTTGTGAACCTGCAATTTTCTTTGGCAACAGCCGTAGGTCTTCTGAAATCCGTGGTAAGTTTCGTGCTGATTACGTTAGGGTACTGGATGGCAGATAAGTTCACAGGATATAAGTTATTCTAGCAGAGGAGGAGACATAATGAATATAAAAGATAATTCTATGGGATCGAAGATATTTGACATAATAAATGTCATAGTATTGGTGATGATCGGTCTGATCTGTCTCTTACCACTGTGGTACGTGCTCTGTATATCTTTAAGTTCCAAAGACGCAGTAAATGCCGGAATAGTCTCTTTCTGGCCAGTGGGTTTTAATATTAATTCTTATAAGAAAATCATAGGTGAGGGTGCTTTCTTTCGTGCTTTTTGGAACTCTATTTGCAGGGTGGTGCTGGGAACGTTGTTGAGTTTAGTGTGTATTTTGATGGCGGCCTATCCACTGTCAAGGACGAAAAAGCAGTTTCCCAAACGCAATGTATTCATGTGGCTTTTAATCTTCTGTATGTTGTTCAATGGCGGTACAGTGCCTTGGTATCTGACCATGCGCAATTACAAGCTGATTGATAATATTTGGGGTCTGGTGCTGGCTGGCGGGCTTCCAGTCTACAATGTGATATTGGCCATGAACTTTTTCAAAAACCTTCCCTCCGAACTGGAGGAGGCTGCACTGGTAGATGGCGCTGGACCATGGAGAATTTGGGCATCTATCTATGTGCCTTTGGCAAAGCCCAGCATAGCCACGATTACGCTGTTTACGATTGTGGGGTACTGGAACGAATTTTTCCAAGGTCTAGTGTTAAGCACGAAGGAAATCAGCTACCCTCTACAGACCTACATACAGCAGATGGTAGTTACTTTGGACTACTCTACAATGAATGTAGAACAGATTGCGGCGGCATCTAAGCTGAACAACCAGTCATTAGATGCGGCGAAGATATTTATAGCCATGATACCCGTGCTGATTGTATATCCATTCTTGCAGAAGTATTTTGTCAAAGGTATAACACTGGGTTCTGTGAAGGGCTGATTCTCAAACAAAAAGGAGGACTATAATTATGAAATTAAAGAAACTTGTTTCGATCATGCTGGTTGGCAGTATGGTGTTGGCTATGACTGCGTGCGGGGGAGATACCGTTAAAACGGACGAAGGGGTATCTGAGACGCTTGTGGCGTCTGATTCTGAAGGAATGGAGGCAGGACCGGAAACTGGCGGCTCTAAGGCTTTGCAGCCATTTGAGGAAACCGTTACGATTAAGATGGGGCATGGCTTGGATCCAAATACAGTCTTTGATGAAGGGGAGACTGTTGAGAACAGTCGATTTGTCCAGTGGCTGAAGGAAGATCTGAATATTGATGTACAGTATGACTGGATCTGCGCTAGTTCGGATTTTGGACAGAAAATCAATCTTTGCATTGCATCGAATACGATTCCAGATGCCGTGAATGTGGGGCAGAGCCAGTACCTTGCAATGTTGAAGTATGATCAGATACAACCGATCACCGACGTCTTTGAGGAGTATGCCTCTGATCAGCTAAAGCAGTATGTTCGCTCCGGCGGAGATGCTTTGATGGACGCCATCTCTTTCAATGGGGAGATGTATGCAATCCCTGCGCCAGAAATTACGGCTGGCGGAGTAAACATTATGTGGATTCGTCAGGATTGGCTGGATCAGCTGGGGTTAGAAGTACCCAGATCTGTTGAGGAAGTCATTGATGTAGCACAGAAATTTGTGGATGCGAAGCTTGGCGGTGAGAATACCATTGGCATTATTGGATCGGCATCGGGGGATCAGCTGGTCAATGTAGGCGGAAATCGCTGGGGTCTGGATCCTATCTTTGGCGCATATAATTCTTATCCTGAGTATTGGCTGGAGAACGATGGCAAGGTAACTTATGGCTCTGTAGAACCCCAGACGAAGGAAGCGCTGGCAAAAATGGCTGAGATGTATGCGACTGGCGCGATCGACCCAGAAGTCTTTGTCAGAAACGATTCGCTTGAGCCTGTGACCGCAGGAAAAGCAGGTATTTTCTTTGGACCTTGGTGGTGCGGTTATACTGTGGATAGTGTGACCCTCAACGGCAGTCAGGAATGGATGGCTTACATGGCACCTCTGGCAGCAGACGGAAAGTTCTATTCTCCAATGGCCGATCCTACAAAGCAGTATGTATGCGTGCGCAAGGGCTATGAGCATCCAGAAGCTGCGATACAGATTATCAATTATCTAATTGCAAACGAGCAAAGCTGGGTTGACCAAGATAAGACACAAAATAACATTACTGCCAGTATCTATCCTCTTTTCAATGTATATGACAATGCAGATGAGATCGAATACTCCTATGAGTGGCTCAAAAAATTCAATCTAGGTGAGGTGAAGAAAGAAGATGTGGATGTGACTGGCCGTAAGCTTTTAAGAAGCGATCTGGATTCCATCGAGGTGTTAAAACTGGACCCTAAGGACGACTTCTCATTGGAGTATTGGGATTTAGACAATGAGATGGCGGCCTCTAATATTCCTCGACTGGTATCCATCATGATAGGTGAGCGGCCTCTGGTAGAGGAAGGTTATGAACCGATTTTTAATGCTTACAGTGGTCAGACAGACACGATGGCTGCTAAGTGGGCGAACCTGCAAAAGCTAGAGGAGGAGACCTTTGCGAAAATTATCTTAGGTCAGGCGCCGATTGACGAGTTTGATAATTTTGTGGAGAAGTGGTATAATGAAGGTGGTTCAGAAATCTTAGAGGAAATTACAGCAGTTGTGAATGAATAAATATCTTACATATTAGATGGCGGGGAATTTTATCCCGCCGTCGTTTGTATACACATGGCACGCAAAGGAAACAGGAGCAAATGTTAATAGAGGAGGTTACGTATTAAGATGGCAAAAAATACAAACATTGAACTGAGACAAAAAATGATATATTCCCTGTTTGTCAGAAATCATACACCAGAGGGTACTTTTGCTGCGGTGGAGCATGATCTGGATCGTATTCAGGCACTGGGAACGGATATTATCTGGTTTATGCCGATACAGCCCACGGGTATCTTGAAGCGAAAAGGACAAGATGGAAGCCCTTATGCCATAAAGGATTACCGGGCTGTGGATCCGGCCATGGGAAGCATGGAAGACTTTAGGCATCTTGTGGGTGAGATTCATAAGAGAGGAATGAAATGCATTTTGGATGTGGTGTATAACCACACCTCGCCAGATTCATGGCTGATCGAGAACCAACCAGAGTGTTTTAAGCGGGACAGCAGGGGAAACACTGTATCTTTGGTGCCGGACTGGAGTGATATCGCAGATTTGGACTATGGCAGAAAAGAGCTGTGGCGGTATTTGATCGACACATTAAAGATGTGGGCTGAGATGGTGGACGGATTCCGCTGCGACGTGGCACCCAGAATTCCAATAAAATTCTGGAAACAGGCGCGTAAGGAGGTGGAAGAGGTCAGACCCGGAGCGATTTGGCTGGCAGAATCCACGGAGAAACATTTCATCAAATTCATTCGCAATCAGGGTGGCTATTGTGCCACGGATTCCCAGTTGTATAATGTGTTCGACATTTGTTACGACTATGATATATGGCCAACATTCATGAACTATGTGAAAAAAGATTCTGATTTTCCACTGTCCTTGTATCTGGACGAAATTGAGAAGCAGGAGGGAACTTATCCAGAAAATTACGTGAAGTTAAGATGTCTGGAAAACCATGATCAGCAAAGGATCGCTTATTATGTAGATAATGAGTTGTCCATTATGAACTGGACAGCTTTTAGCTTCTTGTTGAAAGGAACAGCATTCATCTATGCAGGACAGGAAAATATGCTTTCTCATCAACCGAGTATTTTTGAAAAGGACGTTATAGATTTTGCCAGTGGAAAGGATATTTCTGATTTTATTGCCAGATGTGCCCATATTAAGAAGACAGAGCTTGCAGCAGACGGAATCTACGGAAGCTTCGCAGATGACCACAGAGATGTAGCCTATTTATGGTGCATCAAGGAATCAAAGTGTGTGGTGGGAATATTTAGCCTGAAAGGGTATCAGGGAGAATTGCCTGCATATATTACAGATGGAATCTACGAAAATCTGTTAATAGAGGAGTCCGTCCACGTATCGCAAGGACAGTTAATTTTCAGCGGTAATCCGCTTATTCTAAAAATAGATACAGATTGTTTCTTAAAAAATCAGATGCCTGTATCTCATTGAATATGATGCGGGAGAAGATTACGAAATCTTTTCGGGGACGGCTTCTGCTGATCAGTATAATAGGACTGGTAGTATGCAGCCTTTCCTGTTACATTGTGGCCATTATTACCATACGCTCCATTGAGAAAAACCAGATGGAAAATTCTCTGAGAATGAATATGAAAAATGAGATGGAGCATCTGGAATTTTGCTATTTTACCATGAGCAGAATGATGCAGCAGCTTGGAGAGGAAGGTAATATTGGCGCCATGCTCGAGGATTATCTGATTGCAGACAACAATTTCGAGAAGTTTCAGCGACGGCGGGAACTGGAAAATGCCATGCTTTCCGCCTCTGCTGTCAATACTTATGTGAATTTTTTTGTTTATATAGACAGTGATACCGAGGAAGCGTTTTTTGGCAGTGACGCTTTTGGCGGCAGGAGTGTTGCAAAAGAGAGATGCATGACTCAGATTGGGGAGAACCAATTTCAAGTGCTCCACCGTTCCAACAGCAAGTACAGCGACAGTGTGGTGGTATCCATGCTTAGGGAGAAACAGCATTTCTGGAATCAGACGCTGGACATCTATATTGAAATGAAATCCAACATAAAGGATTACATTCCCGGGGGCGATTCTTTTTTATCTATACAACTAGATCAGGAAGGAAAAGTGCTTTTTTCCAACAGCGAGCATTTTTTTGCAGGAGATGTGCTGCAACTGGCATTTCAGGAAGATGGTAGTTTCTCGGGGCGGTTTCAGGATTATTATCTGATTGCAGAAAAGTCAGAGATGGGATTTATTTATGTAAATGGAGTACCACAGGAGGAATATGTAAAGGAGATTGTCGGATGGTATGAAAAGATTTTTCTGCTGTGCGTGCTGTCGATTCTACCTGCCCTGTTGATTGTCTGCGCCACCATGCAGATGCTTGGGAAACCCATCAAACGACTTGAACAGGCGATTGTGGAAGTCGGTGAGGGGAACTTGGACATGAGCGGAGAGGATTTTGAGGTCAAGGAATTTCAGGAACTGATGTGCAAAATAAACGATATGAAAGCGGATATCAAAAATCTTTTGGTGAAGGTACAGATGGAAGAAAAGCAGCGTCAGAAGACGGAGCGAGAAAAGCTGATGTACCAGATCAACCCTCATTTTTTATTAAATACATTAAATTCTGTACAATGGATGGCGCAGATGGCGTATCAGGAATCCATTAGTAGTTTCTTGGCAGATTTCAAGTTTCTGTTAGCCTATAATCTGGGAAAAGAGGAGAAAAAGAGCACCCTGCGCTCGGAGGTGGAGATTGCTAGGAGATATATAAATCTTCAAAAGCAGCGTTATGATTTCGAGATTCATATGGATGTGGAGGAAGGGAAATATTTGGAGACTGAGACAATTCGAATGCTTTTCCAGCCATTGATAGAGAATGCACTTCGATATGGCCTAGGGGACATAGGGGTGGTGGATATTCGGATATTCCATGATGTGCGCAACAACTATGCAGTGATTACGATTCAGGATTATGGAAACGGGCTGTGCAGGGAAAAGCTAGAGCAGCTAAACCGCCCTTTCTTTTATGAAGACAATGGGGAAGGGGATACTGCTGGAATAGGGTTACGATATGTGCGCCATTGCCTAGAGGGATTCTATCAAGGAGAGGCTATTATGACAATTAACAGCGAAATCGGCAGGGGTACCAAGGTGACGATTATCATTCCAGTCCAGTGCGGATAACAAAGGAGCAGAGATGATTAGAGTTCTGATAGTTGATGATGATAAACTGGCCAGACGGGGACTTGCGTCCTTGATGCACTGGGAAACATATGGCATGGCAGTGGTGGGAGAGGCACAGAATGGGAAGAATGCGTTGCAGTTCATTCAGGAACATTCAGTGGATCTGGTGTTTGTGGATATTGACATGCCGGAGATGAACGGAATCGAATTCATGGAAAAATGCCGGAAGATTAAGCCAGATATACAGTTTGTGGTGTTGTCTTTTTTTGAAAATTTTTCCTATGTGCAGACCACCCTGCGCTTAGGAGGATTGGATTATATTTCCAAGACTTCTATGGAACTGGACAATGGAGACACCATTTTACAGCGAATTGTGGAGAAGTTTGAGCAATGTATTGGTAAAACAGTTCCGCCCGGAGAAATGGAGGAGGAATTGGTGGAAATATACAAAGAATGCCGGACACAGTACTGGTTCTTTAATGATGCTGCTTTTGAGCGTCTAAAGGAACTGATGCAAGAAGCGAAGCCTAAGGTCTCCAATGTACGGCGCATGGAAATGATGATCGTCAAGTACATTAGTGCGTTGGAAAGAATGCTGGAACTGCCAGAGAGCACAGTGCCGCTTTTTTCTGATATCGAGGAGATGGTAGAATGGCTTACAGTATACAGAGAAAAAATCTATAAAAAAGTGTCCGGGCTCTCTTCTGGGAACGATGCGGAAATGATATTGAAAGCTATTTTTTACATGAAAGAGCATTTGGCGGAAAATCTTTCTACCAGTATTGTGGCAGAACATGTCGGTTGCAGTAGGAGTTATTTTTGCACTATATTTAAAAAGTTTTCCGGGCTTTCCTTTGGCGATTTTCTACAGCAAATTCGGATTGAACGGGCTAAAGAGTTATTGCGTACCACTTCGGATTCCGTGACAGAAGTCGCCTTTTCTTCCGGGTACAATAACATCTATTATTTTAATCGCATATTCCAGAAAGCAGAAAATTGCAGCCCCATGGAGTTTCGGAAGAACCACAAATGGGGCTGAGCGTAGAGTAAAGCGGATATCTTAGACAAGGGAATATCCGCTTTTGAAGAGTCCCTTACAGCGATTGTTTCAACTTAGAATTTTGGTAAGTATACGGAATACTTGTCCCTACAATTACATCTTCAATTTTTTCTAAGATTAACCAGTCGTCCATATTGCCCTGATGCTCAAAATCAAGAGGCGGTATTTCCTTGACATCTTCAAATTCCACAAGGCACAGACACTTTTTATGCCACCGTTCTTTTTGCTTATCTGATAAGTTTAATTTACATTGGTTGTCCGCAAGCGTTTTTGTGATTTCGTCGTCAGACAGCTTCACAAAATTTTGCACCTCTTTTACAGTGGCAGTTGCTGTTATCTTGGCACTTCCTTTTTCTATGAAATAAAGACGCTCACCCTCAAAAACTCTGCTGTGGGGAATTTTTCTCCCCGCTGCTCCGCGCACAATCATTGTCTTGGTTCCAGATAGAATTTTATCCAATACTTTTTCACCTTTCCTGCCCGCGTTATCGCAATAAACTAAATGTACCATATGTTAGTCCTCCTCTATAATTGGTATCCATATTTGGCTTAAATAGCCGCTGTCATATACATTTCCATCGCTATACCATTCTATTTCCGGGCATTGCGCGTGTTGAAACGGATACTTGACAAGCCATTCTTCATGAAGATAGTGCCAGCCATTCTGTATTGCCTGCGGAACAGCGCCGATGCAGTTAAAAATTGCCCATGTGGCAGGCGGAATATTGATTTCCGTAAAACCTTGTGGCAGTGCTTGTTCTGATCTAGCCATAATAGAATATTCTATTTCTTTGAAGTGTGCATCATAAGCACCAAATAAGCCAAAGATTCCTTTTGGGGCAGCAGTATCTATCGAAATCAGTTTTGCAAAAATGCCGTTGCGCTGGCATTCATTCCAAAATTCCGGTATTTTTTGGAAATGAAGATTATTTTCACAAGACACTCTGATGCGCTTTCCCACTAAGCGGAAACCGTCTTTTTGTTCCAGCTTCCACGAATATTCAGGGCGTTCGTAGATCTGCATTTTCGGAACAACTTTTAAAACAGCCTTCTGGTTTCGTGCCTCCCTTGGCGAAACGCCATGAAAAAGTTCAAATGCTTTTGTAAAGGAGGTAGGAGAAGTATACCCATATTTGTAGCTTATATCAATCACTTTTAAATCCGTGCTTTTCAAATCATATCCAGCTAAAGTTAATTTTCGTGAGCGGACATATTCGGCAAAGCTTATACCGTTCATGTAAGAAAATACTTTTTGAAAAAAGCCAAAAGAACACTCTGCAATTTTGGAGATTTCTTCACTGTCAATCGCTTCTTCTTTTTGTTGCAGATGATTCTCGACATAATCAATAATTATTTGTAGTTTTTCATTCCATTCCATCTTGATTTCCTTTCGGTTTGACTGATATTATTTTAGCAAATATTTTTCGGCACTTCCTCTTATTTTTGGTTCTGTATGGATAGGATATGCACAGGATTTTTTTATAGTAAAAATGGAAAACGATTGACATTTCGCATCGGGTCTGCTACTATGAGTGCATGTACTTGCATGAAAAGTAATACCAATACACAGCTTACAGAATGGGGGAAGCAGGCTTTGGACGAAACAAGCCAGAAAATAATTGATGCCGCCATGGCATTAGTCCGCGATAAGGGATATGTTGCAACCACGACAAAAGAGATTGCAAAAGCAGCAGGCGTAAATGAGTGCACCCTGTTTCGTAAGTTTGAGAGCAAAAAGGACATTGTTTTGCAGGGGGCAAACCAGACAGGCTGGCGGGCAAATGTCGCGCCGGAGATTTTTGAAAATGTAGTGTGGGAGCTGGAAACGGATTTGGAGATGTTTATGCGGGCGTACATAGACAGAATGACGCCGGATTTTGTCAATCTGTCCATCGGTTTAAGGGCGCCGCAGCTCTACGAGGACACGAAACAGCTCATTATGAAGGTTCCACAGACATTTCTGGAGGCATTTCTTGATTATTTGAAGCAGATGTGTGAGATGGGGAAAATACCTCAGAAGGATTTTGCGGCGCTTGCAATGACCATATTTTCAGCGACATTTGGTTTTACCTTCTTGAAGGCGTCTTTTGGAAATGAGCTGACAGCGGTGGAGAAAGAGGCATATATAAAAGAAAGTGTACAGATGTTTGTAAAAGGACTGTGTTCCTAAATTTGGCGCTGTCAAAGGGCAGTGCCAAAAAAATAAGCAGAGTGCAAGCAAGTACATGCATTAAGAAAGAGAGGAAACTATGAAACAGATTACAGGTGCAGATTTATTTGTAAAAGCATTGAAATCAGAAAACGTTGATACGCTGTTTGCCTATCCGGGCGGACAGGCGATTGACTTGTTTAATGCTCTTTATGAAGAAAAAGAGATCAATGTGATCCTGCCGCGCCATGAGCAGGGCTTGATTCATGCGGCAGACGGTTATGCGCGCGCTACAGGAAAGACAGGGGTCTGCCTTGTGACCAGCGGGCCGGGGGCAACCAATCTCGTGACCGGGATTGCAACGGCAAACTATGACTGTGTACCGCTCGTGTGCTTCACAGGGCAGGTACTCACAAGCCTGATCGGGAAAAATGCATTTCAGGAGGTTGATATTGTCAGCATCACACAAAGTATCTGCAAGTATGCAGTGACAGTGCGAAATAGAGAACTGTTGGCAGAAACAATCCAAAAGGCGTTTCTCATTGCAAAAACAGGAAAACCGGGGGTGGTAGTGGTTGACCTGCCAAAAGATATTCAGAGGGCTTATGGAAGTGACGTCTACTCCAAAGGCGTAGCAGCCAGAGACGGCAAGACGCTGTGTTCCCCACAGATCAAACAGCTAAACAAAGCGCTGGACATCTTAAACCATGCAAAAAAGCCTGTATTTTTGATTGGCGGCGGCGTGAAGCTTGCCCGTGCGACGCAAGAACTGACACAACTTGCAGAACTGACCGGCGTTCCGGTAGTTACGACAATTATGGGGAAGGGGGCAATTCCCACAACACACAGGCTGTATGTCGGCAATTTAGGGATTCATGGAAGTGTTGCAGCCAATTTAGCAGTCAGCAACTGTGATGTTCTCTTTTCCATAGGGACACGGTTCAATGACCGCATAACGGGAAATACTGAAAAGTTTGCATCAGGCGCGCAGATTATTCACATTGATATTGATGAAGCTTGTATATCGCGGAATATTGTGGCAGACGTTGCGGTCGTGGCAGATGCAAAGGAAGCGATTTCCTGCCTGCTTCAACAAGCAGAACCACTTTCTGTCTCTGAGTGGCTTGATCAAATTAGCTGCTGGAAAACAGAGTATCCGATAGACTATGCTTCAGATCAATATGCTTCAGATCAATATGATTCGGAGCAAAAAAGTTCCGTCCTGACCCCGCAGAGGATTTTCGAAGCTGTGAACGAAACATTTACAGACGCAGTGATTACGACGGACGTAGGGCAGAATCAGTTATGGGCTACGCAGTTTCTCACACTTGACGAAAACAGGCAGATGCTGACATCGGGCGGCTTGGGAACAATGGGCTATGGCTTTCCTGCGGCAATCGGGGCAAAACTTGGCAATCCCGGCAAGGAGGTAATCGTCATCTCTGGCGATGGCGGTATACAGATGAATATACAGGAAATGGCAACTGCTGTTGTCTATGAGCTGCCAGTTATTATCTGTATCCTGAATAACGGGTATTTAGGCAATGTGCGGCAATGGCAGGAAATGTTTTATGACAGGAGATATTCAAGCACCTGTATGCGTTACCGGACAAGCTGCGAGACAGGCTGTAATCAGCCCAGCCATTGCTGTCCTGAATACACACCGGATTTTATCAGGCTTGCGGAGAGCTATGGGGCGAAAGGAATCCGCGTCACCAAAGCAGATGAAATTAAAGCGGCTTTTGAGCGTGCAAGACAGAATACAAAAGCGCCTACGGTCATTGAATTTCTTATAGACAGAGAAGCGAACGTCATGCCGATTGTCCCGCCGGGAAACGCCCTTGATGACATGCTGTTAGACGTGAAAGGCTAAAGTGCTGTAGTGGAGAATGAAAGAAAATATAGAATGAAAGAGCATAAAATAATGAATAAAGGGTTGACAAATAAATCAGTCCAGACTATAATTAAACCGACAGTCAGTCTATTGTGATTAGGAGTGTAGAAATACAATGCGTGTAGTCAAAGAGGCGGAAGAACGAAAAAATGAAATACTAGATGCAGCCGAAGTTTTATTCAGCACAAAAGGGTTTGACAGCACGAGCACCAGCGATATTCTGAATGAAATCGGCATTGCCAGAGGTACGCTTTATTATCATTTCAAATCCAAAGAAGAAATTCTCGATGCGATGATCAATCGCATGGTGCACCGGCTGACAGAGAAGGCAGAAGCGATTGCCACACAGAGAACGATACCTGTGTTACAGCGTCTTACAATGATGCTGCTCTCTCTGAATGTAAGTGAAGGGAAATTTGGGCAGGAGCTTTTGGCGCAGGCGCATAAGCCGCAAAATGCCCTGATGCATCAGAAAATGGAAAGCTGTCTGCTGGCTGGCATCAATCCGATAATTGCGAGCCTCATAAGAGAGGGAATGGAGCAAGGCATCTGCCAGACGGATTATCCAGAAGAAACGGCGGAAATGACCTTTTTGTACGCCAGCACGGTATTTGACGAGCTGATGAAACACAGCGAAGAAGAACGGCAAAGAAAAATAGAGGCATATATCTATAATCTGGAACGGCTCTTAGATATGGAGAAGAACAGTATGAAATCAGCCATTATGCCTGTTTTTCAAAATGATAACAAGTAATACCGCTATAATCTTCTATTTTACAAAATACGTACCGCACAAAACAAGAATGAATTTTAATGAGGGACAATCAAGTCCCTCTATTGTAAAAGCTCTTACCGACAGACAGACGGTCGGACAAAGCTTTTCACATGCGCAATGTGCGGCTATGCTTATATGAAAGGGGATTATTATGGGGACAGCAAAGAAAGGGGTATCATAAAATGAAAACAAATTATCTAAAGCATTATATTATCAGTTCTTACATACTGGTCTGGGCGCTTATTATCGTTGTGGCAGGCTCGGCGAGCCTGATTTTTCATGCGCCGCCTGTCATAATGTGGCTTGTCCGTAACCTGATTGCATGGTCGCCAACATATCTGCTTTTGCTTGGCTGGAAGCAGTACCGGCCAGACGAAACGAGAACGGCTTTTGTGAAACGGTGTTTTTCGGGTAAACTAAAACCGCTTCTCATGCTATGTTCTTTTGCGCTAACATTTGGGATAAGCATTTTGACGCTATTGGTTTATTCCATGACCACGCGAAAAGCCATAGTTTCCTACATTAATTTGGGCACTACGGCATTGCCGCTTAGCCTGTTTCTGTCTTTTACATCGGGTCCGACAGGAGAAGAACTGGGCTGGCGCGGCTTTATGCGGGAGGAATTTAACAAGCGGTATGGCTTCTTGAAATCCTCTGTCTGTCAAGGCTTGGTATGGTGTTTCTGGCATACGCTCTTATGGGCAGTGGATTCAGATTTTACCGACTGGCGGGCTGTCCCTTATATCATTTCAAATATTGTTGTCATTACCTGTATGACCATTTTGATGAATATTTTTCTGGAACGGTATAACAATCTGGTCTATTCGGTACTGTTGCACTTTGGCTTTAATATTGTGTATGTATTTTTGGAGGCAGATATTGGCTTTTTTGTCATTCTGACTGTCCTTTATCTAATTATCACACCGATTGCGCTTTGGATTAAAAATAAAAGAGACGTCTGTCAACTTTCAAATTAAAAGGGCTTGTGCAGCATTGCACTAATTTCGAAGTAATAGGTACCTGAATTTTGTGTCAGAACAAGGCGGAGGAAGGAGGCGTAGCGGTGGCTACGGTGACTGACTACAACGTAATACTTGCGCATATTACTCGATTATTAATGCAATGCTGTATATCCCCGATGCCGTGCTGAACAAACCGGGAAAGCTGACAGAGGAAGAATTTGAGATTATGAAAACGCATACCACGGCAGGGGAGGCGCTGCTGGCTTACGCAAAAGCAGCGCTTGGGGCATCGGGTCTGTATTACAGCAAATAATTATTTTCTTTGTCAGCCACCTGCAAGGCTGCGAGCGTATATGTCGCGAAGCCTCCTACGACAAGCGGTTCTAGCTTGCACAGGGCATCTGCTTCCTCATAGCTCTGCGTCTTGAAAATAACCATGCCGGCGACGCCGGGATAGCCCTTGAAAGGACCGCAAAGCTCAATTTTGCCGTCGGCATCCAACTGTCTTAGATTCTCCACATGCTTTTCCACGACCGCTTTCGTCATCTTGTTGTAGGTCTTGCTTTTTTTGATTGTCATCACATATAACCATTTCTCCATGTACACACCTCCAAATTTTTTCAAACTGTTGTATTGGTAATTATAATAATAAAGGATTTCTATACAAATGACAATGTAAATTCATGAAAATAGGTTGTGTTCTTGTCGAATTTTCCATATACTAGAACTGAGAGGCGGACAATCGTTCACTTACTAGGAAAGGAAAGAAGATACATATGAATAAAAATAACACTATAAACAAGAATGACGTACTGACAGACCCTGCCCAAATAGTTCGTCTGGAGCTGGAAAATGCTGGCTATGATATGGATACTATCCATATCCCCAAAAGAGTATTTCTGCTGGCAGACAG
>ERZ808037.730-NODE-730-length-27001-cov-25.496063_pt1 | contig 27001 bp, 25 predicted proteins | sample MGYA00380190_ERZ808037 | MGnify/ENA primary metagenome ERZ808037 (study PRJEB31490, sample SAMN06133399) | mouse gut metagenome | isolation source: J9 | host: mice | place: China: Chengdu | collected 2015-05 ...
TCAATGTTCTCTATGATTCAAGTGAACCGAATTTATTTAATTTTTAACCCTGTCCTTTTTTAGTGGACAGTAGTGATACGAATAACAAACTCTTAACTTTTTCCGGTTCTAAACGTCTTAATATTAAAACGATTTAACCATTACTTTAATTTTTATTGCATGAAAAAATTTCTCGCTGAGGGTACCGGGACCATGTTTCTCGTGCTCCTCGCCTGCGGTAGCGCAGTGCTGGCAGGCCCGAAGATCGGTGTGCTCGGCATCGGCTTGTGTTTCGGTCTGGTACTTCTGTGCCTCGTCTATTGCATCGGCAACATTTCAGGATGTCATGTGAATCCTGCTGTATCTTTCGCTATGTGGCTTAGCGGTCGTATGAAATTCGGCGAATTCTGCGGCTATGTCGTATCGCAGTTGATTGGCGCTGCAGTAGGTGCCGGTTTCCTCTTCTGGATGGTTGATATGGCTCCCGCATTCGAATTCGGTGGCGTCACAGGCGACTGCAATCTTGCTACCAATGTAATCCAGCCCGGCGCAAACTCCGGTCTTGCACTAATGGTAGAAGCTCTGCTTACCTTCTTTTTCGTGCTGGTAGGCGCCATTCTCGCTGCCCTCTGCTGGAAAGCAATGTGCGGCTACTTCAACGCCAAAGCTATCGAAGGATAACCCACTCACAATTAGCTAAAGAAACGCCCGGGACAAAATCTCGGGCGTTTCTTTTGTCTTATGTCTTAGTCGTTGAAATCGTCTTCGTCGAAATCAAAGTGGTATCCGGGAGTGTCCGAATCCAAATCATCATCGTCGTATGTATCGGCTTCGGAGTAGCTATAGATCTGATCTGTGAACTCAGCCAGATCGCGGCCTTCACGTTTGGTGGGACGTCCCAGACCTTTTCTACGGTCGATAAAACCGCTGATGCGTATCACATCGAGCATGTCGTATTGTTCCTTCGGAGTGATATTCTCCATATATTCCGGCACAAGCTTGGCTCCGAGACGATTCTCGGTCAGAGCTTTAACCTTGAAGGAATATGAAATCGGCGGCTTGCGGACTACCACAATATCCCCGACTTTGATCATACGCGATGGTTTGGCTGTGATTTCCTGACCGTTCACCAATAGATTCACTCGCCCTTTCTTGCAGCTGTCGGTGGCCACAGTGCGGGTCTTAAACACTCGCATCGCCCAAAGCCACTTGTCTATTCTGACCTCTGTTTTCATATTACAGGCAACTATTTGTTGTTGAAGTCGCACATTGCGGTCTGAAGCCCTGCAAGCACAAATGTGCGGATGGCTTCCACCGCCACATCGACTCTCATCGTGAGTTTCTGACGCTCATCAAGGGTGAAATGGCCGAGCACATAGTCGATCTGACACCCGCGCGGAAAATCGTTGCCGATGCCGAAACGCAAGCGTGGATAGGCATCCGTACCGAGCATCTGCGCGATATTCTTCAGCCCGTTATGGCCTGCATCGCTTCCGCGGCCTTTCATACGGATTGCGCCGAATGGCAGCGCGATGTCGTCGACAAGCACCAGAATGTTTTCTATATCAATCTCTTCTTTCTGCTTCCAATAGCGTACGGCGTTGCCGCTGAGGTTCATGTAAGTAGAAGGTTTGAGCAATACTACCTGTTTATTCTTGATGCGGCCGCGCCCCACGTCGCCATAGCGCTCGGTGCTAAAAGAAATATTGGATGCCTCAGCAAAGGCATCCAATATTCTGAATCCTATATTATGGCGGGTACCCTGGTATTCGTCACCGATGTTACCAAGCCCCACTATAAGATATTTCATTCTCTAATCAGTTGATTATTTTGCAGCAGCAGCGGCGGCAGCGGCACCACGGGCGGCGCGGGTCAGCTGAACGGCGCATACAACGGCTTCCTTGGGCGAAACCAGTTCGAGGCCTTCGAAGTGGAGGTCACCTACCTGAAGGGTCTTGCCAAGACCGAGGTTATCTACGTTGATAACCAAACGTTCGGGGATTTCAGAGTAGATGGCTTTCACTTTCAGTTTCTTCATCGAAAGAGTAAGCTTACCACCGGCTTTAACACCTTCGGCGTGGCCTTCAACCTTGACGGGAACCGACATAACCACGGGCTTCTTGTCGTTCACTTCGAGCAGGTCGATGTGGAGAATATTGTCTTTGACCGGATGGAACTGCACCTCACGGAGCACTGCGGTCTTCTTCTCACCCTTGATATCCAGCTCGATGGCGAAGATGTCGGGAGTGTAGATGAGTTTGCGAACGGCGTCGTTCGAAACGATAAGGTCGGTGGTAAGGATACCGCGGCCGTTCTCAATTTCTACGATTTTTTGGCCTTCTTTGATTGTCCCGTTGTAGGGAAGCTCGAAGGGTTCGCCACCATTGAGGACTACGGGGATTTTACCTTCAGCGCGGAGGGTCTTGGCTGCTTTTTTGCCAAGGTCCGTACGGGGCTCGGCGGTCAGATTGTAAGTTTTCATTGTTTGTTTAATTGTTTGTGTTACTCAAAATTAAATTAACTTTAATTTCCCATCACACGGGAGTCTTTTTGGCCATTGCCAAAAGCGACTGCAAATTTAACACTTTCCTCCGAATCCCGCAACTCCTATCAGAATAATTTTCAGGAATTTTCGTAATCTTGGACAGATTTTGAACAGATCGTTTACAAATCATGTACAAAAACATTCAAGTCATAGCGAATGAGCCGAGCGACGGAGCATCGGGATGGCTATGATAGCGATGGCTGACAGGGTTATGGCAAACGGGAGTAGAGAAAGCACCAGAGTGGAGGGCGTAGGTCCCTGAGTAATCATTGCGTTGATTGCGCTCCACCATCCGCCGATTAGCGCCAAACCGCCCACAACGTAGAATGCCCACTCTACAATGCTTGCAAATCGGGAGCGTCGGGCTGGCAAACGGTTCATCACCTTGTTACGGAACCATGGATTCTGAGGACACTGCGGGAGCTCTCTTTGGATCTGTCCGCGGATAGCTGAATCAATGCGGTCTGTATTCTGATGTTTCATAATGCTGTAATTTTAATATTTAGGAGAGAGTTTAACACGAGGAGTCGCTTCTTGCTCCCGGAGCGGATTCTTTGTCAAGGATAATGGCTAAATGCTTGCGGGCCCGGCTGAGATGCGATTTTATTGTGCCCTCCGGCATACCGGTGAGTTTGGTAATCTCCTTTATGGGCATCCCCTCCAGATAAAAAAGCAGTGTCACGGCCCGTTCAGCTTCTGACAGTTGCTCTACAAGCACTGTGATATCCATGTTGGCTTCAAGTGCCTTCTGGCCGCCGTCAAGGGGAATCGATGTCAATTGCGGGTCTGACAGATCTGTGGTGACTCCTGCCGGATATTTTCGGCGGTAGGATATATGCTCGTTGATTGCAATACGATAAAGCCAGGTCTTGAACCCTGACAGTCCGCGAAACGACCGGATGGCAAGCCAAGCTTTCAAAAACGTCTCCTGACAAATATCATCGGTCAGAGCGGCATCGCCGCTACACAGATTGAAGACAAAACGGCGCAGTCCCTCCTGATGCATTTCGACAAGCCGCGAAAAAGCTTCGCGGTTGTCGGAAAGCATACAGAGGGCCACAAGCCTCATCTCTTCAATCCTGCCTGCCATTGACTTTGAATAGTATCCTTATTCAGGTGAAAATCCTTTATCCGGTTGATTAATGCTGGCGCGGAGGGCAAGGAGGCATTCCGTTGGGGCGGTTATGATAATCTCTGCCGTAAGGTGCCTGTTCCCACGGACGCGGCCCGGCCGGATTGTTATAAGAGCTGTACCCGGGTACAAAGAAATAGCCGATTAGCTGGCCTACGCCGACAAACAGCGGTATGCCGCCTAAGAAGAACCCCGCAGATATAGATCCTTCTATGAACAGCGAAATCATAATCGCAAGTCCTACACCGAGGAAAATCACAGCATTGCGGAATTTATGCGGATCGCGCTGTGAAGGCTTAAGCCGCCCATTTGTCGCTTCTTCACCCGATGCCGAAGGGGCATTAGGATTCATTTCATTTGACTGACCGGTGTAGAATGCTTCCGGCAACTGATATCCGGCATCAATCGCATGCTCAATCAACTTGTTGCGCATACGGCTGCGACGCATAAGATAGTTGGTCAGGAGGCAAAGCACTGCTATAATCGTGAGGCATGGTATGCCGAACACCAATGCAAGGATTCCGATTATGGAGTCTTCATACCATGGGTCCTCATCTTTGTCCGTTACTTTAGCCGTTCCGGATTCAATTGTGATGACTTTCGTAGCGTCATCAGTCAATACCTGGTCGGCAGCCTTCATCGCCGCTGCTGAATCCGTTGCCGCAGAATCTGCTACTGCCACATTAGCCGAATCGACTTTCACTATCGATGTGACTTTTACCACCTGACGGGCTGGAGCAGCCGTAACTGTGACCGCTGCAAACGATAGAAAGATTGCGATAAGAGTTTTCTTGATCATATGATTTTGATTTTCTATTATTCAGTATATTTGTATTAAATTTTTGATTTTGACGTTGATGTGCGTTCAAAGGTTGCAATCTACACAAAAATTTTTTCTTACCCAAGAAATGATGCTACCTTTGCAGAAAATTTCCATCTGTAAGCAAATGATTACCTTCCCTAATGCAAAAATCAATCTCGGCCTTGACATCCTTCGCCGTCGTGAAGACGGGTACCACGACATCTCCACAGTGATGCTCCCCATAGGATGGACTGACATACTGGAAATAGTTCCCGCTGCCGGATGGGAAGACTCGCTGACCGTAAGCGGTCGAAAAGTCGATTGCCCGCCGGAAAAGAATCTTGTAATGAAGGCTGTCAAGGCGCTTCGCGGACTTTACGATTTCCCGAAGGTGGATATATTTTTGCGCAAGGTGATACCTGACGGCGCAGGGATGGGTGGCGGCTCTTCGGATGCTGCATTTACATTGAAAACCATCAATGGCCTTTTTAATTTGAATCTTGACCGCCGCCGGCTTGCTGAAATCGCCTCACAGATCGGAGCCGACTGTCCGTTTTTTATCTACAATAAGCCTATGCTATGTGAAGGCACCGGCACTACTATGTCGGCTTTCGCGCTGAGCGATCTCAGCGGATACGATCTGGCTGTAGTAAAGCCATCGGCATCTGTGCCGACGGCCATGGCTTATTCAAGGGTCTCCCCTGCTCTGCCTGAGCGGTCGGTCGCTGAGATACTGACCGACAGCATGCCTGAACAATGGCAGGGACGGTTGAAAAACGACTTTGAGCCTTCAGTGTTTTCGGCCCTGCCCGAAGTGGGAGAAATCAAGGAAAAACTGTTGGAGATGGGTGCGGTCTACTGCGCTATGTCGGGCAGCGGGTCGGCGGTATTCGCATTTTTCCGACATGACACAATGTCAGCAGAACGGATTGAACCCGCATTTACGGAGTGTGACTGCTTTTTCGAAAAGGGAGTGAAAAAAGAATTTTGAGGGTTAAACCTATGTGGTTTAAGGTTTGTTATAAAGTTTAAAAGGTGTCATCCCGTCATCTTCGGCTTCGCTTTTGAATGTAGAGATGAGTTTGGCGCAGTTTTTGCATGTAAGCCTCAAACGAACAATAGAAATGAGAAAATATTTTCACCATATGAAACATAATAATGGAGCCGCTGACAAATCGGCTCAGGACAATCTGAAATCGGGAAACGACAATCTCGAGATCAACGACGTACAAATAGAACCCGAAGTCAAGGATGTCGAGGGCGAGACAGTAGTGGATGCAGATGAAGAATCTACCGAACTGGAAGGTCTCAAGAATCTGCTTGAGCAGAAAGAACAGGAAGTAGCCAAGGAAAAGAAAGAGTATATGTTCCTGATGGCGGAATTCGACAATTTCCGCAAACGCACTATCCGCGAGCGCTCCGAACTCATCAAGACGGCTGCCGAGAAAGCCCTCGTGGGTCTGCTTCCTATTGTAGACGACTTCGAGCGCGGCCTGGCTGCCGTAAAGGATGCTTCTGATGCCGAATCGGTAAAGGAAGGTATGACATTGATCTACAATAAGCTGATAAAATATCTGGCCGACAATGGCGTTAAGGAGATCTCCTCTACCGGAGCAGATTTCGATACAGAAATCCATGAAGCTGTGGCGATTGTTCCCGCTGAGAACGATGCTGAGAAGGGAAAGGTGAAAGACACAGTCCAGAAGGGTTATACCCTTAACGACAAAGTGCTCCGCCACGCAAAAGTTGTAGTCGCCCAGTAAATAATCTTAAGTCAATATGGACCAAAAGAGAGATTATTATGAAGTGCTTGGCGTTCAGAAGAATGCCACACCTGAAGAAATAAAGAAGGCCTACCGTAAGCTGGCCATCAAATACCATCCTGACAAAAATCCGGGTGACAAGGCTGCTGAGGAGAAATTCAAGGAGGCGGCTGAGGCATACGATGTGCTGTCGAACGAAGAAAAACGCCAGAAATATGACCAGTTTGGCCATTCGATGGGTCCGCAAGGATTCCCGGGCGGCGGTCGGGGCGGATTCTACGCTTCAGGCATGTCGATGGAAGACATCTTCACGCAATTCGGCGATATATTCGGTGGACATTTCAACTTTGGCGGTGGATTCGGTGGTGCAACAGGCGGCCGAGGCAGCCGCGCCCGTCGTCCTCAGCGACGTGGCTCCGACCTTCGTATCACGGTAAAGATGACGCTGGCCGAAATCGCGACAGGCATCGATAAAAAACTGCGCATCCCCACTAATGTCAAGTGTGAACACTGTAACGGAACCGGCGCCAAAGACGGCACAGCCTTCAACACCTGCCCCACTTGTCACGGTTCGGGAACCATCAGTCAGGTAGTTCAGGGTTTCTTCGGACCGGAAGAGGCACGCAGCATCTGTCCGCAGTGTGAAGGCGAAGGGAAGATTATTTCACAAGAATGTCCCTATTGCCATGGCGAAGGCGTCAACCGCAAAGACGAATTGGTATCGTTCCATATCCCTGCAGGCGTGCAGGATGGCATGACACTTACCGTTAGAGGAAAAGGCAACGCACCTCGACGAGGCGGAGTGAATGGCGACTTACTTGTAGTAATTCAGGAAATCAAGGATCCCGAACTGATCCGCGACGGCAACGATGTGATTTACAATCTGATGCTTGAGGTGACCACCGCAGCACTTGGCGGCTCGGTAGAAGTGCCCACCATCACCGGACGCGTACGCCTGAATATTCCGGCCGGCACACAGCCCGGCAAAGTGCTCCGTCTGCGTGGCAAAGGTATCCCTTCGCCCAATGGCGACGGCACAGGCGACGAGCTTATCAATGTGATGGTCTACATTCCCGAAACTCTCAACGATACGGAACGTCAGGCTTTCGAATCGCTCCGTGACCAGCCTAATATCAAGCCTTCGGATTCCACGAAGCATCGGCTGTTTTCCAAACTAAAACATATATTTGAGTAATCTGACGATATAGTTTATATAAAAGGCGGTGTACCTGAATGATACATCGCCTTTTACATTGTGGTAGCTAAAGGCCCACATCCCCGGAGCGGAATCGCTCTGGGGATGTGAGTCAGAGAAGTTATCGGCCGGAATTCTCAACGAGTGATGCTACACGCTTGTTGAAAAGGTCTTCGATGAGGAGGTCTTCCAGACTAAGATGCATACGGTAGCGCCAGTAATGACGGGAATTTGCCGGTACGTTGATCTGCTCATCGTTCGGGTTGGCTCGGCGGAGTTTACCGTCGATCGAGAGCCAGTCCTGAAGCGGCAGGATGCAAAGCATGGCGGGCGATTTGAGATTGCTGTCGACAATCTTCTCGCATATCCAGGGCTCGGCGAAGAATGGCGCGCTGCCACCCTCATGAAGCATATGGTTGAAGAAATGCTGGGTCTTTTCCGGATTCTCCTCCCACCATTGGCGGATACCGCCCATATCATGGGTCGAGGTAGTGCAGACGGTCAGATACGGATAGTGGGCGGGGTCACCGAACTCAACGCTCGGATCCTTGGGCATACGCTGGATGTCGAGAGTGAGAATCTCAAGCGCATTCATCACTGCCGGCACACAGTCGGGAATCATGCCGAGGTCTTCGGCGCATGTCAGCATTGATGTGGCATCAATCAGCGGGGGCAGTTTCCACATGGCTTTCCCATACCAGAAATCGTTGTGACGATGATAGAAGAAGTCGTTGTAAAGGCGGTCAAACGTCCAGCGTTCGTAGTCAGTCAGATAGCGGTAGTTGTATGTGAACTGGGCTGAAATGCGCGGATGATATTTGCCCTTCTCAACGGGATCTTCGATGAAGAGCACCTGATCGATGATGCCTTGCAGTCCGTTGCAAAGCCGGGTATTCTTTTCGTCGTTGGGAAGCGAACCGAAATATTCTGCGACTTTGCGCTGGTCGTCGAATTCCGGTTTGAGTCGCAGACGGCCGTTCCCGGCGGGGTTGAAGAAGCGCTCGCGGGCCTCTGCAGCGTATTCTCCGAAGAAATCAGCGAGGAATTCTTCTCTTGCAAACGGAGTGGTCTGGAGATCCACGTCAAGCCAGAAGTCGTAGTTATTGCGAAGTTCGTCTGGAGTAAACGGCAGCGCAGGGTTGAATACTCCCAGCAGCCCGTGAAGCTGATTCAACGGAATCTGCCATATGCGGAAGAAGCCGAGCACATGGTCAATACGGTATACATCGAAATACTGCGACATGTTGCGGAAGCGATTCTTCCACCATGCGAATCTGTCTTTGCGATACATCTTTTCCCAATTATATGTCGGGAAGCCCCAGTTCTGACCCAGTACGGAGAAATCATCCGGCGGAGCACCGGCCTGACTGTTCAGATTGAAGAGCTCCGGAGCTATCCATGCATCAACGCTTGTGCGCGAGATGCCGATAGGAATGTCGCCTTTGAGAGCAACACCGTGAGCATGAGCATAATCCCTCACCTGACTCAGCTGTTTTGCCAGATTCATCTGAATCCAATATACCTTGTTGGCTTCATAGGTATGGTCGGTGATGAATTTGTCTACTTTCTCAGGCGAATAGAAAGCCATATCTTCCCATTTCGACATATCCGGCGTCCCATACTGGTCGCGTAGAATGCAGAAAGCGGCATACGGCTTGAGCCATTCGGAATTCTTCGATACGAAGTCCTTGAATGCCTTGGTGCGTACCACGCTTTTGTTCACCTGCGCAAACAGCAGGTCGGTGAAGGCATCCTTCAGATTGTTCACCTGCTCATAATCTATCTGTTCGAGAGCGTTGAGCTCAGCTGCCTTGGCCTCGAATTCTTTCTGTTTCGTTTCGTCCTTAAGAGTGCCGAGTTCTTTCATCCGCAAATACATCGGATGCAGGGCAAAGCAGGAATTGGCATTATAGGGATACGAATCTGTCCAGGTATGGGTCATCGTGGTGTCATTCACAGGGAGCACCTGGATGAAGCGCTGACCGGTCTTTACAGCCCAGTCAATCATTTTTTCAAGGTCAAGGAATTCACCTACACCCCAGTCGCCCTCTGAACGGAGCGAGAACACCGGGATTGCAACCCCGGCACCCCTCCAGGGTGTCAGCGGATTGATCAGTCTCATTCCTTCGGTTGTAACTACTTCTGCCGAAGATGCGTTCCGGAGGCTTAGACGTCGGTTTTCGCCGCCTTCCCAATCCACAAGTTTGCCGGATTCTTTCTTTATGATAAGGAATTTGAACTCTATATCTTCAGGAAGCTCATTCCGCGAGACAGCAGCTTCCCATGTGGGATAGAAGGCATCGCTGAGCACGACTGCTTTTGCAGGGTCCCAGTTGCCCAAAGCTTTGCAATTGCCGGTGATGGCAACAGCCTCATCGGGGTGAATCATCGGAGCATCAACGGCAATCAGCAGGTCGCCGGTTTTGATTTCCGGCGCTTTGGCCCGATTATCGCGACGGCAGACACAACCTGTAAACACCGTAGAATAATACGGCTTATCGTATGGCTGATCGCTCCATCGGTCGAGTATAAGGTAGTTGGTCACACCTTCGCCGGCGCGGAAATGATGGCCTTTGCCCCATTCAGTGTGGATCTCGCCCTTTTCGTTACGAATGAAATATCCGTAAGTAAACTCCTTGCACGATGCAGGAACGTTCACTACTATTTGCCAGGTCTGCTCGCCGTATAGTTCGAGTTTCAGGGCATGAGCCGGGTCGCCGTTGCCCAGCTGAGGGATATTACCCGTCAGATAGACATTCTCGCCCCAGTGTGTGCGATAGTCGATGTTAAATTTTAGAATCATGGCTTTGAATATGTAAGTAAGAAGTTATTATCCTGTGGCAGTGATTCCGACCGAAAAATGACGGAACAGCTGTTACAGCAATTTAATGCTGATATATCGTTTGGGATTGCGCTTGACATCAATCAGGAGTGAATCGAGCGAAGCAGCGCAATTGTTCAGATTGTCGTACAGAGCACGGTCGTGAGTAATCAGCCCGAGCGAGGAATCGGTGCGGTTGAGCGATTCGGAGAGCGTCTTAAGATTGGCCGAGAGGGCAGCGACATTCTGCATGGTGGTGTCGATGGGAAGTTCCTTGAGATCCGAGGAGAGCTCTGCCAGTGCGCCGCTCATCACTTTCAGATTGTCGGAAATATCATTGACATTGTTCATCACCGGAGGAAGCGATTTCATCGAGGCATTGATGGTCTTCAGGGTGCGCTCGATATGAAGAGTAATAGCATCCAGACGGTTTACCGAGGTGGTAAGAGCAGGGTTCGATGCAAGTACATTGAGCGAGCGAACCAGCGAATCGACCTGGACAAACAGCCCCTCCAGATTCGGCATGAGCTTCTGCTGCACTGCTTCCATCATTCCCGATGCGGTCTCGCTTTTGAGAGTCGCTCCAACTTCCTCAAATGTCGTGGCTGCGGTAGGATGAAGCACCACCGTGGCAGTGCCAAGGAGATCCTGTTCGATAACAGCCATTGTTCCTTTCGGAAGCTTCAAGGCACGGTCGACGCTCAACTCGGCCTTGACATGACCGAGATTGTCATATTCGTAGTTGATTTCACGGACCTGGCCCACCTTGTAGCCGTTGAGCATCACGGGAGCTGACACCTGAAGGCCGGCAGCATTGGTGTATGTGGCATAATAGTAATTGGCAGCTTTAAAGATGTTGATACCTTTGAGAAAATTGATGCCAAGGAAGAGAGCGAAGAGTGCCACTACGACACAGAATCCGATTGTAAGTTCCTTTTTCATATCTTTAGTTGATGTTTTCTTGGTTGGATATTGATGTATGGGCTGTTATGCGGATGGTCAATTGATGCTTTAGGCATTAAGGTTTGTAGAATCCGGTCCGGACGCCGTCGCGCATTGTAACAATAAAACATTCGGGGAAGGATTTCTTTACTGACTTGACCTTTTTCTTCGCTTCTTGGAGCGACCGATAAGGTCCGACCACATATTTGTTGCTTCCATGGTCGCGGTAGACTGAAACATCCTTCATCCCCTTCAGTTCATTTGATTCAGGAGAGAGCAGTTGGGCCGAGGAAAGAATCTGAATGAAATATTGCTCTTCACTGTCAGATTCTACCATCGGAATGCCACTGCGCTGCGGAGCCTCTAAGGCCTTTTTCGGTTCTGCTTTGAAATCGTCAGATTTTTTGGGAAGAAGTTCTTCAGGATAGTTCACGTCTTGCGCCGGTTCGAGGTGGATGGCCTTGGCTTCCCGGATTTTACGTCCTACAATTCCGCTGCCATAGGTGTTGAGATACGAGCAGAATGCATTGTAGATGGCTGTCACCATCCGCTTCTGCCCATCCGAAGAATGGAGATAACGTTCTGATTTTGGATTACATAGGAAGTCCAGCTCAATCAGCACCGATGGGGCTGACGTGGCCCACAGTACCCAGAATCCGGCCTGCCGCACACCTTTGGGCTGTCGTCCGGCAGTGGCGACAAGTTCTTTATGAACCGCATCAGCGAATTCGATGCTCTGGTCAAGACGCTTATTCTGCGAAAGTTCGAAAATTATATCGCTTTCGAGGGAATTAGGGTCGAAGTCGGCATATTTTTCCGTGTGGTCGGCTTCAAGTTCCATCACAGAGTTCTCACGTTTTGCCACAGCGAGATTCTCTGCCGATTTATGAAGGCCAAGAGTATATACCTGACACCCTTCTATCGACCGGCGGTTTCTGTTTCTCCGGTCGACCGAATTGATATGAACCGAGATGAAGAGGTCTGTGCCGGCATCGTTGGATATGCGTGCCCGATCGTTGAGCGGGATGAATATATCCGTGTCGCGCGTGTAAACGACATGAACATCCTCGAGATTCTTTTCAATCAGACTGCCTAACTGACGTACAACGGCGAGCGTGACTGTTTTCTCGTTAGTAATCTCCCCTATCGCCCCGTAATCTTTGCCTCCGTGTCCGGCGTCAAGAGTCACCACAAAATCGCGTGCAAATATCTGCATGGAGCTGAGCATCAGCATCATGCAGGTGAAAATTGCAAGGATATGTCTTAGTATCGAAGAATCTCTTCTCATTTGTGGGCTCTATATCTCTACAAATTTACAAAATTCCTTGGGGAAACAAGCAATTATCTTTCAGAGATAGGACCAAAAAGAGAAAAAATCTGAACTATAAGCCAAAGAGCCGGTTCCTAAATTCTATTGCGGGTCCACGTCATAATGGATTGTGAGAGCCTTCATCCGCGGATCGTTGTGCAGATTGATATAGATGTCGCGCAAAAGTTTCTTCACCTGAGCCATTGAAGCCCCGTCTTCTACCTTAAGCATTATCTTTCGGATGTAGAGCCCCTGAATACGGGAAATCATCGGCTCTTCAGGTCCGAACACACGCCGTCCGAACACTGTGCGCAACTGCGATCCGTATGCCTGAGCCAATTCCAGAAGTGTCCGCGCATCCTTATGTTTCAAATAGATATAGATAATTCGTGAGAACGGCGGGTAGAAAAACTCCTGACGTTGTGCTATCTCATATTTATAAAACCCCTCATAATCATGGTTGGCTACGAACTTGATTACAGGGTGGTCAGGCTGGTAAGTCTGTATGGCCACCACACCTTTCTGACCCTGACGGCGCCCTGCTCTGCCCGACACCTGCTCAAGCATATTGAATGCCCTTTCGGCCGACCTGAAATCGGGGAAATTAATAACGCTGTCGGCATTCAGAACACCTACAAGCGACACTCCTCCGAAGTCGAGCCCCTTAGTCACCATCTGGGTGCCGATCAGAATTTTGGCTTTCCCTTCCGAGAAATCGTCGATAATTTTGATGTAGGAATCCTTGGCGCGTGTGCTGTCAAGGTCCATACGCAGCAGAGGGACATCCTTAAATACAGACTCGGCCACTTCTTCGATGCGTTCGGTACCGTATCCCAATATTTCGATAGCCGGCTCATGACATTGCGGGCACACTTTGGGAAGCGGATACACAGCCCCGCAATAGTGACACTGCAACTGGTGGAGATGACTATGATATGTCAGCGCCACGTCACACTGTTCGCAACGCGGCGACCACGCACACTGCTTGCATCGGGCCAGCGGAGCATAGCCTCGCCTGTTCTGAAAAAATATCACCTGATTTCCCTGGCCGAGTGCTTCGCGCGCATAGCGTATGGTCTGATTGGCGAATGTACCGCAGGCTTGTTTTGCCTTGTGTGCCGCTTTCATATCGATGACGGATATATGAGGCAGCTCCACATCGCCATAACGCTGCGTTAAAGCCACATGCCCGAACTTTCCGTTAAGTGCCTTGTAATAGGTCTCGATGCTGGGTGTCGCCGAACCCAAGAGAGTCTTGGCTCCATGCATGTGGGCAAGCACAATAGCTACATCTCGGGCATTATAGCGCGGCGCCGGGTCGAATTGCTTGAAACTTGATTCATGCTCCTCGTCGACGATTATCATCCTGAGCGATGAGAACGGGAGGAAAACCGCCGACCGGGCTCCGATCACAACGTATGGCTCACGGGTAGTCAACATCTTTTTCCAGATGTCAACGCGCTCATTATCTGTAAACTTCGAATGGTATATCAGCACTTTATTGCCGAATACCGCCTGCAGTCGCCGTGTGAGCTGTGTGGTTAGGGCAATTTCCGGTACAAGATACAGAGTCTGTCCACCCTGACGCAGCACGTAGTCGATAAGATGTATGTAAATTTCAGTCTTGCCGCTTGAAGTGACGCCATGAAGCAGCGTTACTTCTTTTGATTTCCACGACTGGTGGATCTCATCCAGTGCTTTTGCCTGAGCCGGTGTCAAGGCCGGAAGGGTGGCCGAAGTTGTCTCGGATAGCTTGAATCGGTTTATCTCCTTGCGGAAACTTTCGAAGACACCTTTTTGCTCTGTAGCCTTTAGTACAGCGGGGGTGACATTTCCCCTCTCCAACAATGCATCCCGGGCAATAGACCCGTCGCTCTGGCATGCTCCTGAATTCCGGAGGGCAAGATAGGCCAACAGTAGAGTTTCCTGTTTCTTCGCTCCATGCACTGCCTCGAAAGCTGACTGCGGAGCTGCCGGATCAAACAGCGGACGCACCATGGCGATTCGCTGCGGCCGATACCGCTCCACAAGTTTTTCAGAGACAATGAGTTTCCCCTCATCAATCATGCGGTTGACAGCAGCCGACACTCCTTTAATGTTGAGTTTCGATCGTATTCCGCTAAGAGTCAACCGTTTCTCGTGTTCTACAAGCTGAAAGATTCCGGTTTCCAACGCGTTGTCGCCAAATTCTTCAATCGGGAAATCCGGATTGACTTCCATGAAAGTTTCGCTTTCAAGCTTCATTCCCGCTGGCATGGCAGCTTTGTAGACATCTCCCACGGCACAGAGGTAATAGTCGGCAATCCAGTTCCAGAGTTTCAGCTGATGATTACGGACCACCGGGGTCGAATCCAATAAATCGGCGACATCTTTTACCTTGTATCCTTCGGGAGGAAGGGCCATAGCCGAAACCACTATCGCCGTATAGAATTTCTTTAGGCCGAACGGAACTACCACACGACACCCTACGGAGATTTTCCCGCGCAAGCTATCAGGCACCCTATATGTAAACAGAGCCTGAAGCGGAAGCGGGAGCATCACCTCGATATATTCGTCAGTTGGTGTAACTTTAATCGTATCGGCCATGCAATCTGGTTTTATTATGGCAAAATTAGGAATTTTTTCGCTAAATTCGCATTGTCTTAAATCAAAAAGCAATCTTCAAATCTTTACATGATATGAAACTGACAACAGAAAAACTCCCCTCACCCATCGGCGAAGTGACATGGGTGAAAATTACAGCTGACAATGGCGCCGTAATAGTGCTTTCATCGCTTGGTGCCGGTATCGTGGCTGTAAAGCTCCCCGATGCCAATGGAAAGCTGACAGATGTAGTGCTCGGTTATCCTGATGCAGCATCCTACATCGGCGACGGCCCCTGCGCCGGCAAGACCCCAGGCCGTTATGCTAACCGCATAGCAAAGGGGCATTTCACCCTCGACGGACATGAATACACGCTCCCCATCAATAATGGCCCTAACTCGCTTCATGGCGGTCCCGACGGATTCATGAACCGCATTTGGAATACGACAGTCGACGGCGACAACCGCGTAGTCTTCACACTCGACAATCCCGACGGCGATGCAGGGTATCCCGGCAATCTGAAGGCCATGACAGTCTATACAATAGGCATGGACGGATCAGTTCAGATCGATTATTACGCTACTACTGACAAGGCTACCGTCATAAATCTGACTAATCATACCTACTTCAATCTCGACGGTCACAACACGGGAAGCTGCCTTGATCACGAACTGAAGATGGCATGCTCCAAATGGCTTCCTACTGACGACACTCTGATTCCTTCCGGCGAAATAGCATCCGTGAAAGGCACTCCGATGGATTTCACACAAGCTCACAAACTCGGAGAAAGAATTCAGGAGAAATTCGATGCCCTTATCTTTGGAAAAGGTTACGACAACTGCTGGATGGTCGATGATTGGGATGGCTCGCTCAAAGAAGTAGCCACTCTTAAGGCTCCGAAGTCAGGAAGAAAACTGACTGTGAAGACTACTCAGCCTGCTGCCCAGGTTTATACAGGCAACTGGCTTGATGGTTGTCCTACCGGTAAAGACGGCTATACCTATAAAGACTATGATGCAGTGGCCATTGAATGCCAGGGCTGTCCCGACGCCCCCAATCATTCGAACTTCCCCTGTCAGGTGCTTCTCCCCGGCCAGGAATATCACCAGACAATCAAATTTGAATTCGAATAATTCGACATTCGCACCAAAATAGAAATAAATCCGCCCGGCATTAACCATTCGGAAAATGCTGGGCGGATTATTTTTTCATACCGGAAGGCTATAGCATGTCGGCGGGGTCAGTCCATTCTACGATTTGACCTATTGTCAGTGATGAAGCTACATCTACAAGCCGCTGATTTGTAGATCCGCGGAATGGAACCTTCAACGATTTCAGAGCTATTTTGAACGGTCCGTCGACCACTACCTCTATCATCGGAAGTATAGGTCTCATTGATTCCATTTTCAGCAGCTCCTCGAAAAGAAATCCGGTATAGAGCCATATTTTATATCCCTTCTCATTAAGAATTTTGACCAGTGGGAGAATATTTGCGGCTGAATACACCGGATCTCCACCTGTAAGGGTTACGTTAAATCCGTTTTCCTCCACAACATCTAAGATTTCTTCCACTGACATGGCTTTGCCGCCTGCAAAATCCCACGACTGAGGATTGTGACATTCGGGGCATTGATGATTGCAGCCGGCCAGATAGATAGATGTGCGTAATCCCGGACCATCTACCGATGTGCCCGGGATTATATCGAGAATTTGTAATTTGTTATCCTTCATAGAGATGAAGATGCGGTGGCTATGCGCTATACCATGATTATTTGTGAACTACGCGATCGGAGAGCTCGGCCAGTTTTGCAGAATTCCAGCGGTCGGTCGTTCCAACGAGGTAGCCGGTGATACGCTGCAGTTTGTCGATATTGTGGCTGCCGCAGTTGGGACAGGTCTCGAGTGAATCCTGCGCATCTTCGTAACCGCAATCCATGCAGCGGTTGCGATTATGGTTCACCGAGCAGTAGCCTATGTTGTTGGCATCCATCAGGTCTACAATGTCTGCGATAGCTTGAGGATTGTTGGTGGCATCGCCGTCGATTTCTACATAGAAAATGTGACCGCCGCGAGTCAACTCGTGATACGGGCCCTCCACCTCGGCTTTATGGCGTGGTGAGCAATGGTAGTAGACGGGCACGTGGTTGGAATTGGTGTAGTAAATCTTATCGGTAACTCCGGGAATTTCACCGAAGCTCTTGCGATCCTTGGCAGTAAACTTGCCCGACAGCCCTTCGGCCGGGGTGGCAAGCACGGAGAAGTTGTGGCCGTAGCGTTCCGAGAATTCGTTTGCCTTTGAGCGCATGTGACCGACGATGCGGAGTCCGAGTTTCTGGGCTTCTTCCGATTCGCCGTGATGCTTGCCGACGAGAGCTATCAGACATTCGGCTAGACCGATAAAGCCGATACCGAGGGTTCCTTGGTTTATCACACTTTCCACCGTATCTGTGGGTTTAAGATTCTCGGCGCCGTTCCACAGATGCGACATAAGCAACGGGAACTGCTTTGCGAGCGCTGTTTTCTGGAATTCGTAGCGGTTATTTAGCTGACGGGCTGTGATCTCCAGAAGTTCGTCCAGACGAGTGAAGAAGCGCTCGATGCGTTCATCTTTGTCGACGATAGGCATACATTCGATAGCGAGGCGTACGATGTTTATCGTTGAGAAACTGAGATTACCTCGTCCGATGGAGGTCTTTACGCCATAACGGTTTTCAAATACTCGGGTACGGCATCCCATAGTTGCAACTTCGTGTTTGTAGCGTTCGGGATCGTTGGCGTCCCAAAGTTCATGCCGGTTGAATGTAGCATCAAGATTGACGAAGTTGGGGAAGAATCGGCGTGTGGTCACCTTGCATGCCAGACGGTAAAGGTCATAGTTCCGGTCTTCCGGGAGATAATTTACCCCTTTCTTCTTTTTCCAGATCTGGATGGGGAAAATAGCGGTTGCGCCATTGCCCACGCCTTCATAAGTTGAATGGAGCAGTTCGCGGATTACACATCGCCCTTCGGCCGATATGTCAGTACCGTAATTGATTGAACTGAATACCACCTGGTTGCCGCCGCGTGAATGGATAGTGTTCATGTTGTGGATGAACGCTTCCATCGACTGATGAACGCGGCTGACAGTCTGGTTGATGGCATGCTGTATGGCTCGTTCGCGACCCTGAAGTCCGTCGACAGGCTTCTTGACATAGTCTTCGAGCGGAGCATTGTACACGTCAGAAAGGTCCAGCCCCATCATCTCTTCTACTTTTTTAAGCTCTTCGATAAACGATGAGCGCACGAAGGGGGCAAGATAGAAGTCGAAAGCCGGGATGGCCTGACCGCCATGCATCTCATTCTGTGCGGTCTCCAGCGAAATGCAGGCGATGATGCTTGCTGTCTCAATACGTTTTGCAGGACGTGACTCTCCATGGCCAGCTATGAAGCCGTTGCGGAGAATCCTGTCGAGAGGATGCTGAACGCATGTGAGCGATTTCGTGGGATAATAGTCTTTGTCGTGAATATGAAGATACCCGTGACGTACGGCTTCGCGGGCTTCTGCGTCGAGCAGGTAATCGTCGACGAAGGGCTTGGTTGTCTCAGAAGCAAACTTCATCATCATACCGGCAGGCGAGTCGGTATTCATGTTGGCGTTTTCACGCGTCACATCGTTATTCTTCGTCTCGATAATTTCAAGGAAGATGTCGCGGGTTTTAGCACGGCGCGCTATGCTTCGCTGATCGCGGTATGCGATGTAGCGTTTGGCCACTTCCTTTCGGGGCGATTTCATCAGTTCTACTTCCACGCGATCCTGAATCTCCTCGACCGACATCTGCTCTTTACCGGTGATGCCGATGCGGTCCGTGATTTTTTGAATCAGGGCTTCGTCTTCCCCAAGCGGGGTCTGAAGCATGGCCTTGCGGATGGCAGCCTTAATTTTCTCTTCGTTGTATCCAACGACACGGCCATCGCGTTTTAGAACTGTCTGTATCATTCGTGAAAGGAATATGGATTGTCGTTTCGTATTTGGTAAAATGTTAGGCGCTCGCGATTGCGGTTAATCAGGCATAAACTTAGATGAAAAATGCCATAAGGTTTGCTGTTCGCAAGTGGATGCAAAGTTAAAAACGAACAGCGATGTGTGCAAATTTTTCAATTAAAAAATTTTCAAAATTTTTTGTTTGGGATAACTTTCTCAAGTGCTGAAAATTCTAATTGGTTGTGTTTCAAGGTGTAATCTCGCCTGATTGGATAACTTTTCAAATTTGTTGCCGGGCAGATATTTCTAAAAGTAGTTAGGTTTGGTTGAATTCGGCAGTTAAACTGAAAATATTATTGCATCTTGCTCACCGATAAACGATAAGCAAGTTTACTTAAATCATTTGCTCAACAGAGTGGAAAGTTTTTCAAAATCCAAATCTTTCAGGCCAGATTTTTCCAAGGGTACACCTTGATTGAGATCCGTTACGTAAAGAGGCTTACCGTAATTGTAACTCTCATCCACCAGCGACGATTCAGGACGGAACAAGGGCGATTTTACGCCTGCCATCTGCAAAGCAGTGTGGAATAATGCTGTTTGGGGAGCCATTGGTTTGGTACGATTAGTTTTAATTGCTGTGACAAATTCCGGATGCAGGGATTGCAACTCGTCGCTCATCCAAGCCAGCGATGCCACATGAAGTTGGTAATATGTGGGGTTGGGAGACGCGTGAAGGAATCGATTGCGTCGGTCATCAAATATATCCTCGCCATGGTCGGAGCTGTAGACAAGTCCTGCTGCTACATCTGCTCCGTCAAGCACGCCGATAATGCCATCAAGCACATGGTCGGTATAGCGGATAGTATTGTCATAGCCATTAATAAGACACGGACGATTGCCCGAATTAGCATCTACCATATTGTCTGGCGAGAAGTATGATTCGGATTGCGGGTAACGGTCGCGATATAGGAAATGAGATCCATAGGTATGCATGACAATAAACTGTTTCCGATGAATCGTGTCGGCTACGGCCTGGCGCAACCAATCCACCATTTCATGGTCGAAGGGGTGTGGCTTTCTGGAGAAATCAGCATATCTTATGTCGTCGGCTTCATTGCCGAAAAATTCGGTATAGGAATGGTTGGGAGCCTGATTGGAGAAAAAGCGGGTATAGAATCCGGCTTCCTTCATGGCTGTAAGTATACTTTTGTAATACTGAATAGAATCAAAGGTTTCGGCTGACGCGCAACTCATCATCATCGGAACACTCTTATGAGTGGTATTTGACTGAGAAATCGCCTTGGGGAAGAATGTAAGCCCTGAGCGCCGTGAGAGACGGGGATTCGTTGGGCGTTCATAGCCGGCGAGCTGCCAGTTGATGGCGCGTGCGGTCTCCCCTATTACCATCACATAGATTTCGGGAAGCGAATCGGGGCGCTCTGAAACTGCCTTATATGTGAAATCTTTGGATGTCTCGGGGTAATGGCGTGTCTGATTCGTGCGATTAATGGCTTCCCCCAGATTGCAAACCACATTCAGAGGGAACAGCTCGCGGTAGAATCTGTCGCCGGTTCGGGAGATTTCTGCCGCTACAGTAGCAATGATGCCGATAAGAATCATCCATACGCCATATTTCAAAGTTTTCTTTCGTTGTGTGCCTGAAAGTTTTTTCTTTTTACAGGTCAACACAATGGCCCATATGAGCGGGGGCAAATATAGAAGTACTACTGTAAGTATGGCATAGAAAAGGTTGCCTAACAGTTCGTTGACTTCTTCCACGTTGGTTGTGACAACGTTCAGGAACATGTCCACGGCTATAATAGCCTCGCCAAATAGATAGCTCAAGACAAGTTGAAATGCTGCAAATATCATCCAGGGCAAAGCGCAAAGAACGGCTACTCCGGTTTTACGCGTCCATGACAGTACGCATAAATAGAACCCCGCTGGAGCTATGATGTTGGCGACTTTCCAGAGCCATGAGGTCGACTCCGTAATATCCAATACAACATTTGGTACAATCAGCGCCACAAGAGTCCATATCAAAAGAGTCAGTGGTGAACCGAAAAATCGCAAAAGTAAGTATTTGAGTGAATGTTTCAAAGTTTGCAGCTTATTAGTTTTGATTCAAATGATTGACTGCTGTAAAAACAATGGTCTAAAACGTTTCGTTCAGTCCGAACCCGATGGCATGCGAATGTTTGCCCATGCCGAAGTCTACGCGAACGTTGACGCGCTTTTTGAATTCCCATCTGTATCCGATTCCGTACGATGGCAGCAGGCGATGACCGTTGATCTCATGGAAATGGTCAAATACGGTACCCAGACCGGCCCACACCACCAGACCGTTGCGTCGCCAGATATGTTGACGAAGCTCTACCACTGCGTCAATTTCGTTTTTGGCACGGTAGCGTCCTTCGTAGTAACTTCTTATACTGTTGGATTCGTCGAGCGTAGGGAGCATCGTCCAGGGGGTATTCCCGTATGTGCCCCAGCCGTGAAGCTGAAAGGCCATGATTCCGGAGGACCAGAATTTATGGTAAATGCTTGCCGTGAATTCCGTAGAACTGAATGCGTCCTTATTTCCGATAGCTTTCGGGAAGAATTTCTGCTTCAGTTCGATATTGTATCCGCACGAAGCGTTGGTAGCATAATCGCGGGTGTCAATCGAAAGCACGAACCCGAATCCATAACTGAAGATGCGCGGGTTCTCCCCTTCCCATAGCCAAGGGGATTCCAATCGGGTCGCCTTGCCGTAATTGAAATTAAACGACGGACCAAGATACAGATGACGATACAGACGCCACTGGAACTCACCCCAGAACACCGACTGCAGCTCTGTATAATCGCTTTCGTTATCGTCGTTGTACTGATTCTCAAAGTTTAATCCCCAGAATTTCAAAGGGAAGTGGGCGAAATCTGCCTGATATTTCATTCGGAAACTGTCGCCGGGCGAAAAGTGATTTCCCTTGACGCCGACGCGATAAAATCCTGTGACCGAACCCTGAGCGAATACAGAGATATTTGATTCCGAAGTCGGAACCGCTCTTGAAGTACGATATAGTCCGGCTGCAACGGCCGCTATCTGCAGAGAAGTGGACGCAGAATAGCTCGGGCCACCAAGGAATGTGATGTCGAACTTCTTATCGGGGTGTTCGCGGTTGGAATCGTCGAAATAATTGATAATCCGTTGAATCAGGTTAGGCCTTTTTGCAATGCTGTCAGTTGCGACTTTAGTCAGGTCGGCCGAAGGAATGGAGTCGCTGACGGCGATATTGTCCTGTCCATAGGCCGGCAAAACTACAATAGTTAAAGCCATGCAGCTCAAGCTTAGACTATGCCATTTATCCCGGATAAATTGTTTAAACGTGTGTGTCATGCCCAAGAACTATATTTGGTTCAGTCCCAGAGTGTTTCTGCTACGGCGTAACGCGGGCGATGCTTCACCTCGACAAATATTTTGCCGATATACTCGCCCACAATACCGATAGCAATAAGTATCAGAGAACCCAACACCCAGATTGACAGCATTATGGATGCCCATCCAGCCGAAATGTGGTCGCTGTAGAGGTAAGATGTAACAACATATAATGCCACAAGCAGTGCAGCCACAAGGAGAACCAGCCCTGTAAGAAAGATCCAGCGCATCGGACGTGCTGAAAACGAAGTAATACCATCGATTGAGAACGACAGCATCTTCTTCAGCGGATATTTTGACTCTCCGGCCACACGCTGATGGCGTTCATACGTCACCACATCAGTCTTTAAGCCGATCTGCGGTATGATACCACGCAAGAAAAGGTTGCTTTCGCCATATTCTGAAAGCAGCTGTATGGCTCGGTTGCTCATCAGACGGTAGTCGGCATGATCGTATAGGGTCTCCAGACCCATGGCATTCTGGAATGAATAGAAAGCATGTGCTGAATGGCGCTTGAACCATGTGTCGGTATCTCGCGATGACCGCACTCCAAACACTATCTCATTGCCTTTTCTGAAACTGTCGACCATTTTGACAATGGCTTCCGGGTCATCCTGAAGGTCGGCGTCGATACTGATGGCGGCATCACAGCGGTTCATTACGGTCATCAATCCGGCCAGGAGCACATTCTGATGCCCGCGGTTGTGTGCCAGCGAGATCCCTTTGATATTATGATCCTGCAGGTGGAATTGCTCGATTATTTGCCAGGTTGCATCCCAGCTGCCGTCATTGCATAGCAGGATGTAGCTATCGGGCGAAATCTTGCCATCGGCAATCAGACAGTCCAGAACGCCGCGAAGCCTCGGAACGGAAAGCGGCAGCGATTCCTGTTCGTCGTAACAAGGCACAACGATTGAAATCACCGGGGCTTTCTTCGAGGCTTCTACGCTGGTTGACATCGTCAATAGCGATTAATAGTTGCGGGCGAAGATCACACGCTGTTTTGAAGGCTTACCCGTCACCATACACTTACCGGGAGTCTTGTCGCCCTCCAGAGGTATGCAGCGGATGGTAGCTTTCGTCTCGTTCTTGATCTTTTCTTCTGTCTCGGGCGTACCGTCCCAGTGACACATCAGGAAGCCGCCCTTTTCGATTTCTACCTTGAACTCTTCGTAGGAATTTACTTCGCGGGTCATCTCCTGACGATGTTTGAGAGCTTTCTGATAGATATTGTCCTGAATATCTTCGAGAAGGGCTTTCACAAATTTGGCGATACCTTCAAGCGGCTCAATCTGCTTCTCGAGTGTGTCGCGACGCATCAGTTCTACGGTACCGTTTTCAATATCGCGGGCACCGATGGCGAGGCGTACAGGCACTCCCTTGAGCTCGTAGTCGGCAAACTTGAAGCCGGGACGCTTGTTCTCGGCGTTGTCGTATTTCACGCTGAGGCCGAGAGCGCGCATCTCCTTGATGATCGGCTCAACCACTTTGTTAATTTCGGCGAGCTGCTCGCTATTCTTATAAACAGGTATGATAACACACTGGATAGGAGCCAGATGGGGAGGAAGCACCAGACCGTTATCGTCGGAGTGCGCCATAATCAATGCACCCATCAGGCGCGTAGATACGCCCCATGATGTAGCCCAGACATATTCGCTCTGGTTGTCTTTGTTGATGAATTTCACATCAAAAGCCTTGGCGAAGTTCTGGCCGAGGAAATGGCTTGTACCTGACTGGAGAGCCTTACCATCCTGCATCATAGCCTCGATGGTGTAAGTCTCGAGAGCGCCAGCGAAGCGCTCGTTGGCCGATTTCACACCCTTGATTACGGGTACAGCCATGAATCGGTGGGCGAAGTCGTTGTAAACCTCCAGCATGCGAACTGCCTCAGCTTCAGCCTCTTCGCGGGTAGCGTGGGCCGTATGCCCTTCCTGCCAAAGGAATTCGGCTGTGCGGAGGAAAAGTCGTGTACGCATCTCCCAACGCATCACGTTTGCCCACTGATTGATGAGGATAGGCAGGTCGCGGTAGGAGGTAATCCAGTTGCGGTAGGTGTTCCAGATGATTGTTTCCGAAGTCGGACGGATGATGAGCTCTTCTTCCAGTTTGGCATCGGGATCAACCACAACGCCGGTTCCATCGGGATTGGTTTTCAGACGGTGATGGGTCACAACGGCACATTCCTTTGCAAAACCTTCCACATGCTCGGCTTCGCGGCTGAGGAACGATTTAGGAATCAGAAGCGGGAAGTAGGCATTCTGATGACCGGTTTCTTTGAACATGCGGTCGAGTTCAGACTGCATTTTTTCCCAGATTGCGTAACCGTAAGGTTTGATAACCATGCAGCCACGCACAGCCGACTGCTCTGCCAGATCAGCTTTAACGACCAGTTCGTTGTACCAGCGCGAGTAGTCTTCGCTGCGCTTGGTAAGGTCTTTTAGTTCTTTTGCCATTGATATATCTGTCTGATTTACTGTTTATTTCTTCTGTTTAACGTTTCCGGACGCGCACTTAGAAATCTCCTAAGATACCTTTATCCGAAATTCCGTGCAAATTTACAATTTTTCCGCCATTTATCCAAAGGTGCGAAACAGCCTGACATCCGGCCCAGGCGGATATGTAAGATTAAGAGTCTGAGGCATTGGACATCGTAGTTACATCCGATTGTCCTTCATCACATTCTCGCGGATGCGGAGGAACTGGCGGCGGGAGACGCGGAGATACGAGGCCAAATCGTTGAGCGGTATCTGTCCGACCTCTTTCGGACAGCGTTCCATAAGAGTGCGATAACGTTCAGTAGGTGTCTTGATGTAATGGTCGAGGTAGCGCCGGTAGGCTTCATCAAGAAGTATTGAATTTACATATTCAAAGAAATCATGACCTTGGTTCACATCGATCTCGCGAACCAAGCTTAACGGGATGCGCATCACACGGTTTTCATCCCGGCAATAATCGATGTAAGAGATGGCTTTCCAAACTGGAACGAGTGTACATAATCAGTCGTAACCTCATCTACAAACGAAAAGCCGGTGACACAAAGTGAGCCATCAGATGCCATAGGACAGAATTTGAAGTATCCGCTCTTGACAACGGCAAACCATCGGCACAACTCTCCTTGCTCCACCATATACTCACCCTTTGCATAGCGGTAAGGCTCGCCGTGCTCCTCGCAATATTGCCGCAGCGGGTTGAAGTCCATTCGGGTTATAAAATCGTTGAGTCGTACCATTCTTAATCTGATGTGCCAAAGGGTTTCTGTAATTCGTATTCTCCTTTCAGCTCCTCATGCCAAGGACCCGATGTTGATAGTGGTAAACCCTTATTCCAAAAATCAGGAGAAGATCGCAGAATACGCACCGGCGGATATCGACTCGATCGTGGTGTGGCCGCGATCCAATTCCGCCGTGAGGTTGACATTCGTATTCCTCAAGAAATACGGATGGGCTATGAAAATAGACCAATCTCAAAAATATGATGTATACCAGTTCGCCAGCAAAGGCTACGGGCTACTCGGCTCCACTTGCAGATGGTTTTATGGCGACAGCAAATTGCTTGTCGGAGATGGTGGTAAAGATGGAAGGTAGTCGTAACCTTTGAAAACGGAGACACCATCGAGGGCTATCTTCGAAAAGATATCAGGACGGTCGCCAAAAACATGTTCTCAAGTTTAGGCGGATCCACAACTATTCCTAAATTTATAAATATCAGCCACGAACCCAAAGGGGAAGCCACGCGCTATCCGTCGAACGAAGCATCGCGGATACATTTCAGAGCCGTATCCGCCACCTTCCCATCCGGAGCCATCGAGGTTGCCGAGGATATAATGTTTACGAAGGTCTTCAATAAAAGTTTTACGTCCCACCGCGGGTTCGTGTGGCTATGGGAAGAAAGGCCATCAGGAGGCATCTACCGCTGGAGTAATTGGGTGACAACCGGTGGGAAAAACCCGCAACGTCGGTTGGTGCCGGCAGTCGGTGTAAGGCTCAGCGGCATTCCAGGGGTATTTCTGATTAGCGAGAGCAACAACGTATTTCTCTCGCTCCTTTTCCTCTATCTGAAGAAAGGAACTCAGGAACTCTATTCCTTTATGAAAGAATATTATGAAGACTCTCAGGATTGCAAGGGACATAAGAACGAACTTCAGATGGATCCCTCAACTATCCTCGACCTCTATGAGAAATACCTCAAGACTCATTCTGCTCCGACTTTAGGGAACAAATAGCGTGAAACCGGGTCGAGGATACTGTGCCGGCTTGAGAAGGTTGATTCCAACAGCCTGTTTGTGTTCTGATTACTTTGTCTGAAAAGTCATAACGTGAGTTCGGGATAAGAAACAAATCTTATTGGCTCTAAAAAATTGAAGAGGCAGCTTGAAAAAGTTGCCGATTCTTTTGGTAATATCATTGATATTTAGCAATTTAGAGATACCAAACTTTAATATCGCTATCCTCAATTTTATCGGACAGCAATAATATCAAATCACTACTGTCCACTAAAAAAGGACAGGGTTAAAAATTAAATAAATTCGGTTCACTTGAATCATAGAGAACATTG
>ERZ808037.731-NODE-731-length-26991-cov-11.173181_pt1 | contig 26991 bp, 22 predicted proteins | sample MGYA00380190_ERZ808037 | MGnify/ENA primary metagenome ERZ808037 (study PRJEB31490, sample SAMN06133399) | mouse gut metagenome | isolation source: J9 | host: mice | place: China: Chengdu | collected 2015-05 ...
GGCGTACGGCAAAAATTTTTAACGAAGCAGGCGGCAAAATTTGCCGAAAAGACGTGCGCGTGGGCTTATGTGAACAGACCCTAGGTTTTCAAGCTCAGAAAGTAGGCTTTTATCTTCTTGTCAAGTGTTTCCCCGCAGGGTTGGAATGAAATTTTCACAGGGGTTTTTCCCACCCGGAAGCAGTAGGGATTCCCAACCTGGGCCAGATAGCTTCCAAGCCGCTGACCGGCGGTTTCTCCGCGGATTTCTATTTCAAGAATATCCCTCAGGCAGGCGGGGCCGGCGTCATGCACCGTGACACGGGACATCTCTTTCAGAAGGTTTTTATCAATCATGCAAAGCACCTCCTTCTGATTTTATGTGCAGCCGTCAGGCCGTATCACCCGGACGCCCCCATGATGCTGAACGCATGCCCCTTCCGGATAGAATCTTTTTTTGGGGGCGGGAAAATTCGATAAAAACTGCCCGGCTGGCTGACTACCTGCCGGGCGGATGATAGGGCAATGTGTAGGTTTTTTACATGGCACGGTTTACCTCCGGGGGGGCATATCGCCCGCCGGTTGAAACGCGGTATTTGCGGCTGAGCAGAATTCCCCCTCCAAACGTGCGTTGAACCAATGTCACGGCCTCCTCCCATGCCTTTACACGACAGTTCAAAAGCGGCGGCCCTGATTTCTCAAGGGCCGCCGCCGGGTATGATAAGGCATGACAATTTTCTGATATACGGCGGCTTTTCTGCCGCCGCGCCGCTGTTCCGCACGAAAATCTCCCGTCTCAGGCCGGCTGACAGGTCAGAACACAGTGTCCGGCAAAAGCCTCACCATTCCGAGGCAATCGTTTCTCCGGGCCCAGCCGGCACGTTATCCCGGGAAAACTCCTGGTACGCCTCCAGCAGCTCGCAGGCATAGCCGTAGATACCCGACCCGTACTTCGGGTAGTGAGAGGCGTTGGAGGCGGAGGCGATAAAGCCCCGGATTTCGCTGATAAAATCCCGCTTTTTCGAGATGTCCCCCCAGTCCATCCCACAGGGCAGCACGCTCCCGGCCTGACCGGGGAACTTCGTCTGATACGCCCCGGTGCGGCAGAGCCAGCGGTTCAGCGCCGCCAGCTCCGCGTAGGAAGCATTGGAGGGGTCGATGTCACGGATATGGCAGGTGAAGTCAAAGGCTCCGCTGCCGGACGCGCCCTGGATGCGGACGATGGGGTCCTCGTCCGTGGAACCGGCGGTAAACTCCGCTTCGTAGGTCTGCGGGTTCGAGCCGCCCACGCCGCCGCTGCAAAGGATGTTTTCCCCCATCCGCAGGAAAAAGTCCGGGCCTTGGACGAAACGATGGCCGGGCGTTTCCCGTTCCGCCGTCAGGCTCTCCGCGAAGGCGGAGGAACCGGAGACCGGCCGGGACCGCCGCGGCAGTGCGGAAGCGTCCGGCATTGCAAAATTAAGAAGCGCCCCAATGTTCATATGCGCCCTCCCTGCTTCCCGGCAAACAGATCTGCCGACAAAAGGCCCTTGATCAGGTTGGACACCCGGCCGCAGGCAGACGCCTGATCGTAGATCGGGGAGACGTCCTTGTATTTGGGCGTCCCGTCAGGGTTCAGCTCCCGGGACAGCTCGGCGCCCCACTTCTTCAGGGAAAAGGCCCACTGATCCAGGTAGTCCAAGGGGTTTCCCGGCCACTGGTTGATCCGCCCCATGGTTTCCCGCAGTTGTTCCGTGGTGGTGAACGGGTTGTCCATATCTCCCAGGGGTATGAAATGAAAATCGGCCCTCGTCCAGCCGTAGTCCAAATCGCTGATGGCCCCCATGGCGTTCAGCTCGTGGGTCAGGTCCATCCAGTCCCGCTTGGAAATAGAATTAGGGTTGGTCTTCAGCCGCTGCAAGGTCTTGTTCGCCCCGTCGGTGAGCTTGGAGACAATCTCCTGATTTTTGCCGGAGAGAAGCTCCGAAAAGTCTACTGAGGGTCCGTCCGGGTTGACGCCCGCGGGCTTGTATGTTCCCCACTCCGAGGTGGGGATGCCTGTGTTATTGACGATATAATTGACTCCGCTGTCCATGCTGCGCGCCCCTTTACAAGTATGTATTTAAATCCAGCCCCGGGCCATAGCCTCGGCTCCGGTGATGAAGTCCGGCCAATCGTTCTCCCGGAAATCCCTTGCCTAGGAGAGGAGGTCGTCCAAACTGCGGAACCCCACCATAGGGGCCTCGTCAAAGCCGTGGAGCCATGCGGCTTCGGAATCCGGGTCCACAGAGGTCTGAAAGACTCCGCCTTTCAAATCCAGCCGGACCATCGTGGCGCCCTCGGCGCAGCGCAGCCCCTTTTCGCTGAGGATGCCCAGCTCCTTCATGGTATCCAGCGCGTCGTAAATCTCAAAGGCGGACAGGTCCCCGGCGTAATGCTCCTGCAGATACGCCAGGTTTTCCCCGGTCCACCCCTGGGAGTCTGGAAGAACCGCCTCCGGGCGTTGCGCTTTCCAGGCCCGGTAGTCGTCCCTGAACTGCATATACACGGAGTCCAGCATCCGGCCCGGCGGCAGCTCCCGCATCAGCTGCCGCTGGCGGTCCACGTCCAGATACCTGTCGAAGGCGGATTTCTGGCCGTCCCTCTGTGCCGTCTGCCGGTTCCCCATCCTGGAATAGGGCGAAGCAACACAGGTTATAAGGTTACTTGGAATGTTCATGCGTATCTCCTCTTTTCTTGTTTCAAGTTATGACTGGTGTCCATACAAGTGCATTGATAGATCCATCCCCTTTGAAACCCGTACGCCTTTACGTTTTGAATTTGTATTCCCTTACCTTTTTATGGTATCACCGTGTCAATATTTTGTCAACATAAATTTTCAACGGCATTAAAATTTAAACAGCAATCACTTTTTGACGGGCGGCGTATTGACGAAAGCGAAAAATGATATATAATGATTCTCACAGGTTTTTGAGGCTTTTTCTATTTTTGAGGGAGGATGTGATGACCTCTGTCTAAAAACAATCCTGCCCAGGGCATTGAGGAGAATCTGAAACGGGCCGTTGCAGAAATGCTGGTTCTTGCCATGCTGAGCAGGGAAGATATGTACGCCCATCAGATTGCGCAAAATCTGTATGAGGGGTCCGGGAACAGGCTGAACATCGTGCCTCCCTATATGCTTCTCTACAGGCTTATGGAAAACAACTATGTTCAGGAACTGCATAAATCAACCGCCCCGGACGGGCGGCGGCGGCAGTATTACCAAATTACCGAAGAGGGCCGGCGCTATTTGAAGGACTTGATTGCGCGCTACAACGACTTTATAGCGGGGGTCACATTGTTATTGAAGGAAGAGGGGGCGGAACCATGAATAAAGCGGCTGAACGGTATCAATTGTGCGTAAAACGCTCTCTTTTCTGCGGCAGAGCCGACAGGGACCGTCTTCTTGTCCGGCTCACGGAGATGCTGGATGACTTTCAGCAGGCAAGACCGGAAGCGGATTACGTCGAGTATGCGGCTACCTTTGGTGAGCCTGCGGCGTGTGCCGCGGAACTGCTTTCGAGTTTGGGCGAATCAAAATTTGAGGCCCTCCAGAAAAGACGCCTGCGGGCCCGCCGGGGCGTATATGCGGCGGTTTTGGCTGTATTTGTTCTTTTATCGGCTTTTTTGTATTGGAGATATCGCCAGTCGCTTTACTTTAACGAAGATACGGTTTTGGTGATAGAACCTGTAGTTACCATTACAGAAGCGGAAGCTGATGCAATCATTGAACGGTCCCCGGTGGATGCTCGTGCCTATGGAGGAGAATAAAAATGAAGAGGACTCGTACTTTTCATTTAGCTGACGATCCACATAAAGGAAGTCACTTTTTTATTGCAGAAAAGGGAGGCAACCAATGAGTAAAGCGGCTGAACAGTATCAATCACAAGTAAAGCGCTCTCTTTTCTGCGGCAGAGTCGACAGGGACCGTCTTCTTGTCCGGCTCACGGAGATGCTGGATGACTTTCAGCAGGCAAGGCCGGAAGCGGATTACGCCGAGTATGCGGCTACCTTTGGCGAGCCTGCGGCATGTGCTGCAGAACTGCTTTCGAGTTTGGGAGAATCGAAATTTGAGGCCCTCCAGAAAAGACGCCTGCGGGTCCGCCGGGGCGCATACGCGGCGGTTTTGGCTGTATTTGTTCTTTTATCGGCTTTTTTGTATGGGAGATACCGCCAATCACTTTACTTTAACAAAGATACGGTTCTGGTGATAGAACCTGTCATTGAAGTCCCAAAGGATGTAGTTGATACAATGATCGAGCAAGCCCCGATGGATGCTTGTTCTTATGGAGGAACGTGAATCAGAAGAGGCTTCCTGCTTTTATGCGGCGGAGACGAGCACCTGGTATGCTGTCTTTTTGCATCCGCTGGATTATTGAAAAAATCTCACGGTGGGCCTGCTGACAAAGCAGCCAGCTTTTAATATATGGTGGCTTTCAGGCGAGAAAAAAGACGCCCATCGGCGTCACACTGAGTATTTTAACATTCTTTTGAGGTTCAGGGCCGTGGCAGAAAGGAGGGAGTGGTCCTCCGCTGCCTCTAGAGGCTGTTTTAAAACCAGCGGAATGCCGGATGGGGGCAGATTGTTTACCCAATGGGCATGTGATATCCGTAAGGCGGCAGAGCCGCCAACGGCTATCCAATCGTCAAACAAGGCGATTGGACCCGGGAATCCTGACGGATTTCAAGTCCAATCAACGCAGTCCTGGCGGAATAAGATATCCCAAGACGGCGTTTTGACGCTTTTAAAACAGACTCTAGGCCTCGCCGCAGGAGACGCGTCAGGTTGTGTCCCCATTTCTGCGCGGCAAACGTGCCTTCGCACCAGATCTGCCGCTGCCTCAGCGCCTCCCTGTACTCCGGTTCCCGCTGCCTGGAGAAATGTTTTTGAACAACCGTCTTGAAATAGATGATTTCGCCCACATAGTTCCACACCACCGTCGCCGCCGCGAGGCTGGGCCCTACAGCGCGGGCGGCGTCGAGGCGAAAGCCGAGAAGATCACACAGGCCAGTACAATCACACAGCCCTCCATGCAGATAGCGGCATAGCTTTTCAGAAAGGCGATGCCGATGCTGCTGGAGGGCTGTCCTGCGAAACGGGCCAGAGGGATGGGCGCGATAGCGGTGGATATATAGAGCCTAAAAAAACGGGAATATACCGTCAAAATCATGATTAAGGACAGCACCCAAATGAACAGGAGCCCCCATGAATTTTGACACTTACTTTAAGACTGGTCAAGCCATACTGTCTCTGCGAACAATGCAGGCGGCAATGCCTGGCGGCCGGCCTCTTCTGTCCTTCCTTTTATGCTGTTCCGCACCCGCTCAGATAGTTTCCATCATATCCTCCCCGTGGTCCCGGTAAACATCGCTGTCCTGATGACCCACAGCGCCTGAGAAGGTCCCCCGCCGCCAGCTCTCCAGCGTGTTCCAGCGGTATACCCGTCCGCCGCCGGTCTCCAGCAGGTATTCCCGCAGCACCGGCACGGCGCTGGCCTCCTCTCCCAGCAGGGAGCGGAATTCCGTGTGAAGCCGCACCCAGCGGGCCGTCTCTGCTTCCAGCTCCAGCTTGTGCGCACCGTCCCGAAGAGACGCCGGCACTTTGCCGTCAACGTCCCGTCCGTTCTGGGAATATTGAATCCACACCGCCGCCTGAGCGCCCTCGGGAATCTCCGCCTGCCAGCGCAGGCGCAGCCAGGCGCTTTCACAGGGGACCCATTCTGTTGTATGGGTCCCATACAGCTCCAGGTCTTCGTCCTCAAACCGCAGATGGACCTGCAGGTCCTGGCTGTCCTCCGCCTCCGGCATTTCCAGAAGACGGGCGTTTTCTTCCTCCGTCAGCTTGCGGAGGTAGAAGCGGACTTGAGAGATTTCCCCCGGCAGCATGGTGTGATAAGTCCCCCGTCCCCGGCGGTTGTGAATCTTGTTTTTGAAGCCCAGGCCCACCCGAAGGGGAGCGCCCTTCCAGTTTTTCACCGGAGCGTCAAAAACCGGCGGGTCCACATGGGCGCTGTGGAACCCGTTTTCATAGGAGTCCCCTCCGGTTTCCAGGTCAAAGGCGCTGGTGTACTGGACCCATTGGTCCTTCCGGATTCCGGCGTCCGGGTGGTCGCTGTCGTTCCAGCCAAATTCCCCGTTGTCGTCCTCAAAGCAGACGCCGTAGGTTACTTTTCCGTTGTCCCGTACCGCCATCCGGAACTGATAGGAAGTGCCCCAGCCCAGGCCTATACCCTTAGTCAGCAGGGGATTGTGATCGGCTATGATTCCCTTTCCGTCAGTATAGGGAGCCGTGAGCTCCGCTATCCCCGGGCGGGTGGTGCCCTTCCCCGGCAGCTTTGCCCAGACCATACCGGTCAGCGCGCCGCCGCTGTGGAGCTTCCGATCATCCGCAATTTCCAGGTAATCGTGATAGCCGTCCAGAATCAGCGTCCGCCGGCCCTGCCCGTCGAAGCCCCGGCGGGGCGCACCGTGGACCACTGCGTCATGCCCCTGACCGGAACGGTCCCGAATCATGGGCATCCCCTGAATGCCGCCCTCAATACAGACCGTTCGGGGCTCGCTGCCGCCCACCGTGATCTGGTAAGAACCTGCCCGGTCAAATTCATGGGAAAACCGGATTTCGCCGGACGCACCTGCATCCAGCGTCAGGCTCTGAGATTCCGCGTGTTCGCCGTCGATTCGGAACACTGCATCCTGCGTTCCTGCTTCGCTGCCGATGTTGCGGACCCGGGCCCGGACCTTGATTCGGCTGCTGGAGAGTCCCGCCGCCGTACCGTCGCCCACACAGACCTCCGGCGGGGCATACACAAAGCAGGCGGGCCGGAACTGCACATCCACAAAAAATGTATGGTCTCCGATCCGAAGCGTATGCCGCTCCAGTGTCTGTTCCATTGGCAGGGGGGCCTCCAGGGAAACCGACTCCCCCGGTTCCAGCAGGACGGTCTCACCGTGGAATTGATATAAATACCGGGTTTCCCCGTTGTCCAGCACGGGAATCACCGCCGCCGCCAAGCCGCGGCCCTGGTTGGTGATCCGTGCCCGGACAGTTACCGCGTCCCCGCAGAGCAGCGTTTCCGGGCCGGCTTCCACTTGGTCACAGGCAAGCTGCTGTTTCTCTATGGCAATCCGCGTCACTGCTGCCGGGGCCGCAGGGGCCAAAGCACTTGCTTCGCCAATGCTGGAGAGGGTCATAAGTTCTTTTTGAAAGTCCACGTCCAGCAGACAGTAATCCCCCCGGGCGCTGTACATGCGGGCGTCCTGCTGGGTGATGTAAACCGTGCCCGCCCCCACCGACGGGTCGGCGGAGACATAGCGGGCGTAGCTGTGGGTATGGCCTGCCAGCAGCAGGTCCACCCGCCCGGACTCTGCGATGGCCGGAATATGCCGGGCAGTATAAGCGTCGGAGTAGGGATGGTGCAGAACCAGGAGACGGAACATGGCCTGCTTCGCCCGCTCTCCCGACAGGTCTTTCCGCAGCCAAGCTTCCGCCGCTGCGATTTCCTGGAGGGTGCTGGCGTCGGCGGGCTTCCCGGCGGTCTCGGCGTTCATCTCTCCCAGACCCCAGGGGCCGCTGTTCATCAGGGAAATATGCAGCCCGCCGCAGTCCATGGAGCAGTCTCCCCGGACCTCTGCGCCAAAGCGGGCGTCTTGGACCCCGCAGATGTAAGCGTCAAAATAGGGACCGCCCTGATCGTGGTTGCCTTCGGCGTAAAGAACGGGGAACCAATGGATGAAGTCCCCCTCATCCTGCCCCCGGAGAAAGTAGGCGAACTGTTCCGCCTGGGCCCCGGTGCCCTCCACAAGGTCGCCGCTGTGGAGGATGAAATCCGGCCTGTGGGCCCAGGCCGCCCGGTTGAAGCTCTCACGGGTGGCAAAGGCGTGGGAGTCGGACAGTGTTATCAGACGGAGGCGTTCCGGGTTCCTGGGCAGGGTGCGGAAGCCCGCCGTGAGGTGTTCTCCGCCCTCCAGCTCCACCCGGTAGCGGTAGTCTGTTTCCGGCTCCAGTCCCTCCGGCGTCCAGCGGTACAGAGCCATTTTCGCTCCCTGGAAAACCGGCGCGTCTTCCACGGCGGGGACTTCAATGGGCGGACAGAAGGGTTCGTCCCCTCTGGCGAGGGACACAAAGGCACGGCAGGGAGAATCGCTCTCCCAGGCAACAGTCATGCTGTCGCATGCAGGCGCCAGGAGATAGGGCCCGCAGCGAAATGAAATGGATGCTTCCATGATGCTCCTTTCTGAATAGGGGGAACAGCAGCGGCAGGGGCTGCCGCTGCTGTTTTCCAAGAAGGATTTATTTGGACTGGGCGGCTTCCCGCTCTTTCAGGTCCTGCATGATCTGGGGATAAATCTTATCCAGCTTGTAGAAAATCAAGGTAATTCCAATCAGGCCCCAGGCCAGAATGTTGCCCCAGATATAAATGTTGGTAATCATGGTGGAGGCGGAGGCGGGAATCACGTCCTCACCCACAAAGCCAGCCATTTCCAGCAGCAGGCCAACCACCGCCACGGTGGCGCCGGAACCGAACTTCTGTCCGGCGGTGGTGGCGGATACGATCAAGCCCTGCACCCGGGTGCCGGTTTTCCAGTAACCGTACTCGATGACGTCTGCCAGCATGGAGTACTTCACGCCCCGGAAGCAGCCCTTGCCGATGCCCCGCATGACGCAGCCGAACAGGGCCACATACAGATTGGTGGGCGCGAACAGCATGGTCACCATGCCGATCACCGCAACCGCCGAGCCGATCAGGGCCACATTGCGCTTGCCCAGCTTCAAAATGAAGGGAGCAAGAACCAGAACGGTGATGATCTGGGGCATGGACTCGAAGGAACCCAAGGCTCCCAGGTAGTCCCGGTTGCCCAGCACATACTGGGCATAGTAAGCGTTGCAGGCGCCGGTGACGGCCTCATACAGAGCCAGGAACAGGGCCAGCATGAAAAACATGATGAAGTATTTATTGGTCACAACCAGCCGCAGTCCGGTCAGCAAGGGCAGGTCGCCGCCGCTCTTGCTCTTGGTGGCGATGTGGACCCGCTCGTGGCAGTTACGGAAGCAGATGAACAGCATTACAATGGAAATGACTGCGTAAAACACGGAAACCTCGATCCATGCCATCTGCGTATCTCCCAGCAGTGTGACCAAGGGGAAGGTGACGGCCGTGATGATCATATTGCCCAGAGCGGACATGCCCGTGCGGAACAGATTGATGATGGCCCGGTCGTCCGTGTCGCGGGTCATCAGGGTGGCCAGTGTGGCATAGGGCAGGTTCAGCGCGGTATAGACCACGGTGGTGCAGAAGTTATAGGTAACAAAGATGTAAACGGCTTTCACCATGACGGAGGCGGGGGGCACACAGAACAGCAGAATCGCGGAAATGCCGTAGGGAATCATCATCCAAAGAATCCAGGCCCGGGATTTGCCGTGCTTGGAATGGGTCCGGTCCACCAGCGTGCCGATCAGCACGTCGGAAATACCGTCGAAAATGCGGGAGATGGCCATAATGGAACCCACCATCACAGCGGAAACCCCGGCTACATTGGTATAGAAATAGATCAGCAGAGAGGTGGTTAAAGCAAACACGACGTTGCACGCCACGTCGCCCAGGCCATAGGAAAAGCGCTCCGGGAATTTGGTTTTTGCAAATTCGGTATCCTCAAAACGGGACTGCATAAATGACATACTGAATTCCATCCTTTCGCCTCTTTGTTGCATTGGTACCCTGCGAAAAATATGATAGCGCAAAAAGAAATAAAATTCAATATTTAATAACAGACAAAAAATAATAATCTTTATTGAACAATATTCACAATAGATATCGGTTGCATCCCAGACACATTTACGGTACAATAAAGTCAGGTTTTTGTCAAGATTTCCCGGAAGGGAGAAAGGGGACTCAGGAATGGCAGCAAATCCAATTGCGATGTTAGAGATGCGTCTTCCCTCTTTTCACCGTGTAGAGAGAACCATCGCTGAATATATTATAGACCATGCAAACGATGTGTCCACCATGAGCGTCCAGGAGCTGGCCGCCCGGCTGGACGTAGCAGAATCGAGTATTATTCGATTTTCCAAAAGTCTGGGCTATACCGGCTACAGTGATTTCAAGCGGAGTCTGCTGGTGAGCGCCGCGTCGCCGGAACCGCCGATCTTTACAGAGCTCAAGGAAAGCGATTCTATGGAGGCTGTTTCCCGGAAGGTTTTCCAAAGCAACATTCAGACTCTTCAGCGCACGGTGGACCAGCTGGACTTCCAAAAGGTGGAGGAGGCTGCCCGCCGGATCGGTGCGGCAAAAAAGATTATGCTGATTGGCGTCGGGGCCTCCGCCAGTATCGCAGAGGATTTCTACGTCCGGCTGATGCGCATTGGAATGAATGCAGAGATGTACGGCGATTCTCACTTGATGCAGATCAAGGCGAACCTTCTCTCACCGGAGGATGTGGTGGTGGCGGTGTCCCACACCGGGCGGACCAGCGAGATTTTGCGGGCTCTGACGACGGCAAGGACGGCAGGGGCCGCCACCATTGGCATCACGGGTTATCTCGGTACGCCAATGGCAAAAACGGCCAGTATCTGCCTGGAGCTGTATACGCCGCCCCAGCTGCTGATTTCTCCCCGGGTGGCTCAGGTCTCCCTGATTGACGCGCTGTATGTCCGCATCGCCATCCGGCGGCAGGACAGCGTGCTCCAGCATGTGGGAATGATGGAGGAGGTCCTGGCGCCTTTGCGTGTAAAGTGAACCATTCATTCTTGACGATCTTCTCCATCAATGTTATGCCTTTTGTCACAGCGGCTTATTGGAAAACGATATTTTTCAACTGCTTTCTGTTCTGACGGGCTTTCTCGAAAAAAATTGAACAACATTTGCAAGTCTATTTCTGTACCCCGAGCGCACATGCCTCGGGGTACAAGTATATGTCCGTCCAATCAGATCCTTTTCCGGGGGCGTCTGTCATGATTTTAGTCTGAACGAGTGGGCCAACTATTGCCAGTAAGCACGAAACCAGATAAAATCAAGGAGCGGGAGCTGCGTCCTGCCTCCGAGTGGGTGCAGGTCTCCGATTCCCACGAGGCCATTATCGCCAGGCAGGACTTTGATCTGGTGCAGCGCATCCAGCGGCTGGATACCCGCACTGCGCCGAAGAAGGACACCGTTTATCTTTTTTCCGGCGTCCTGATCTGCGGCGGGCGCATGACCCGGAAAACGAACCGCAGGAACGGCAGAGAGTACCATTACTATTACTGCCCCACCGGGAAGAAAAACGGCTGCGGACCTCCCGTTATGGCGCAGAAACAGCGCTTGACGGTCCATGCCTGCGCCATTCTGAAAGCCTATATTGACAACGTGGTCTCTCTGGAAGCGCTGCTTTCCAGCGTTGACCGGCAGAAGATCAATCAGGCGCTGGCAAAGGAATACAGCGGCCATCTCCAGGAAAACCGGCGCCGCCTGGAAGAAGTTTCGGAGTACAAGGCCCGCCTGTATGAATCCCTGGTCAGCGGCATCGTTACAAGAGAGGATTACTACTCTTTCAGAGCGAAGTACAGCCGGCAGGCAGAGGAAATCCAAAACAGCATCCAGACCTTAGAGGAAAAACTGGAGGATGTTATGAACAATCGGAGTGAGGAGAAGGCAGTGGTCCATGCCCCAGGCAAGTCCAGCGAGCACGAGAAAGAGACAGCCGCATGACACACTTGCATCATGCGGCTGTCTCCCGTCAGGAAAACTTCTTTATAGCCACCGCATCGGGTTTACCCGTCAGCGGCTCTGCCGCTGTTTGAAAATCGGTATCTACCGATTTTCAACTGTGCTGACTATATCAGGGCCCCCCTGGGGACCCTTTCGGGCTGTCCTCCTTTTTGAAGGAGGATACCGGTTTTTCGACAATCTGGCTCGCACTTCTGGTCCGGCCATGGAGGGCGCTCCCTCCGTCAGGCGACGGGAACGGCCAGCACCTGGCCAATCTGAATCATCTCAGGATCTTTGATTACAGCCTTGTTCAGCTCATAAATCTCGGTCCAGCGCGCGCCGTGGCCGTAGAGCCGATAGGCGATGTTCCACAGGCAGTCGCCGGCGGCTACGGTGTAGCTGCTTCGGGCGTCGCTCTGGACAGGAGAGGGGACGGGAGCGGGCTCCGGCTTGGGAAGCGGCGTCACCTCAGTGGGATCGGCGGGGGCCTCGGTATAGCCGGGAATGTCCGTGCTGGTCTCCTGGCCCACGGGCTCCGCCGTGTAGTCCTTGGCCAGTCCGGTCTTCAGGGCGGCAAGCTCCGCGTCGGAAAGGCCAATGCCCTTCACATACTTCTCAGCGGCAGCGGCCAGGTCCACCTTGGTCAGGTCGCCGCCCTTGGCGGTGCCGGTGATGGTCTCCAGAATGGAGACGATGTTGCTGGACTTCACAGCCTCATACTGCTCGCTGCCCTGTTCCAGGTGGTAGTAATTCTCGTAGGTAACCATGTAGTCGGCCACCACCTCGTCCAGGCTGCCGCCCATCAGGCAGGCCAGCAGGGCGGAGACGAAACCGGCCCGGTCCTTGCCCTCGGTGCAGTGGACCAGATAGGGGCCCTCATTGGCGGCGAAGAACCTGAGGCCCTCGGCCAGTCCCTTCTGGAAGTCGGCGGCGGTGAAGTCCACGCCCAGGTTCAGGGCCTTCACCTGACCCTCCTTGTAAAGCCCGGCGTAATAGGGGGAGTCAAAGCCCTCGGCGGCGATGTAGCCGTCGATGTCCTCGTTGGAGTCGGCCAGATTCATCACGGCCTGAATGCCGTTGGCCTCGGCAAAATTGTCGGCGTAGGCGGCCCGGCCCAGCTCGTTGTTCACGGGGCTGCTGCTGCGGAACAGGGCGTTTCCGCCCAGGTCTCCGGCGGCGATGCCGCGGAAGTTGGCAAACACCTGGTCGGAGGCATAGTCGCTCCGCTCGTTGGTCCGCTCCAGCTGGTGAATCAGGTACTGATCCCGGTAGCCGCCCTTCTCGCCCATGGCGATGGAGACGGTGATGTCCTCGATGGACTTACCCTCGGGGAACTTCCAGGTATAAGTTCCGTCTTCGGCGGTCTCCTTGACGGCCAGCTCGTTGGTGGTGGCGAAATCGCCCATGTTGACGGCCACAATCAGCACGCCGCCGCTGTCCCGGGCCACCAGCTCGCCGGTGTCCACGTCGGAATAGTTGGTGCACAGGGGAATCTGGAATTCCTTGTCGTTGACCTTCACCGCCAGCACGTCGCCATAGGCAAAGCCCGCCTCCTGGAGCTTGGCCGGGTCGATGTCCAGAACGATATTGCCGTACTTCTGGATTTCGGTGACGCCGCCCTCAAAGACGGCCTCCTCCGCCGAGACGCTGAGGGTCAGGCTGAGAGCCAGCACCAGCGCCAGCAGCAGGGAACCTGCTTTTTTCATGCGTTTTCCTCCTCTTTTTGTATGTAAAGTAACGAGAGACCAGCGGCCGGAAAAACCGCTGGTCTTATTGTAGCATTATGCGCCGGTTTTTTCCAGAGGAAAGCAAAATTTTTTCCAGGACGGCGGTCCCCCCAACAGCCGGGGGCCGGTTCCTGCCCGGATGCCCGGCGGGACGCGGGATCAGCGCTCCCCCGTCCCCCGTCCCGGCAGAACCAGCTTCATCCGGCAGCAAAGATCGTCCAAATCCCGGTCCGCAGCCGCGGGGACCCGGAGCCTGGCTCCGCAGTCCCGGCAGATCAGGTCTATGGCGGACCGGCGGATTTCCATGCCATACCGGCTGCTGCCGCAGGCGCAGGTGATGCCGCCGGGGCGGGCGGCGATGTCCCGCAGCTCGGAGAGAACCTCATACATGATAATCTGGTCCACGAAGAATTCCTTCTCCCCGTCCCGCTTCTCCTTCTCCGCCAGAATCTCCAGATCCCGCAGCTGCTTTTCCACCGTCTCCTCAGAGCCGATGAAGCAGCAGAACTGCCTGGTCCGGGCGCAGGCCAGGGCCGTGTCCCCCCGCAGAAGCCGTTCCGGCGGGCAGAGGGCCGTATGGGTCTCCCCGCAGAGGCCGCAGGGCACATAGAGCCGCCAGCGGGTCCCATCAAACTCAATCCGCAGGGCGGATTTTCCGCAGCCGCACGCGACTTCCCCGCCGGAGGCCTCCAGGCCAAACACCGGCCGGGTCCCCATCACCGTCCCGCCGCAGGCGGGGCAGAGATAGCCGAAGGTCCGCATCTCCTCGCTCATACGCAAAGCTCCTCTTCTCAGGGCGGGGCATCCCCCGCCGGTCACTGTATTCCAGGCCGCCAAAGCCATCACGGCAGCTGCCGGGCTTCCCGGCAGACGGGCAGGAAGCCCGGCGGCGCCTGTTTTGACGATTGACGATTGTTAGAACCTGTATTCATAGCCGTGGGATGCCGGATGGACGGGAATTTTTCCTGTCAGACAAGAAGATTTTCCGCGGCAATCCTGACGGATTGCAAGGGAAATCGACGCGGTATGGCGGGAAAAAGGCCGTCCAGACAGCGTTCAGCGGTTGTGAATACAGGTTCTTAGAGTATATCATAAATCCGCCGGCCTGTACAGCGTTTTTTGGGGCGGCCGCAGGGACAGTCTCCTTATATAGACGGAGACCCTGACCGCAGGCGGTCAGGGTCTCGCGCCGTCTTTTCAATCCGTCAGGCAGCGGTCCTCCGCTTACGGAAGCCCGCCTGGCGGCAGTGCTCAGAGGTCCACTGTTTTGATGGTCTGCTCCTTGATGCCGTGCTTTTCGGCATAGCCCGTGAGGATCAGGGTCAGGGCTCCGTCGCCGGTGACATTGCAGGCGGTGCCGAAGCTGTCCTGAAGGGCGAAGATGGCCAGCATCAGGGCGGTGGCGTCGCCGGAGGTGGCGGGGTCCGTGAAGAGGATGCCGGTAATCAGGCCCAGGGAGGCCATCACCGTGCCGCCGGGGACGCCGGGGGCGCCGATGGCGAAGATGCCCAGCAGCAGGATGAACAGCACCATACGGCCCGGGCTGGGCAGCTCCCCGAAGAGCACCTTGGACACAATCATGACGAAAAAGGTCTCGGTGAGGGCGGAGCCGCAGAGGTGGATGTTGGCGAAGAGGGGAATGCCGAACTCCACCATGTCGGAGCGGAGATTCTTGCTCTTCCGGGCGCAGTCCAGAGCCACGGCCAGGGTGGCGGCGGAGGACATGGTGCCCACGGCGGTGAGGTAGGCGGGGCCGTAGTGCTTCACAACCTCCACGCCGCTCTTGCCGGAATAGGCCCCGGCGAAGCCGTAGAGCACAGCCATCCAGATGTAGTGCCCCGCCATGACGATGACGATGGCCAGCAGGAAGGCGGGGAACTGCTTGGTGATGGTGCCGTCATAGCTCAGGCCGCAGAAGGTCAGGGCAATGAAGAAGGGCAGGACGGGAATGACCACCTTCTTCACCACGCTCAGAACGATGTTCTGGAACTCCTGGAGCACCACCGTGACGGTTCTGGCCTTGGTCCACACGGCGGCCAGGCCCACCAGGACGGAGAACACCAGGGCGCTCATGACGGGCATAATCTGGGGAATATTCAGCTCAAAGGCCACGCCGGGCAGCTCCTTCAGCCCCTCCATGCTGGAGGCGATGGGCAGAATGGGCACCAGGACATAGCCCGCGACCATGGACATCAGCGTGGCCAGAACCGTGCTGGCATAGGCCACGATGATGGCCACCGCCAGCATCCGGGTGGCGTTGGAGCCCATTTTGGTGATGGACGGGGCGATGAAGCCGATTACAATCAGGGGCACGCAGAACATAATCAACTGGTTCAATACGTACTTCAGCGTGACCACAATGGTCATGGCGCTCTCCGGCAGGAACAGGCCGCATACGATGCCCACCACAATGCCGATCAGCAGCTTCAGAGGCAGACTCATTCCCTTTTTCTCGGTAGCCATATACAAGTATCCTCCCTTTCTTGTTCACACAGTTGAAGCAGACGCCCCGCATTCCGAATCGTTCCAGTATATGCGGAGCCGGTCCCACTCATCCCTTAGGGGGCTGATTGGTCATGATGCGGATGATCTCCCTGTCGGTCTCCCGCATCCCCAGGCGGCCCAGACGGCCGATGTTGGCAATGGTGTTCTCCACGCCCTTGGACACGATGCCCTCGCCGCCGTAGAACTGCCGGCCGCTGAGATACATGCTGTAGCCCAGGAGGCCCGCATCCACCGCCGCCGCAATCTTCGCCGCGCAGGAGGGCTTCGCGCCGTCGCAGATCATGCCGGAGATGGTGGCCAGGGCGTTGACCAGGGTATGGGCGATGGTCTCATAATCCCCGCCGTTCAGCCAGGAAATGGCGGCCCCGGCGGCACAGCCGGCGCTGACGGCCCCGCAGTAGGCGCTGAGGCGGCCGATGCCGGTTTTCATATGGATGGTCAGCAGGTCGCTGAGGGTCACGGCCCGGAGGGTCTTTTCCGGGTCCGCCTCCAGGTACTTGGCGTATTCCACCACGGGGACGGAGGCGGTGATGCCCTGGTTGCCGCTGCCGGAGACGATGATCACCGGCATCTCGCAGCCGCTCATCCGGGCGTCGGACCCGGCGGCGGCCATGGCCCGGACCTGGGTTTTGATATCGTCGTGGTAATGGGCCTGGAGGACCTTGCCGATGTTGGCTCCCCAGTCGTTGCGGATTCCCTCCTGGGCGATGGCGTAGTTGTAGTCAATCTGCCGCTGAACCGTCTCCCGCACGTCCTCCAGGTCACAGGTGTTCACAAAGTCCACAATCGCTTCCACAGACAGGCAGCTGCGGTCCGTGAGGCCGGCGGCGCCGCCCGCCTCGGCCACGGCTCCGGCCTCCAGCAGGATTTCGCCGTTCTTTTCAATGTGCACGATGTTGGTGTGGTAGTCGGCAATGCGGAGCCGCACGGTGTCCGCTCCGGCGGTAAGGGTCACGATGATGTCGAAAATCACGTCCCCCGGCGCGGGGGCCACCCGGACCTCATGGCTCTCGAGATAGGACCTGATTTCCTCCTTCTGGGGGTCCGTCACCTGGGAGATGACCTCCAGAATCCTCCCTGCGTCCCCTGCCACCACGCCGGCGGCGGCGGAAGCCTCGATTCCCTTCAGCCCGCCGGTGTTGGGCACGACCACGCTCTTGACATTTTTGATGATGTTGCCGCTGGCCTCCACCAGAATCTTCTCCGGCAGCCGGCCCAGGACCTCCCTGGCCTTCGCCGCGCCGTAGGCAATGGCGATGGGCTCGGTGCAGCCCATGGCGGGCACCAGCTCCTCCCGCAGGATCTGTACGAAATGATGATACCGCTGATCTGTTTTTTCCACGTTTCTCCTCCCTTTCCCTGTTTCGTCTCCCCCCGGTCTCCGCACTGCGGAGCAGGGGCGGCTTTCGGGACCCGCATCAGGTTAAATTTACCAAATAACCCTGCATCCAGAATAGCATCTTTCGTCTGTTTTGTCAAGCTTTCATCATAGGAGGACAAAAACAGCCCCGCGCTCCAGTGGAGACGCAGGGCCTGTTCAGAATCTTCACGTTTCCCGGAGCGTCCGGGGGGGAGGGCATCAGCGGTTCCAGACGCCCTGAGACAGCTCCGCCCGGCGAAGGGCCACCAGAGCCGCGAAAAAGTCTTTCCATGCAGCTTTCATGCTTTCATCCTCCTCTTGTTCGAATCTGTCTATCGTTTTTGGGAATATCAGCGGCGTCCCTGGCTCAGCTCCGCATAGCGGAGGGCCACCAGGCTTTTGAAGAAATCCCTTACACAGTGCTTCATTGTAATCCTTCCTTTCGATTCCGTTGGTTCGCTTCCGAACAGGCAGCCGGTCTGCCGACCGCTGTTCTGATGGAGATTATAGCCGCCCGGGGGGGAAATTACTTTCAGCATTTTGCTCTCTTTCCATTGTTCCCATGGCCCCATGAGGCTCCCCGGGGACGGAGGCATCGGACCCGCTTTTCCGCCCGAAACGGCTTCCCCGCCGGAAAAAGTCCTCGTTTCCCCTTCTGGCCCTCCGGACGCCGCCCAAAAAGTTTTTATAGAATCTTGCGCAGGCCCCCCCAAGGGACCCGCCGGCGCCTTCGCCGTTTTCCGGAATGGCCGGAGAAACCGGAGGCCGCCCCTCTGCCGGATTTTACGGCGGAGCTGCTGGAGCACCGGGGAGCGGCCCGTCTCCGTGAAAACCAGGCGTCCGTCCTTCCGGCGGCGGCAGCTCCGGAACAGGAACCGGACCGTCTCCGCCTCATGTGAGCCCCAAATACCGATGCAAAAAACTTGCCGCAAAAAGACTTGACAACTTTCCTTGTCAGTGCTATGATACGTATTGACAAGAAAAGTTGTCATTTTGACGACGAACCTTGTCAGAAGGAGGCGGTGACATGCCACTGCGCAACCGGCTGAAGGAGCACCGGGCCCGATTAGGCGTCAACCAGCAGGAGCTGGGGCGTCTGGCGGGGGTCTCCCGGCAGACCATCAGCCAGATTGAGCGGGGGGACTACTCCCCGTCGGTGACGCTGGCGCTGAAGCTGGCGAACATCTGCGGCGTACGGGTTGAGGACATTTTTACCTATGAGGAGGATACGGTCCATGAGTAAGAACGAGACAAGCGAGAACCGCCGGGCCCTGCCCCGGTTTGCCCTGACCATGGCGGGGTCCATGCTGGCGGGGGGCGCAATCGGATTTGTTGTGGGTCTGAGCCGCGTCTTCGGGCTGGACACCGGCGCCCTGGCGGAGGGGCTCAACGCCCTTCTGGCGGCCATTACCCCCTGGGGCATCCCTGTGACCTCGGCGCTGACCCTGGGGAGCTGCTTCCTCCTCTACCGCTCCGCCGCCGGGAAATTCGCCGCCTGGAACGGCGGGGACGAGGACGAGACCTCGGAGTCCATCAGCATCTCCCTGAGCTGGGTGCTGCTGCTCAGCGCCGTGCAGCTGCTGCTGAATCTCTTTTTCATGGCGGCCTTCTGCGTCTACGGCATTGACGGCGGCATCGGCGCGCTGTCTCTGGTGGGCGTCTTCCTGGTCTCCTGCGGCCTTGTCATCTTCGCCCAGCAGAAGACGGTGGACCTGGCAAAACGGATGAACCCGGAGAAGCACGGCAGCGTCTACGACATGAAGTTTCAGAAAAAATGGATGGACAGCTGCGACGAGTCGGAGCGCCGTCAGGTCGGTCAGGCCTGCTACCGGGCCTATCTGGTGACCTCCCGGGTCTGCCTGGGGGCGTGGATGGTTCTGGTGATTCTGAGCCTGGTGTTTGAGATGAACCTCCTGCCCGTTTTCGTGCTGCTGCTGGTCCTGGGGATTATGCAGGTAACCTATACGCTGGAATGTATCCGGCTGTCGAAGAAGGGCGGAAATTGAAGAGTTGAGAGCGGAGAGCAGAGAGTGGAGAGAATGAGGAATTAGGAACTGAACAGGATGTTTAAAGAGCCGGGGGCAATCGCCTCCGGCTCTTTTACTGTTTTCCGCGTTTCTGTGCTTATGCGGTCGTTCTCCCCCGTTCTCCGGCGGCGCTTCCGCCTCGGGGTCTCCTGTTTCCTCCGGCGGTTCCGGGGTCTGGTCCTCCCTCATTCCGCCGTGCGCCCCGGGGCTCACCCCTCTGCCGCCGGCAGTATGCGAAAAGAGAATTCCAGGTCGTCCGCCGCGCTGACCCTGTAGGGAGCTTCCACGTCGCTGCCCCAGCTGTCAATACCGCCCACGCCCCGCATGGCCCCGCAGACCGTCACCACGGTCCGCACAGGGTCCGGCAGCTCCTCCCGGTGGGCCGCCTGCTCCAGCTGCCAGGGGGTGCAGGGCAGGGCGGAGAAGGCCAGCGGCGTCCCGCTCATGTCCAGAGTCAGACCGCCGTCCAGCACGGCCGCCCGGGTCTCCATGTGACAGCCGCACTCCTGGGGGACCAGATAGGCCGGAATGTGAGGCGCTTCCTCGTGCCAGCCGAAGACGCCGCCCCGCTTCCGGTCCGGGTAGGTCTCCCCGGAGAGGCCCAGCCAACGGACCCTCTTCACTGGCTCAGGCGTCTGGAAGCGCAGGCCCAGCAAAGGCAACTCCGGACGGCCCGGTCTGCCGCAGTAATGGACGGTTACCCCCACCGTGCCGGAGGACTCCGCCGTATAGACAACCTGGGTTCGCAGGCCGGGCAGGGCGTGGGAGGTATAGGTATAGCGGATGGAAACACGGTGCCGGCTTTCCTCCAAAACCCGAATGTCCTCACAGACCTGCCATTGCTCCGCCGCCGACCAAAGGGCGCTCCGGGAGGCAAAGCCGTTCCCCAGGTCGTTTTCCGTAGGGGCCCGCCAGTAGGCCGGGCGGGGAGCCCGCCACAGCCATTCCCTCCCCCCGGCGGTCAGGGACACCGGCCCGCCCTGGGGATAGGAGAACAGAATTTCAAGGTTCTCACCCCGCACCCCCAGGGCCCCGTCGCCGTGGGTGACGCGGAGGGGGGATTTTTTTGCCCGGACGGCGGGCAGAGACAGGGCCTTTGCCGCGTCTTCATTGGCCGCGTCGAACCGCGCCCGCTCCCGGGGAGAGGCGTACCAGTACCGGACTTCCTGCATGGCGGGTTTTTCCGTCCCGTCGGCGAAGACGATGCCGTTGCCGCTGAAGGCATAGTCGGTCTGCCGCTCGCCGAAGTCCCCGCCGTAGCCCAGGACCCGCCGCCCCAGGCAGTCCGTGCGCCAGAGGGCCTGATCCATGTAGTCCCAGATGAAGCCGCCCTGATACTGGGGGAACTCCTCCCCCAGCCGGATATAGTGCTCCATGCCCCCCAGGGAATTGCCCATGTCGTGCATGTACTCGCAGAGGATGAAGGGCTTTTCCGGGCGGCTCTCCAGATAGGCCCGGATGTCCTCCGGCGGGGCGTACATCCGGCTCTCCACGTCGGAAATGGCGTCAAAGGCCCGGCAGTGGAAAACCCCCTCATAGTGAACCAGGCGGCTGGGGTCCTCCCGGCGGAAGAACTCCGCCATGGCCAGAATATCCTCTCCGGCGTAGGACTCGTTGCCGCAGGACCAGAGTAGAATGGCCGTGTGGTTCTTGTCCCGCTCGAACATGGACCGGGCCCGGTCCAGAACGCAGTCCCGCCAGGCCGGGAGACTCCCGGGCACGTTCCAGCTGGGCTCTGTCTTCCCCAGCTTCTGCCAGGAACCGTGGCTTTCCAGGTTCGTCTCGTCGATCATGTAAATGCCGTTTTTGTCGCAGAGGTGGTACCAGAGGGTCTGATTGGGATAGTGGCAGGTGCGGACGGCATTGATATGGTTCCGCTTGAAGGTTTCCATGGCGGCCTCCATGTCTGCGGGACCGATGGACCGGCCTGCCGCCGGGCTCCACTCATGGCGGTTCACGCCGTTGAAGACGATGCGCCTTCCGTTCAGCAGCATCAGGCCGTCCTCCAGCTGGAAGCGCCGGAATCCGACGTCGTAGGGAATGACCTCGGAGACCGTGCCGTCTCTCCGGAGAAGGGTCAGGGTCACACGGTACAGAGCCGGGTCCTCATGGTCCCAGGGCCGGACGCCGGGGAACCGGAGGGACCGGCTGCGGAGATACCTGCCGTCCCGCCTCAGGTCCAGAGGGCCGTCCAAGAGCGTTTCTCCGCCGGGGCCGGCAATCCGGCAGCGGACCTCCCCGGCCTCCCCCTCCAGAAGCAGGCGGACAGAGAGGGTACCGGCGGAACCGTCCTCCTCCAGTCCCGCCTGGAGCCACAGGTCTTCCAGATGGAGGTCCGGTCTGGCATAGAGGAACACGGAACGGAAGATGCCGCTGAAGCGGAAAAAGTCCTGATCCTCAATCCAGGCGGCGCTGGAGCGCTGATAAACCTCCACGCAGAGCCGGTTTCCCGTCTCCCGGACATAGGGCGTCAAATCGAAGTCCGAGGGGGTGAAGCTGTCCTCGGCATAGCCCACGAACTGGCCGTTGAGCCAGACATAGCAGGCCTGCTCCACGCCCTGAAGGCTGACGCAGACCCGCTTTCCCCGAAGGCCCCCGTCCAGGTCGAACCTCCGGACATAGCTGCCCACGGCGCAGTCCTCCCAGTCGATTTCCGGGGGCCGGAGCTCCGCGCGGCCATCCCAGGGGTAGAGGGTATTGATATACTGAATCTGACCGTGGCCCTGGAGCTCCATATGTCCCGGCGCCTGAACGGAGCCGAAGGCGGAATCGTCAAAGTCCTCCCGCCAGAAGCCGGCGGGGCGGTCCGCCGGACGGGGGCTCCAGGCAAAGCGCCAGCGCCCGTCCAGGGACTGGTACAGGGAGCTTGTTCCCCGGGCCATCTCCTCCGCCGAGGCGTAGCAAACGTGATCGGAATGAGCGTCCAGGCGGTTTACCCGGAACACCGCCGGGTCTGTCAGCCACTTCAATTCTGCCTGCATGGTTGTTCTCTCCTTGATTGATTCGCGGTCTCCGCGGCCATGCCGTCCGGAGTCCTGGTCTGTTCGCGGCCTGTGAGCGCCGCTCTTTTATTTTAAAGGCGGCCTTTGGGTTTGGCAATCATTTTTTCTCCCTCCGGCCGGACGGGGGCCCGTCTGAGAACCGGCGGAGCGGGTCGCGGAGAAGGGAGACGGCGGCCCGGATTCGTCTCAATCACGGAAGGCCTTTGGGAAAGGCCGTCATTTTCAGCCAAAGTACAGCAATATAGACAAAAATTCCGCCGGAGGCCGAAGTTTTCCGGAAAGCGGTTGGACAAGCGGCGCGGCAGACAGTATAATAAAGCGGAATCAAAAACGGAGTGGGACGGCGGAGGCCGTCCCGCCGGAGAAAGACGGAGAGGGGAAGACTATGCTGCTGAAGGACATGCAGGTTGGGGAGACCTGCGTTGTGGAAAACATCAGCCTGCCCTTTCAGATGGAGCGGCGTTTGCAGGTGCTGGGCATGACCCGGCGGACGAAGATTTCCGTGGTAAACCGGAAGGGCAGGGGCATCCTGATTATCAAGCTCCGGGGGTCCCGCTTTGCCCTGGGGGAGCACATCACCGCCAGCATCGCGGTGCGGAAAGTGGAGGCGGCGGTATGAGCGAGAATCTGACCATCGGTTTTATCGGGAATCCCAACTGCGGAAAAACCACCCTGTTCAACGCCTATACCGGCGCCAACCTCAAGGTGGCCAACTGGCCCGGCGTGACGGTGGAAAAGGTGGAGGGCGCCATCCGGGACCACGATCTGAATATCCGCCTGGTGGACCTGCCGGGAACCTACAGTCTGACCTCCTATACCATGGAGGAAATCGTCTCCCGGCAGTTCATCCTCAGCGACGAGGTGGACGTCATCATCAATGTGGTGGACGCCTCTGCCCTGGAGCGGAGCCTGTATCTGACCCTGCAGCTGCTGGAGCTGGAAAAACCGGTGGTGCTGGCCTTGAACATGATGGACATTGTGGAGAAACGGGGCATGGAGATTGACCTCCACCGCCTGCCGGAGATGCTGGGCGTGCCGGTGATTCCCGTTTCCGCCCGGCGGCGCATCGGTCTGGACTCCCTGCTTCACGCGGCGGCCCATCACCGCAACCTCTCCGGTCCCGACCGGCTGGTTCACCAGCATAAGACCCCCAGCCTCCATGCCCATGACCACCACCGGGAATATGCCATGGTGTACAGCGATGAAATCGAGGACCGCATCGACCAGATTCTCGCGGAATTTCAGGAGAAGCACCCCGATATGGAGCGCCCCCGCTGGCACGCCATCAAGCTGCTGGAGGAGGACAAGGAGATTACGGAGCGGTATCCCGTGGACCTGCCGGGACTGGCGGGCCTGGGAGGCGAGTCCCGCATCATCAATGAGAAATACGGCTTCATCGAGGAGGTCGTGAGAGAAGTGCTGCTGCACAAGCAGCGCCAGGACCGGCTGACGGAGCGGGCGGACCAGGTGCTGACCCACCGGGTCTGGGGCGTGCCCATGTTCCTGGGCATCATGGCCCTGGTGTTCTTCCTGACCTTTACGGTGGGAGACTGGATCAAGGGGTATTTCGAGTACGCCATCGAATGGCTGTCCGTCTCGGCCCAGCAGACCCTGGGGGCCCTGGGAGTTGGGGAGATGATCAAATCCCTGGTCATTGACGGCGTCATCGGCGGCGTGGGGACCATCATCACCTTCCTGCCCAATATCTTTATCCTCTTCCTGGCCCTGGCCTTTCTGGAGGACAGCGGCTATATGGCCCGGGTGGCCTATGTGATGGAGGGGCTGATGAGCCGCCTGGGCCTCTCCGGCAAGGCCTTCATCCCCATGCTGCTGGGCTTTGGCTGCACCGTCCCGGCGCTGATGGCCTCCCGGGCTCTGGAGAGCAGACGGGACCGCTACAAGGTCATGCTGGTGACGCCCTTTATGAGCTGCAACGCCCGGCTGACCATTTACATCCTGTTTTCCCACATGTTCTTTGGCCGCTGGGCCATGCTGGCGGCCTACTCCATGTATTTGATCGGCATCGTGGTGGCCATCCTGGTATCGGTGGCGCTCCATCTGCTGGACCGGGAGAAGAGCGTCAACTACCTTTTGATTGAGCTGCCGGAGTATAAGATGCCCGACGCCCGGACGGTGGGCATCTACGTGTGGGACAAGGTGAAGGATTACCTGGGCAAGGCCGGCACCACCATTTTCCTGGCCACGCTGCTGATTTGGATTCTGCTGAACTTCGGCCCCCAGGGCTACAGCCCGGACCTCTCCGTGGGCTTCGGAGCTATGATTGGCCGGTGGATGGCGCCCTTCTTTGCGCCCATCGGCCTGGGCTTCTGGCAGATTACCGTGGCGCTGATTGCCGGCATTTCCGCCAAGGAGGTGGTGGTCTCCAGCTGCGCGGTGCTCTTCGGCATTGTCAACGCCAACTCCCCGGCGGGCATGGAGGCCTTTTCCCGGGTGCTGGCGGGCATAGGCTTCGGGCCGCTGAACGCCTTCTGCCTCATGGTATTCTGTCTGCTGTACATCCCCTGCGCCGCCACGCTGGCCGCCATTCACCGGGAGTCCAACAGCTGGGCCTGGACGGCGTTCACAGCCCTGTTTCAGGTGCTGGTGGCCTGGCTGGTGACCTTTCTGGTGTACCGGGTGGGCCTGCTGCTGTGAGGGGCCGGACCGTCCGCCGGCGCGGGCCGCCGGGGACGGGAAACCGTCCGCTTGAGACAGCGCAGCTTCAGCCCGGCCCCATATGTAAAAACCTGTATTCACAACCGCTAAACTATGAATACAGGTTCTAAAAAACACACATCCGTCCGCCGGATGACCCGGGAACGGATGGGGAACCCCTGAAAAGGGAGAAAAAAGGAGGAGTCCGGCATGGATGTGATCCTTGGCATCGACATCGGCGGCACCACCACCAAGATTGTGGGTCTGAAAGGGGACGGGTCCGTCATCTCCACCCTGCGGGTCCGGGCAGAGGACCCCCTCACCAGTCTTTACGGAGCCCTGGGCAGCTATCTGTCCGGCAATCGGCTGGAGCTGGGGGATGTGCGCCGGGTGGTGCTCACCGGCGTAGGGGCCGCCTATGCCGAGGGGGGAATTTACGGCTTGCCCACCTGCACGGTGGACGAATTTTCCGCCAGCGGCACGGGAGCCCTGGCCCTTTCGGGGCAGCCCAGGGCCGTGGTGGCCACCATGGGCACCGGCACCGCCTTTCTCTGGGCGGAGCGGGGCAAGGCGGTGCGGCATCTCTGCGGCAGCGGCATCGGCGGCGGCACCCTGGGGGGCCTGTGCCGGAAGCTGGTGGACATGGAGCGCTTCGGCCAGATTAAGAAGCTGGCGGAGCAGGGGGACCTGGGCCGGGTGGACCTGACCATCCGGGACATCGCCAAGGACCCCGCCGCCACCCTGGACCCCTCTCTCACCGCCGCCAACTTCGGCAATCTGGCAGAGGACGCCACCCCTGCGGACCTGGCCGCCGGAGCGGTGAATCTGGTGCTCCAGGCCATCGGCACCATGACGGTGCTGGCCTGTCAGTGCTGCGGAGCGGACACAGTGGTCCTCACAGGGGCCATGACGACGCTGTCCCAGGCTGCACCCAACTTTGAGAATTTCCAGCGGCTTTACGGCATTCGGTATATCATCCCGGAGCGGGCCACCTTCGCCACCGCCATCGGAGCGGGGCTGTGCAGCCTGGAGCAGAAGGCGCTGAGCTGAGAACACGGCGGAGAACAGGAAAACGGACCTGCCTTGCGGCGGGTCCGTTTCCTATAGATTGGAAGATTGGATGAAAAGAAGTATTGTCTCTTGCAGATTTTAATATATAGGGAATTTGTTAAGGAAACCAGCACGAATTGTTACAAAAGACTTAAATTCCTGAAATGATGAAAATTTCAATGCTGCCTCTGACGCCGGCAGAGTGCGCCGGAGGGGGCCGTCACTTCCCCATTGCGGCAGAGAACAGCCGGGAGCCGGGACGGAGAACGGGCCCTCGTGATGGGCTTGGGGGCGTTTTCCATAGGCAGGGGGTCTCTTGCGGCTTCATAAAATGCGCGTCATTGTATTTCAGAAAGACGGCGCCGGGGCCATCGTCATGAGACGGCTCATAGTTGGAAACCGCCCTCGGGCGGCGGTGGGCAGGAGCGGCATCAAAAAATTTTTTCAAAAAAACATAGGAAAAGCTTGACAAACACGGTGCCTATCTGCTATAGTATCAGTTGTCCGTTACGGAACAGCCACATGGCGGCATAGCTCAGTTGGTTAGAGCATGCGGTTCATACCCGCAGTGTCCCCGGTTCAAATCCAGGTGCCGCTACCAAAATTTCATAAAGCGCCGGAAAGCGCTTCTGGAAGGCGCTTTATGAAATTCTTCTCCAGTTTTTTCACAAACGGCCCGTTGGTCAAGTGGTTAAGACACGGCCCTTTCACGGCTGTAACATGGGTTCGAATCCCGTACGGGTCACCATCCCATAAGACGCTGTGACGCGCGGCGTCTTATGGGAAACCAAAAAGTTCATATCTGTATGGAGGCTTAGCTCAGCTGGTTAGAGCGCATGCTTCACACGCATGAGGCCACTGGTTCGAGTCCAGTAGTCTCCACCATCGACCCGCCGAAACTGTGTGGTTTCGGCGGGTTTTTCTGCTTTTTATAACTTTTTAGTGAGGTTTATTTTTAGCTTTTCGGGCAGACCCACAAGTTGACCCA
>ERZ808037.732-NODE-732-length-26986-cov-6.766918_pt1 | contig 26986 bp, 25 predicted proteins | sample MGYA00380190_ERZ808037 | MGnify/ENA primary metagenome ERZ808037 (study PRJEB31490, sample SAMN06133399) | mouse gut metagenome | isolation source: J9 | host: mice | place: China: Chengdu | collected 2015-05 ...
GTGATATCGTGGGAACTATATGTAAAACATGTATCATTCCAGTATGCGTCAAAGCGTTTTCTCGCTTTCTGCTCAGAACGGCTTATGGCGATAATATGTACCTTCTCACATTCTTGTGTCGTATTTCTATTCCGATACATGAAGATGTCAATTATGACCGAGGCAATCATACCTGTTGCACCAGTAATAAGAAGCGTCTTACTATTAAATTTTTCCCATGACAGCTTCATATTGGCTGACTGAATTATATCTGGCTGGTATATCCGATTATTTATTAAATGATTCAACTTACATCACCTCCTTATTTTTAACACATGAACCTCTAAATACAACCTTAGAAACAAGAAGTAAGCGTCATAGTATTCAACTCTACAAACTCAAGTCAGCCATATCTTCCCTGCATGAACCATTTTTAATTTGTCTCTATTCGCCATAAAATATAAAGTCGTTAGATTTTCTCCCAAATATCCAGCAAATCGATCTGCACGTTCCCAGCCTTTCGGAAAGGTCAGCGCTTCTGTCCTTTCAAGTACGGAAAAAATAAAACTGCAATAATCATCATACACTTCTTTTCTAGCAATCAGCATATTATAATTATAAAAATATGGTCCAGAAAATATCTCTCTAAACTTTTCATAATACGCTGGCGCAGTTTCCTTTAATGCACAACACATTGCCTCCCAATCTGATTCGTTTATATACCTAGAATGCTGCCCTGAGATATTAGGGTAATGTATTGAAGGATACGGTAACACTACATCCCACTTAGATTTCTTTTCAATTAACCTCTGTATCTGTTGATCACTGATATCAAAAATACGGCGGTAATGACAGATTCCCTTATAGTCTGCACTGCTGTGTTTCCATGCATAATAAGTAGCTGTCAGCTCGCAGTAATTTTTGTTTTTTAGAGAAATATTATCCCCCTCATTATCTTTCCTGTCCAATATCAACTGATCTGTCAGTTCGGCACCTACTTGGATAGGACACACATAGTTTGGAATATTTATAGGATTCTGTAAAGTATGATCAACGTGGCTCTTTGCTTGGAAAACTTCAATGACAGGCTTTTTAATCGCCAACATCTGCTGTACTGTCATAAATAATGGCATCTTCGAATAAAAGTCTCCCATGATTTTGTTTTCCAGCTTATTCCCCACAAATATGATCTGTTCACTGTCGATTTTATGCTCAAAAAGCAGTCCTGCAATTACTGTATGATGAGATTCCGGTACTGCAATAAGATACATCATCTCCTTATTTGATGTACTCCACTCTGTCAATATTTTTACCGGAATACCGTCTATTTCTAATGGGTTGGCTCCCCGTTCCGATATCAGGAAAGCTGAGGGTATACAATTATATGTAGTTTTAAGTGCTGTATAGATGCTGACCGCAACAATACCTGCACCGTAAATACAGAACGGATACATATTTCGTCCCCCTCCCTTATCTGTCGAGTCTTGCCAGTACCTTTCTGCACTCTGTTTTATCATATGGATTAATCTTATGATTGGCAAAAGTATTCTTCGTATAATCGTCATAAAGCCCTATCACACCCTCTGGCATTAAAACCTCTCTAGGGAAACATGATATGCCATTGATCTTCTGGTACTTATTACAAAGCACGAATCCTTTTTGTATCATATACTTCGTTTCGTAAAACGTATTGTAGGATAAATTCAGACTTCCATCACTGTTTACAAATGCCATATGATCATATAGCTCAAGCAGTTCTCTGATTGCCGGATGTCCTTTTACCGCCCCTAAACCAGACCCGGAATTTAACTGTCCTCCATCATCTATGCCAATAAATGCTTCATTGTATAGAAGGTCATCTATAGGTCTTAAAAGTTCTACATCTGTATCAAAATAAATTCCCCCATAAGTATACAACACATCCTTTCTAGCCAAATCCGTTGCATACATATACTGCCCCTTCTCCATTGCTTCCTTTGTATACTTATACTTTGTAAAATCATAATTTGACTCATCCCACCGAATAATTTCGTAGTCTGGACAAAATTTTCTCCAAGTCTCTATATTTTTCTTATCGTCATCTGGAAGATCTGATCCACCTAACCAAAAATAGTGAAGCTTTTTCGGTATTACTGGAATAGATGTTTCTTTTAAATCAAATACTGTTGAAGTCTTCTTATTCGCTATTAGCGAAAAAATATAGGTCTCAACGCCATCTAACTCACAAAACTCTTCTAATTGATGTACTAAATCAAGGGAATAATATGGTGTAAGCAAAAGTGTAAATTCCTGCATCTTCTCCTTAAATTCCCTACAAAAATGTTTCAAAGAGATAATTCTTATTCGAAGCCCTTCATCAATCACGCAATCCGAACCATCCAAAGACTCATTACCATCCACAATAAACCTAAGACAATTCTTCATCCCTCTATTATAATATGACGCAACGAGCAGCTTTGCAGAAGCTCCCGCTCCATATAATACAAGCTGTTTTCGGTTTTGAAACAGCGCTGTAATATCATCCACGTCATTATGTAAAGCAAGCATATTTCCTATCTCCTTCACTGCTGAAACTCTGTGCCTTGAACCAATAGCATTCTTTATAATGCATAAAGAACTGTCTCTGCATCTCTGAATGAATAATGTCTCAGATAAAACTTGTACTCAGGATTTATCTCAAGCAACAGTTTTGGAAGTTCCCATATATCCTCTCTTTTGTGATAGATGCTCACTGCCATTTTGGGCTGGTATCTGGCTATGATATTACTCGCCCCAAGAATTGCTTCCTTCTCAGCACCCTCTATGTCCATCTTAATAAAACTGACACGCCTGTCATACGCGATATCATCCAGCCTTCCAACTTTTATCTGTGTCTCATCGGCTGCATCAATCCTAGAATCTGATGCCCCTGTTCCATGAAAACACAGCACATCCTCCTTGTTCCACAAACCGATGTTTTCCAGTGTAAGATTCTTTACATCCTTCAATTTCTCCCCACACTCTCTATAACATTTTGCATCAGGTTCAAAAGACAGGATCTCTTTATAGTTTCTGCCACTCCACCGAATAAAATTACGCACTGTCATGCCATCAAAACACCCTGCATCGACAAAGACCTCCTCATCGTCATGGTTCAGATACGGCAGGTCAAAATACTGGGCATCAAACAGGTCGCACATCATCCCTCCGGCATCAATGATCCTGTCTTTGCTGATTCCAGCAGCTAAAAGCTGGTGATAGATTTCGTTATGGAAAAATGTTGTCGCAATGACAATGCTCGGATTCTCATATTCTGATAAGAAGTCTACAGATTTATATACCGGAAGTCCGTTCATAACCGAACAACGAGGCGCATTGTCGGCATACCCGCTCCAATTGATATCCGGGAAACTTTTCAGCATCCAATTTCCCCAGAAACCTGTGCCCCAAAGTATGACCTGTTTACTGCCAGAAATATTCACCTTGTTCCGAAGCGCTTTTGCAGAATCTGTATCTGCCACAATTCTTCGGATTTCGTCATAATCTCCTGTCAAACTATAGAGCAGCCTAGACTTATAGATCGCTCTTGATTTCTGATCCATCAGTTTTGAATAAATTTCCTCCAACATACACATCTCCCAACACCTATCTGACAAATTCTATCCAATTAGCAATCCTGGCAGCCTCACTATCAATCCATACAATCTGGTCTGGTTTTACGCCTTCACTTACCAGACTTTTATGAATGGACTGATATGCCCCTTGGCTAAACACCGCTACAACAACTTTGTCGGATTTCTGAATCACTGTTTCCTCTAATGTACATACTTTCATTCCTATACGCTGATAATATCCTGCATTCCGATCTACCAATACCCTCACTTGCAATTTTTCACATGACATAGCATATTGATATACAGCTCTGCCCAGAGCACCTGCCCCATATATAACAATAGAATCGCCTTCATTTACTTCATTAAATGGAAATAATATATGATTCCCATCTATTTGCACAATCTTTCTATAAGCCCTGACCATCAGATTATTGATTGTATACTTGTCTAACTGCCTGTTGACTAACAGATCGATTCCAAGCTCTTTAAATGACTTTATAAGCCAAGAATGCAATAGAACAGCATTGTCATATTCCCTGTTTTCATTCCTGTTTCCCATCATCATAGAATTTGTATGATGGCAATAATGATAGTGCACTGTATCCAAAATCACAATGCTCTTTGCCATTGCCAGCATCGGATAAACAGCCGCCGCATCCTCCCCAACCTGAACGGACAATGGTATCTTAGTCATGTGCTTGACAACGATTTCCCTACGAAATATCTTATTGCATAGATATGGTTGAATACCAATTCCAAAAAACTCCATACAACAAATCATATTCTCGTATAGTTTTTCCCGTTCATCTTGTGTTTGATATACACCCGCTTCAACTTGGTTTAAAACCGTTATACAATTACCACCAAAATCATCAATAATTCCCTCTGCAACGATATCTGCATTTTCACATTTTGCAGCATCACATAATGTCTGATACATATCTGGTTCTATCCAGTCATCGGCATCGACAAAGCCGATATATTCACCTGATGCAATCTGAATACCCGCCTGTCTCGCACTTACCAGTCCACCATTTTTTTTATGTAATACTTTTATTCTTGAATCTTTTAGGGCATACTCATCACATATCTTTCTCGAACAATCTATCGATCCATCATCAACGAATATAATTTCCAGATCTTTATATGTCTGAGAGACTATACTTTGTATACATTGAGACAAATATTTTTCCATATTATAAACAGGTATTACAATGCTGATCTTCATATTTTTCATCCTTATTTTTGCATATATTTTGCAAAATTATATGGTACTATACAACGCACTTATATAATAAGTCTTTTAACAATATATCATAATGACTGAAAATAAGAATGTTTTCTTCCTGAATTCCGTACTGTTTCAATTGCTCTTTCATCTCCTGAAATGAAGCAACACTCGCAACCAGATAGATGGCATCTGGATATCTCTTGATACATTCCTGTGGAGATAATACACTCATTCCATTCCAAATTGTATTCCATTTCGCTTTGTCATTATCAATACTTACAGATGCCTTTTTATCATTCATACCAAGACAGGAATTGACTAATTCCCCAAGATTCCCTGTCCCGAAAATTACAATATCACAACAAGGATTTATTTCTCTTATGCTTTGCGCTTCCTTTTCATATGCATTATCATATTCTTTCCAAAAGTTCCTGAACCCATCATATGATTGCAAAACTGCTGTATGAAGTTCATGAGTTCTTCTATCCAATTCTGTTCCTTGATAATTTTCTGTATCTATATCCTGACGTAAACTTTCATACAAAAATGAAATATATTCTGGCCTCAATACAGTCGATACGATGTCATAAAACCAAAAATGACTGCCTAAGCAAAACTTCCAATATCGTTCTTTACTTGCTTCCCATAAACCACGCTGTTTTAATTGCTGTTTTAATAACCGATACTCTTCGCTGATCAGTGTTATTTTTTTGGGACTGTTTACTGATGATTTTGGATTATCCATACGATAAAAATAAAAGGCATGTTTCATTACATATGCCCTTTCTGCATACATCTCTGTCAGAAATGAAAAAGCCGCATCTTGATAAGCTGCCCCTTCTGTTTCATTCATAAATAATTGATTTTTAAGCAGAAATTCCCTATTATATAATCCTGTCCAAAAACCATTCACTCCTAATTCCATAAATTTCCGATTTTCGTGTGAACAAAGCAATGTATCATACATTGACGGCTGTGCTGCCACCGAGAGCGGAAACAAATATGTCTTATCTCCTTTTTCTAAAAATCTAACATAGTCTGCTCGCAGCACATCTAATTGGTACTGTTCTGCAATCTCATACTGACGTTCATACATATCTGGCAGTATATAATCATCCGATTCACAGATACCAATATATTTTCCTGACGCCAATTTCAATCCTGTATTAAACTGTTTCCCTACGCCGGTATCGCTGTGGATCAGCTTGATCCTAGAATCTTCTTTGGCAAATTTTTCCAGCATCTCTAGCGTTTTATCTGTACTTCCGCCGTCAATTAGAAGAATTTCCAATTCCTTCAGTGTCTGTGACATGACACTGCGCACACATCGTTCTATATGAGCAGCATCGTTTAGAACATACGTTAGAACAGATACTTTTACGTCATTCATTTTATGTTATTCCTTTCTTCCTCCTAATACAGTAAAATTTTCTTTATGTACCACCAATGCTAACTACATACCTCATTAATTAAAGAATCTATGTTTTTTATTACTTTCTCCCATGAATAATTGTCCTCTACAAACTTTCTTCCATTTCTCCCCATGTCATTTCTCAAAGCATTATTTTCCAGAAGTAGTATCAACTCCTTTTCAAATTCCCTGTAATTCGTATAATATAAACCTGCATTACTTCGTATACACTGCCCTTTCAATACTTCGCACCACCCACTCACCAATACAGGAACACTACATGCAAGACTTTCTAATACTATTATAGACAAACTTTCATGTCTCGATGGTAAGATTGTGACTAACGCATTTCTAATATAACGATTCTTTTCTACATCGGAAACAAAACCTTTGAATATTATATCCTGATGATTTATGATCTCCATACCTTCATCAATCTCTCCCAGAACAACCAACTTCAATACAGAAGGATTTCTTTCCTTATATTTTATAAAATATCTATTCAACTCTTTAAAATTTTTACTATTGCTCACCCTACCAGCATAGAGGACATATTCCACATCATTACATCGAAAATCACTATCTTTTTCATACATATGTACGTCTATTCCAAAGCACCCAGTTCTTGATGGTATATTATCAACCTGAAAAATCGATTCAATCAGTTGTTTTTCCTCAAGTGTATTATAAAGAATCCCTTTGGGATATGAAAAAATATCACGATACTTTTCAGACCAAATGGCATTATCATCATGTGCTGTTGGCAAAAAAATGGAGTTATCTAAATTTAGCCTTAATCCAGAACAAGCCGTATAATAATTTAATGTAAAAAAGACAACTGCCTTATATTCTTTGTAATGTTCACTTATATAGTGCATCATGGATGGACAGTATGGTCCTGTCTGTTCAATAGAATCCACAGAAAACTCAGATGCATCCTCCACATCAAAACGAAGAATTCTTATTTTATCAGTTTCCTGTTCAGCTTTGTCATATTGGTTATCCCACGGAAAAATACCTTTAGATTTGGAAGTCAGAACATCTACAAAATAGCTCGATGCCATATGCACAGCTATCATTCTGCAATGATACTCTGCGCCACCATTAACGTCAACTCCATACCTATGTACTACTAAAGCAAGTTTCTTCATTTCTGTTCCTCCGCCTTTATATCTCCATTCCAGTATTCGCCACTACAAAGCAGTCAATTTGCTCCAAACTGACACAAAGTTCTGATAATTGCCTTATCAATTCCATAATATAGTATTGTGGAGTAACAACAAAATAAGCATTCCTATTTTGTTCGGCTGCATCTGCAATAGCTAGTACCTTTTTTCCATACACTCCACTTGCATACTGATCACATGAATTATCCGCAAAGCATATCACTGTATGAATATTATTTTGTTCCAATATTTTATACAAAGATCTACCATAATTTCCTGCACCCACTATTATAATTTGATCAGCCTTCCTCATCCGTTCTATAAATGCAAAATAATAAGACGTCAAAAAAGGATCATCTCGTTCTTTCATTGTTTGTGTTCTGATATTTTCCACAATCTCTTTCACACAATAATCACTATTCACACTCTCCATCCGACTCCTTTATGATAATCTTTGAATACTGAACCCCTCTATCCGTCAATTCATTTCTAACCTGTTTTGCAATTTCCATTTTTTCAATTGCAACGACAACATAATCAAATGTTATACTTGTTATAATATCAGGAGACTCAACTCCCATTCTCCGAAGTTCTTCCACTTGCCAATTTTTATCTACCCATGCTGCCAAGCTACAATATCCTGTTCTTTGAATCTGAGATTGATACCGCCTTCCAACATTTCCGGCAGCATACAGTACAACAGAAGAACCTTTTTGTACCTGTTCAAACGGAAATACATTTTCATCAGCTTCAATAAAGCATTTCGGATTTCCATTCCATACCATCATTCGCATATACTGATCTAGCTGTTCCAACATGCACCTTGTAAATGCAGAAAGATGAAACATTTCATAGAGATATAAATATAATTTCGCAACATTCTTGTAGTAATCCTGTTTTTTGTATGCTGTCATTGATGCACTATGTATACGATAATGATATTTTGCTTCATTGATTATGACTACTTTATATGATTGTAATAAGTACGGAAATACAACAGCAACATCTTCCCCATCATATATATCTGTGTCAATACTCTTATAACATTCTATCAATTTATCCTTTTTATACATTTTGTTCCACATATAGGGAAGAACACCAAATTCAAAAAATCCTTGATAATGAAGCATCTTAGGAAAGAGCTTTTTCTCTAAGTATTCTCTTTCATAAACGCCATTTGCAAATTTATTAACAATCATTTGGGCTTTATTTTTTTCTTCCTTTATGCAACCTGTAATCACAATATCTGCCTGAGCAGACTCCATTTGTGATAGGAGAAGCTCTAAAAAATCAGGTTCTACCCAATCATCTGCATCAACAAATGAAATATAATAGCCAGATGCTCTTCGCAAACCCTCTATCCTCGCTGAAATCAACCCAGTATTATTCTTATGAATAATACTTAAAGTGCGAAATTTATCAATAAACATTTCGCATATTTCACTTGAACGGTCTGTTGAACCATCATTTACAATGATTAATTCAAAGTCCTTATATGTTTGATTCACAAGTGATTCAATACATTTTCCTATATATTTTTCTGCATTATATACGGGAACAATAACGGACAATTTTACCTGTATTCTATTCACATCTGTCAACTCTCTTAAATCTCATATAATATATCTTCAAAATTTAAAATAGGACAATCCACTTTATCCAGCAAACTTTCCTCTATCACATCAAAATAATAATTAGATGTCACCACAACTGCATCTACCTTGTCAAGCACATCTTCTGGAGATACCACATCTACATCTGCATAAATATGATCTGCATTTTTATCAATTGCATATTGAACTAAAATGTCAGAATCCTTTAATTCATCCAACAATCGTTCACCTACATAGCTCATCCCATATATGGCTATGTTGTTATAACCATTCTCTTTAAAGAATGTAACAACCGACTTCCCTTCCTGTTTCGTGACAAGCCATTGATTATACATAAGCATAATAGACAAATGCTTATCCGAAAATTCCCTAGCCAACGCTTCTTTTTTTCCTTTGGTTTTCAACACTACCGCTGCTCCTGCGACCACTCCCACCAACGTAGTTGCAACCATAACCATTCCTTTTTTCATAAAACATCACCTTTCCTTCATTTTTTTCATCATTTTATATGCAATCTTGTCCCATGTAAAATGATGTAATACCTTTCTTTTTGCTTCATTGCCCATTTGATTTCGTATCTCTGAGTTATTAATCAGATATTCGATATCTGCCGCCCAACGTTCGATATCATAATTTTTTTCCAAAATTCCATTTATCTGATCATCTATAACAGTTTTAGGTCCTGCAACAGCATGTGCTATGCATGGAACCCCAAAATACATAGATTCCAAAACCACCATACCAAATATTTCTACATCAGATGCTAACACAGAGCACATAGCATTCCCATAAATATCTGCCATCATCGTATTATTCACTTTTTCCAAAAATTCTATATTTTTCCTATACTGTGGACTTACCATTTTCATAAGTTGATTTTTTCGATTTCTGTCAATGTTACTTACAATCGTTAAATGTACTTCTTTCTTTTTTTCACATAATGCCTGAAATACTTTCATAATATATCCAATCCGTTTTCTTGGTTCATCTGTGCCCACATACAGAATATTATTTTTCCTGAATGTATACAAAAAATCGAATTGTCTTTTTTCAAACTTCTCAATATCTAATCCAACCCCAACACATGATACATTTTTTAATCCTTTATCGCGTAAAAACTGTGCTGCATCATCCGTCTTTGCAAAAATTCCTTTTACGAAACCATTACAGATTGGAACATTAATCCAATCATATACCTTCATCTGTATATCCATCTCAAAAGTATTAAAATATGGTCCATGATAAATATACACATTTCTATGAAGCAGAGTTAAGAAAATACTCATGATCTGGTTATACTCATTAGAAATAATAATATCATACGTTTTAAGTCTAATCGGATTAAGATATTGTGGAAAAATTGCCATTGTTCCAATTGTTATTCCCTTCTTCCAGATTAGTGTTACCTTATTTTTACCATTACAAAACACTTGTTCAGAACGATTTACCGTAGAAAAATATACAATATCACAATCATACCCATATTTGCAAAATGCTTTGCATAGTCCTATTTCCTGAGAATTATAACTTTGAATATTCATTACATTCGCAAATGGTCTGACTAACAATAGCTTTCTCATTTACTCCTCCTAAATCGCCTTACTGCATATCTATACAATTTATTATAACTGTCACTCATCACCTGCTCAGAATATTCTTTCAGACATTTCATATACGCTTTTTCTGCCACTTTATTCCGTTGTTCATCATCTGTCAGAGCTGTTCTTATTCCTTCTGCTAATGCTGACGCTGATAACTCATTGATCAGATAACCTGTCCCATCACTAAGCTGTTCTGCAATTCCTCCTACAGCAAATGCAATAACTGGTGTTCCAGATGCCATTGCTTCCAATGTTGTACAGGGAAAATTGTCTTCTATACTCGGCAATACAAATAAATCTGCTGCTGCATACAATTCATTTGCCATTTTCTTATCTGAAATATACCCAAACTGTTTAACTGGTATCCTGCCTTTGGCAATCATTTTGCAACTCTCTCCGATTATTAACATCTGTAAATCCTTTATATCTTCCAACATTTTCAATGCCGCCATCAGATAATCCATACCTTTTTTCTTATTATCCAATGATGCCGCAACAAACAATATATATTTTTTATCCTCATCCAGTCCACAATCTTTTCTTGCTTTTTTCTTTTCTATGCGTCTAAACGTACTGCACTCCACGCCATTTGGTATATGAAATAGATTCCTTTTACCCATACCACTTTCTACAACCATATTGTATAGCCATTCAGAAGGGCAAACACGAAATATATTTTTATTTCTATATAAATTCATCTTACTCTGAAACAATTTTAGAGTACAATCACTGTTCAAAGAAGGATATTCTAATAAATTATTACAAGTTTTACACCCCTTTTTCCATTTGGTACATTTTGAAGAATATGCACAATGTCCTGTCATTCCCCACATATCATGAAATGTCCAAACTACTGGAACCTTTTTCAAAAGAATTTCTATCCCTTTAACACCAATTAAATAATCATGTGTATTATGCAAATGTATGATATCTATTTTGTGAGATAAAACTAAACTTAAAATTCGCATAAATGCCCAAAATCTCACTAATTTTTTTATCCATACAAAATGTTCCATCATATGGCGGAAGCGTAAAAATGTATTTTTTGACATCACACTATATAGCTTATTCGTCTTATCCTCGTCACCTGCAAGTACCAAACGAAAACAATTATTGTTTTCTTCACTCAACGCATAGCAGAGATTAAATATTGTTTCTGCCCCTCCCTGCTGATCATAAAGATTTAAAAATAATATATTCACTTTTTCTCCCTTTTAACAAATGTTACCTCTTCAAACGACTGGGATACTGCTGCTATATAGTAGCCATAACTATTTAATAGTTTCCGAAGATATAATAATTTAAAATATTTATGCTTTTTCCAAAATCTGTAGTGAAACTCAATACATAATTGTTTAAAAATCAATCCGCTTTTCAAAATATCAGATATAACATCTAATTCTGATCCCTCTATATCAAGTTTCAAAATATCAACTTGTTTTACTCCTAGTTCCTTTATGATGGATTTCATATTTTTGAAAGGAAGCTGAATAATCTTTCCCCCAGTATTTTCATTCTTTGCTAACGATCCAGAAACAAATTTCGGGTTCTTGGGCAAATAAAAATTCTGCACCCCATTTTTTACTGATATTCCATATGGGAAAAACTTGAAATTTTTTATATTCTTACATTTTGGGACTATCCACTTGATCGACTTTGGCGTTGGATCAAACCCATATATTTTAATATTTTTGTATAATTTCATTAAACTTTCATCAAATGAAATATCCTCTCCTATCCCAAACGAAAATACGACTCCATTTCTTAGATTTTTAAATGGTAATACATAGAACCCTCCATATGAAGAACCCAGCCAAATTTTCTTTGAAACTTGCACTTGTTCTCTTAAAATATATTTCACCAAACAACAGGATATTTTTCCCAAATACTCCATAATTAATACTTCCCTTTTTTATTATATATTGTGTTTAATTTTACCTTTCACTTCCTTTTACTACAATTATTTATTCCTCTATTAATAGGTTCCAGTTTATCTCACGTGACTCATTTTTATCATACAATGTTAATATCTCTAATTTCATTCCCAAATCCTCTATATTCCTTATCATCCTATCCTGATATAGAAAACTGGATATTATGACAAGTGTTAAATCTTTAATTATATCTTTCATACAATATATTGGCTGATTTTTATATTCTTTCACTTCACCAACCTTTGTTTCCATATAAACAATCCCACACCTAATTTTCCCTACAAACTTTTCGTATACTTCCATTAAATTATCCGTATGTTTCCCAACACCATATATACCAATCACTATATTTTCATCATGTAATGGTAACTTTTTTAACACATTAATAATACTCTTTTTATATCTTTCTCTTATTGATTTGTATTCTTTAATATCTATCTGTATTCCCATATTTTTCAGACAATTTAAAATCAAGCAATGTTCACTTATTATGGATAAACTTTCTCCGACAAGCTGCATATCTGATAAAAGCCTTCTGCTTTCTTTGTATCTTTCATAAATAATACTTCCCCAATATTGTCTATCAGGAAAATCTTTATTAGCAGAACATTCAACCAAAAAATCACCGTATAAGTTCCAATAATATGACAAATAAATTAATAGATCAATATCTCTTTTTAATATTACATTTAACAATACCTCTTGCACCTGTCCAATAATTTTTATCTTATCAACTATTTTTTTATTACTTACTGGACTATTCATTGTAGATCCTTCTCTATATCTTCGATAATAAAGTTTTTCAGGAATATATATTAATTTATTGACATTTAAAATTATCTTTATAAAAAAAACATTATCTTCATAATATACACCCGTTGGAAATTTAATAAAATATTTTTTTAAAAAATCTCTTTTAATTACCATTAAACAAGGTGATACCACATGCATTTTAGGATATGTTGTAACAAAATACTCTTTTCCCATCATCACATTTCCATAAAAAATCCAGCTTCTATCATAAGGATTTACTCCCCCTTGATATCCATCTTCATACACGCAAAAAGCATCAAACAGCCCAACTTCTATATCTCGTTTTTCTAGTCTCTTATGCATTTCTTCGCAGGTATGAAGATCAAAATAATCATCTGCATCACAAAACATAATATAATCTGATTGTGCTATTTCTAATCCTACATTTCTTGCTTTTCCCTGCCCCTGATTATCCTGATGTATCAATATCATATTTGTGAATATATCTGTATATCTCTTACAGATATAATAGCTATTATCTATTGATCCGTCATCAATCAAAATGATTTCATTGAAAGGAACTGTTTGAGCAACAATACTATCCAGACATTCCTTAATATATTTTTCAACATTAAATATCGGAACAATTAATGCAATTGTCATACCCTTTTCCTCCCTATTCAATAAGATTTTCACTAACCTGCAAGTCAGTAATCTTATTTTACTCTGAGGTATCTTTTTCTCAACCTTCTTTCTTGGAATTCCCTATACTTGAATTATACAGGAAGCTTTTTTCTACATCAACTATATCTCTTATAATCTTTCTATCATATGTATTATTCTAGATATAATTGGAAAGTTTTTTCCTAATATCTTATTAGATTCCTTAATCATTTGTTCCTTATTTTTTCTTCTTGATGTCAATCCTGTATTATTATACTTACAAATCATAAAATTTGTATTTACCAATTTATAACCAGATTTATAACATCTGATTAACCAATCAAAATCTGCACAAAATTTATATTCTTCATTAAATAGAAACTCTTTAAGACTTCTAACAGGCGCAATAATTCCTTGATGGCATGGCATTTCTCTTTTTAGAAATCCACATAAAGGATAACGAGCAATTTTTGAAAAATCTTTTATTCTATCAACACCTCTAGCACAATGAATTCTATATATCTTACCATAATAGATCTTATTTCCTTTTTGATTTATACTCTTACTTAATTTCATTAATACAAACTTGTCATAGAATTGATCTCCTGAGTTTACAAAAATCACAAAATCTCCCGATGCCCTCTGTATTCCTTTATTCATTGCATTATATACTCCAGAATCTGATTCACTAAATAATTTCACATCTCGATCTGAATTTTTAATTAAATCTTTTACTATTTCCACAGTTCGATCAGAAGATTTACCATCGATAATTAGATACTCAAAGTCTTCATAACTTTGTTCAATAACACTATTTATAGTTTCAGCAATACTATTTTCTCCATTATAAACAACTGTTATTATAGTAAATTTCATCTTTTTTATTCCTATCCAGTTCTTGATTTGTTTTTTATATACTTATCTTTTTTATATTTTCCAATTATTTTCTCATATATTTTTTCTATTCTTTTTGAATAATGTTCCAAATTAAGCTCTTCTATTCTCTTTTCTGCCCGCTTTGAAATAGATACTTTTTTCTCATCATCCATATTAAGGACTTTAACAATACAGCGATATAAACTATCTACATCACCTATATCTGCCAACAAGCCATTTACCCCATCTTCTATAAACTGTTCCAAACTGCTTCCATTCGTTCCTATAACGATTTTTCCTAACGCCATTGCCTCTGCACAACCATTTGGAAAATTGTCTGCTAAGGATGGCATAAGAATCATCTCTGCGTTTTGGATAACTGGCTCTAATTTATTTTTTGAAAGAACACCCAAAAGCATTACTCTATTTTTATTCTCACCTGACGCTTTCTTTAAAGTCTTGGCAATATTATCATCAGCACCTCCAGCAAATACAAAGTATATATTTGGATTTGTACACAAAATTTTGCAGATAGCTTCAGCTATCACAAATATTCCTTTATCTACTGACATCCTTCCAAAAAATAAAATATATTTTTTATTATTCAATTTCCTTTTATATATAGTGTCATCAAGTTCAACTTTATCTTTTAGGAAGGGAGTTTCTATTATGCCTACCTTCTTGCCAAGATCCTTTTCTATTCCATCTGACATCAACTTGCTTGGTGCAAATATGAAATTCATTCTTTTTGCCGCAAAATATTCTACTGCACTAAATAACAACTTTTTCTTTTTACTGTAATTATTAACAAGCTGTATTTTTGTATATGACGAAACTCTCATTACAGCAGGAATGTTGTTATAGTGCAGTAACCCTATGCCAAACCATCCTGTATATTGTATAATATCAATCCGCTTCCGATTATCTAACAGCTTAATTTGCTTTTGTATTATGATTTCCCTTTGTAGTATGTAATATAAACTTTTTACTACACTTGCCTCTGATAGTGCATTTTGAGCCTGAACGGATATCACTTCTAGACCATTATATTTCCATTCTTTATTTCTATTTGAAACGGCAAGTATTCTTACATCATGCCCAAGCATTTGCATACCAAGAGCGCTCTTATAAACTGCTCCTGCCATACCACCTAATATACTTTTGTCGTTTATTGCAAAATCACCTGTAACAAATACTATGTTCATTTTTACAATCCCTATATATAATCCTTCCAGCCACTTGTGGGAATAAATGAAAAATCATCAATTTTATCTAATAATTTTCCTGAATATTTCTGAACATTTGAGTTAAAATAAATATTCCTACTTTTATCAAACAGCATTTTATCATTCATCGCATATTTTAAAGTTGGAAATTTTAAATAATCAAATCCCATAAGTTTTGTAAGAAATAAATCAAATTCCACTGCATTATCAGCAAAAAGTATACCGCCAACTTTTTTATAAGACGGTGATAATGGTCCTTCTTTTTCTCCACATACAATCATATCACCAATGTGAATAATGTGCCTTTGTTTTGTCCCCCTTATATTCCCGTCCTTATCACTATAATTAATAATCCGATTCAAATCCAAAATCGTTCTCCATATAGTATCATTTCCATACCACATCCCATAACGGATCTGATCCTTATGATTTTTCATTACCAAATTATTAATTTTATTCAATGTATCTGACATTAATACCCAGTTTTTCTTATAAGCCATATTTTTTAAATCATCAATGAAACTTGATATTTGTTTCACCCAATCATTTACAGGATATTCATCACCTGATCTTATAACATCTCCTTTTCTATGATGCGGCAAATATTCTTTTCTGGCATTTAGTCCAATAAAATTCTTTAATGCCCCTGTATATCCTGCTAACCGATGTGTTTTAGGTTTTGGAATACTGATTATCACATCTACTTGCAAACAGATAGAATTTAGACAATATTCCTGAACTTTTCCACTGTGATGATCGTTAACATCCCTTGCATCATAATTTGTGATTCGTAGTTTTCCATTATAATTCTTACTATAAAAATATGATTTTGTAGACAAATTAATAATTTGCGTCTTAAACTTCATATTTGTATTATCTGACTGCACAAGACTGCCATCCACATCCTTGAGAATAACTTTTCTCAAATCTTGTATTTTAAAATCATTCATTCCATATCTTCGATAAAATTCCTCCAATTCTTGATATCCGCCTGTTCGCTTTAGTTTATGAAAATTACAGTCTTGTATTGGGGCGTCAGCAATAATAACTTTTCCTGTTCCTCTCAAGGCGATTAAAACATAATCCATAATACACCTGACTATCGAAGGATGTGTCACCAAACATTCCATTCCCTTCTTTTTATTTTTTTCTGCACTATTTCTATCCAATACTAAATTAGGTTTTATCAAGACTGTCTGTCCTTCTTTTATGTATTTTCCAAGTGGATTCCATTGCTTAGTATTAAAATTTTCTTTATCGAATCCCATATTACAAAATAAATTGCGTATCATCTGATATACATCATTTTTTTTCTCTGATATTCCACCTTTCTTAAAAGGATATTCAGGATATAATGTATCTGGTCTATAGAATCTGTCACTTGGATATTCACAATTTTTCAGATAATAAAAATAATTACTCATACAACCTCACCTTCATGGCAACTGAATCCAGCTTCCCCATATTCTGTCAAATCTAGTCGGTGTGATTTTCTCTAATCCACACCCATGTGCAAACGTCAATTCTCCAAAAATAATCTTATCCTCTAAGTAATAAAAATCAACTCTGACCATTGGAAAATCTTTTGACAAACCAGCTGCATACTTTAACATTTCATTTAAATATTTTGGTTTGTCTAAACTTCTCTCTTTATTTCTAGGATAAAGCACACTTACTGGTATTTTGTTCCAATCGATATCAAAAAAATTTCTTGTGTGTCTTTTACCTGTATTACGATCAAAATCTACCTGTATCAATCTAGGCGTTCCACCAAAACAATGAATTTTATAATCCAGCAATTCGCCATTATTATCTTCTAAATATTTTTCACATATTATTCTGGGTTTTATTCGGCAATAAAAGTATTCCCCATATTTATAACCATAGTTTTCTTTCTGCCACTTATTTATTTCAGTTTTTGCTTTGTCCTTATCAAACGTATTCTTATTCGAACAGATAATATTATAGTTTGAACCATGTGTGCATTTTAACACAAACTTGTCTGGCAGCAAATCAAAATTAATCTCATCAAAACTATCATAAACGCCATATAATTCGTTTAACAAAAAATCCATTTGTTTTCTCTTCAAAAATTTTCTTACGTTATATTTATCTGCACACAATGTCATCAATTCATTTCCCGTTGAATGGAGCATAATATATCGTATTTTTTCAGAATATGTTTGTGGATTATCCAAATCTATATCTTTTCCTGTTCTTCTCCTATAGTCCCTCATATTGGCATACTTGGGTAAATATATTGTCATCATTTTTTGTATTAAATAATCGATCTTATTAATTTTCATATATACGATATTCCTTTAAGACTTTTTCCTAATTTTCTTATAACTCAAAGCCCATTAACAAATTTTCTATACTGTATACTTTTTATAACCCATTTCTATCTTTTCTGCATTTACACCAAACTCGCAAACCAATTGCTTGCTTATTTTCGCACATTCATTCCGATCATATATCATGACTAATATTTTGTCGTACTGATACTGTTTTATCAACTTATTCGCTTTGAAAACTTTCTTACCTGCATAATATCCCGGCTTTTTATTATCTATAAATGCTTCTATATAATAACTTTCATTTATTTTTTTCTCGTTTCTGAAAAACATATTGCCTAATCCGTATACCAAAACTTTTTCTTTTTCTGTACTATACTCATTAATAGCAGTATAACTTCCAAACAGACTTGCAAATGACTTTTTAACTTCATTAGATATTTGTATTTCGTCCGAAAGATGATACTCATTTTTTATGTTCCTGTCTATTTCCACTTCATATCTTTCTGATACTCCGCAATTAACCCCTGTTCCATCCATCCCAATATTTTGTACCAACGATTGAAAAGGATTAATACATAACCCTTTTTCAGCTATCACGCGTAACACCCAAAACAATCCCCATATGTCAATTTTTCCAGTTACGCTACCAATCAAAGCGTTTTCTATATCCGAAGCCCACATTGCCAAATTTAATGATCCTTCTTTTGTTCCCTTTAATTGTTTATATAACGAATAATCTTTTATATACTGATTCCACCTGTCTTTCCATGTCCCCCATCCCCATGAGCTTGTTCTTCCGCAAAAATAAATGTCACTATTCGTTTGAATTAGATCAATTGGCCAGCTGTATCCACTTACTGAATATACATTTTTATTTTCTTTATATCTTTCAAAACACTGCTCCATAAATTGAATGAACCCAGGCGCTGTCACACAGTCATCTTCTAAAACAATAGCTGTATCATATGTCCGAAATGCATATCCAACACCCGACACAATAGACTCCGCTAATCCTTTATTATAATCTGATACGATAATCTCACTGTTGCACCAATCTATAGTATGAATAACGGCATTCACCTTCCTCCACTCATCATCTTCTTCACCCTCTTTAAGTCCATCTTGGAAAATAAATAATTTCTGTGGCATAACTGTGTTTCTTTTTAAAGAATCAACCACCCTTTTTGTATGTTCACTTCTATTATAAGTAAATAATAGTGTAGCCGTTTTCATTATGACTTCTCCTTATTTATAACAATCAACCACTATGCTATACACCTGTTTGAATTCCTCATTCTGCTCTGAAATTCTCTTGATATATCCCTTCGTGAAATCAATCTCTTTTCTTACTAATTCACTGTTCTCGGTATGATAACATAATAATTTCCAATTAGTAAACTTCGTTTTTTCCAACAAATTCCTTACGCTTATATAATTAGGAAACCAAGTGTGCCCACCATTCAATACACCATTTTCTCCATAAGCTCCGCCTCCTGTAGGATCAAAAAGTATATTACCCTTTGCATCTTTCATGGATATCCTGTTAAGATATGGACTGAAATAGTCCGGTAAGCAGATTCTACAGAGCCCTCCTTTAACCAGAATACGATAGATCTCATTCATAACATCTGTCAGCTTTTCTATTTCAATATGTTCTAATACATCCTCTGCCTGATAAGAATGAATGCTGTTATCTGGTAACGGATACTTTTGGGTTATATCGTGCAATATATGCCTTGCATCTGCCTTATTAATCGATAATCCATATAAATTCGGATTTGACAGATGGATCTCATCACATATGTCCCCTGCATAAAAATAAATCTGTTTCGACAAGTCCAAACTTTCAAAATCCATTCTTTCATAATTTGTAATTTCCCCATTTTGGTATATACCTTCTATTGAAATATCGTATTTTTCCAACTCCTGTCCTATAATAAACCATTTTTTTGCTGCAATAATTACAGCATAGTCTGTTGTTTCTTTTAAGTGAACCAAATCATCCACAGACATTATTGGGAAGTCGTCAACTATATTGCCTTGTTTATATATCGAATTATCAGCAAATCCAATAAATTTATATTTATCACTACTTATAAGCTCCCTATAAAGCAATACTCCTCCCCAGCCATATCCAAAAATAATAATATTCATAAACCTTCTATTCCCCCTCAAAATCTACATTAATTCCATTAATGTAAGGATATGCTGATGTCCGCGCTCCCTTAATTCTCTTTCTATTTCCTCCCAAAACATCATGGAAGTGATTACAATATATTTATCTTTATAAAAATCCAGTTGATCTCTGTTTATCACAGGAATATCATGAAAAAAATATTCGCCATAGATAACCTTCCTATCAGTTATTCCTATTACCTTATACTTTTTAAGTAGTGCCTCGTTAACAAGCAGTTCTCCCAGTTCTGTGATCCCATATACTATGATTTCATCTATATCTGATTTTCGCAGAGTGTCAATTGGAGACCCACCCCTGTGCATACACTGTATCCATGCCAATGCCGTATCCATTTTATAATTTTTTGTATCCGCACCACAACATTTTATGATATTCAATATTTCTTCACGATTCATTTGTTATCCTCATCATGCACAATCTATAACAGCCTTTTTCCATAAATATGGAATGATTTGTGTCCATATTCTCTCACCTGCCTGATACCTTTTATCATCACCCTTCAAAAATTCATTTACATGTATACATATATCCAACGCATTCACCAATTCGCATTCTATAAAGTCTTTTGAATGAACTGTATCAAGCAAAAATTCTCTAAGCTCGCCTCTGAACCAATCTGTCATAGGACCATTGAAACCAATCTTTTGTTTTCGATTTAAAATTTTTTCACACATAAATGGCTTTGCCATATCACGTACAATGGACTTTGTATATCCATTCCTAATTTTTGACTTCCATGGAATTGAAAACGCAAAACACACAATTCTATAATCCATGAAAGGCATCCTAATTTCCAACCCATTTGCCATACTGTATCTGTCATAACATCTTAAAATAGTTGGTAAAACCTTATTATGTGTTTCTATGTATAACCACTTATTAAGTTCATCAAATTGGTTAAAGATCTCATTTTTGATTTTATACTTTAAGCTGTTTTTTAAATATGATATTACATTATTATATGCATCCTCATTACCTATCCTGTTATAATCAGGACACATGCCATTAAAAGTATCTACCACTTCTTCAAAATCTTTACCTCCAATTTCTGAATCTACACACGCAGGAAATAAATCAAATCCATACCCTCCAAATAATTCATCTGCCCCATGACCATCCAGAGTAACCTTTATTCCTGCATCACTGATCTTTCCATATGTCTGTATAAAAGGAACTGGACTTGCAACATATGGTTCTTCACAGAGATAAATATATCTGAATAACTCATCTACTCCTATCCTTGGCTCAATGCTGACCCTGTTTAAGTCAATACCAATATATCTTGCTGCTATTTCAGCATATTCTGCCTCACCATAAGGTGTATCCGGCATATCCGCCACATAAGCATGCTGCCAATCATTACTTTTTCTTTCATCTATTTCATTTGCACAAAAATGCATGGCGCCTATTGTACAGCTTGAATCAACTCCGCCGGATAACGCTGTTCCTATTGGAACATCACTGCGCATCCTTATTTTACAAGAATCCAAAAATAAATCTCGAAACATCTCAACCTGTTCATTATATGATTGCGGCACGACCATCAAATGGTCCATTGTTTCCCACCATTTCGTCTTTTTTAATTTATTCTCACAATATATGGCATAGGTTCCTGCCGGAAATCTTCTGATTCCCCGAATTGTACATGCCTCTGTCGCTTCATACGCAAACAAATCGTTCTGTTCCAGAACCAAGTAATTAGGACGTCTTTCTCTCATAATCGGAAAAAATGCTTTCATCTCCGAAGCAAAATAAAAATTTCCATCCTGTTCATAGTAAAATAATGGTTTTACTCCAAACCGATCCCTGCTTAAAAACAGTTTCTTTTCATAATTATCCCAGATGGCAATTGCCCACATGCCGTTACACTTATTCTGAAATTTTTCGCCCCATGCTATGTATGCATAAAGTATAACCTCTGTATCGCTGTCTGTCCTAAACCGATATCCCAACAACTCCAGCTCACTCTTTATCTCAAGAAAATTATAAACCTCACCATTATACACAATCCAATATCTTCCCGATTCATCTGCCATCGGTTGATTGGCATGTTCAGAAATATCAAGAATAGACAACCTTGCATGTGCAAGCGTTGCACCTTGAAAATGTTTTACCTCTAATGCATCTGGTCCTCTATGCGCTATTCGCCTAATACATTTATAGACATCTTCTTTGTGTATATTTCCAATACAACCAAATATACCACACATAACTTTTCCTTCTTTCTGTTTCATTCTTGTCACATAAGTTCCTGAATAATTTCCTCAATCGAAATCATAGGACAATTTAAATTTTGCCTCAATTTCCCAGCAATCTCACAATATTGATTCGTGATTGTAATAACAACGGCATCTATCTGTTTTGGTATTGCTTGCAGAGGTTTATATATCTCCACTTCACATTGAATATTTTCGTTATTTTCATCAATACCACAGTACACTGTCACACTGCTTTCACTCAGCTCATTTAGTAAGTGCATTCCCAGCCTTCCCATCCCATATATTGCTATATTTTGATATCCATACTTTTTAAAATATACTGCAAAATCAACTTTTTGTTCTTTCAAGCAAATCCAATTATGCAGTAATGCAACATACCCTGACCTATTTCCATACTGTCTTTTTAATTTTGTCTCTTCCTCTGTCTCATAATTTATTACTATGTTATCTAGCGTTTCACTCTGGCATTCATCTACAGCTCTTTTCAAAGCCTCCAAATATCCATACCTATATTTTTCATCAGGTTCAAGATACATCCCTTCACCCCATTCATTCCATGCATTTATAAATAGGAATTCATTATCTAATAACATACTTTTTTTATACAGCTTTTTAAAATTCTCGTAAAATAATGTAAGTGAAACATCTTTTAAAATAAAACTATTTTTTCCCATTCGTGGTGAGTTGTCAAAATCAACTCCTCCACAAAAATATGTTTTACTTCCTTTTACGATTTTATTTTCCAAGATCATTTTCCACATTTCCGTATAAGAATCCGTTCCCCAATCAGGCTGTTTTTTGAAAGTAGCATCTAATCCCTGAAGTACTCCGCTTCCAGAACCTATAAAAAAAATTCCTTCAAATCCCGACTGCCTAGCTCTCTTATTAAAATAATCTGCCATATCCCATAACGAAAAAATGTCGTCTGGTCTGTAAATCATAAATACTGGTTTATTATCTAATTTTATATACCTTTCATCTTGAAAAAACGAAAGTAAATACATAAAATGTTCTTCCCAATCCCGTTCACGTCCATAACTTTGTTTTAACAATACACCATTTTCATTATATTTATCTGCTTTCTCATATGTAGCTGACCACGTACATACATCATTCAACTTTTTCCAAGTTCTTGCCCATGTTTGGTTCGCCCAGTAAAAACAGAATGGCATTTGAATATCCTTCCATTTTAATAAATTTTCTGCTGGTTTCTCCAAAATACGTCTACCATTTTCAAACCAATAGTGATATATGCACATACCATCTACTTGATATTTGTGCATTAAATCCGCCTGCCACACCATTGTGTCATGTTGTAACAGATTATAATAATTGTTGTTAAGCGGAACTCTAGGTTGATAATGCCCCTCAAACAATGGCTTGGCTCCCTTTACTGCTGTCCATTCCGTAAATCCTTCTCCCCACCATTCATCATTCTCGGGAACCCTGTGAAATTGGGGTAAATATATTGCTAATATTTTTATCATAAACTGCACCTTTTTTATATTTTGATTTACACAAGTAATAATTCTTACTTGTATAACTTTACTACCTCCGCAATGCTTCCATCTTTAACCCATTCACAAGCATTCTCATAATCAGCATTAGTATCAAACTCAATCCATCCATTTCGAAAATGCTCCGCTTTCACTTTTTTGCCTGATTCAATAATTGCATTCAGCAAATCTGTCATATAAGCTTTCTTAACTGTTTTCCCTGACTTCTGCCACGGCTTGTCCTCATATTTAAGATAAGCATCTTCCATAATCTGCTCTATAACTCTCAAACCTTCTTTTGAGAATCTAAGTAGACCAATATATCTTGCGTCAATATCTTCAAGTTTGGGAGATTCGAGTCCAAGCTCTACAATGTTTCCATTCCCGTCAATAGACAAACTTTCCGTATCAAAATCAACTTTTCCATAACGTTTTTGCCAGTAATCTTTCCAGTTATCATCAACGGCAACTGCAAAATCTGAAGAAGCTTTCATCATTGTACTTAGCATCTGCTCCTCAAATAAAATATCTGAATAACTTACGATAATATCATCGTAAAATTCACTTCTTGCTGCCATTAATGACTCTACCATATTTGTATTTGCATAATCATCATTTGTATAATACTTAACCCCTTCATATTGTATTTTCTCTGCTGCAAATCCACGAACTATAATAATATTTTTTATACCACATCTTTTATATAACTCAATCTGTCTTTCAATAATTGTCTTTCCCATAAAAGAGAGCATCCCCTTAGGCAAGTTCTCTGTATATTTTTTTAATCTTGTTCCCTGACCCGCTGCCAAAATAAGTGCTTTCACTCAATAATTCCTCCAAATTTCTCCATTCACCTTTTTACACATATTCTATTTATATGATAAATAGAACCATATTCAAAACAACTAACTGATACTGTATTTTCATATCCATATTCTTTACCTTTCGCCAAATAACATTTTCACTCTCTCAATATCTTTATTGGCATATGGTTTTTCACGTTCTGGATGCCACATACTCCCTATAATAGGCAGAGTCTCATGACATATAGACTCAATCACACCATCCTCTGACTGAGATAATACTTTTAATCCACAGTCCTTCTTTAACTGCATACACGCTTGATTATGGTAACTATTTACCTTATACTGCTCTGTTCCTTCATGTATCAAATGATGTAGTGCTACATGCCCCTCAACATGAATTATCTCATTTCCAAAAAAATCCAGCACAGACTGCATTCCTCGACAAAAGCCATAGAGTGGTATTTTTTCCTTTACGGATAGACTTATCAGCACTCTGTCCATTTCATCACGTTCCGGCGCATTTCCCCCATATTTTTCAAGACTATTTCCACCTGTCAATACAATTCCAATAGGTCGTATAGCCAATACCAATTCCTCCGCCAGTTCACTTTTATTCGGAACTGGTATTGGCAAAAATCCACATACTTTTATAAAATCTGCTATTCGCTGATCCGCACAATCTCTTCTTTCTTGATAACTCTCAATTACCTCTACACGTTGTGTATATATCACTATTTTACTCATTTTTTCTCATAGACTTTCTTTCATCCCAGACTTTCTCAATTCCAAGCATTGCAATATGCTTCAATACAGGATGAATAATAAAATATGTTTCTGTATCTTCCATACTTTGACTTGTAGCAGTAAGTTCACCCTCTGCTATATATTTATCAATTGCTTTCATAAGGACTCTTGAACGCATATAAGGTTCATATATATTATCAATATCTACAGGCTCATCTGGTATTCCAAAAATATTATGAACAATTATATCTCCCTCATCAATACCTTCACTCATTAAAATGGCTGTGGCGCCAAAGCTTCTCTCTTGTAAAAAACTATAATACGCTGTAGTACTTCCTCTATATTTCGGTAAAATTCCAGCATGAATATGTACAAAATTTTTCCCCAATTGAAATAAATGCGGCTTTAATATGTATCCACCATATCCTGAATAAATAAGATATTTCTGATCTAAAGTCTGTATAATATTTTTCATTTGTTCTGAGTTAATGTCTCTATTTTCAACCAACACATACGATATACCAGCTTCTTGTATATAAGACAACACAGGTCTGCTAAAATCAAAATATTGAATAATTGTATTGCCTTTTTTATATTGCTGAGCATCTTCTTGCATCTTTGAAATATTTTCTGAATATACGACACACATTTTGGGTAACTTATTCTCTTGAAGCATTGCGTTAAGATATGCTTTTGTCCTTGCCGTATCAGATGCGATTAGTGCAAACTCCTCCAATATCATCATGACACCTCCAGACTGATTCCATTTTCTATTGCCATCTTATTGAAAATACGCAGTTCCTGTTTTATTATTTGCTCCAAATGAACCTTGCACTTTTGCGTCATTTTACTCTGTACAGAAATAAGCGTATCATCCAATTTCAATAAACAATTAATATATTTCAAGCATTTAGTATGATGGTAGGCTAACAAAAGACAATCTGCAAACATTAGGTAACTCTCATATTCTTGAAAATCAGCACTGTCTAAAGGTTTCCACCTAATATCATATTTTGTATATATTTTTTTGTGCACCTCAAAACTTTTCGTATAAGCATTAACTAATTCAAATGCTTTCTCTGTTCCCTTTCCTGATGTCAACTCTTCACGAATTCCAACCAAATCATGATACACTGAGCTATGTATTTTTCGTTCTGCATACCCCCCCCCCGTTTCATTCT
>ERZ808037.733-NODE-733-length-26910-cov-4.399732_pt1 | contig 26910 bp, 21 predicted proteins | sample MGYA00380190_ERZ808037 | MGnify/ENA primary metagenome ERZ808037 (study PRJEB31490, sample SAMN06133399) | mouse gut metagenome | isolation source: J9 | host: mice | place: China: Chengdu | collected 2015-05 ...
GAAGGCATCGACGCTGAGGTCATCGATGCGTTTTCCATCAAACCGCTCGGCGCCGAGACGATTCTCGCGTCGGTTGCGAAGACGGGTGCCATCGTCACGGCCGAGGAGCACAGCGTCATCGGCGGCCTGGGTTCGGCGGTTGCCGAGATGCTCGCTGCGCAGGCACCGGCTCCCATCGAGTTTGTCGGCATGCGCGACAAGTTCGGTAAATCGGGTGCTTACGAAGAGCTTTCGGCCTATTTCCACATGGACGCGGCCGCCATTGTCGAAGCTGTGAAGAGGGTTATCGCCCGTAAATAGGTCTGTTAAAATCGTGTCGTCTCAGTAAACGACTAGTTGAACGGAGCATTCTGTGACAGAAGCCACCAATCAAGGTGCGCGGTTCGGCGATGTGCGGGTAGCAGGTAACCAGCCTGCGAACCTCACCTCCAGCTTGTCGGCGCTGCCGTCGCTCGAAGTTGAGGACATCCCCCAGCAGGGCAATCCCGTCATCACGTTCGACCACGTGTCCAAAGTCTATCCCGCTCAGCCGAATCGACCGGCGCTCGATGACATCTCGCTGCAGATTTATCCCGGCGAGTTCGTCTTCCTCGTCGGCCATTCCGGTTCGGGCAAGTCGACCCTCGTGCGTCTGATCATCCGCGAGCTGCGTCCCAGCTCGGGCCGCATCATGATCGCCAACGAGGACCTGGGCAGCATGCGCAACTGGCGCGTGCCTTACCTGCGCCGCAACATCGGCGTCGTGTTCCAGGACTTCAAGCTGCTGCCGAACAAGACGGTCTTCGAGAACGTCGCGTTCGCGCTCGAGGTTATCGGCAAGAACCGCAACGTCATCCGCACGCAGGTGCCCGAGGTTCTGCGCCTCGTCGGCCTGCAGGACAAGCTTGATAAATATCCGAACCAGCTGTCGGGCGGCGAGGAGCAGCGCGTGTCCATTGCGCGCGCCATCGTGAATCGCCCGCCGCTGCTCGTGTGCGACGAGCCGACCGGCAACCTCGACCCGCAGACGTCGCGCGGCATCATGGACCTGCTCGAGCGCATCAACCGCACGGGCACCACGGTCCTGGTCGCCACGCACGATCGCGAGATGGTCGACAACATGCGCCGTCGCGTCATCGCGCTCGAGCGCGGCCACCTGAAGCGCGACCAGCAGAGGGGGGTGTACGGTTCCGATGTCTAGTCTTGCCTATTTCTTCAAGCAATCCCTCCAGGGGTTCACGCGTAACCTGTCCACCACGCTCGGGTCGATTATCACGATTTTCTTGTCGCTGTTCATCATCGGCTTGTTCCTCGTGGGCGCGTCGGTTGTCGACAACATCGTGAAATCGGTTGAGAGCGAAGTCTCCATCACGGCTTATGTCTCCGACGACGCGAAAGAGTCTGACATCAATTCGATGCAGGATTACATCAAGGGTCTCGAAGGCGTTTCCTCGGTCAGCTTCACGTCCAAGGACCAGGCTCTCGAGAACTTCCGCAACATGTCGTCGAACGCCGACATCGTTGACGAGCTCGGTGGCAACCCGCTTCCGGCCTCCATCAACATCGAGTTGTCCGACCCTCAGTTGGTTCAGCAAGTTGCCAACGATATCGAGGGCAATGACCTGTTCAAGAAGATAGCCGACGAATCTGACCCAGCTGACTCGCTGAAGTATGGCCAGCGCACGGTCGAGCGTTTGTTCTCGGTCACGAATTACCTGCGCTACATCGGCCTTGCGCTCATCATCCTGCTCGTGTTCATCGCTCTCGTGTTCATCAACAACACGATCCGTCTGGCAATCATGGCGCGCCGCAAGGAGATTGCCATCATGCGCCTCGTCGGCGCGAGCAACGGCTTCATTCGCGGACCCTTCCTGATGGAGGGTGCGTTGCATGCAGTTATCGGCGCGGCGCTCGCGGTGGGCTGCCTTGAGCTGCTTCATGTGTTCGCACTTCCGCGCTTGCAAGGGTCGCTCGCGTTCTTGCCGATCGAGGTTGGTTCGCAGACGTTCCTGTGGATTTACTTGATCCTGCTTGCTGCGGGCCTCGTCATCGGTCTTATCGGATCAGCTCTCGCCATGCGTCGCTACCTTAAGGTGTAAAGACCGGGAAGCTGCGGTAAAATTACGTTCATGGGTGAACGTTCGAACAACCAACGTGCTGCTGCGCGTACGCGGAAAATGCGTGCGCGCAGTTACCATTTAATTCGCGTGTTTCTCTTTGTGATCGCGCTCGTCGCGGCCTTTCTTATCGGCTTTGCCTTGCGCGGCCAGAGTGCGTTCCTGCAGTCGCTCGGATTCCCGTCTTCGTTGACTGGTTTGCAGGACGCTTCTGCTGATTTGAGCGTAGGGAAGAACGTTTATAACTCCGTGTCGGCGCGCATGGCCGAGGTCGAGGATATCCTGGCAGCTGACAGCCTTGACACCTATAACGTTGACGACATCACCGGTGCGGCGCTCAAGGCGTTCGGCGAGGGGTCGAACGATCCGTATCTGCGTTACTACTCGACGGATCGCTATGCGGCGCTGCTCAACAGTCAAGATGAGAGCTACGCCGGCGTGGGCGTGCTGTTTTCTGAATATAACGGCCAGGCCTATGCGGTTGACGTGTTCGAGGGTGCGCCGGCTCAGCTCGAGGGTGTCCAGGAAGGCGATTTCGTCGTCGCGATTAATGGTGACAGTTCGCAGACATGGTCTCGTAGCGAAGTCGCTGCCGTGCTCAGCCAGTCCAAGGGGTCGACGGTCGTCATCACGTGGCGCCGTCCCGCATCGCTCGAGGCTGAAGGCGGCGATCAGTTCACGACATCGCTTCTTTGCGAAGAATATGACGAGGTCAACATCACGAGCGAGTATGATGCGAATCGTTCTGTCGGCTACATCGACATCAAGCAGCTGACGCAGAACGCGTCGCCGCTCGTCCAGACGGCGGTTAACGATTTGACCGGGCAAGGCGCGCGGGCGTTGGTGCTCGACTTGCGTGACAATCCGGGCGGCTACCTGAGCCAGGCGGTCGGCGTTGCCAGCTTGTTCATGAGCAGTGGCAACGTGGTTGAAGTGAAGACGGTCGACGGCCAGTCGGCCAAGACGGCGACGGGGCAGCCCGCCTTCTCGGGTCCGGTTGTCTTGCTCGTGAACAAGAATACATCGGCAGCGGCCGAGGTCGTGGCGGCGGCACTCAAGGAGAGCCAGCGTGCGACGCTCGTCGGCACGACCACGATGGGGAAGGGCTCGGTCCAAGTGGTTCATGAGCTCTCGTTCGGCGGGGCGTTGCGCTACACGGCGGCTTATTACTTGACCCCGGAAGGGCGCGACATCGACCAGGTTGGCGTTACGCCCGAGGTGACCCTCGACGCAACGGGAGAGGACGACCCCCAGAGGGGTTACGCAATCGAGCTCGCTGCTTCGCAGGTTGTGGAATAGAAGCATGACAGCGGTGCCAGGCACCTGCGTCACATCGGGACGACGCTTGCACGCTTTGCGCGATTGAGCTTCCTCGATGTGACAGAGGCGCTTGGCACCGCTGTCATGCCTGATAGGAGAAACATGGCGCGTAAACGCTCGCATACTCGTCGTATGCCTCGCAGCAACCCGCGTGGCCGCATTGACGTCCGTCGCGGGGGCTATGGTTTCGTCCGGACGGCCGAGGGCGAGTATTTCATCGCGCGCAAGCATATGCGCGGCGCGTTTCCCGACGATATGGTGGAGATTGCGCCGATCAGGCGCTCGCATCGGGGCCAAGGTGGAAGCGACCGCAAGAAAGAGGCGCGTGTGGTGCGCGTTGTGGAACGGGCGCATGATGAGTTGATCGGCTATTTCCGGCATGCCGAGCCGTTCGGCGTCGTCGAGCCGGTCGACCCGCTCATCAGGCATGACATTTTCACGCCGCTTGCCGAGCATCCTGAAATCGCCGACGGCGCGGTCGTGCGCGTTGCGATCACGGCGTTCCCTGACCGGAACACGGCTGCGTCGGGACATGTGGTCGAAGTGCTGGGCGGCGAGGACGATGAGCGCATAGCGATCGACCTCATCGTCGCGCGCCACAAGCTCGAGACGACGTTTTCCGATGCGTCGCTCGCGCAGGCGGAAGCCGCCGAGGTTGCGGGCGACGAGGCGCTGGCCCAAGGCTATCGCGATTTGCGCGACCGGTTCGTCTTCACGATCGATCCGGTTGATGCGCGTGATTTCGACGATGCGGTGTCGGTGGAGGAGGCGGTGCTGCCCGACGGCTCTGCAGGCTGGCGCGTTGGCGTGCATATCGCCGACGTGTCGCATTATGTTCCCTGGGATTCGTCGGTTGACCTGGATGCGCGCCGGCGCGCGACGAGCGTTTACCTCGTCGACCGCGTTATCCCGATGCTGCCGGAGAAGCTTTCGAACGACGTGTGCTCGTTGAGGCCCGACGAGGAACGGCGCACGATGACGGTCGACATGCTGCTGAACGCCCGCGGGGAAGTGGTAGGCGCCGAGCCTTATCTCGCGCTCATCCGCTCGTGCGCACGGCTGACTTACGACGAGGCGCAGGGGAGCATCGACGGGTCATGGTCGCTTGGATCCGAGCTCGATTCGCGCATCGAGCGTTTGTCGGCCATCGCGAAGCAACGGGCCGCTTTGCGCGAGGAAGCGGGCGGGCTCGATTTCGACACGGTCGAGGCGAAGGTTCGCCTTGACGAGGCGGGCTATCCCATTGGCATCGAGCTGCGCCAGAAGACGGATGCGACTCAGCTCATCGAGGAAGCCATGATCATGGCGAACGAGGCGGTCGCGCGCTATCTTCGTGATGCGAAGTTCCCGTGCGTGTTCCGCGTTCACGAGCAACCAGGTCATGATGCGCTCGAGGGGCTCGTGCCCGTGCTCGAGGAGTTCAGCTGGTTCAAGGAGGTTAACCAGGCGCTGTTCGTCGCGGGCAACCCTCATGAGATTCAGAAGGTGCTTGCGCGCGTGAAAAACCGTCCGGAGGGCGCGCTCGTCACGACGCTTGTCTTGCGTTCGATGAAGCGTGCGGTTTACAGTCCGCAGATCGCGATTCATTACGGGCTTGCGAGTGAGGCATATGCGCACTTTACGTCGCCGATTCGGCGTTATCCCGACCTTGTCGTCCACCGCATGTTGCGTGCGGCGTTGCTCGGGCGGCCTGAGAAGTTCGACCAGGAGGTTTCTAACCTCACCTGGCTCGCCGAGCATTCGTCCGAGATGGAACGTACTGCCGAGCGCGCTGCGCGTGATTCGCAGGAAGTGAAGATCGTCGAGCTCATGGAGGAGCATATCGGCGAGACGTTTTCGGCGCTCATTTCGGGCGTCGCCACGTTCGGCTTGTTCGTGCGTCTCGACAACACGGCCGAGGGCGTCGTCGAGATGGACGACCTCGGGCGCGAGTATTTCGTCCTCGACCCCGTGCGTCACACGTTGACCGGCTCCGACACGGGCAAGCAGTTCCGCCTCGGCCGCCGCATTGCCGTGCGTCTCGTCGAGGCCGACCGCCGCACCCGCCAGCTGCGTTTTCGCTTGAAATAAAGAAAAGGCCGCTCGTTAGAGCGGCCGCTGCCAACTTGGTGGAGGCGCGGAGAATCGAACTCCGGTCCATGATGAATCCCTGGTCAGGCTCTACAAGCTTAGTCGATGCTCGCGTTTAAGAGTCGGTCGGCGCAGCGACGGGCGTCGCGTCTCCGAGTCGGTTCAATCTTAGCTTCGGCCATACCGGCTACGTGCCGAAGAGCATTTCCCTAAAATGACATCGCACCCGGGGCGGGAAAACATCCGGGATTGACGTGCCGACTTATGTTATGCGGCAAGGGCGTACTGACGCCCAAAAGAAGTGTTCTTGCCAATTAAATTTGACAGCACCCCTGTTTAACGTGGCGAGGAGACCACGACCTGCTCCTCACCTCAGACCCACCATGTCGAAACCAGTCGCCCCCATGCGGGGAGCTCACGGCTCCACCTTGTCAAAGTGCCCGCAGCGGCGCTGCGGATTACCCATTATATAATCGGAGCCGCATGAGTCAACGGCGGAAAGGTTACGTTTTGAAGATGCGCGATAGGGGCATGGCCGTCGCTTGGGTTCTGGTGGCTGCGTGGGCGGTCGTGATCTTCGCGATGAGCGCGAAGAGCGGGCTCGAGCTCGACGCCGGCACGGGCATCGTCTCGATGGCGAAGCGTTGGCTGGCAGGCGTGCTGTCCGACCTGTTTGGCCAGCCGGTCGATCCCTCGCCGGTCGGGCATTTCCTCGAGTACCTCGTTTTCGGCGCGCTGCTTGTGAACGCGCTGCGCCATTCGCTGGCAGCGGGGAAGACGGCGTTCGCCTCGGTCGGCATCGCAGCGTTTTATGCCGTGACCGACGAGTTTCACCAGATGTTCGTCCCGGGCCGCGCCTGCGATCCCGCCGACTGGCTCGTCGACGTCACTGCCGTTGCGCTGGCCGCGCTCATCGGCTGGTTGATCCTGCGAGAAACGAAATGTGGGACAACGACCCCGTAGCCCGTTGTCTCACTTTGCGAAAAAGTGGGACAACGGGCTACGGGGTCGTTGTCCCACTTCCAGTTGAAAAGGCGCGCCGAAGTTGGGAGGACCTTCGGCGCGCTTTCCTTGCTCGGCTGCGTTATGTGCCGAGCTTACTCAAGGCCGGCGAGGGTGCGGCCGACGAGATAGCCGAAGCAGACGCAGCGGCCGTGGCTCACGGCGCTGATGTGGTGCGGGTAGGTCCCGAAGAACATCGAGCCGCTCGTGTTGCCCAGGGCGTAAAGGCCGTCGATCGCGTCGCCGGCGGTGTCGAGCACCTGCGACTTGTCGTTGATCTTCAGGCCGCTCACCGTCACCAGGCACGAGCCGCTCTCTTCCAGCGCGTAGAACGGCGCCTTGTCGAGCGGGAGCAGCGTGGTGGGGTTCTTGCCGAAGTCCTCGTCCACGCCCTTGGCGCAGAACTCGTTGTAGCGCTCGACGGTGGCCTTGAGCGCATCCTTGTCGACGCCGATCTTCTCGGCCAGCTCGTCGATGCTGTCGGCCTCGATGAGCACGTCTTTGCACTGCTCGACCAGGTCGCTGCCCTTCCAGGGGATGACGCCCTTCATGGTGTCGAAGGCGGCCTCCAGGTCGCCCGACATCAGCAGGAAGTCGCGGGCGCCCTTCTGATACATGATGGCATTGGTGATGAACTCGAACGAGAGGCTCTCGTTCACGAAGCGCTCGCCGTCGGCGTTGACACGCGGGAAGGCGAAGATCGCGCCGTTCGCGCGCTTGCCCGCCGTCGAGCCGGCCGGGTCGTTCATCAGGACGTGCGGATAATCGTCGACTGCCGCGCCGATGGCCTGGCCCATCAAGTGGCCGTCGCCCGCTTCGGTGAGCGTGGGGTTGATCCACGCGTTGACCGCGAGATCGCGCGGACGGGCAACCTGCGAGAGGATGTCCCAGTTTTGGTCGTAGCTGCCGGTGGCGAGGACCACGCCCTTCTTGGCGTTGAACTTGACATAGCCGTTGTCACCCTTGGCGATGACGCCGGTCACCGCGCCTTCGCCGTCGCGGACCAGCTGGCAGGCGGGCGTTTCGTAGCGCACGTCCGCGCCGTTCGATTTGGCGTTCTCGATCATCATCTCGACGAAGGCCGACGTGCCGCCGGCGACGCGCACGCCGCTTGCCCACGTGGTCACGCCGTCGCTTTCGGTGTTGGCTCCGACCGCGGTGAACGCGCCGCACTTGCTGCCGGACGTGGCCTCGGACGTGTCGATCGCCCAGTCCATCGCCTCGCCGGAGCGGTCGATGTATTTCTTCCACACGTTGCGGTCGGCGCGGTAGTCAGCGCTGACCATGGCGTCGTCGAGGAGCTTCTTCTTGTCGATTTCGATGCCGGCGGCCTTGTGGGCGCGGTCGCCGATGGCGCCGATCTCGCTGCCGCGCGCGGCGAACGTGGTGCCTTTCTCGATGAGGACCGTGGAAAGGCCGTTCTGCGCACAGGAAGCCGCCGCCGTGGCGCCTGCCATGCCGGCGCCGCACACGACCACGTCGCAGTCGATGGTTTCCTTGATCTCGCCGTCCGCGATCTTCTCCTCGACGAAGGAGACGGGTGCTGCGGTCGGCTTGTGGAACTCGAGGTTCTCGAGGTTGGGCAGCAGGGTCTCACCCGAGCCCGCGCCTGCGGCGGACGAAGCGGACTTCGACGCCTCCTTCTTGCCGGCGGCCGGAGCGCAGCCGGTTGCGCCGATTGCCAGCGCTGCGGCTGCAGTTGCAGCCATTCCCACGAAACCGCGACGGGATGTAGTTTGCTCTTCGAAAGTCATTTTTCCTCCTTTATCTCCCATCCCTTTCTCGCCCCGTCTCATGCGGGATGACGTCGGTGCGCTATTTGCTAGAATTGCTGCTGCGAAAAAACGAAAGCAGCATTGCGGCACGTTGCGTCGAGCGTCCCTTCCCGCAAGGAGGACGATTGACGACGATGCTAGGCGGCAAGAGGGAATAAGGCATCCGCAAGAATGGACAATTCGGGTCAAGAGGGCATCGGACAAAAAGTCGGAGGGGGTTTGACCAGCCTTTTCAGGGACCCGTGGGTGTTCTTCTTCATTTTCGGCCTTGCGCTGTTTTACGCATGGGACCTTTTCGCGATCTATTGCGAGCCGGTCGTTTCGGTGTCTTCGTTCGATCCGGTTCCCAATTTTTCACTCATCGTCACCAGCACTGCGGCCACTCTCGGCTTCGCGAGCATCGCTTTGGGGCTTTATAAGCTTGAGGCGTTCAACTTCATAGGCCTGATTGGAACGATTGTGGCAGGTTTCGCAACGTTCGCGGGGGTGGCTCTCGTCAATCTCGGAAGTGTTGACGATGGGCTGGCGCGGCTCGTGGTCGATGTCGTCACGCGCCTGGGGTCGTGCTGGGTCATCGTGGCGTGGGGCGCGCAATATGCACGGCTCGACGCGTTTAGGATCACCGTGTTCACGTTGCTGTCGTTCATCTTGGCGTTCGCCGCCTGCTTCGTCTTGCTTTCGTGCCCGCATGTCGCTCGCGTGTTGTTCGCGGCGTTGTCGCTGCCTGCGTCCATGGTCTTGCTGTTGAGGGCGGCGCGCGTTGAGTTGCCTGTGCATGAGGCGTCAGGAAGCGAGACGTTTGCAGGGCTCACGTGGCGCATCATTTTGGTGTTCTTCCTTTTTGGTGTTGTGACGTGGACGGGCATTCCCTATGCGCAATCCGATGCGGATGGCATGCTCGGGCTGGGGCGGTTGGTCATCGTGGGCAGCGGTGGCGTGATTACCGTGCTGCTGGTGCTGGCGCTGGCCACCGGGGGAACGTTTTCGAGGTCCTACATTTACAAGATCGTGCTGCCGCTGATCGCGTCGGGCATTTTGCTCGTCGCGACGCTCAACTTCGAGACGCATGTGGGGCCGGCGCTGATCTCGATCGGCTACACCTGTTTCGACTTGTTCTGCTTCACGATGTTCGCGAACGCGTGTCGCAAGACGGGGACCGATGCACGGTGCGCGTTCGGTTGGTGCCGCGCCATCGAGAGCAGCGCGCCGCTCGTGGCGATTATCCTGATGACCACGGTGGAAAGCGCGCTGCATCTGGGCGACAGCCTGATGGTGAACCTCATCGGCCTGGCGAGCATCCTGGTGGTGGTCGCCGTTATCATGCTCGACCACACGCGCCTGTTCGAGCGTGAGCAGCTCAATCCCGAGATCGAGTATCCGCGGGCGGAGGCGCTTTACTTCGCGCGCCAATGCGAGAAGGCCATCGAGCAGTTCGGCCTGTCGCCGCGCGAGGCGGAGGTGTTGAGCCTCATTGTGCGCGGGCGCAGCGTGCCGCACATCTCGCAGCGACTTTACATCTCGCGCAGCACGGTCAAGACGCACATCACGCACATCTACGAGAAGCTGGGCGTCACCGACCGGCAGGAAATGATCGACGTGATCGAGTCGATCGCTCTTGATTGATGAGACGCGAAGCCAGGCATCGCGTCTCATTTTTGATTACGGCAGCTTGCGGCGGATGCTCTTCGGGACGAGGAAGCCGAACTCGTCCATGATGTCGTCGTAGGCTTCTTTCAGCTCCCTGACGGTCTCGGCGCCTTCCTTGGCGATCGAGTTCAGGTCGGAAGTCGTTTCCTTGATGCCCTCGCGGGTGATGTTGATGTCGGCGTCATCGGCTGCGGCCTTGGCCTTGCCGGCTGTCTCGGTCGCGGTCTTCTTCGCCTTGTCGACTTGGACCTCGGCTTTGCCGCGCACGACGTCGAGCTTCTCCTCGGCTTTCGAGCGCGCCTTGTTGCCTTCGTGACCGGCGATGGCTGCGATCTTGTGGAGGTAGCCGTGGTCCTCGGCCTTCTCGGCGACGTAAGGCTCGGCCGGCTTCTTCTCCTTTGCAGGCGCGGGTTCGTCCTCGACAAGCTCGAATTCGCTCTCGTCGAAGCCCTCGTAGTAGCACTCGACCTTGTGGCCGTCCTCCTCGATGACGAACCCGACCTCGTTGTCGTCTTCGTCGACGAGGTAATAGAGGATGTCCTCCTCGGAATATTCCATCTCGACCACTTCGAATTCCTCAGTCATGGTTCCTCCTGTGCTAGCGGCTTCGTTCCTTGAGCGCGCGCTCGATGTCGCGCTTGGCATCGCGTTCGGCCATCGACTGGCGCTTGTCGTGCAGCTTCTTGCCGCGCGCGAGCGCGAGCTCGACCTTCACGAGCGAGTTGTCGCTGAAATACATCGACAACGGCACGAGCGCGAGGCCCTTCTCGCGCGTCTTCTGCTCGAGGATGCGGATCTCGCGGCGGTGCAGCAGCAGCTTGCGCTTGCGGTCGGGGTCGACGTTGTCCCACCCGCCGTTGCGGTAGGGTGCGATGTGCACGTTGTGCAGCCATGCCTCGCCGCCGCGAATCAGCGCGAAGCAATCCGTGAGCTGGCAGTTGTTCTCGCGCAGCGACCGCACCTCAGTGCCGGTCAGCACGAGGCCGGCCTCGTATTTCTCGAGCACCTCATATTCGTGCAATGCACGGCGGTTCTTCGCGATGAGCTTCTTTTCGCGCGGCTCCATTACCAATATTCCTTCGTGCGACGGCGGCGACGCTTCTTCTCGGGGCGGAAATCCAGCTCGAGCTGGCCGTCCATCGCCTTGTTCTTGGCGGTTTTCCGTTCGACCTTCTCGATGCCCCACGACGCCGCCGCGCTGCCGAACAGCTCGAGCATCTTCATGCGCGCGTCGTGCAGGTTGTCCTTCGAGCCGATGCGGCCCTCGCTCTCGAACTCGAAAGCGCCGGCACCGCGCACGTCGGCTGCGGCAGGGGAACGGTAATGTGCGAGATAAACGGTCATTTGCGAAATGATACCAGATGGAATGGGGGCTGAAAGAGGGGTGTCGAGGCCGTTTGCATGAAATAAATTAACAAAACGGCAGCGGGCATCTTTTTCCCAGCGTGCGGCTGGAATTCTTGTTAAAATGTGCAACCAGATTCACGTCATTGCAAAAACGAGACAGAAACGCACGATGGGCTTATTCAAATCACGTGGAAAACACGCTCAAGGGGCGAAGAAGAAGTCGAAGGCCGAGGAAGCTGCTGCGCCTGAATCCGCTGCGCCCGAAGAGGCCGTTGAAACGCAGGTTCCTGAAGAGGCCCTTGCGTCCGAAGAGGTCGCTGCCGAGCAGGTAAACAAGCCAGAAGGGGCTGGCGTCGAGCAGGAGACGGGCTTCGTGTCGGGCGAATTCGGGGAGATTCCCAAGAAGAAGAGCCATCGAGCGTTGAAAGCGCTCGGCATCGTGTTCGCGGCCATCGTGGGGATCGCGGTCATCGTTTACTTCACCGGCGTCGTCGTGTTCATGGGGCGCTTCCTGCCGAACACCACGATCGGCGGCAACAATATCTCGCTTAAATCCGACGCGGAAGTCGCCGAGTTGCTCGATGCGGTTGCGGCGGATTACCAGCTCAACATCATTGGCGGCGGGTTCTCTTACCACACGACGAGCAAGAAGATGGGCCTGACGATCGACTCCGAGCAAATCGTGAGCGACATGCATGCCGACATGAATCCGTGGGAGTGGCCGCTGCTCGCCATCCAGCCGAGCCACGACGAGACCGACCATCTTGTCGTTTCCGCGCAGGAGTCCGCTTACCGCGCCGATCTGGTCGAGTCGCTCGACAAGTTCAACGAATCCGCGAAGGACCCGGTCGATGCGACAATCGTCTATGATGCCAAAACCGCGAAGTTTGTCGTGAAGCCCGAGGAGATGGGCACGAAGTTCGACAAGACGGCGGTTCTGTCCGAGGTCAACGAGGCGATCAGGACGCTCGAGCCCAAGGTGTCGCTCGGCAGCGAGCAGCTCGTCCAGCCGAAAGCGTTCGCGACTGACGAGAAGCTGATCGAGGCGGCCGAGCTCGCGTCGGGAATGGTGTCCGCGCAGCTCACGCTTGTCATGGCCGGCCAGACGGTGGGTCAGGTGAACGGCGAGACGCTTTCCCAGTTCATCGAGGTCGATGACAAGTTCGGCGTGACGTTCAAGGAAGATGCGATGACCGCTTGGGTCGGCGAGCTGGCCGAAGGGTTCAACACGGTTGGCAAAGAACGCGCCTATACGCGCGCCGACGGCAAGGCCGTTACGGTCAAGGGCGGCGTCTATGGATGGGAGATCGACGCTGACGCGCTGAAGAATGCCGTTATTGAAGGTGTCAAGACGGGGGCGGCCGCGCAGATCGAGGTGCCTTGCTATGAGGCGGCCGCGGCCTGGAACGGCGCGGGCCAGCGCGATTGGGGCAACCGCTACATTGACGTCGACATCTCCGAGCAGCATGTGCGCTTTTACGGCGATAGCGGGGCGGTCATTTGGGAGGCCGACTGCATCAGCGGAACGCCCGACGGCAAGCACGACACGGTCAAGGGAGTGTGGACCGTGAACGCCAAGGAGAGCCCGTCCAAGCTCATCGGATATGAGAACGGCAAGAAGATTTACGAGACGAAAGTCAAATATTGGATGCCGTTCGAGGGCAACGGCATCGGGTTCCACGACGCGACGTGGCAGCCGTCGTTCGGCGGCACGATGTATGCCAACGGCTATGGAAGCCATGGCTGCGTGAACCTGTCATATGAAGATGCCCAGTCGCTTTACGAGATCATCAAGGAAGGCGATGTCGTCGTCGTCCACGGTTAAGCGGTGATGTCGGCGAAGGTGAGGCCGACGAGCGAATCGAGGTCGGCGGGGGACATCTCGACTTGGCAGCCGATGCGGCCGCCTGAGAAGAAGATCGTGTCGTAAAGCTGCGCCGTTTCGTCGATGGTGGTGCGGAACGCGGTTTTCATGCCGATGGGCGAGCAGCCTCCGTGGATATAGCCCGTGAGCGGGAGCAAGTCGCGCGTTTTGATCATCGAGACAGCTTTCTCGCCGACGGCTGCGGCGGCTTTCTTCAGGTCGAGCTCGCAGGCGACGGGCACCATGAACACGTAATGCTCGCCCGATTTCGCTTGGGTGACGAGGGTCTTGAACACGCGGTCGGGGTCTTCTCCGAGCGTCTCGGCGATTTCGGCGCCGGTCATCGTCCCGTCGGCCTCGAACGAGAACGAGCGGTGCTCGATGCCCGCCGCCTCGATCTCGCGCAGGGCGTTCGTCTTCTGGGCTTTATCTTTCCGGGCCATGCGCGTGCGGCTACATCGACATCTCGAGGCGCTTCGCCTTCTCGAGTTCGATCTTGAACCTCATCGAGCGCAGCGCGTTGCCGCGATGCGAGACCTCGTTCTTGCGCGCCTGGGGGACTTCGGCGAGCGTGCATTCGCCATCGAACACGTCGGGCCAGAACAGCGGGTCGTAACCGAAGCCGCCATCGCCTTGCGGCTCGCGCCCGATGCGGCCCTCGACCGTGCCGCGCGCGGTGATCTCCTTGCCGTCCTCGTCGATGAGAACGAGCGTGCAGACGAAGCGTGCGGTGCGCTTCTCGTCGGGCACGTCGGCCAGCTCCGCGAGCAGCTTCGCGTTGTTCTCCTCGTCGGTCGCGTCCTCGCCCGCGAAACGCGACGACCACACGCCCGGCGTCCCGTCGAGCGCGTCGACTTCGAGGCCGGAATCGTCGGCGAGCGCTGCCATGCCCCCGCTCGCTTTATGCGCCGCGAGCGCCTTTATCCGCGCGTTGCCGAGGAACGTGTCGGCGTCCTCGGCGGGGTCGGATTCGATTCCCGCTTCCGCGAGCGTCTTGAAATCCCAGCCGGGGAAATCGAGCGCGTTGGAAATCTCCGAAACCTTATGTGCGTTGTTCGTGGCGAGAATGACGGTTTTCATGTGCGTTTCCTCTTCGTAAGGCAGTCAAATTTGCATGTTATATAATGCCACATGCTGCGAAGTCGGGACGTGGCGCAGTTTGGTAGCGCGCCTGCTTTGGGAGCAGGATGTCGCAGGTTCGAATCCTGTCGTCCCGACCATTTTGCGGCAAGCTGGGGTACAATTACCCTCGTGTTTATTGCGGGCGTAGTTCAATGGTAGAACCGGAGCCTTCCAAGCTCCTGACGCGGGTTCGATTCCCGTCGCCCGCTCCAATGTGACTACGGCCGTTTTAGACGGCTTTTTTATTAGGAGCATATATGTGTGGAATCGTGGGTTACACGGGTGCGAAGACGGCGGCGCCGTTGCTCATCGACGGGCTGGCGAAGCTGGAGTATCGCGGTTATGACTCGGCGGGCATCGCCGTTCAGGAGGCTGATGGCCTGCAGGTCGTGCGTCGGCTCGGCAAGGTGGCGAGCCTCGCTCATTCAGCCGAACAGTTCGACTTGAAGGGGACGTGCGGCATCGGTCACACCCGCTGGGCCACGCATGGTCGCCCGAGCGAGACGAACGCGCATCCGCACGTGTCGTGCGATGGCAAGATCGCGCTCGTGCACAACGGCATCATCGAGAACTTCACCGAGCTGCGCGAGGAGCTCGAGGCGGCGGGGCACGTGTTCGCGAGCGAGACCGACACCGAGGTCGTTGCGCACCTCGTTGAAGAGGCTTATGATGGCGACCTGCTCGCCGCGCTGCGTCAGGCGACGCAGCGGCTGTCGGGCGCTTACGGCCTTGCGGTCGTGTGCGCGGACGAGCCGGGGCACATCGTGGTCACGCGCAAGGACTCGCCGATCATCGTGGGGCATGGCGCCGATGGTTCCTATGTCGCATCCGACGCCATCGCAGTCATTGAGGCGACGCGCGACGTGGTCGTGCTCGCCGACGAGCAGTTCGCCGTGCTCGAGCCGGAGGGCATCGCCTATTTCGATGCGGCCGGCAAGGAAATCGAGCCCGAGATCACGCACATTTCGTGGGACATGGACGTCGCCGAGAAGGGCGGCTATCCCGACTTCATGCTGAAGGAAATCCACGAGCAGCCGCGCGTCATCCGCGACACGTTGGCGGGGCGCCTCGTTGGCGGGCAACTCGAGATCGACGAGCTCGACTTGTCGCCGGAGGAGCTGAACCTCATCGACCGCGTTTACGTCATCGCGTGCGGCACGTCTTATCACGCGGGGCTCATCGCGAAGGAGCTCATCGAGGGATGGGCGCGCATTCCGACTGAAGTCGAGGTCGCGAGCGAGTTCCGTTACCGCAACCCCATCATCACGCCGACGACGCTCGTCGTGGCGGTGTCGCAGTCGGGCGAGACGGCCGACACGTTGGCGGCCATCCGCGATGCGCGCATCAAGGGCGCGCGCGTGTTCGGCATCACGAACGTTCTCGGCTCGCCGGTGGCGCGCGAGTCCGATGGCGTGATCTACACGAAGGCCAACAAGGAGATCGCGGTTGCCTCGACGAAGTCGTTTCTCGGGCAGGTCGTGAGCCTCACGCTGCTCGCGATGTTGCTCGCGCAGGCGAAGGGCAAGCTGCGCATGAACCAGGTCCGTCTGCTGTTCCGCGAGCTCGCCGACACGGCTGAGCAAGTCGAGCGCATCCTCGCCGATACGAGTGCCGTCGACGCGGCGGCGCATGCATGCGTCGAAGCGAAGAGTGCGCTCTTCATCGGGCGCGGCATGGGCGCGGCGGTCGCCAAGGAAGGCGCGCTCAAGCTCAAGGAGATTTCTTACCTGCATGCCGAGGCCTATGCGGCTGGCGAGATGAAGCACGGCCCCATCGCGCTCATCGATGACGGGTTCCCGGTCATCGCGGTTGCGACGGAAAGCCCCGTTTACGATAAGGTCGTCTCAAACCTTCAGGAAAGCCGCGCCCGAGGCGCGCTCATCGTCGCGATTGCGACTGAGGGCGACGAGGAGATCCGCAAGCATGCCGACTATGTAATTTACATTCCCAAGGTCAACGACAGGTTTTCGGCGATCACGGCGAGCGTGCCGCTGCAGTTGCTCGCGCGCGCCATTGCCGTCGAGCGCGGGTGCGACGTGGACCAGCCGCGCAACCTCGCGAAGTCGGTCACGGTGGAGTAGCGCTCATGGATCAGATCTCGGTTGAAGAAGCGCGGGGCTTGCTGATGGGGGAGGACATGCTTCCCTTGTTGGATGGCGAGCAGCCCGAAAACGTCGAAGGGCTCGAAGAGCTTGCAGAAGGCGAGGAAGGCCAAGAGGGGCGTGCGTTTGCTGAGGGCTCGGTCGGGCTCGGCGTCGACATCGTCGAGATCGAGCGCATGAAGGCGCTTCTCGAGCGCCGGCCCCGATTCGCCGAGCAGGTTTTCTCGCCGGAAGAGCGTGCCTATTGCGATGGGACTGCGAGTCCGGCGACGCATTACGCGACGCGCTTCGCGGCGAAGGAGGCGGTCGTCAAGGCACTCGGCACTGGATTCTCGGAGGGCATCTGGGTGCGTGACATCGAGGTTGAGCGCGACAAGAACGGCCGTCCGTCGGTGAAGCTGTCGGGCCGCGCGCTCGAGGTTGCCGAGGAACAGGGCGTGCGCGACCTGTCGCTTTCGCTGTCTTACACCCATACCGACGCCGTCGCGTGCGCGATGGCGGTGACGGCTGCGGCGATTCGTGCGACGGAGAAGCGCAAGGACCCGATGGAAGAGCTCACGCGTCAGTTCAAGGAAACGAGGAAGATGCTCGATGAGCTTTGATTTGACGTTGCCGTGGCCGGCGGCGGATGCTAACAAGTATTCGCGGGGCAAGCTGATCGTCGTTGCGGGAAGCGCGCGCTATCCCGGTGCGGCAGCGCTTGCGGCGCGGGCGGCGCAGCGCATGGGCGCGGGCTATGTCGAGGTTATCACTGCTAAGGGCGCGGTTGACGTGGTGCGTGCGGTGGCGCCGTCGCTCGTCGTGCGGCCGTTTTCTGATTGGGGCGCCGATGAGATTCCCGCGTCTACCGAGGGCCGGCCGTGCGCCGTGTGCATCGGTCCTGGGTTCAATGGCGACAAGCGCGATGCGCTCGTGCTCGACGTTTTGTCTCATGCGGCGTGCCCCGTCCTCGTCGACGGCGGCGGCTTGCGCAATCTCGGTTCGGGCGTCGCGTCGGCCGTCTTGCGCGAACGGACGTCGCCAACGGTGATTACGCCTCATGCGGGTGAAGCGACGCGCCTCGCCGAGCCGCTCATGTTGACCGACTCCGAGCCTGGCAAGCAGGCCGCTGGCTTGGCGCTCGCCCTCAACGCGGTCGTTGCGTTGAAAGGCCCTGACACGTTTGTTTCCGACGGGAGGCGCACCGAGGTTATGGATGCGGGCACGTCCGCATTGGCGAAAGCTGGAACGGGCGATGTCCTTGCCGGGATGATCGCCGCGCTGCTCGCTCAAGGCGTGGAGCCGTTTTCGGCGGCGTTCACCGGCAGCATGTTGCATGCATTGGCTGGTGTGGCGGCGGCCGAGATGCGCACTGACATTTCAGCGTGCCCGGAGGATGTTGTCGAGGCGATCCCGATGGCGATTAAGGCGCTGGGGAGATAGGTCGGATGCGGGCGTGTTGTTTGGGCGGGCAATAGCCCGCCCCTACGTCAACCTGTGGCGTGTTCCGGGTTGATGTGCCCGCCCGATGGGATGCGGGGTTGTTGTCCTGTTTTGCATGGGAGAAATTGGAATGACTGAAACGATGAACCTGTTCGACGAGCCGACGCGGCAGCGCATCGAGGCGCTGCGCGAGGAGATCGCGCATCACATTTACCTCTATTACGTGAAGGACGCGCCGGAGATTTCGGATGGCGCGTTTGACTCGCTCATGCGTGAGCTGCGCGAGTTGGAAGCGGCGCACCCGGAGTTTTTTGACCCGAACTCGCCGACGCAGCGGGTCGGCGGGGCAGTGGGCGACCAGTTTTCGCCGGTCAAGCATGAGGCGCGGATGTATTCGCTCGACGATGCGATGAACCTCGAGGAGCTTGACGCGTGGATGGACCGCATGGAGGAGATGTTCGGCCGCCTGCCCGAGCTCGTGTGCGAGCTGAAGATCGACGGCAGCGGAATCGCGCTGACTTACGAGGACGGCGCGCTCGTGCAGGCGGCGACGCGTGGCGACGGCACGACGGGCGAGGACGTGACGGCCAACATTCGCACGATCAAGGACGTGCCGCTGCGCCTGCATGCCGAGGGCATGGAAAGCGTCGTGCGGCCGGGCAGGCTTGAGGTGCGCGGCGAGGTTTACATGCCGAAGTCGAGCTTCGAGTCGCTCAACGCGGCGGCGGAGCGCAACGGCAAGCAACCGTTCGCGAACCCACGAAATGCGGCGGCGGGGAGCTTGCGGCAGAAGGACCCGACGGTGACGGCAGGACGCGATCTGTCGACATACATCTACGCGATCGCCGATGAGTCCGCCATCGAGGCGACGGGACAGCGCGAGTTCCTCGATTGGCTGGCTGCATGCGGGTTCCATGTGAATCCCGACGTCGAGCGATGCAGCACGCGCGAGGAGGTCCATGCGTTCTGCGAGCGTGCGGTCGAGCGGCGCGATGATTTGCTTTACGAGATCGACGGCGTGGTCGTGAAGGTCGATTCGTTCGTTCAGCAGGCGGCGGCCGGGTTCACGGCGCGTGCGCCGCGCTGGGCGATGGCGTTCAAGTTCCCGCCCGAGGAGAAGGCGACCAAGCTCGTCGGCATCACGGTGCAGGTTGGGCGCACGGGCGCCCTCACGCCGGTTGCCGAGCTCGAGCCGGTCGTCGTGGCGGGATCGACGGTGGCGCGCGCGACGCTGCATAACGAAGACGAGGTGCAGCGCAAGGACGTGCGCATCGGCGACACGGTCATCGTCCGCAAGGCCGGTGACGTGATTCCCGAGGTGCTCGGCCCGGTCGAGTCGTTGCGGCCTGCTGACGCGCAGGTGTGGAAGATGCCCGCGACGTGCCCGAGCTGCGGATCGCCGGTCATTCGTGAAGAAGGCGAGGTGGCCTATCGCTGCATCTCGATCGACTGCCCGGCGCAGGCGCTCGAGAGGCTCGTGCATTGGGCGAGCCGCGGCGCGATGGACATCGACGGCATGGGCAACGAGATCGTCGGGCGTCTTGTGGAGACCGGGCGCGTGACCGACGTGGCGGATTATTACTCGCTTGACGTGGACGAGCTCGCGTTGCTCGACATGGGGCGCGTAAACAAGGACGGCCAGCCGATCCGGCTTGGCGAGACGGTGGCGGCCAAGCTTATCGCGCAGATCGAGGCGAGCAAGGCTCGCCCGTTCGCGCGCGTGCTGTTCGGCATCGGCATCCGCCACGTGGGCGCGACGATGGCTGAGGCGATTGCGGCGGCTTACCCGACGATTGACGGGCTCATGGTGGCTTCCGAGGAAGACCTGGCTGCCATCGAGGGCGTCGGCGGCAAGATCGCGCACAGCATTTACGTGTTCCTGCGCACGCCGCAGAACGTCGAGGTCATTCGGCGCTTGCGCGATGCGGGCGTGAACATGGCCGATGACCCGGTGGATGCGGGCGAGCAGCTGCCGCAGACGCTTGCGGGGCTGACGTTCGTGCTGACCGGTGCGCTCATGCAGTCGGGCATGACCCGCGACGAGGCGGGCGCGGCGCTCAAGGCGCGCGGTGCGAAAGTGTCGGGCAGCGTCTCGAAGAAGACGAGCTATGTCGTGGCCGGCGAGGCGGCAGGATCGAAATATGACAAGGCGGTCGCGCTCGGTGTGCCCGTGCTTGACGAGGTGCAGCTTCTGGCGATCTTGGAGACGGGCGAACTGCCCGAGTAAACGTTCCGGGCGGGCGGGATTCTTCGCTCCGCTCAGGATGACAGGGGGGACGGCCGCGTTCCGGGCGGGCGGGCAATAGCCCGCTCCTACGTAGGTAACGTTTTTGGATGATGGCGTTCTGAGCTGCGCCTTTGTGCCTATAATAATCTCGCTTGTCAATAGTAGCCGCGGTTGAAAGGGGATCGAATGGAACGCAGCGGAAGCCAGAAGGCATTGTTGGTATTCTCCATCCTCGAGATAATCGGCGCAGTCATCGCCCTGATTACGGGCCTCATGGCCTTCATGGGCGCTGGCGCGGTGCTTTCTGATGCCGGCACTGTCGCAGGGTCGGGCATCACGCAGGACCAGGGCGCCGGGATTCTCGTGCTCGTCTCGGGCATCCTCGTCGTCGAGGGCGTTTGGAGCCTCCTGTGCGGCATCTTCGGCGTGCGCGCCGCCAACGACAACCAGAAGATCATGATCGTGTGGGTGTTCTGCCTCATCGGCGTCATCCTGGCGATCGTGGGCATCATCGCGGCCATCATCAACGGCCAGTTCGGCAACCAGGTTTGGTCGCTCATCGGTTCGTTGGTGTTCTCGGGCCTCATGTTCTTCATTGCGAACAACATCAAGAGGGAAGCGGGCAAATAGGGCGTCCCGCTTTAACGAGCATTCCCTCCTAGCGCCCCGCTTTCCGCGTGTTTGACGACTGGAAGGCGGGGCGCTGAAATTATCGGCCCTGTTATGGCAACCTGACCGAAAGGAACATCCATGAAATACGAGATCGTTGGCGAGCCGTATCCCGCAGTCGTGTGCCATCTGCAAAGCGGGGAGCAGATGAAGACGGAGAAGGGTTCCATGGTGTGGATGGACCCCGTCATGAAGATGGAGACCAGCACCGGCGGCGGGGGAATCGGCAAGATGTTCGGGCGCGTGCTGTCGGGCGAGAGCCTGTTCCAGAACACTTACACGGCGGAAAGCGACGGCATGATCGCGTTCGGCTCGAGCTTCCCCGGGCAGATCCTGCCCATCGAGATCAAGCCCGGCCAGGAGTTCATCGCGCAGAAGATGGCGTTCCTGGCATCTGAGATGGGCGTTTCGCTCGACACGTTCTTCAATCAGAAGCTGGGCGGCGGCTTCTTCGGCGGCGAGGGCTTCATCATGCAGCGCCTGAGCGGGCAGGGCATGGTGTTCCTCGAATGCGACGGCTCGCTCGTTCGTTACGAGCTCGCGGCCGGTCAGTCGATGGTCGTCGACACGGGCAACGTGCTCGGGTTCACGGGCGGTGTGGAGCTGCGCGTCGAGAGGATTCAGGGCGCGAAGACCGTCGTGTTCGGCGGCGAGGGCCTGTTCAACACAATCCTCACCGGTCCGGGCACGATTTACCTGCAGACGATGCCGCTTTCCACTATCGCCGACGTCATCGCGGCTCATATGCCGACGCAGAACTAACGGCACCGCGTTCGATTTGAGTTTTCGACCGGGGCGCCCTCGCCGCAATGCGTAAAGCAAAGGCGGCGAGGGCGCCCCGGTATTTCTCGTCGGCTGGTTGGCGGCCGCATGTTTTCAGGTGCTGGCGCTTGAGGATCGCTTACGAAGCCTTTTTCCTGCTCTCGCGTTCGGCGACCTTCACTATGCTGCTGATGACGTTCACGATGTTTTGAAGGCCGCCGCAGAAAAGCTCGAAACACAATGCCATCGAGACGACGGTGCTGAAGTCGAGGTATGTCAAGATTATCAGCATGCCGATGAGGATGGAGCCCGGTTGGTTGGGGGCGCCGAACGACAAGAACAGCACGATGAGGGCGATGACCACGATGTTGAGCCACGACACCGGGCAATTGGCGATGAAGATGAATATCGTCGTGAGCAGCATGAGGATGAAGCAGTTGCCATCCAGGCTGGTTTGCGCCAACACCGGGAGCTCCTTCTCGAGCCGATCCCGCGAGAAGCCGAAAACCTTGACGCAGTAACGCGTGTTATAGGGCACCGCATCGATGACGGAGCCTATCACGAAATTCTCCTTCACGAGCGGCCAGAGCTTTCTCGTGAACTCCAGCACCTTCACGCCGTGCGCCTTCAGCCTTATGGCATACGTTGCGAGCAAAGGAATCGTGCACGCAAACACGACCAGGGCCTCGATCAGGAGTATCACGAATTGCACATAGCCGTTTTCCGACATGAGGACTTCCAGGAAGAGCAGGAAGCACGCAAGCGGGAAGGCGGCCATCACTATGCCGAGTATGCTCGAGAACAGGTCGTAGCAAGCGTCGATCGCGCGTTTCATCACGTCGAAATTCTGGCCCATCACGCAGAGAGCGCCGGTAACGAGGAGCGCCACAACGATCATGGGAACGGGGGAGATGGTTTGGAAAGGCTCGAGGATGCTCGACGGTATTATCTGGTCCACTGCCGTGGCGAGCGACCAGCTTTCGAATCCCATGCTTATGCTGTCCGTTTCCCCGACGGCCTCCAAGATCGTTCGGGCGAACGTGAACCCCAAGATGAGGGCCAGGGTGATTGCGACGACGGATGACGCCACCGAGGCGATGAACAGCTTGCTCGAGGAGGAATTGCGCTCCGACACTATGAAGGAGTCGCTCACGTTCTTCAGCAACGAGAAAAGGGTCATCGGCGCGCCTATCATGAGCACGGCGTTGGTGAACAGCTTCTGGAGGGGCGTAATCCATTCCCTCACCACTAAATCATGCCCCGCATCGTCAAGCACGAATGCGAACACGAGGCTCACGACGATGGCTGCGATGACGGCAATGACGTTCGGAAGGATGAAGGCTCGGGCGCTTTTGCTTGCGGAGATCCGGATGACGTTGTAGCCGCCGCGATAAGAGCAAGACATCTTGTCGGAAAACGCCTCGATGGTCTTCGCATCGGGGTCTGCGGACGCGTTTCCCTCGGATGCCGAGAAACGCTTGCCCGGGAACACCAACTTGATGTCCGTGTGTCCGAGGCCGTTGATGTTGCTGATTTCGATTTGGGCGTCTTCGTCGATTTGGGATGTGATCGTGTTGAAAAGCGCCTCGAAAAGCTGCATCGTCTCGAAGGCGATGCCGGCGTTGACGCGACGCCTTCCAAGTGCCTTCTCGACGAAAGCTTTCGCTTCGGAGAGGCCTTTCGCGTTCGCATCTATCTTGACGGCGTTCGTTTTAGCCATGTGAGCAATTTACCATAGAAGGCAGCGTTTTCCGAAGTTTTTGCAACGTGATGCGCGTGGTGCGCGCATCGGGCGCGTTGGGACGCGCCCCTACGGTTCAGCCTGTAAGATGTCCCGGGTTGTCGTAGGGGCGCGTCCCAACGCGCCCGCGGCCGAAGGCCGCACGTGCGACCTTACGATAATCTGTGTAGTCCCCTTGTGTTTTTGGTAAGGGGAGCTCCTGGTCTTGCCGTAAAAGTCGCAATAGACTACCATGCACGAGTTAACTAAATGCAACTATTTTGGCGAAGGTTTTCGATGCGGGTTGTTTATAAGATCGCTTGAACGACGGCCTGCGCGAGATCGGCGTGCGCGCGTTTGCGGGCAACCGTGCGGCCGAGCTCGTCATCCCCGATAGCGTGACAGCGGTCGGCACCGGAGCGTTTGTGAACATGGCGAATTGCAAGTCGTTCACGATTGGCTGCAACGTCGCGGCTGACAGCCTCGATGGCTGCTTCTATGGCGACTCCGCATGCGCCGAGTTCGTCGTGCCTGAGGACTGCGCGAACTACAAGGCGCTTGACGGCGTTTTGTTCACGAAAGACGGTGAGCGGCTCGTCTCGATCAACGAGGGCGTGCAGGCCAAGGACGGCACCTATGTCGTGCCCGAAGGCACGCGCGATTTGTCGGCCTATAGTTTCTTCTGCACGAAGCTCGCCGACGTAAAGATGCCCGAGAGCTTGCGTAGCATCGGAGCGAACGCGTTCGAAAGTGCCAGGATCACTTCGTTGACGCTTCCTGCCGAGTTCGATACGGTTTATGGCGCCGCGTTCCACACGTGCCCGAAGCTCAAGAGTCTCGACATCGGCGGTGCGAAGCATCTCGGGAAATACAGTTTCTATTGCTGCACATCGCTTGCGAGCCCGGACTTGCGCTGTGATTTGAACCGACTCGAAGTCATCGACGAGGGCGCGTTCACCGAGTGCGCGGCCATCAAGGAGTTCGTCTTCCCTGATTCGCTCACGGCCATCAATGGCATGGGCATGATTAACATGCCTTCGCTGCAGAAGGTTCACATCGGCGCGGGGCTCACGAGCTCGCTGGCCGGCGCGTTCACAGGCGACCCGAACCTGAGCGAGATCACGGTCGCGGAAGGCAACCCGATTTACCATGCTGTCGACAACGTGCTTTACGGCATCATGACCGAAGAGGCCGACAAGGGCGGCGCTGAGGAATTCCCGCCAATCGCGGGCAAGCACCTGTTCTTGTCGCTGCCCACGAACACGTTCAGCGACTATGCCGTCGAGGAAGGCACGGTCGCGATTGACGCGCAGGCTTTCCGCAATAACACGTCGCTGCGCAAGGTCGCCTTGCCTGAGGGCTTGAAGCAGCTGCGCACGGGATCGTTCAACAATTGCTCGTCGCTGTCAGATATCTCGTTCCCCGACAGCCTCGAGCATGTTAGCGGGCTCTATGGCGTTTCTGGCCTGAAGACTGCTGATTTCGGCACGAAGATCAAGCATATCGTTCCGAATGCGTTCATGGGTGATTTGCCTGACCACATTGTCGTGCGAGGCGCCCAGGACGGCATCTACGAAGACAGCATGAACTTCGCCGAGGACGGAAGTGGTCTTGCGACGGCCTATTTCGGACCGGGCATGAAGACGGTCAAGTTCCTCTACAACGCGGCGCCGAACACGCTTGTCGTTTCGGGCGACCTGACCGATCTCGAGCTGAAATCGCCGAGCGCGGACGACCTGCCGAATTTCTACATTTATGCGCCGGCCGGCACTGTTGGCGAGCAGACGGTTCGCGCGGCGCTCAAGGAGAACAGCATCGGCGAGAGTCACTTGCGTGATTACCAAGCGCTTGACGCGACGCTTGCCATCGGGGAGCCGACCGGTGCCGACGAGGGCGACGAGCAGCAGGTCAAAAGCTATGCAATCGGGGCCAAATGGCTCAAGACTGGCACGGATGAGGAATCTTCGGTCAAGGCCTATCTCGGCAACGCTGTTTACGCGCGTCCCGCCGGCGACGGGAAGTTCCGCGTGACGTTCGCGCCCGCGGCGATGTATGCCTCGATGATCACCGACATGATGTATGGCGGCGAGAACGGTGCAAGCATGGAGCGCGACGGCGGGAGCTTCGCCGTCATGATGACAGCTGAGCAGCTTCAGTCTGCGCGTCACTCGATCGGCTTCAAGATCAACACGGGTGCTATGGTGATGACGCAGGCTGCCGACGTGGAATTCGATCAGGCTGCCGTTCAGAACATGATCGACAACGTGTCTGCGGGCGAGTCGGGAGCGTCGGGCGCTCGCGCTGAACTGCTGGGCGCGGGCGATTCCAGCGCAACCGTGACGGCAGGCGGCGTGGTGACGACGTTCGATTCGGTGAACGTGTGGGTGAAGGCGACTGGTGGCGTGAAGAGCGCGCGCGAGTATCGCTTCGTCGAGACGTCTCCCGATGGCGTGACGAACGTTGTGAAGGATTGGTCGAACGACCGCGCGTGCACCTGGGAGCCTGTCACCTCGGGCTCGACGTTGACGGCCGAGGTGCGCGATGCGACGATGCTGACCGTTGAGGCTGCAGGCGTCATGCGCGCGCTGAGCGAGAAGGGCCAAGCGACGCTCGAGCAGTTGAACGACCTCATCGCGCAGCTCGAGGCGGTCGATGCGAGCCAGCGTTCCGACGAGGCGAACGCGGCGCTTTCGGAGGCGATCGCGGCGGCCAAGGCTGTTGCGAGCGACGGAAACGCGACGCCTGCGCAGTTGAGCGATGCGCTTTCGGCGCTGCAGAAGGCGCAGGCGACTTACCAGGCATCTCCGGCCGTGGCTTCGACCAAGGTCGCCGGCAGTTGGTATAAGCATGGCACTTATGGCACCGACGCGCAGGCTTCTTCGATGATGGCGGGCATGGTTGACGGCATGGTCGTTGTGCAGGGTCCGCGCTCAGATGGGTCGTTCGCGTTGAGCATCACGTTCACCGATGCGGCGGCGGGAATGATCAAGAGCGTGAAGCATGGCGATGCCGACGCGGCGGCGAGTGGCGCGACGTATCGATTCGTTGTGTCGAAGGATGAGCTGTCGAAGCCGATCCCGGTCGAGTTCAATTACTCGAGCCCGGTGGGCGAGCGGACTGATACGGCCGACCTCGTGCTCGACATGAAGTTCAAGCCGACCGAGGTCAGCCCCTCGAAAGCTGCTAACACGATGAAGGCGAAGGCCAAGAAACTAAAGGTGAAGGCCGCAAAGCTGAAGAAGGCCAAGAAGAAGTTCAAGGCCGCTGCCGCCTTCAAGGTGACGGGTGCGCAGGGCAAGGTTTCCTATCGCAAGGTTTCGGGCAGCTCGAAGGTCTCCGTTTCCTCGAAGGGCGCGGTGATGGTGAAGAAGGGGACTGCAAGGGGGACCTACAAGGTGAAGGTCGCCGTGTCGGCTGCCGGCGACGCGAATACCGACAAGGGGGTGAAGGTTGTTACTCTCGTTGTCAGAGTGAAGTAGGGAGAATCTATCCTTGACAGAGGATATATTCTCACATAAGATAAATCCAGGCCGAAAAAGTTGACCCTCCCTAGGATTCCTTTCTCGCCTCACTCGTCAAGACCAGGACCGCTCTTCCCCCTCGGCGGCCCTGGTCGCTTTTTAGATGCGATGGCCGTGTTGGGCCCTGATGCTTTGCCAGCGTCGTGGCATGCGGCCTTCGGCCGCGGGCGCGTTGGGACGCGCCCCTACGTCAACCCGATGGATCGTCTCGGGTCGGCCCGCGCGGGCGCGTTGGGACGCGCCC
>ERZ808037.734-NODE-734-length-26860-cov-11.131016_pt1 | contig 26860 bp, 28 predicted proteins | sample MGYA00380190_ERZ808037 | MGnify/ENA primary metagenome ERZ808037 (study PRJEB31490, sample SAMN06133399) | mouse gut metagenome | isolation source: J9 | host: mice | place: China: Chengdu | collected 2015-05 ...
ACCACACGACTAACCGCAGAGGCGGGCCATTACGGCCCGCCTCTTTTTTGTGCCCCGCCGCAGGCAGGGTTCCCCCCTTGCGGTTAGAGGTGACGGGACGGCTCCGCCGCTCCGGTCAGCCCAGCCGCAGGCAGGGTTCCCCCCTTGCGGTTAGAGGTGACGGGACGGCTCCGCTGCTCCGGTCAGCCCCGGCAGACCCCGCCGCAGACAGAAAAAAGGGAGGTGAAAACGCATTAAATTCCGCGAAACCAAAGCAAGGAAAGACCTTGCAAGCCTTGGCTATGCCCTGCAAAAGTGCGCAAATACCGCAGACTTTTACCACAACGGTTGTTATCGGATTGTGAATGGCACTACGGGCAACATTGAAGCCGGGGAGAATTTCGACTTAACACTGGAAGATGTCGAAAAATTCATCAGCGAATGATAAAAAGGGGCGGCGAAAGCCGCCCCGTCCCTAAAACAATCAGGGCAGGTCCCTGTTTACATACCATTCCCCACACCAGGGTATTGCGCTCCGAGGAGCCAGGAACGGTCAGCACTTGCCACGTCCAGACGGTTAGACTGTCCAGCGTCGGCCTGATACCCCAGCTTGCCCCATACCCACGCAAGCGCCGTCTTGCATCCAACGCCCCTTACGTATGGCGGAATTTCCCCAAGGGGTTTACATATATGCTCTTGCGATAGCGGCCCCGCCCCAGCGATAGCGTATATCGACCCCGCAAAGAACCGCCCAACTGCTCTGATAGCTTCTCCGATTCAGCAATAACCGTCTCGCAATATGCCTATGTATTGACTAGAGTATATCACAGTTATTAGGTGGGTTTTTATTGCCCAGAATATGACGTTATATAAGGCTTCAAGACCTATCTTCATCCTTCAAGACGAGAGCAAATATCCAACAATCAGTTAGATTAACCGCAATATCTGATAACCAGCTACTGATTGAACTATACTCAATGTCACAATTCCAACACCGAATGTTCATACATATATTACTGCATATTATTCCTTTTCGACTGATAACGGCTCCTACCCTAATTGATGCCATACCTTATTGTGGTCTAATCAATGTCCAGCAGGAAAACAATCGGTTATCGACCTTTCATATACAAAGACTATGCTTTTCAGCAAAGCCGCTCTCCGCATTTGTTCCTCGGCGCAGGAAATCAGAGCTTTGGTATACATTTCGGAGTGTGGAGGCGTATTTGTTTTTCCATCGGTAGGCCACCCTCGGCCCCGTCGAAATCAAAAGTCAGTATTTCCTCGGGTTTACTCAAAACATAAGTTAGTATCTTTTTCTGCACTGGATTGAGAAGTGAGTAAACTTTTTGTGAGGCTGGAGGGTTTGGCCAGATGAATAAAAGTTAGTAAATATTCATAATATTCAGCATAATATGAATAAAAATTCAACATCAGACACCTACACCCTTTTCCCCACTCGCAAACACCAAAAGTCATTAAACTTTTTTCTCACCAGAAGTTAGAAAAATCTTCCAGAGTTATGGGGATTTTGCAACCAAACCAGAAGTTAGTACCTCAAATCAGAAGTCAGTAAACTCTTTCCGAGCCACCCAAGTTTGCCTATTTTGAAAGTCAGTAAATTCTTTTTAGCGTACCAAGGATTATGTGCTCGTTCTATTTTCAGAAGTCAGTAAACTCCTTCAGTTCATCGACGAATTTTTCAAATCAAAAGTCAGTAAGTCGTTTTCTCCAACCTTATAAGGCACTCTCCGCATTTTCGAGTCTGCTGAAATCAGAAGTTAGTAAGTTAGAGCAGACCTTCCGTCAAATCAAAAGTCGGTATTTAGAATCGTTGCTCGTTCTAAATGAAGAAAAGTTAGTAAAAGTCAGTAGAAATTTTGAGGCCAAATACCAGTCTCACATTGAAATCAAAAGTCAGTAAGTCGGTTCCTCACAAATGTCTCACCAAGACAAAAGTCAGTAACTGTTGGCACTCACCTGATGAAAGTCAGTATGCTTTCCTGTCTCGCAGCAAGAGTTAGTAGACCCTTCTGGCATCTTAGTGAAAGCCAGTAAATCCTCTCATCAAAGTTAGTGAAGGTTTTGCTCAGCAAATGGAAGTTAGTCCAATCTCCTGCTACATTTCAGAGAAGTTGATAAACCATTTGGCATGGAATAAAAGTTGATAAACTGCTTCCGCTCCTGCATCAAAACTCAATAAATTGTCTTGAGCTATGGCAAGAGTCAGTTGAGCGATTTGGCTCCTGATAAAAGTCCGTTGCTTGCTCAAGTTCACTCTGAAAGTCGCCAAAATGTCTTTATCCATATCGAAAGTTGGTAAAGACCTCGTAGCCTATACCAAAAGCCAGTAAACGCCTTGACCCATAGCGCAATTCAGTGATGCTCCTTATGCAGGTGGCAAAAGTTAGTTAAGTCGTTTGGCCCAAAGTAAAACTCAGTAAAAAGAAATAGCCATGCTCAATTCACGCCACCCAAAGTCAGTGCCGCCAATTCAACATAGCTATATGGATTAAAAGTTAGTCTTTTCTTTTTGGGATACCACATCGAGCTTCTTCATTTGGTGTAAAGTTGGTGTATGGTTCAAAGTTGCTAATCGAAAAATGCACTCAAATTATATGATTACCGCCTGATTTTGCAAGCATTAAGATGAATTGCAAACTTTTCTGCAAGATAAGAATTTTGTTCCCTACTATCTGGTGGATACCCAGCTGAAGACGGTCTATGTTACCGATGGGACCACTACCGAGATCACCTGGGAGAACACCGCCATCACCGGGCAGATCCAGATCACCAAGACCTCTGAGGACTACAACTCCATGAATGGCTGGCCCGCCGGCACCCCCATTCCCGGCACGGAGTTCGAGATCTACCACTACCGCACCGGCAATCTGGTGGATACTATCCGCACCGATAAAAATGGCGTCGCTGTGTCAAAGCCTCTGCCGTTAGGGCGATACAAAATTGTAGAATCCAAGGCTGCCGATTTTTACGGGCTGGACAAAACCCCCATTGAGGTGGAGATCGAGCACGCCGGCCAGATCGTCAAGACGGCCATGACCAACAAGGCCCTATACACCAACGTCTCCATCAAGAAGATCGGCTACACCGAGGTCATGCCCGGCCAGCAGATCCGCTATGATTTCTCTAACATCGCCAACAATTCCACCACCGCGCTCACCAGCTTCTACTGGCGGGACACCCTGCCCGTCCAGGCGGTGCGGCTGGACAAGATCGTCACCGGTACCTACAACGTGCAGGGGAATTACAAGATTGTGTTCAAGACCAATCTCAACGGCGAGTACCGCACCATGTACGACAACCTGAGCACCATGCAGAACCATGTGCTGGACGCCTCCCCTGCCGCCCTGGGGCTGGCCTCCAACGAGTACGTCACCGAGTTTATGGTCTCCTTCGGCATCGTACCCGGCAATTTCCGGCAGGTGGAGTCACCCAAGGTATACTGCAATGTGGTGTCCTGGCTTACCGGAGGGACCCAGTTCGTTAACCAGGCGGATGTAGGCGGCGTGTACAACGGTCAGTGGATTATGGCCACCAGCAGATGGGTCACCAGGGTCTACAAGCCCGCCCAGCCCCTGCCCCGCACCGGCTATTGAGCCGGACAGTCCATGCCAAATGGGGAGCCGTCTGTCAAGGGCGGCTCCTCTTCTTCTGCAAATCCAATATAAATATTGGGAGGAAAATCAACATGAAGGTCAATAAAATGTTCCGTATTCTCGCCGCCGCCATGGTGGTGGCGGCCCTCTGCTGCGCCCCCGCCTTCGCCGCCGGGGATGTGGCCTCCGCCGTGGAGAGCACCTGGACCGATGCGGCGACCCAGATTAAGACCGTGGTAGAGAACGTGGTCTTCCCCGCGCTGGACATGGTCCTCGCCATCGCCTTCTTCACCAAACTGGGCATGGCGTACTTTGATTACCGCAAGCATGGCCAGTTCGAGTGGATCGGCCCGGTGATCCTCTTCGCCTGCCTGGTCTTCACCCTCACTGCTCCCTCCTATATCTGGGGCATCATCGGGATTTGATGGGATCGGACAGCGGATGCCCTTCGGACAGGAACTGCGGAACGCCGTCGCCAAACGCCGCTCGGACGCTGTCTGTCTGGGCGGCGTCTGCTGCATCCGGCTGGGCGTGGAAACTCTGGCAAAGGCCGCGCTCACCTCTGGGGGCGGCTATTATGACGGAATCCAGGTGACGGTCCTGAACCGGCGCACCGGACCTGTGGACTCCATCACCATCCGCTCCTGGGATGTGCCCTGCGGCACGAAAAAGCCTCCTGACTGCGGGGAAAAAGCGGACTGGGACATCTACCGTCCCACGCTGGATATAGACGGACTCTGGGACTTGGCGGAGGAGTACCTGCGTCTTTTCCAGGAGCCTGATACGGAAATGAGGTGATTCTCAATATTTATCTTTGATTTTGTAGCGTCCACCATCATGGACAATCTTGTGGACTGGTTCTACGGGCAGGTGGTGGGCTTCCTCGGCAACTTCTTTGCCGAGATGGGGAACATGGGCGTGGAGCTGTTCGAGCTGGACTGGGTACAGGCCATCGTTCTGTTCTTCTCCCAGCTGGGCTGGGCGCTGTTTGGCGTCAGCCTGGTGGTCTCCGGCTTCGAGTTCGGCATCGAATACTCCACCGGCAGAGGCAATCTCCAGCATACGGCGCTGAACGCCATCAAGGGCTTCATGGCGGTGAGCCTGTTCACCGTAGTACCTGTGCGGCTCTACGCCCTGTCGGTATCCTTGCAGGGGACCTTCGCCATCGGCCTGACCGGGGCGGGAACCAGCATCGGGACCGTGGGGGAACGGATCATCGAGGAACTGATGAGCGTGGAGAGCCTTGCGGATATGGCCGGCGCACCCAGCTTTGGCCTGAGCGTCCTCACCAGCCCGATCATGCTTTTGTTCTGCATCATCATGATGGCCTATGCTGTGATTAAGGTCTTTTTCGCCAACCTCAAACGAGGCGGCATCCTGCTCATCCAGATCGCCGTGGGAAGCCTCTATATGTTCAGCGTCCCCAGAGGCTACACAGACGGCTTTGTCCAGTGGAGCAAACAGGTGATTGGCCTGTGCCTGACGGCCTTCCTGCAATCCACCATTTTGGTAGCGGGCCTGATGGTGTTTAAGGACCACGCTCTGCTGGGACTGGGCCTCATGCTCTCCGCAGGTGAGGTGCCCAGGATCGCCGGGACCTTCGGTCTGGACACCACCACCAGAGCCAATATCATGAGCGCCGTCTATACCGCCCAGGCCGCCGTGAACACCACCCGCAGCGTTGCCCAGGTGGTAGCGCCGAAATAAAGACAGGAGGAGAAATATGCTCACCATGGGGAGCCTCTTCGATGGGATTGGCGGCTTCCCTCTGGCGGCGGTCCGGAACGGGATCACGCCCCTGTGGGCCAGCGAGATCGAAGCCTTCCCCATCGAAGTAACAAAACACCGCTTTCCCGACATGATCCATGTGGGGGACATCACCAAGCTGGACGGGGCGGCACTGCCGCCTGTGGACCTCATCTGCGGCGGCTCACCCTGTCAGGATCTCAGTGTGGCTGGAGCGAGGGCTGGTTTGACCGGTTCCCGTTCCGGCCTTTTTATGGAACAAATTCGAATTGTGAAGGAGATGCGAAATGCAGATATGGAACGAGGACGGACAGGGCTCGCTGTTCGCCCACGATGGATGTGCTGGGAGAACGTGCCCGGCGCATTCAGCTCAGGGACCCCCAAGGGGGAGGACTTCCGCATCGTCCTCGAGGAGATCGTCCGAATTAAGAACAATTCCGTTTATGTCCCTGGACCTCACCCCTGGGCATGGCAACCTGCTGGGCGAATCCTACTGGGAACTGATTTCTCCCTGGCCTGGCGGGTCTTCGACGCTCAATACTGGCCCCGCACCCCTCAGCGAAGAAGACGTATATTCCTTGTCGCAGATTTTGCAGGACGCTCCGCCCCGCAAATATTATTTGAGCAAAACCGCCTGCCTGGGTATCCTGCGCAGGGCGGGGGAACGTGGGAAGGAGCTGCCGCCCCAACTGAAAGCGGCGCTGATGGCACAGGCGGGGCTGATTCCACTGGCGGCTCCGGCCTCTGAACCCATCGCCTTCGCCGCCAACCAGAGGGACGAGGTACGGGATCTCCACGATGTGGCCGGCGCGCTGGGAGCGCAGCCGGGGATGAAACAGCAGACCTTCATCGCGCAGGACTGCCTCACTCCCTGGGACACCCAGCAGGCCCGCATCTTCACCCCGGAGAGCAAGGCCCCCACCCTGGCCAGCGCGGACAGAGGCGGCGGACGGAATCCTGGCGGGCTGCTGTTTACAGCTGGAGTAGCTGGCAGTCTGACTCCCTGGGATAACCAGCAAAGGCGTATCTCTACTCCCTATGGTGTCGCCCCAACGATCAACAGCGGTGAGCTGAAGCCGGGTGGACTTCTGTTTGTAGCAGGCTTCTGCGCCGGAGCCGCCCCTTCGGCTGGCGGGATCGGTTATCAGGAGGAGATCGCTCCAACGCTGAAAGCGACCGCCAGTGGGAACATGATGCCCTCCATTCTCTGCCTCACCGATCATGGGGGGCAACGCATGGACATTACAACCGATATGACGCCCACACTCCGGGCACAGATGGGCGTCCATCTGCCGCTGATCTGTCTCAACGACCAGGGCGGCGGCGTCATGTCCTGCTCTGAAGATGTGGCGGGAACGCTGCGGGCTCAGGAGCATGGACATCAGCCGCTGGTCATGGGTACGCAGCAGGGCGGCGCTGAGATCATGGTCGGGATATTCCAGACTATAACCGCCGCAGCCGGGATGAGCGGAAACAATCAGCCGGCCCTATTTGAGAACCACGGTATTGATGCCCGCTACACCGGCCCGCATCCGGTATCACCCACCATCACTGCCCGCGCGGGAACTGGAGGCGGGAACCTCCCTCTGGCGCTGCAGTCAGTAGATACAATTTGTATCTCAGGCAACGCCATTGACCGCCAGCCTCAGAACGGCGGCAACGGCCTTGGCTGTCAGGAGGGCATCGCCTACACGCTGACCGCCACAGATCACCATGCGGTCTTTTCGCGGCAGAGAGTGGATGTGTTCAAAGACGACGATGTTGCGTCTACCGAGAGCGCCCGCCAACATAAGGACGCTACCGACCTCGTCTGTCAGCCAGCGTATCAGGAAACGGTGGGCGCACTGACCAGCAGCGACCGAAAAGGCCCCAACAGCCAGTATGTGGGACAGGATAAGCTGATTGTGGATGGTCCTCTGCTCATCCGGAGACTGACGCCGCTGGAATGCGAAAGGCTCCAGGGTTTTCCCGATTTTTGGACAGAACTGCCGGGGGCCTCCGACTCCTCACGCTATAAAGCGCTCGGGAATTCGGTCGCAATTCCTTGTGTAGAGTACATTATGCGGGGCATCGCCATGGCGGTCACTCCTGTAAAATAGCATTGTCAGTTTTGCTTCGTCTTGCAAAAACTTCTTTGTTGGTATGTGTGAATAGCTATTGTCCGGCATTTCCGATATACTTGCCATACCGCCCAGGAAAGGAGAACCCTATATGACAGAGAAAACAAAAAATCTATGCGCCCAGATCCCGGAGTCCCTCCACGCCAAGGTGCGGGAGCGGCAGGAGGAGTCCGGGCAGACGCTGGGTCAGTACATGACCGAACTCATTACAAAATTTTATGAACAGGAGGGTAAACCCACCATGAAAGAGAACCAGAGAACCGTAGCCTTCCAGGTGTCCACCGAGCTGTTCGATCAGTTCAAGGACTACCTCAAGCGGAAGGGCATCAAGCAGAACGCCTTCTTCCTGGACTGCATTCAGCGGGCGCTGGAGGAGGAAAATCAGGCGGAAAACGGCGTCGAGAGCGAATAAGCGCAGAATACATCTGCCCATGATATAGGGCAGATGTGTTTTATTGGTCTAAGCTCTATTGCTGCCGGTCAAGCATTGCAACAAACTGCGTCAGATTCGACAGGAACGCATCGCAGCTGTTTAATTCCTCAACGATGCGCTCCTGTTCATTTTCTCCAGGCGCAACATGAACCGTATAAATAAATCCTTTGATCACGCCATTCTGCTCCCGCGCCCATGCGTTTGCCGTGATCTGATCTCTATCCAGCGCAGCGCCGTAGTCCACACTAACCTCCAGAATTTTGTCACTGTTTATTCCAAGGGCCGCAGAAGCGGGAAGTAAAAAGGTGAAGTAACCAAATGAATTGATTTCGGCTTCAAAAAAATGCGGCGTCATAAAGAAACCTCCCACGCTTTATGGCTCAAGCATACCATAAAAATCAGGAATTAGCAAGAATAAACACACACTGGCGCTGCACCCGGCTAAAGTAAAGAGGTGAACAACAACAAATGTATATCTACCCTGATAACCTGAGAGCAAAGCCCAAGCTGTGGCTGTGGGAGCTGCGGGACGTGGCGGTCATTGGCATCGGGTTTTTATTCTCTGTCCTGGCGTTGGCGAATGGGTCTGGAATGCTGCTGATGATCCTGACGGTGCTGTTCGCTTTCCTCTCCATCCGCATGGAGGGAGCCAGCATCCTGGACTTCCTGCGCTGCGCTGTCTGCTTCCTGTTCCTGCACCAGCAATATTACGAGTGGAGTGCCCCACAAAAATGACAGACGCAGAAATGAGACAGTGGCTGGCTGTCACAGAAAACAGCCGCTTTCAATGGACTGAGGATAAAATCACAAGTCTGAATGGCCGCGGTGCGCTTTACTATTTCGGCGGAGAGGACGGAATCTATATCCGAATCCAGCCGGGAGGGGAACTCTCTGTTGGAACCTATAAGGGGGCGTTTCCTCATATCGGAGAAGCACTCTTTACCCGGAAAGCGGTCATGGACTGCGGTGACTTCAACCGGGCGTTTCAGAAAGCGGCACAACTGGGAGGCCGGCAGTTTTTGCAGGATATGTTTTCCAGCAAGCCTTCCCAGGAGTTTATTGAAATTCCTGCACCTCCCGGTATGGGAATGCAGATGATGTAGGAGGTATCCACTTGAACCGAAAACAGAAAAAAGAACTGCGGCGGCATCTGTCCACCCGGCAGCTCATGGGGATTGACCAGCTCACTGATCACGGCCTGAAGACGGCCAGAGGTGAGCTGGTTTTTTATCTGGTCAGCCCGGACAACCTCTCCGTCCTGTCCGCCGAGGGGGTCCGGGGCCGCGTCCGCGCCCTGACGGAGCTGCTGCGGGGTATGGAAGCAGTGGAGCTGCTGGCCCTGGATTCCCGCGAATCCTTCCAGAGCAACAAGCACCACTATCAGGCCCGGCTGGAGCAGGAGGATCTCCCCGCCCTGCGGGAGCTGCTCCGGCAGGACATGGGCCACCTGGACGAGATCCAATCCACCACCGCCTCGGCGCGGGAGTTCGCCCTCGTCTACCGCAGGGAGGAAAAGTCCACCGAGGACGCCGGACACCTGAAGCAGATCGAGAAGCGCATCCGTGACTGCGGCTTTCACGTCCGCATGGCGGAGGAGCAGGACATGATGCGTCTGCTGGTGGTGTACTACCAGCAGGACGTGACCACGGAGCAGTTTGACCGCTTTGACGGGGAAAGGAGCGCCAATGGCTAAAAAGCAGATAAAAAGGAAGAAAAAAGCAGCATTAAAACCAGAAGCTGTACCGCCCAAGGACTTCCTGGACATGATCGCCCCCGCCGCCGTGAAGTTCAACACGGACAGCTATATCCTGGGCGGCGCGTATCACTGCACCCTGGCCCTGCGGGGCTATCCCACCAGCACCGAAGAGCTGGCCCTGCTCCGGCATCTGGGCGAGAAAAGCGGCGTCACTCTGCGGATCTACACCCGTCAGGTCACGCCGACCGAGGAGAACGCCATCCTCCACAACGCCACCAATAAGAGCAGGATGGAGCGCGGCAACACCAATGACATGAAGCAGAGTATTACGGCGGAGGCCAACCTCCAGGACGTGGCCGCTCTCATCACCACCATGCACCGCAACCGGGAGCCGCTGGTACACTGCGCCGTGTTTATTGAGCTCTCCGCCAGAGACGCGGACGGCCTCCGCTCCCTTCGGGACGATGTGACCGCCGAGCTGACCCGCTCCAAGCTGAACGCTGACCGTGTCCTCCTCCGCCAGCGGGATGGCTTCCTCGCCTCCAACCCCGCCGGCAGCAACGTCTTCGGCTCCCTCTATGAACGGGTATTGCCCGCCTCCAGCGTGGCGAACCTCTTCCCCTTCAACTACTCCGGCAAGAACGATCCCAACGGCTTCTATGTGGGCCGGGACCGCTACGGCTCCAATATCATTGTGGATCTGGACCGCCGCGCCGAGGACAAGACCACCGCCAGCGTCCTCATTTTGGGCAACTCCGGCCAGGGCAAGAGTTATCTCCTCAAGCTCCTCCTCTGCAACATTCTGGAGAGCGGCAAGTCCGCCCTCTGCCTCGATCCGGAGCATGAGCTCATCGACCTGTGCGCCAACCTGGGCGGCTGCTTCGCTGACCTCATGAGCGGACAGTACATCATCAATCCCCTGGAACCCAAGCTGTGGGATACCGATGGGGAGGATGACCCGGAGGCCCCGGCAGCCTTCCGGCAGCGCACCCGCCTGAGCCAGCACGTCTCCTTCCTCAAGGACTTTTTCCGGGCCTATAAGGATTTCTCTGACCGGCACATCGACACCATCGAGCTGATGCTGGAGCGGATGTACAAGAAGTGGGGGCTCAACAACCACACGGATTTCCAATCCATGGGGCCCGGTGATTTCCCCATCCTCTCCGACCTCTACGATGTGATCGAGGACGCCTATCAGCACTATGACAGAGAGGAAAATCCGCTGTACCCGCGGGAACTGCTGCAGGAAGTCCTGCTGGGCCTCCACTCCATGTGCAGGGGCGCCGAAAGCAAGTTCTTCAACGGCCACACCAACATCACGTCCAGCCGCTTCCTGGTCTTCGGCGTGAAGGGTCTCCTCCAGGCCAGCCGGAACGTCAAGGACGCCATGCTCTTCAATGTCCTGTCCTACCTCAGCGACAAACTTCTGACCGAGGGAAACACGGTGGCCACGCTGGACGAGCTGTACATCTGGCTCTCCAATGTGACCACCATTGAGTATATCCGCAACACCCTCAAGCGGGTGCGGAAGAAAGAATCCGCCCTCATCCTCGCCAGTCAGAATCTGGAGGACTTCGATGTGGACGGCATCCGGGAGCTGACCCGGCCTCTCTTCGCCATCCCTACCCACCAGTTCCTCTTCAACGCCGGCAGTGTGGATAAACGGTTCTACATGGACAACCTCCAGCTGGAGGAGTCCGAATTTGAGCTGATCCGCTACCCCCAGCGGGGCGTCTGCCTCTATAAGTGCGGCAATGAGCGGTATCTCCTGGAAGTCCACGCCCCGCCCCATAAGGCGGAGCTGTTCGGAAAGGCGGGCGGACGGTAATAGTTTTTTATCGTTCTGCCGCCAGCGATACCCGGACAGGCTCGACATACTCGGCTACGCTGGTATAGCTCAATTCCAGTTCCACAGCGTCCCAGGAGTAGTTATCCAGATAAAAGACCTCTTTGTGTTTGGCTTCTCCGCTGTCGCTGTCCTCGGCGTCCACACGAATGGTAGACACCTGATGCCATTTATGCTCGCCGCCCTCCGGGTCCCAATAGGTGTGGGAAAAGCTCTGAGCAAACTGCTCCCGCAGTTTTGGTGACAGGATCGTAAGCTCCACACCGCCTCCGATGGGACGAACCTCCACAAGCTCCACTCCCGCGGGCAGGCCGGTGGCCTCGCCGCTGGTCAGGTCCACGACCACATGGGGCGCATCCTTGTCCAGCCACTCCGCCTTATCAACGCACAAGGTCAGTCCCTTGGGCGGGTCGTAGTAGAAGCTCTGGAAATAGTAGGTGAGCTGGGATGGAGATTCCAGTGTGCTGCTGGAAACCAGAGAGCCGTCCTTATCATCATACCGGCGGCCGGACTGGTCTTCAAACCAGAATTTCAGCGATTTGAGCCAGGCGGTGTTGGTCTGATCCTCGCCCAGATAGAGGATGGTGCGGGTGGGTGTGTATTCCAGCCGCTCCACCTGGATGCGCTGTCCGTCCAGCTCCATCCAGCGGTTCACTGGGACAGTGATGGGCTGGGCGATACGGTTCATATCCAGGGCCACATCAAAGGTAAAGCACAGAACGCCGGGGTCGTTTTTGGGGTCTGTCCAGTCCTCTATCGACTCTCCCAAGGACGCCTTTGGAGGAGCGGGCATGGCTGGCGTCTCCGGCTGCTGCTCCGCCAGGAAATACATGTTGATGGTGAATCGCTCAGGCAGTTCGTTCGGTGCGCTGAAGGAGAGGATCATGGACTCCATGCCGTTTGCCTGCCCGCTTATATCCCCTTTGACGTTGGATGTGGAGTAGGCGGCAGCAATATGATCCCCGTTTTCATCAAGCAGCTCCGGGCTGGTATAGAATCTGCCCCCATCTATTGAGTAGACGAATACCATCTGGTGCTGATCCACAATGGCGTATCCCAAATCTACCTTTACCCCATCCACCGTCTGGGACTGCCCAATATACTGCACATAGTCGTGGGCGACGGCAGCGGACAGGCTGGGGGAAAAAGCAACGGCGGCGGCCAGCTCTCGGATGACCGGTACACTGGAGCAGGCCAGGGCGAAGGTGGGGAAAAGGTTCACCATCAGTACAAAGCAGGCGGCGACCGAGGCAACGGTCCCAAGGGGAGCGGAGAAGCGGCGGAGCATCCTGGAGCGCCGGGCGCGTCTCCGGGCGCGCTGCATACTGTCCTCCAGCAGCTTGGGAGGCGAGGCCAATTCGTTCATCATGGCCTGAAATTCTACAATTCGATTTTCCATCTGACAACCTCCTTCTATTCGTCAGTCAGCTCCAACCGGAGCAGAGATAGGGCCTTCTTCTGCCGGGTGGAGACAGTACCCCGTGGAATGTCCAGGGCTCGCGCCGTCTCCTCCAGGGTGAGGCCGGTGAAGTAGCGCAGGATGATCACATCCCGCAGATCCTTTGGCAAGCGGCGCAGCGCCTCCTTCAAGGGCAGGGCGTCAAATTCCTCCTGGGCCGTTTCGGGCAGTTCGGCCACGGCCAGTTCTCGCTTGCGCCGGCGCAGTTCGCTGTTGCAGACATTGATCAGGATGCGGGTGAGCCAGGTATCGAAAAACTCCGGCTGCCGCAGCTTTGAGTAGGCCAGGAAGCCCTTGTAGAACGCTTCATCCACTGCATCCACAGCATCGGAAGGACTGCCCAAGTAGACTGCTGCGGTGCGGTAGAGCTGTTCTTTTAAGGATTCCGCCCGGCGGATGTACTCCTGTTCGGTCAAGTGTCCTCCCTCCTTTCTGCCCATTAGACGCACAGCTGGCTGGTTTTGCCTTTATCCAACAAAAAAATTTTTTCCGAGGCATATCAAAAGACGGGAGACGTTTTGGCGCGTCTCCCGTCTTGCCAGTTTGTAGCAGGAACAAATCGAAACAGAGTTCAATTGAGACAGCACAACTGACGGCGGGCATTTGAAAATAATATCTCAATTTTACCATACCTGACCATACCGGAACAACTCAAAATTATAGTGAGAAAGAAGGTTTTTTCATTGAATGTGGTAGCTTATGGCGCCGGAGTCAACTCGACGTCCATGTTGATTGGGATGTACTACAAGGGCATCCCCGTTGACCTCATCCTCTTTGCCGATCCTGGGGCGGAGCAGCCCTACACCTACGCATATATCCCTATCATGAACGACTGGCTTGCGCGTCACGGGATGCCGGAGATCCAGACGGTCTGTTATACTGACAGGAACGGGAATCGCCTGACTCTGGAGCAGGAGTGCCTCCGCTCCGGGACGCTGCCCGCCATCGCCTACGGCTACAAGAAGTGTTCCCTTAAGCACAAAATTCAGCCCCAGGACAAATTCTGCAACAATTATCCGCCCTGCCGGGAGGTCTGGGCCAGGGGAGAAAAGGTGTTCAAGTACATCGGATATGACGTGGGCGAAATGCAGAGAAAAGAAAAAGCCCGTGAACACGACGAGGCCGATTCCAAATACACCAAGGTCTACGCTCTGATGGACTGGGGCTGGACGCGGGAGGACTGCGTCGCCGCCATATTGCGGGAGGGTCTGCCGCTGCCCGGCAAGTCCTCCTGCTTTTTCTGTCCCTCCATGAAGAAGCGGGAGATTCGCACCCTTTACCACCAGCACCGGGATCTGTATGACCGGGCCATCGCCATCGAGGACGGCGCCCGGCCCAACCTCATCACGGTCAAGGGCCTGGGGCGGGATTGGGCATGGCGGGATTTTGTGGAGGCTGATCTGAACCAGACCGCCATGTGCTGGATGTTCCCGGAGGACGACCTGCCCTGCAACTGCCACGACGGTGGCTGAGAAAGGAGCGTTTTGAGATGGATATTATTGAACTGGAGCGGTGGAAACCCTCTGAAGCTAACCCGCACAAGCTGGAGTACGCCGGCCAGCCTGTGGCGCAGGAGGTGTTCGAGGAACTGAAGCACCGGCTGAAGGGTATGGGATACCTGCCCGATGAATACTTCCTTATGGACGACCACTGGAAAAATGGCCGGGAGATTCCCAAGGACGCCGGCATCTTTTGCACCACTGACTACGGTGGCTGCGAGGGTGTGTACCTGGATGTGTACCTCAAATGGCACGAGGATGGAAAGCCCATCACCAGGAGCTTCATCACCGGCAAGACGCTGGGGGATAACGGCAACGACCTGGACAGGATGTTCCTCATCTCCTCCGCCATCACCAAGGCGTTCCATGGCGACCACGCCACCCACGCCCGGTACATGAAGATCGGAGGCGTGGAGGATGATACCGGAGGTGCAGTGGTGCATCTCAGCCAGCAGGAGCAGAAGACCATCATTGAGGCGCTGGTGGAGCAGCGGGAGCGGCAGGAGCAGGCTATGTCCCAGACCGAGCAGCTCCTGCGCCGCATGACCGGGAGCATCACGGAGTATGTCAACACGGTAGGAATGCGCCCTCTGCGGATGAGTGACTTTGACAAAGCTGTGCTGGCGATCCAGGACGGCGAACTGGAAGCCTTCAAGAAGTACGCAGCCAAGGTTCCGTACCAGCAGGAGGAAACCCTGCTGGTGGAGGCGGCTGGCCGTCCGGGGGCCGTGGGACGGAAGATGACGGAGCTGCTGATGCAGGATAGATGCAATATCGACTACGCGGCGTACTGTAACGCCTGCAAGAGAGCCATCGACATTAACGATCCGGAGAAGGTTCTGTCCATGATGGTGCGGGCACAGGCCAGTGTGCCGAAGCTGGAGCCGTCCTTCTTTGGTGAGATGGCCTCCTACGCCCACTCGGATCACAGCTTCATTGCCAAGGAGATCATCAAGCGGTGCGGTGAGAAACAGATCGCCGCCGCGCCGTCCCGTCTCCTGGAGCAGTTCGCCGCGGACAAAGACTTTCGTACATTATCCGCTCTGGTGGAGAAAGGCATCTCCGGCGGCTCCAGTGCCTGGAGGACGCTGCACATGCTGACCTATGAGGGCCGTGACAGCTGGATCGCGGAAGAACTTCTGGAAAAGCGGATGTGGGTAGACGTCAATGACTACAGCACGCTCCACGCCTGTGTCCAAAATGATGCGGTGGGAGTGTGCAAGCTGCTGCTGGACGGCGGCATGGACTTCGACCAGTACCGGCAGTGGGCGCAGACGCGGCCCTACACCGGCCACGAGGAAACGCTTCAGGCACTGGCGGACCACTGGTCTGAGATGCAGGCAGAGATGGAGCAGGTGCCTGCCCAAGAGAACGGAGGGATGACTCTTGGCTAATCCGGCTCTGATAGCAAAAGCCGCCGCCATCATCTTGACCGATGAAAAGGCACGGAAAGCAGTGGGCTGGACGCTGGTGGCGATCCTCTCCCCCCTCATCCTGCTCATCGCCTTTTTATGTGCTCTGGGCTCCGGCGCCACTGAGCACAACATCACTGCGGTGGAACTGTGTTTTTACGATACCATCGCTATTCCAGCGGAAACCCCGGAGGAGTACCGGCTGTGCATTGAGGCCATGCGCGCCAGCTTCGCCCAGCTGGATGCCGCCATCGCAGTGATTCAGGAAAGTACAGAGGAAGAAACCAGCCTTGACGATATCCGCGTCAAGGCAATTTTTTATGCTCTGTACTTCGGCGCGGAAAGCCATGGGGACGCTCAGTCCTTCGCTGACTGCTTTGTCACCTGGGAGGAGCGTATCCGCACGGTTCTCGTGGAGGGCAGCGATCCGCCGGAGGAGGCGAAGGAAACCTACTCCGTGGCTATTCCCATCGAGGATCTGGAAACCGTATGGCAGAACATCGCCGCCACAGGTGCGGCGCCTACCGCTGAGCAGCAGAGCAACGCCGACAGCATCTACAACCTGATCCGATATGGAGCGGCTGGCGGCGGCAGCGGATTTGACGGGTCGGATGTTCCCTTCATCGGCGCAGACGGCTTCTGCTCCCCCATCGGGCAGAACTGGCGGAACGTGGTCACCTCGGAGTTCGGCTACCGCCGCGACCCGTTCACCGGCGAACGGAGGGGCCACAGCGGAATGGATCTGGCGGTGCCTACCGGAACCTCCGTCCGCGCCGCCCTGCCGGGGACCGTGACCGTGTCCACCTACAACCAGGGTGGCTACGGCTACTATGTGATGATCGACCACGGCAATGGTCTGTCTACCCTGTACGGCCACAACTCCCAGCTGCTGGCGCGGGTGGGTCAGACGGTGGAGGCCGGCGATGTGATCGCCCTCTCCGGCTCCACCGGGCGGTCTACCGGGCCGCATCTCCACTTCGAGGTGCGGATCAACGGGGAGCGGACCAATCCCAGAAGCTACCTGCCATAAACGCAGAGAGGAGGAAATGCGCTATGAAATTCAAAACAAATTTTCAGTATAAAGCAAGCAATTTCCAGATGGAAGACTGCCGGATTGAAAAGGTAGTGGAGCTGTCCCATGAGGATTTCTGCCGGCTGAAGATTACCCCTCTGGACGATCAGCCGTTCATCACGGAAAACAAGGACTGTATGTTCAAGAAGGACGGTATCATGCACTGCCTTCTGGCCCTGGAGCAGGGTGGAAATGACGGCGTGCTCATTGATGCGGAGGGGTACAATTATCCCCGCTACGCCTCTTACGTCCCCGGAATGCGGGACATCGTCAACGCCGAGATGGATCGGGCGGCAGACTTTATCATCCGGTGGGGAACGGAGAACACCGCCAGTGGATGCTGGTGTGTCTATTTCGAGGATCTGGAGAAGCATCTGGATCTGACAGTCCGGGAGGGCAGCGGATTGGACTCTATGCTCAGGTCCGCCCTGAAGCAGCGCCCCGAGGTCGCGGCGGTGGATATGCACGACGGCTGCATCGAGATGGAGTACCACCCGGAATACTGCCAGCGGCTCAAGGAGAATAAAGTGCCTGAGCTTCTCCTGAAGGATCTGCTCCCCCTTCTGAAAGGAAGCGGGCTGATGTTCCTGTGCCATGAGGAAGCGGAGCAGTCTGTGCTGGTGGAAAATCTGTGTGAGCTGACTGACACCGGGCAGGAGGATCACGCCGCCCTGCTGAGCGCCCGTGTGTCCGAGATCTGCGATACCCCGGAGGGAACAGAGATCGTACTCACCGGCGTGGACCCGGAAGAGCTGGTGCGGTTCAACGAGGCCCACGACGCTTATATGGAGGCGGAGCAGGCCATGGGCCCCACCATGGGATAGGAGGGCGCTATGGACCGATTTGATATTCGCCGTGTCGCTATGGGGCTCACCGCCTATGCCATCGAGCGACAGCACAGCTATGAGCGCCATCAGCCCGAGGGTGCGCCTCTCTGGGCAGAACAGCGCCGGCTCTGGACGGACGCTATCCTCCAGGGTATGGCGAGGCTGGATGGGCTGACGCCCGACCCAAAACTGATGGAGCAGTTCGACCGTGAGCTGGAACAGGCCCGCGGTTGTTATTTTTTCACCCCGGCAACCAGTCAGATGCAGAAAGACACCATCCAGGAACTGCGGCGTTTCGTCGCCGCACTGGAGGCCACCGGCGATGACCGCCGCCGACAGATCAACGTGGTACGGGAACTGCTGGAGGACATGGCGTCCCACCTGCCCTGGGCTGGCAAGAGCAACAGACTCGACCTTGCCCGAGATGAGGCGGAGCGGTCGCTGGTGCGCATGACCGCTCAGATGCCCATCCGCTTCACCCACATTGCTCTGGGCGGAGACGCCGGGCCGTACTGGGCAAGCGGCTTTGTCTCCGGCTCTGTTACAGACGCCGAGACTGTCAAACAGTCCGCGGTGTATCAAGGTGCGCTTCGGGATCACCCGGAGATCACAAACTGGGCCACCCTCTGCGTGGTCTATGTGGGGCGGGGCCTGCCCTCCGCGCTTGGGACGGTCGACGCTTCTGACTTCGACCTGGAGATCATGAACCGGACCGGGGACAGGTTCCTGGATGAGCGCGGCGTTCGCTGGCTGAGTGGTCCCTACCAGATGACCATAGCCGCCGCCCCCGCGGAGAGTCTGGATGGGTCTGCCCTGTTCCAAATGGGACACATCATGTAGGAGGGATGATGGAATGGAAAATAACGAAATCAAGCTGTCCTTCAACAGCGAGAAGATGGAAGCGCTGGTGTTCTATCTGAAAAAAGACAACACCACAGTGCAGAAGAAGATGGACGAGGCCCTGCGTCTGCTCTATGAGCAGACGGTGCCTGAGCCGCTGCGGGAGTATCTGGACGCCAAGTCCTCGCCCACCCGGCCTAAGCGTCCGCCCCGTCCCAACCAGCCCAAGGCGGCTGCGCTCAAACCGGCGTCCGCCCCCACGGAGCATGAGAAGGAGGGCGGCGTATGAGCAACTATGTGCAGTTGGACGTATGGTTCCAGGAGGATAAGCTGAGCGCCCTCTCCTCTGTACTGGTGGAGCAGGGCACCACCGTGGAGAAACGGATGCAGGGGGTGCTCCTGGACATGTATGAGGCGTTAGTCCCGCGTGAGACACAGGAGGCGATCCGTACCCGCCTCGACAAAGAGGAAGCTGAAGCACGGGCGGCGGAGGAAGCGGCCCGAAAGTATACGGCGTTTTGTGTTCGGGAGAATGGAGAAAGGTCGTTCTTCCAGCTGGACAGGACGGAGGATATCCTGGAGATCGCCAAGTTCCTGCGCCGGTATCTGCGTGAGGAGCAGGGGCCGGGGATCGCTGCGCTCCAGACGAGCGCCTTCGCTGGAATGGAGCCGGTCACCGCCGAGCAGTATGACCAGCTGCTGGCACTGCGGATAGAGACGCCTGATAAGATGACCGGCGCGTTCGATCTGGACTTCGACAAGCGGGAGGTTTCCACCGTGGATGCTGACGGCTGGAAGACCTGGCCCATGCAGGATGTCTCCACCGCCGTCTATCATGCGTACCGTAAGAGCTATCTCAGGCCGGAACAGTATATGTCCCGGTTCCTGGAAAAGCTGGAGGGCAAAGAACTCACCTCGGCGGGTCACCTCTCCGCGCGGGATATCTCCTTCGCGGAGGAGATATCCGAGATAGACAGCCTGCTGGATTTTTACATGGAAACCAACTTCGACGTGGACGCGGTATTCGGCACACACGTCTGCACCGGCGAGAACGACGATACCCTGAACGTCTACGCCAACTACGACATGGCCTCCGGACAGGTCTGCGATGAGCTGGAGGTCGACCTGCACCGGGCAGACGGGCGTGAGGAGCCGGTGGAATACCGGCTCAACGCTGTTGAGAAGGCGACCCTGCTGCGCAAGATGGACGCCTACTGCCAGGGGCAGACCGGGCAGACACTGAAGGACTACAGCGCCCAATGGATGGCGGAGGAGATGGCACCGCCCACACAGCCCACGATGTGATATAGACTTTTTGCGTCTATGCCAATCTGACAACCCGATTTTTCGTTGGCTTTGCTGAATAGCTTTCACGGCGAAAGTGTGCCATTGTGTTTCTGCTCCCCCCAAAAATAAAATGCAGAAAGAAGGAAACAACGCATGAAAGCAAATACCAGATCCGCGCTCACGCCCCTTGACCTGTGTACCCTCATCGCCCATGAAACAGTATCTCTTCTGAACGCCGACGCGGAGGCACTGGATTCCGCTCTCCGGCTTCGGACAGGGCTGGATGTTTACGCGGCGGCCAGCGAACTGGGTAAAGAGGTCATACCGCTCCTGATGTGGATCGACCGGGAGATGGAGAGCGCCCGTCAGTATACTGCCACAGAGCAGGACACACCCCACCTGATCAGTCCAGACCGCTTGCTCCCGGTGCCGGATGCCGCCGCCCAGCTGAACGCGGTCTGGATGCTGTTTCAGACTGCGGTGAATGCTCCCGAGGACTATCGTCAGACGCTCCTGGAAACAGCCAGAACGCTCACAGAGATGGGTGGGCTGGAGGATATGCTCCTGACCACCAAAATCCCCGCTGCAGGATTCGTGAGCGTGGAGGATCTTCGGACGGAACTGGAGGATGTGCGTGTGGCGCTCCACCTCCAGGAGGCAGCGGACCATATCGCCGGACAGCCGGGTCAGATACTCTCACCTTGATCCCTGGATCACTACACCAACAGCAGAGGGGCGCTCCTGCCAGGAGCGCCCCTCTCAGATAGAATGGAGGATGCTAAATGACGAAAGAAGCCTTTGAGGGAAAACTCAACGCTCTGGTACCCCAGCCTGACCCTGAAATCACTTCCGCGCTGTTTGCCTTTGGGCAGGAGCTGGGTCAGGAAGAAGCCTGCGACGGAGTGCGGGAGCTACTCAACAGCATGAGTTTTGTCTCCCGGCACTTCTCCGCCGTGACCACGCAAAGCGTTTACGAGATCATCCAACACGGCTCGGCGGCCCTGCCTGGTGAAATGGTGGCGGCAGCTGTGTATCTGGAGAACGGCAACACACTCCAGGACGTCGCTGAGATGGCAGACCTGGGAATGCTCATGTGCTTCCACTGTCTGCGGGACATGGAGGAACTCAGTCCGTTGGCGCTGTGTGTTGTGACAGAGGGCGGACACAGCCGGTGCTTCCATACGCTGCACTTCGGCACGTTCGATCCTGATACTGCTCTGCAGTCTGCGCGGCAGTACGCTCACGACCGGCAGATCTCCATCACAGACGCTCTGCTCTCGCTCACCACGGACATGGTGCTGGACGCCAACGGCGGTGCAAAGAAGATCCTGGTGGGCGGCAATCCAGATATGACTCAGGCGCTGTCCGCCGTCTTCTCCCGCTGCCCTGCGGCAGCCGCGCGTCTCACCTTCGACGCTGACCGCAGCCAGACGGCAGTGGAGTACAACCCGCTGTGGCTGGAGCTGCGTCAGAAGCAGGGACCTGCTCAGAGCGGGATGCAGCTGACGGTATAGCGGGGTGCGTCAAGGGCCGTTCCCGATGCGGAGCGGCCCTCGCTCTTGTTCCCCCGCTGTGCGCCACAGCGAGGCCCCTGTGTGCCACCCGGCCCGACAGGGCAGCATCCCTGCCCCTCCCGACTGACACGCCGCCCTGCGCGGCCGTGTGGCGAAAGAGAGAAAATCGTCGTCCCCAAAATGTGCAGGTGAACCGGGGGGTCGAAAAAAGTGCAGGATAAAGCGCGGGGGTCGCAAGCGCCCCTCCGCGCGGGGAACACCGCCCCGCAGAGCGGGTCGGGGACGTTTCGACGGGGGTCATTTTTCACCCCCTGGGGTCAGCTCGGGGGTCTGCTTTCACAAAAAGCCCGCCGTTGCCCGCTTTTTGCGGGTTCCCGGCGGGGATATTTACGGATTTCAGGAGGAACATCATGCCGAGAGAAAAAATCAAGTTCGCGCTGCGGATCTCACCTGAGACTCAGCAGCTCGTCAAGGAGATGTGTCCGCGGGACAACTGCCGTACCCAAAACGAGTTTATCGAGAGGGCCATCCGGTTCTACGCCGGGTACGTTTCCGGTCAGGAGGCCACGGCCTACCTGCCGCCCGCGCTGGCCTCCGTTCTGCGCGGTACGGTGCAGGACACAGAGAACCGGATCTGCCGTCTGCTCTTCAAGCTGGCGGTAGAGCTGGACATGGTGATGAATGTGCTGGCGGCGGGGATGGAGATCAGCGACGACGCGCTCCGCAGTCTCCGTGGCCGGTGCGTCCAGAACGTGAAGAAGACCAGCGGCAGCGTCACGCTGGACAAGGCAGTGGAGTACCAGCGGGGCGGCGTGTGACAGAAAGGCGGTGACGCTCCATGCCCCGGATCATATTCAAGTGCCCCTACATCAAACCGGGAACAGCGAAAGCCGCCGCCCACCTGAACAACTACGTCCGCTACGTCGCTACCCGTGACGGTACAGATCTCCTCAAGCCGGACAAGGCCGGCCAGCCCGCCACAAAAAAGCAGAGGGCCATGGTGGAGCGGCTCCTTCGGGACTTCCCCATGTGCCGCGGGATGTTCGAGTACGAGGACTACCAGTCCTCCCCCACCCGCGCCGCCGCCTCGGAGTTTATCACCAGAGCCATCGAGGACAACTACGATCAGATCGCCAAGCGTGAGAACTACGTCAGCTACATTGCCCAGCGCCCTCGTGCGGAGCGGCTCGGCGCGCATGGTCTGTTCAACGGCACAGGCGATGCGCTGGAGCTGTCCAGGATCGCGGAGGAGGTGGCGAACCACCCCGGCAACGTGTGGCTGCCCATCATCTCCCTGCGCCGGGAGGACGCCGCCCGCCTTGGCTACGACAACGCCAGACAGTGGCAGGCCCTCCTCTCTAACTACGCCCCGCAGATCGCGGACGCCATGAAGATACCCTGGGAGCAGTTCCGCTGGTACGCCTCCTACCATGATGAGGGGACACATCCCCACGTTCACATGGTCTGCTACAGTACGGATGGGCGCTCCGGCTTTCTGGATAAGGAGGGTATCGCCCGGATCAAGTCCGGACTGGCAAAGAATATCTTCCGTCAGGAGCTGACGGAGATCTACCAGCAGCAGACCCAGCGACGGGATGAGCTGGTACAGCAATCCGGCGAGGTCATGAAGGAGCTGATCCGTCAGATGCTCTCCGGCACGCTGGAGAACCCGCGCGTCGAGCAGCTCATGGGCGAGCTGGCCCAGCGGCTGAAAAGCACCTCCGGCAGAAAGCAGTACGGCTATCTCAAAGCTCCGCTGAAGGCTGTGGTGGATGAGATCGTGGACGAGCTGGCAAAGGACTCCCGTGTCTCCTCCGCCTATGACCTGTGGTACCAGCTGCGGGAAGAAGTGCTGAGGACGTACCAGGATGACCTTCCAGACCGGCTCCCCCTTTCCCGACAGGCGGAGTTCAAGCGGATCAAGAATGTGGTGGTGGAGGAAGCGGCGCGGCTGGGTGAGCACACCGAGGTGTTCACGCCGGCGGGTACCCAGGAGCCGGTCCAAGCCGGCGAGGACGCCGGCCCCGAGCCGGAAGCGGAGTCGGAAAGCTCGGATGTGCCGGAGGAGGCCAGCGAAGCGCCGCCCGCTGTGGTGTGGAGTGATAGATACAAGCGGGCGCGGTCTTTTTTGTTTGGGGATGACGATACGCCCCAGGATCACGAGCAAGCCTGCCGCCTCTTCATGGAGGAAGCCCTCGGCGGCAACGCTCTCGCCATGCATGACCTGGGCAGACTGCTTGCAGTCGGCACCGGCGTGGAGGCTGACGCGGAGCAGTCCCATGCGTGGTACGCCAAGACGCTCTCCGCCTTCCAGACCGTGGAGCGTCAGCGCCCCAACCGCTATGTGGAGTACCGCATCGGCAAGATGTACGCCGGGGGCATTGGGACAGAGCAGGATGACGCTGCGGCGGCGAAGTGGTTCTCCCAGGCGGCAGCGCATGGTTACCAGTACGCCCAATATTCTCTCGCCGGGCTCTACAGCCGGGGCAAGGGAGTACCGCAGGATGATGGAAAGGCGCTGGAGCTGTATACTCTTGCCGCGGCGCAGGAGTTCCCCTACGCTGCCTGGGAGCTGGGAAAGCGATACCGTGACGGGATCGGCTGTGCCGCGGACGGGCGGCAGGCTGCCCGGTATTTCTCCGCTGCCTATGACGGATTCCGGACGCTGGCGGATCAGCGCCCCGATGACCGGCTCCAGTACCGCATCGGCTGGATGCTACTCCGTGGCGTGGGGACAGAGCGGGATGAGAGGGCCGCGCTGGAGTGGCTGGAGAAGTCCGCTGAACTGAAAAACACCTATGCGGAGTATCAGATGGCAAAGCACATCCTCGCAAATCCCTCTGCCAAGCGGGAGCGGACTCGCCAGGCGGTGGACTGGCTGACCCATGCGGCGGAGGCTGGACTGGACTGCGCTCAGTATGCCCTCGGAAAGCTGTGCCGTGACGGCGGGCCGGTGGCGCAGGATATGACCCAGGCGGTGATCCGGTTCTCCCAGGCAGCCGAGCGGGGCAATCAGTACGCCATGTACGCCCTGGGCAAGCTGCGTCTGGAGGCAGACGATCCCGCCGCTGCCCGGCGCTGGTTCCGACAGTCCGCCGATCTTGGAAACCAGTTCGCGCAGTACCAGCTGGGCAAGCTGCTGTTGTGTGGCGATGGCGTGGCAAAGGATACAGCGGGCGCTGTCCGCTGGCTGACGGAATCTGCGGGGCAGGGAAACCAGTACGCCCAGTATGCCCTCGGAATGCTGTATCTGATGGGTAAGGACATTCCCCAGGACAGGGAATCCGCCGTTCGCTGGTTCACACTGGCGGCGGAACAGGGCAATGAGTACGCCCGATATTTTCTCGACCACATGGACGACTCACCCTCCCTCTTCACCAGCGCCACCCGGCTCCTCCACCACATGGGCCGCATCTTCCAGGAGCAGGCCCCGCCCCCCAGCGGCGGGATCTCCTTTGTGGACAGTAAGCTGAGGAGAAAGATTAGAGAGAAGAAGATCGCCATGGGCCACAAGCCCGACGACCACGAGGAGCAAGGTATCGCACTGAAATAATGACACTTTATTTTTATAGCCGCCTGTGATATACTAACGGCGAGGTGATTTCCAATGACGATGCAGCAGAAGCGTGTCGCGGCGGTCAAAACAGCGGACGCTATCAATGCGATAGAGGGTGTGCCGGTTTCTGAGTATGCCCGAGAATTATCTTACCGCTGGGCAAGAGGGGAACTGGGCGATGATGATATGCTGTCCGCTCTTTTGGAATCTCACAAAAAGTTAGCGGAGCAGGTGCGGCGGAATGGCTGATCCATATCTCTATGAGGGCAGTACCGTTCTGCGAAACAAACTGGATATTCTGGATGAAAAGACTCTCGACCTGGTGGAGGCGGAACAGTCTCGGGCCAAGATGATGGTCCTCTACAAAAGAGGGTTCCAGAATTTTTCTCCAGCGGGTCTGTGTGAGATACACAAGTTCCTGTTTGGTGGAGTCTACTCATGGGCCGGGCAGTATCGGATCATCAATATCGAAAAGAGAGAACGCCTGTTGGGTGGGCGGAGCGTGTGGTATAGCAATGACGAGAATATCCCGCAGGACTTGGAATCGGCGTTTCAGTCGATTCACTTACTCAAGTGGAAGGATTTTTCTCGGGACGCCTTTGTCCACTACCTTGCGCAATGCTTTCCAAGGCTTTGGCAGATCCATCCGTTCCGTGAAGGAAACACCAGAACAGTCGTTATGATGTTGACCTTCTTTGCAGAACAGCATGGCTACTATATGGACCAGGAGCTGATGGCGGAAAGTGCCGGATACGTCCGGGACGCCTTTGTCATGGCCAGCTTGGAACAATACGCAGAACGGGAGCATCTGGAGAGAATCCTGCTGGACGCTGTCTGTGATGAACCGATCCTCTATGATGAAGACTCTCTAAAATCAATTGAATCGGCGCAACGGCGGCGAGAGCGATATCAGAAGTATAAAAATGAGGACTATGTCCCCCAGCCGCACTACAAACGAGAAAACTGAACATATGAAATGCAAACTCAGGGCGCCCTATGGCGCTCTGAGTTTTTTTGTCAAGGAGGTGAAGAAAGTGCCCTATATCCATTTTACTGAGGAACAAAAGCTCCGGGCCAGCGAGACGGATCTGCTCGACGACCATGAGGAGCCGGTCCAGCAGCTCCGATGACCGCCGCTCCAGAGGATCTCCAAAAGTCTCGCATGGGGGCGCGGCCTCTTGTGCGAAAGGGCTCTCCCGTGTATAATGTTCAAAAGAGATTCTTACAGGAGGCCACCACATGGAGCTGAACTTTTCAAGTGACTTTGACTCCGCCAAGCGTCTGGACGAGATCATGAACTCCTATTCCGGGCGGGATCGCGGTTCCATCCTGGCGGATGAACACTCTCTGGCGGTGACGCTCTTCCTGCTGGAGTATGGAAAGATCACGGTCACGGAACACATCTATCCCTACGACAGCGACATCCAGAGCGACAGCGAGATGATGGAGGTCTACTCGGAGCTGGCGCGGGAAACCCGCTGGAAGCGGTTTGCTCACACAGAGATCGAAAGAATACGCGCCAACGCCCTCCGCCAGATGCGGCAGGAGGGGAAGCCGTCCTATGACGGAGAGTTCATGTGCTGGCGGGAAGGCCGGGTCTTTGCCCACTGCGGCAACATCAACCTGCCACAGCTTCTGCTCTACCTTGCCGGTCACGAGCAGGCGGAACGGTTCTATCTTTTCACCTACCCGTACTGGACGGAGGATCACACAGCGAAATACTACCGCTTCGACCTGTCCGAAACCGCTATCAAGGGCGCGGGGATCTACCGTGAATCCATCTGGGAGAAGTTACAGCAGGCGTCCGCAGCCAGCGTTGTCTTCCCTACGTTCCCCCAGCAGGAGGATGATCCGGCGTCCCTGTTATAAGAATATCAAAACCAATAGGAACCCCCCGGCAAAGCCGGGGGTTCTTCATAGACGGGCAAAGCCCTATGTTACCAGCGAGCGCGTCCCG
>ERZ808037.736-NODE-736-length-26855-cov-13.771454_pt1 | contig 26855 bp, 16 predicted proteins | sample MGYA00380190_ERZ808037 | MGnify/ENA primary metagenome ERZ808037 (study PRJEB31490, sample SAMN06133399) | mouse gut metagenome | isolation source: J9 | host: mice | place: China: Chengdu | collected 2015-05 ...
GGACGTTAGTCTTGACAAGAAAATATACATCAGGGACAAAACGGTTGGCCTGTGCCTGAACGGCCACACCCTGACCAGTGAGATCGTTGCGAACTCCGGGACTCTCAACGCCATTGAGGTCAGCTACAACGCCACCTTGAACCTCTGCGACTGCGTACTCCTTGGAGCCCCCGGTAAATCACATTCCCATGGATAATCACGGATCAAGCGCCCCATCCAAGCTTCGGATGGGGCGCTTGTATTCGGCCTGGAGGGCCGGGTTCCTGTTTGATTTACTGGATGGTAAGGAGCAGCTGTCCGCCCTTCACGGTGTCGCCTTCCTTGACATCCACGGTTCCTACCACACCGCTCATCCGGGTCGTGACGGCAATTTCCATTTTCATGGCTTCGATGGTATCCAGGATTTCTGAGGAAGGGCCGATGAATTTGATCCCGACCTCCCCGCAGGCCCGGGCGAACGCCCCGTTTTCACTCAGGAAGCCGTAGCCGGGGTGAATGGCGTCGGCCCCATGGGTTTTGGCGAGCTCGATGATCCGCGGTATGTCCAGATAGGCGCCCAGAGGGCTGCCGTTTTCGCCGATGAGATACGATTCGTCGGCGGCGGTACGGAACATACTGTAGGTGTCTTCGTTGGAATAGATGGCGATGGTTTGCAGCCCCAGGTCGTGACAGGCCCGGAATACCCGCATGGCGATCTCGCCGCGGTTGGCTACCAAGACTTTTTGAAACGTCCTCATAAAACGATTCCCCCCTGATTGCTTTGATTGCTTTGCCGTTTTCCAGCGGTTTTGAGCCAGACGTTTTGTCCGGCTCTGCGCTTTATGGAAAACAATTATCTCCACTACCCATATCATGGGTAACACCGCTTTTGCAAGAAAGTCCTGGCGGCCTGCGGCATTTTGTATAAATTACTCAAAAACCATTCGTTTTTTGGAGGGATTCCTGATCTCATAGACTGCGGCTGTGGAATTTTATGCATCTTTTCTGCCATTTATAAAACTTATAAAATTTGCACAAATTTATCTGGACATCTCCCGGAGAGTGTGGTATATTTAGTGATATATTGATCAGAAAGGCCCTCTGTTACGGGAAAGAGGAGGAAAAATCATGAACCCAAAATTTTTTAGCATCCCTGTCAGCGTCGGCAACGTCTCCCTGCAGGTGGCCAAGGGCCACTTCGCGACGAGGAACAGCCACACCAACTACTTTATCGACGTCACCGAGCAGCGCTCCTGTCTCCGGACAGCGGAAGCGGTGGCTCGGCAGCTGGCCCAGCAGGACGTCATCCGCAACGCGATGGTGGACACCATCCTGTGCCTGGACGGCACCCGGGTCATCGGCACCTGCCTGGCCAAGGAGCTCAGCCAGGGCGGCAACCGCTCCATCAATGCCGAAAAAGATATCTATCTGCTCCGGGAGAATCTGAGCAACGATGGAAAACTCATTTTCCGGGAAAACGCCCGGTTTATGCTGGATGGGAAAAACGTGCTGCTCCTGCTCGCCTCCGTCACCACCGGCAGCACAGTCCGCAAGGGAACCCGCTGCGTCAAGTACTATAAGGGGAACGTGACGGGGATCGCCTCGATCTACAGCCATATTAAGGAGGTCGATGGGATGCCGGTGGTGTCCCTGTTCGACACCGACGACCTCCCCGGCTATGCCAGCTACCGCGCCAACGAGTGCCCCATGTGCAAGATGGGCCAGGGTCTGGACGCCGTCGTGGATAAGTACGGCTACAACACGGTGTAACGGCACAGGCCAAGGGCTGCGGGACAGAATCTTTTTGATCCACATAAGACGGCAAAGAAATTCCCGCCACCGTGACCGTTTCGCCTCGGGTGAAACCTGCACGGTGGCGGGAATTTCCCCGCATAAGGAAGGCGGCCCCTGTCATTTGACGGGGGCCGTTCCTGTTATGTATGCTCCTGGTGCTGCTTCCATTCCTCAAGGCCGGCTGCCCCTCAGGGCTGGCAAAATACGCTGGCGCTTTTGGAAGGAGACACCGGGCCAGTTCAATCCTTGCTATGGAGTGTTCCATGATTGATTTTAGTAATATTTTTTTGTATAATAGATTTGGCTCAGTTTTCCTATGGCAAAAACTCCTTACAGGTTGTCAAGACGCAGTGATGGGAGTTGCACACAATGAACATCGACTTGGACAGTCTCGTCAAGTATTCACAAATCATATCCCCCGTTTTCGCTTTTTTGGCTATCATAGTTTCCTGGGTGATATATTTGAAACAGAAAAGAAGGGAACGGAAAGAAAAAGCAATCCAGGCAGGCCTTGAGATGGAAGGTATAGTTATTTTAATAGCCTACATAAACATGGTTCTTGAATTGGAATCTCCTGAAATTGTCCGCATTTTGCGATGTGCCGACCGGAAAAGCATGAGAAAATTTGAGGGCAGTGAGATATACAAGGTTTACCCTCAGAGCCATCTTGAAGAACTAAAAAAGTATTTTACATACAATATCTATAATCAGCAGGCAACGGGGGCACCTTTGCTAACATTCAAAGCGTCATCTCCAAACTTACTGCTTGCTCGAAATAGACACTACAATTTGTTTGACAAGGATATTTCAAATATCCCCTCAGAATCTTTAGATGATGTGCTTGCACATGAATTTCACAGAAAAATCGTAGGTACGCTTAATAAACTTGAAACACTTTGCATGATGATAGTAAAAAAAGTTGCGGATGAAGACGCTGTTTACAATTCAATGGCAGATATTTTTTTAGATTTTATATCGAAGTTCTATTATTTTATTGCCACAACGAACGGGGATTTGGTTGGCCCAGATAAAAAACTGAAAAATGTCATCAAAATGTTTAATAGATGGAGGCGGCGATCGGAACGAGAGAAAAGCATTGCAAAGCTCCTTTCTGCATGCAAAGGAAGTCTTACCAACAAACGGAATCAGATCTCTAAGTAAACTTAATTACTTGAGTTTGGGCCTGAATGCACAAATAGTAAGGGGCGCGCCCTGGCGGACGCGCCCCCGATTTATGGGTCAAGCACTTCCTTGATCCCCGCCATGATGTAGTCCGCGCAGGGCAGGGCGATCCCCACGGCAAACAGGGCGCAGAAAAACTGCCGGGCGGACAGGCCGAAGAAGATGCTCTCCTTGTGCTGGCGAACCTCTTTGGGAATTTTGAGTTCCATGTTGAAAGTTCCTTTCTATTTTGATATATTTACATATGATCCGCAATTATCTGATTCGCTGTGGTGTTTTCAAGCTGAAAATACCTTTATGCTCCCTGCTCCGCAAGGGCCGGGAAAAGAATCAGGACTAAAAAATAACGGGGGCCTGTGTTATGGCTGAAAAAGACTTAGATTACAATCAGGTGTTGACTTTAATGTCAATTTACCGCGATGAATGGATGCATCGTGACTCTGATATGCTTTCGACATTATGGCGCCTTGTTACGATCTCACTTGTAGTAACCTTTTTGCCAAATTTGATAGGAAGATTAGGCTTTTCAGACTCTCCCCTTGTTGCCAAACTTCCCATCGTTTTCTTTTCGTGTGCAGGTATTGTTTGCGCGGGGTTTGGTATGTTTATTTCAATAGGAGAGTCCACCCGTATAGAATATCTTGATAAAAAATATTGGGATGTGATGAAACGCCTGCCCGAAGGATATCAGCTTGAGAGCATGAAAAACGATAAACGTGCAAAACCATTTTCCATGAGACTCAATACAATTTTTTGTGTAGTTCCTTATAGTGTTGTGATTTTTCTGGCGATTCTTAATATTATATTTCATTATTTTTTATAGTCCCAACATCCCCTTTGCCACCCGATCCTCGGCAGACTTGCATTTGCAGGTCTGCCTTTTTATGCGGTGACGCGCGCAATCGATTGGCGGTGTGGGGGATCGGCAGGGAGGACTGCGGCGATTGAATGGGGCGGCGGTTTTTTACAGCTTGAAAAAACCGTAAAAAGCACTCAGAAGGATCGGCGATATTGATATTGCCAGCACCAGGGGAAACGTGTATCATGTGGGCTAACCCTTTGGGAAAGGAGCCTTACCTTGAGCAAGAACGTATCTGAAGTCTCGGAAAAGCAGAGCCCCATGGAACGCCTTTCGGCATTTATCGTGGATAAACGCAAGGCCTTTTACCTGATGTATATCGGCATCGCCATCTTCTGCGTCTTTTCCAGCGGCTGGGTGTCGGTCAACGATGATTTGACCAGCTATCTGCCCGATACCACGGAGACCCGCCAGGGGCTCACCGTGATGGACGCGGAGTTCGTCACCTTCGGCACCAGCCGGATCCTGGTGGACAACATCGCCTTCGACCGGGCGGACGCCCTGGCCGAACAGGTTCGGGCCGTGGAGGGCGTCAAAAGCGTGGAGTTTGACGGCAGCCCGGATCACTACACCAACGGCGCCGCCCTGCTGTCCATCACCTATGATGGCACCGCCGCCGATGAGATCAGCCTCCAGGCCCTGGAGAAGGTCAAGGCCCTGCTGGAGGGCTATGACGTCTATGTCACCGGTGACACCGGCGACTCCGCCTCCGAGAGCCTGGCCGCCGAGATGCAGGTGGTGATGCTCATCGCCGTGGTGATCATCCTGCTGGTGCTGTTTTTTACCTCCCAGACCTACATGGAGATCCCCGTGCTGATTATGACCTTCGGCATGGCGGCCCTGATGAACAAGGGCACCAACTTCCTCTTCGGGGAGATCTCCTTCATCTCCGACTCGGTGGCGGTGGTGCTGCAATTGGCCCTGGCCATCGACTATGCCATCATCCTGTGCCACCGCTATACCGAGGAGCGGGAACGACTGGAGGCCCGGGAGGCCGTCGTCATCGCCCTGAGCAAGGCCATCCCCGAGATCTCCGGCAGCTCGCTGACCACCATCTCCGGCCTGGGGGCCATGTGCTTCATGCAGTTCGGCATCGGCAGGGATCTGGGCATCATCCTGATGAAGGCCATCGTGCTCAGCCTGCTCAGCGTATTCACCCTCATGCCCGGGCTGCTCATGAGCTTCTCCGGCCTCATCGACCGCACCCACCACAAAAACTTTGTGCCCCAGATCACCGGCTGGGGCAGGCTGGCCGTCAAGACCCGGTTCATCATGCCGCCCCTGTTTGTGGTGCTCATCATCGGCGGGTTCCTCTTCTCCAACCGGTGCCCCTACGCCTACGGCATGACGGGGCTGACCACCACCCGGCAGAACGACGCCCAGATCGCCCAGCAGAAGGTCAACGACACCTTCGGCTCCGTCAACACCCTGGCAGTGCTGGTGCCCCAGGGGGACTACGAGCGGGAGGGACGGCTTCTGCGGGAGCTGGAGCGGATGGACGAGACGGACACGGTGCTGGGTCTGGCCAACGTGGACGCCATGGACGGCTATGTGCTCACCGACAAGCTCACCCCCCGGCAGTTCGCCGAGATGACCGATTTGGACGTGGAGGTGGCCCGGCTGCTCTACTCCGCCTACGCCGTGGATCAGGAGACCTACGGTCAGGTGGTGTCCGGCGTGGACAACTACGGCGTGCCCCTCATCGATATGTTCCTGTACGTCTACGACATGATGGAGGAGGGCTATGTCTCCCTGGACGCGGACATGACCGCCACCATCGAGGATCTGCACACCCAGCTCACCGATGCCCAGCTCCAGCTGAAGGGCGAGCACTACAGCCGCCTTGTGCTGCAGCTCAACCTCCCCGAGGAGAGCGAGGAGACCTTCGCCTTTCTGGACACCCTCCACGACACTGTGGCTCAATATTACCCGGAGGACTCCCTGCTGGTGGGCAACTCCACCAGCGACTTTGACCTGTCCACCTCCTTCGGCAACGACAATTTGCTCATCAGCATTTTGACCATCGTGTTCGTCATCCTGGTGCTGGTGTTCACCTTCCAATCCGCGGGGCTTCCGGTGCTGCTCATCCTGGTGATCCAGGGCAGCGTGTGGATCAACTTCTCCTTCCCCTACTTACAAAATGAGCCCCTGTTCTTCCTCAGCTATCTGGTGGTGAGCTCCATCCAGATGGGGGCCAACATCGACTACGCCATCGTCATCGCCAACCGCTACGTGGAGCTGAAGCAGACCATGTCCCTGAAGGACGCGGTGATCGAGTCGCTGAACGAGGCCTTCCCCACCATCGTCACCTCCGGCACCATCCTGGCCTCCGCCGGCATCTCCATCGGCCTGCTGTCCTCCAACCCGGCCATCGCCTCCATCGGCGTGTGCCTGGGCCGGGGCACCCTGATCTCCATTTTCCTGGTAATGGGCATCCTGCCCCAAATTTTGATGCTGGGCGATATTATCATTGAAAAGACGGCGTTCACGTTAAAGGCCCGCCTGCCCATCCAGAGCCAGACCGGCAATCTGCTGGTGAACGGCCACGTCCGGGGCTATGTGTCCGGCATGATCGACGCCGAGTTCAGCGGCGTGCTCCACGGCACCATCAACGCCGCGGTGGCGGCGGGGGCCGTTCGAAGCGAGGACGGGGCGGAGGCCTCCCCGCCCGAGCAGGCGCTGGAGCCGCCCCAGCCCCCGGAAGGGGAGACGGAAGCGGGAGAGGAGGGAGTGCACCATGACTAAGGGAACCTGCTGCAGGCTGCCCGCCTTTCTGCTGGCGCTGTGCCTGCTGGGCTGCCTGACCGGGCCCGTGGCTTACGCCGCCCAGGAGGCGGCCGATGTGATCACCATATCCAGTGAGGCGGAGCTCCGGAGCTTTGCCAAAGACTGCGCCCTGGACACCTGGAGCCAGGGAAAGACCGTCCGCCTGGCCGCCGATCTGGACTTGTCGGGGGCGGAGTTCACCCCCATCCCCACCTTTGGCGGCACCTTCCTGGGCCAGAACCACACCATTTCAGGACTTCGCATCAGCGCCGCCGGTTCCGTCCAGGGCCTGTTCCGATACGTCCAGCCGGGCGGCGTGATTCAGGATCTGACCGTTCAGGGCGCCGTGGCCCCCTCCGGCACCCGCTCCACCGTGGGCGGCATCGTGGGGGACAACTCCGGCACCCTGCAAAACTGCGCCTTCCGGGGCACCGTCCAGGGGGAGTCCATGGTGGGCGGAGTCGCCGGGCGCAACAGCGCCTCCGGCCAGATCATCGGGTGTTCCGCCGCCGGGGCCGTCAGCGGGGAGAACGCCACCGGGGGGATCGCGGGCCGCAGCCTGGGGCTGCTGATGAAGTGTGAGAACAGCGCCGGGGTCAACCTGACCCAGAGCGAATCCCAGGTGGATCTGATGGACGTGGATGCCGCCGCCCTGGAGCAGCGGGCCTCCGCCGACGAGGAGGCCTACCAGCTGCTCAACGGATGCTTTGACACCGGCGGCGTGGTGGGCTGGTCCAGCGGCGTGGTGCAGAGCTGCGCCAACACCGGGGCGGTGGGCTATCCCCACGTGGGCTACAACACCGGCGGCATCGCCGGGCGGCAGAGCGGCTATCTGGCGGGCTGCGTCAACAGCGGAACGGTGAACGGCCGCAAGGACGTGGGCGGCGTGGTGGGGCAGGCGGAGCCCTACCTGGTTATCGACCCCAGCGGGGACGCCTTAGAGCGCCTCCAGGGGGAGCTGGACGCCCTGGATGTGCTCCTCGACCGGGCGCTCAACGACGCCCAGCGCACCGGTGCCGACGTCACCGCCCGGCTGGAGGCCATGGGCGGCTTCACCGACAGTGCCCGGAACAGCGCCCAGAATATGCTCAGCCGCGTCTCCGACTTTGCGGATGACAACATCGGCTCCATCAACACTGCGGCGGCGGATCTCACCAACCTGCTGGATCAGCTCGCCCCCGCCCTGGACGACCTGTCCAACCTGGGCGGGCGGCTGGAGGAGCTGTCCGCCCGCCTGGGCGAGGCCATGGAGGCCCTGAAGGGCGCGGTGGATCTCAGCGAGGAGGCCATGGCCCAGATCAGCGCCGCCGTGGGGTCAATGCAGCGGGCGGGCCGGGATTTGAGCGCGGCGGCGGATCACCTCAGCGCCGCGCTGGACGACCTGCTCCGCAAGGTGAGGGACGCGGACGAGGACGAGATCAGGGACGCCATAGCGGGTGTGGAGGACGGGATCGCCGAGCTGAGCGATGCCCTGGACGCGCTGGCCCAGGCCCTCCGGGATCTGGAGGATGCCACCGGGGGCGTCACCATCCCGGATTTGAAAAACGAGGGGGAGATCCGGGACGCCCTGTCCGCCGTTGTGGAGGCGCTGGGTAATACCCTGGACGCCCTGGCCGCGTTCCGCCAATATCTGCCCGACTATGACGACCTGGAAAACGCGGGCGCGGATCTGTCCGCCGCCTCGGCTGCCCTCAAGACGGCGGGCCGGGACGTGGAGGCCGCCCTTGCCGGCCTTCAGGCCGCGCTGAGCCGCTCCGGCCCCCTCGGCGGCAAGCTGGGGGAGGCCCTGGGCAAGCTCCAAATTGTATCCGATTCCGCCGCGGACATGGGCACGCTTCTGCGCCGGGCTTTCGACACCGTCAGCGGCGCGGTGAGCGCGTTCACCGCCAAGGGCCCCACCCGGTTCACCCCCCTGGGGGACGGCTTCCGGGAGGACAGCGGCGGGCTGTTCGACGCTTTGTCCGGCCTGTCCGGCGAGATGGAGGGGTTGAACCGGGCCGTACAGAATGGCGGCGATGCCCTGACCGCCGACCTGCGGGCTGTCAACAACCAGTTCCGCACCGTGTTCGACGTACTGCTGGACGCCATGGCCGACCTGAAAAACCTGCCGAGTCAAGGGCTGGACACGGTGTTTGAGGACACCTCGGAGGAGGACGTGGCCGCGGTTCGGGAGGGCAAGGTGGCCGACTGCCGCAACACCGGCGCGGTGGAGGGCGACCGCAACGTGGGCGGCGTCATCGGCGCCATGGCCATTGAATTCGACCTGGATCCGGAGGACGACGCCTCCGACGCCTTCTCCTTCGGCGCCACCTATGAGACCAAGGCGGTGCTCCAGAGCTGCGTCAACCTGGGGGGTGTCACCGCGAAAAAGGACTGCGTGGGCGGTCTGGCGGGCCGGATGGATCTGGGCACCGCCCTGGACTGCCAGAACTACGGCCCGGTGGAGAGCGCCGGCGGCGACTACGTGGGCGGCGTGGCGGGCTATGCCGACGCCTCGGTGCGGAGCTGCTGGGCCAAGAGTGCCCTGTCCGGCGAGAACTATGTGGGCGGCGTGGCCGGGTGGGCCAGCCGCCTGCGGGACTGCCGGGCCATCGCCACCATCGACCAGGGCACCGAGTGCCTGGGGGCCATCGCGGGCGGCGTGGAGACGGATGGCGTGCTGTCCGGCTGCTGCTTCGTGGACACCGGCGTGGCGGGGGTGGACGGCGTCAGCTACGCCGGGCGGGCGGAGCCCGTCCCCTTTGAGGCCCTGGCGGCGCTGGAGGACGCCCCCGCCCAGTTCACCGCCTTCACCCTCACCCTTGTGGCGGACGGGGAGACGGTGGCGCGGATCCCCTTCCTCTATGGGGAGGATCTGTCCCGCATCCCCCTGCCCGATGTGCCCGTGCGGGAGGGCAGCTACGGCGTGTGGCCGGAGTTCGACCTGTCCGGCACCCAGTCCGATCTCACGCTGGAGGCGGAATACGCCCCCTGGATCACCCTGCTGGCCAGCGGGGAGCAGCGGGGCCAGCTGGCTCTGGCCCTGGCGGAGGGGCAGTTTACCCGGGAGGCGGCCCTCCATGTGGCAGACAGCGCCCGGATCCCGCCCAAAAACGCCGAGGGCGCGGTCACCTGGGATGTATCCCTCACCGGGGGCGAAGCGGGCCGGGACGGCGCGATCCCCCTGCGGCTGCTGAGCCCCGACGGCGGGGACGCCGACGTGTGGCAGTACAAGAACGGCCAGTGGGTGGCGGTGGACGCCCGGCGCAGCGGACAGTATCTGATCCTCTCTATGGAGGGCGCCCAGGGCACCTTTTTCCTCCAGCCCAAGGAGGGCGGCGTGTGGAAGATCGCCCTGCCCATCGCGGCCGGGGCGGGGGGACTGGCGGCGCTGCTGGCTCTGCTGGGCAGGGCGCGGCGGAAGAAGAAAAAAGTCGTCCCGACAAAATAACAGGAGGGGATCGCCGGGGGAGGCCCCCGGGTACTTTCCGAATGAAACGGCCCTACCCAATCTGGACAAGTCGGCGAGACCTGGCAGGTTGGGTAGGGCCCTGGTAGTTTAAGTGCCTGTGTGATTTTGGAAAGCGCCCCAGGGAGGGATCGCCCTCCCGGTAGAGGTCATAGGCCGCCCGCGCCGCCGACGATGGCCGGCAGCAGGCTTGTCAAGTTCCGCTTCATGTGGTTTCTTCCTTTCTTCGATTTGGGCCTTTTATGGTGGGGACTGCCGGGGCGGGAGATCCCCATAGTAGGCGCATAATCGGCACGCCGTTTCAGCCCGTTTCACATCATACAATTGAACCATAATAGATCTCCTTTTCTTCCGTCGGGAAATAGTAGTTCTTCGTATCGGAGGGGAATTTTATATAAACATAAGCATTCCCCCCGTTTTGCCAGCTTCCTGCATATTTATATACAAAAACCTCTTTTGTATTACCCACAGCTGTATACTCTTCGAATGGAGCACCACATCCTGTCACCTTAAATGTTATCTGCTGTATCACGCTTTGCTCCAGGTCGCCTCCGTTGAGTGTCGCAGTCACGTACGAAGTAGTATTATCTCGGCGTGCACTTACAGAGAACACTGACTTACCAAATGTACCCCACCAGTCCGCCTTATTGATGACAAGGATATCGTGGGTCTCCGTGTAGGAGGCATAGGTGCCGTCCTCATTTCGGGTGATCTCCAGAATATAGGTTTCAGCGTCATGGGCCTTCCCGGTGGACACGCCGGCGGCGATCTTGGGCTTCAGCTCGAAATTGAAGCCGTCGGTGGGAATGGAATTGCCCTCCGCGTCCACAAGACCGGCCTTCTGGCTGTAATTGGACACGAGGTCACCCAAGGTATAGGTGGTGTTCCGGTCATAGATTACGGTTTTCGCCGTCACGTCAAACAGGCTGCCGCCGCCGGAGTTCTCACCCAGCTTGAGCAGGGGCTTCCAGTGGGCGTAAACAGTCTTATCACCCTCTGTTGTCAACACCTCTCCCGCCGTCACCGGGTCGCCGCCGTCAGGCTCCGTCCACCAGCCGTCGAAGCGGTATCCGGTCTGACTGGCCGCGGGCAGCTGGCCGTAGAGGGCGTCAAAGGTGATGGTTTGGGTGGCGCTGTTTTGCTCGTTCACATAGCCTCCGTTGCCGATGAGGGTCAGGGTGTAGGTGTTGGGCGTCCACCGGGCGGTGAGGGTGGTTCCGCCCTCCGGCACCACGATACTCCGCACCACAGTACCGCTCTGATCGGCCCAGCCGGCGAAGGTGTAGCCGTACCGGGCGGGCTGGGGCAGATTGGTGAGCAGGCTGCCCACCAGCTTGTCGGCGGGATCCACCGGTGTATCGCCCTGGTTGATATCAAAGGTCACATCCGCCCGGGCGCCGGGGAGGTTCAGGCACTCCACCGTGTAGCTGGTGGCGTTGTCAATGGGCCCGATTGCCGGGGAAATATTCACGATGGACAGGTGTTCCAGGCCCAATTGCCGTCCGGCCTCCGCTACGGCGGACTCCGCCGCGGCGGTGCTGGGCGTCATGCCCCGCCCGGTGGTCACCGTCACGTTGTCCCGCTGGATGCCGGCGAAGGAGAACACGGCGGTGACGCTGTCGTCCACGTACTGCGCCTGAACCGTGGCGGCTCCGCCGCTGAGCGCCCTGGCCATGTTCTGGTTGATGGGCTGGGTGATGTCGATGGGCTCGGTGAGGTAGACGGGCTCCGGGGGCGGGACAGGCTCGGCGGGCTCCGCAGGATCGGTGGGGTCGGCGGGCTCTACAGGCGGGATGACGGGCTGCTCCTCCGCGCCCACCACGGCGGTGAGATCTGAGGCGAACCCGGCGAATTTCGTGTAGCTGCCGGGCCCCCGCAGGCCGGTGTGCTCCAGGTCGGAGAAGTCAAAGGCCTCGCCGTACTTGGCGGTGTAGGTTCTGGTGGACGACCCGCTGCCTTCAATGCCGGTGACGGTGACGCTGTAGGACTTCACCTGCACGTTGAAGTCATAGACGGTGTTTTGCGTGATGCCCAGGCTCTCGGTCTGCCGGCCGCCGTAGCCCATGCCCTCCTCATAGCGGTAGTCGTTCCAGTGGGCCAGCGCTTTGACCTCCTCCGGCGTGGGCAGATTGAACTCCTCGCCCCGGAGCACCTTCTGCCGCCACACGGTGTCGTAGCCGTCCAGGTTGTTCCCCACCCGGACGGAGGCGGTGAAGTACTCCTTCATCTGCCGCTCGGAGAGATCCGTCCAAACCAGGGGGATGGTGGTGGTCAGGTCGAAGTTGGAGAAGGGCAGCTTGCCCTTATAGGTGACGGTGAGGGTGCAGCGCATCAGATGGACGTCCTCCGGCAGCGTCACATGAACCTTGAGCCTGCCGCCGGTCTGCTCCAGGGAGAAATTGGAGTTGGAGACGGTGAAAAAGTATTGGCCCAGACCCTCCGCCTGACTGCCCCGCCGGCCGTTGTTCAGCATCATGTAGTCCAGCGCGTAGTAGTCCTGGGGGATGGTCATGACGATGTCGGCGGGGTCGCTGGACTCGCTGGCGATGTAGACGGCCTCGTCCGGCTCCGGGGTATAGGAGCAGTCGTAGTAGACCCACTGGGATCCCGCGTGGTAGAGGGGGAACTCTTTGTCGAGGAAGTCCTTGCTGTAGGTAAAGATGGCCAGGGCCTTGGCCTCCACCCCCAGGGTGAAATAGAGGCCCAGTTCCAGGCCGATGGCCCCGCCCTTGCGCTCCGTGATGGCGGCAAGGGAGGAATTTTGGGGCCGGTACCGGCTGTAGGAGTAGAGGAAAAAGCCGTAGAGCCTGGCGTAGGGGCCGATCTCGGTGGTGAGGCCCACGGAGGCCAGATCTCCGGTGCCGATGCCCACGTAGATCTTCAGCCGGACGCCCATGCGGACGGCGATGCGGCCCATGACGTAGAAATCGAAGGCGAACCGCTCGTCCAGCAGATCGGTGACCGAGTGGCCGCAGGTGTTGCTGCTGCCCAGGGTAAACCAGAAGCTGAACCGCTTGCCCACCTCATACTCCATGCTGGAGCCCAGGGCCAGGTTGAGATCCGCCCGCACCACAAAGTCGCCCCGCACGCCGTAGCAGATGCCGAAGTAGCAGGACTCGCTGGCGAACATCTTCTTTTCCACCAGGGTGATCCAGCCCGGATCCCGGCCCACCAGCTCCTCATATTTCTCCAGCAGAGCCGTCAGGGACTTCTGGTAGGCCTCCTCCGTGCGGGAGCCCATCAGCTTTTCCAGCTGGGAGGAGACGTGCTCGATCTCCCCCTCCACCACGCCGCTCAGATCGGTGGAATAGATCTCCGCGTCGAAGGAAAAGGCGGTATAGTTTTTCACATCCAGGTTGGTGGTCACCTGGACGCCGCTGGGGAAGGGGATGCCCAGGACTCTTGTATAGGTCAGATCCCCCTTGACCCGGGGGACGACGGTGAGCTCCTCGGTGAAGCTGCCCTCCACGTCGATGGCCAGGTAATCGCCCAGGTAGGCCTCCACGTCGTCTCCCAGGGGAACCCGGAGCCGCGCGGTCACGGTGACCTCCGCCTGCACGCCGCCGAAGTGGGGGCCCCGCGTGGTCAGCCGCACCCGCACCCTGGGCGCGTTCACCAGGGAGAAGCTCCCGCCCGGATCGCCCGACCGGGGCGCGGCCCCATAGGCGCTGCCGGCCAGGTACCGGCGCACGGCGGCGCTGTTTTGGAAGCCCTCGGTCTGGGTCACCAGATCCGCCAGGTAGAAGGCCGCCTCCTCGGCAAATCCGCTCTGCTCCGCCTGGGCCTGGAGGGCCTGCTCCAGCTCGGCCTGATCTTCCGCCGTCAGCAGATCCTCCCCGGTGGTCTCGATCTGGTCGTAGAGATCCATGCTTCGCAGGATATCGTCCTCGGTGGCGGGGATGTAGGTGATCGTGCCGTCGTCCGCCACGGCGGTGACGCTGCCGTAGCACACCCCGCCGGCGGCGCCGGTGCCGGTGTGGAAGGTGACGAAGTCGCCCACGTTGAGCCTGGAGTTTGCCAGCGCCACAAGGCCCTCGGGATCCTCGTTCTCCCGGCCCGCCTGATCCGCGATGATGGCGTACAGCTCGGTATCCAAGGCGTCCATGGAGACGGTGCCGCCCTCCGCGGGCAGGGCGTCCACCCGGAAGGGGAAGTTGTCAGGGATCTCGTAGAGCGACCGCTGATCCTCCGCGCCCAGCGGTTTGAAGGTCACGGCGCCGCCGCCGGCGGTTTCCACCTTTACGTAGGCCGCGGGCTCCCTGGTCTCGGCGCCGGTGCGGCGCTCGTCGGGGCGCTTGCCCACATAGACGCAGAGAATGTCGCCGTTGGACACATCGCCGTCATAGGCAAAGGTTCCGGTTCCGTTGGCCCCCAGCTCGCTGACGGCGCTGTTGGTCAGGGCGTCATAGGTCTTGCCGTTGATCTGGAAGGTCAGATCGCCGTTCCCCGGGTCGTTGGTGTCCTGGAGGAACTTCACGTTCTCATTCATCCGGAGGTTGTGCACCTCCGCCATGGCGATGGAGAAGGCCGCGGTGCGGATGGTTTCCGGCTTGTCTGCCCCGTCCTCCCCGACAAAAACCCAGCCCTCGGCCAGGGTCAGCTCATAGGTGCAGCCCTCGTTGAACGCGGGGTTCGCCGCCACGATATAGGCCAGCGGCTCCGGGGGCGCAGGGGGCTCCACAGGCGTGTCCGGGCTGTCGGGATTGTCCGGATCATTGGGATCGTCCGGATCATCGGGATTATCCGGGCCGTCCGGCTCCTCCGGCGCAGGGGGCATAATCGGGGTGACGGACAGCGCCACCGACTCCGAGCCGTCCTTCACCGTCAGGGTCACCGCCGCCCTGGCCGCCTCCGGCGTGTTGACGGTTCCCTCCAGCGGCCTGACGCTGAAGGAGAGGTCGGGCCGCTGATCCATCTGGGCAAAGGAGGTGAAGTTCAGCGTCTCCTCCAGGCCGTCGATGGGCTCATATCTGGCGTAGACAGTCATGCTGCGCTCCACCGGGTCGTCGGCGTAGAACGGCTCGGTGAACTCCGGATCGGTGTAGTAGCCCGCCAGGACAGCCCCCGCCTTGGAGGATTTCTCAATGGCGGGCACCTTGCCCAGGGGCTGATTTTTTACGGCGTACAGCGTGTCGATCCGCCGGGAGCCGTCATAGAAGGCCACGGAATAGGAGTTGGAGACGCCGCCGCCACCGCCGCCGGTGCTGCCACCGCCGGAGGACGGCTCGGGCAGCTCCACCGGCACACGGTCGGAGGGCACGCCGGGCTCACTGTACCAGGTGTTCACCGCTTCGTCCGTCCGGTAGCAGAGCGTCGCGGCCTGGGCGCGGGTGGCGAGGCCAGTGGGGTTGAAGTTCCCGTCCTCCCCCACAAAAATGCCCTGCCGCCACAGCTTGAGCACCGCGTCCCGCGCCCAGGGAGATACGCTGTCCAGGTCGGCGGGGGTGGTGGAGACGGGGGCTCCGGATCCATAGTTCACCTGAAAGGTCTCAAAATAGCGGACAAAAAATACGGCCATCTGCTGGCGATCCACATAGGCGCCGGGGGAGAACGCTCCGCCCCCGGTGCCGAGGGTGACGCCGTATTGGGCCGCCCAGGCCACATAGGGGGCGTAATAGGCGGTCTCCGCCACATCGGAAAACGCGGACGGCCCGGCATAGCGATCCGGATTCACCCCGGCCAGGCGTCCCAGCACTGTGACGAACATACCGCGGGTCATATAACCCTCCGGCCAAAAGACGGTTTGGCTCATGCCGTTAAACAGGCCGTTTATGCGGACGTACTGCACCGCGTCATAGTACCAGCTGTCCGGCTGTACATCCTGAAAGGGGTTGCCCGTATCCACAGAATTGCCGGCGCCGGCGGCGAACGCCTGCACCGGAAGCAGGGTGAAAACCATGCTGAGAACGAGCAGCATACTGACCAATCTTCTTTTCATGCGTTTCTTCCTTTCCTGTTCAGAGGAGCCAAAAGACGAGGTCAAGACCCTCCCGACGCCCGCTATGATATGAATTGATTGTACCATGGCCGCTCCCCCAAAAACGTATCGCCGGCCTGAAATGTATGAATTGACCTCCCCAAATGTGGGACGAACGCCGCTTGGCGATCCCCTTCTGGCAGAATTTGTTGTTCTGTGTAACATAGGATTGTTCACTACATCAAAGGAGGCAATTCTATGGAAGGGGAGCCAATTGATTTTTCCCATCAAAGCGGGTATAATTGATGCAACCCCAAAATGCTGTGAAAACAGGAGCGTGAGAACGATGACATTTGTTTGCTACCCCAAGTGCACCACTTGCCAAAAGGCGAGGAGCTGGCTGGAGGAAAACCAGATCGCATATGCGGCTCGGGATATCAAAACGGAGAACCCCGCCTACGACGAGCTGGCCGCGTGGCACAAGCTCAGCGGCCTGCCGCTGAAGAAATTTTTCAACACCAGCGGACTGCTGTATAAGTCCATGGAGCTGAAGGACAAGCTGCCCGGTATGAGCGAGGAGGAAATGCTGCGCCTCCTTGCCACGGACGGAATGCTGGTCAAACGCCCGCTTTTGATCGGGGATGGGTTTGTCCTCGTGGGCTTCAAGGAGGCCGAGTGGGAGAGCCGTCTAAAAACCAGAGCGTGACCGTCCCGCGGGCGGTAAAGAAATTGGCTGGGCCCCAGAGGCGCCCTCAATCTTGCACAAAAAGGCCGGTATCTTTTCGAAAAAGATACCGGCCTTTTGCTATTCAGCGGATCATACAAGATCCCAATCAATTCAGAGGTACTTCAAGCTGGAGGAGCGGTTCGGGCCGAACCGGCGGCGCGACCGCCGCGCTTATAGCCGGGTGTCCCACTTGCCGCAGAACACGGTGTCGCTGGCGACGCCGGTAAAGGGGCTCTTGCCGCAGATCTTCTCGATGGCGGCCCGGATGCTGGCCCGGTTGCAGCCATAGGCATTCACAAAGGTTCGCACCTGGGGCACGTCGATGAGGTGGTTGGTGTAGTTCAGGCTGATGCCAATGGTGGGCACCTCGGTGGCGTACCAGGGCAACTCGCTGGAGTGGTTGCAGCTCCAGCGCAGGCGGACGTTGTTCTCCTGGGCGTAGCCCTTGACATTGATCACCAGGAACACCACGTCGTAGTTGGCCCGGAATTCCTCCATCTTGCCGCACTCCATCATGGTCATCATGTTGGCGAGGCTGGGGCCCTTCTCCACCTCCAGGTCGTGGAAGTTGGGGGCCACGTCCACGGTGAAGCCGGCCCGCTCCAGCTCCTCCACCACCACGCCCTTCACCGGGTCGCCCTGATAGGCCTTGCTGGTGGGGGTGGACTGGATGTACACCAGCCGGGCCCGCTTCTGCCGGGCCGGGTCGATGGGCAGGTTGTGCCGGGTGTCCTTTACCAGGGTGACGCACCGCTGGGCGGCCTCCTCCGCCAGGCGCAGGTGCTCGGCGCAGCCCACCACCTCTTCCTTGAGCCCGGGGTCGGCGATGCGGCTCTTGTACAGCTTCAGCCGGGCCTTCAGCCCCAAAATGCGGTGGAGCGCGTCGCTGAGGCGTTCCTCGGAGATGACGCCGGCCTTGACGCCGTCCATCATGTAGTTGAAATCTTCCTCCATATCGTTGGAGAACAGGAACATATCGCAGCCGGAGGCGATGGCCTTGGGCACCGCCACGGAGCGCTTTTCCATGCAGGCGATGCCCGCCATGTGGGAGGCGTCGGTGATGACAAGGCCGTTGAAGCCCAGCTCGCCCCGCAGCAGGTCGGTGAGCAGCTCGGGGGCCAGGGTGGCGGGCATGATGTCCTCTTCCTTAATGCCCGGGCGGAGCTTGCGGCTCATGGCGGGCAGGGCGATGTGGCCCACCATGATGCTCTCCAGCCCCTCGTCGATCATGGTCTGGTACACCTTGCGGAAGGAGGCGTCCCAATCCTCCACGGACAGGTCGTTGACCCCCAGCACCAGGTGCTGATCCCGCTCCTCCACGCCGTCGCCGGGGAAGTGCTTGCAGCAGCAGGCGATGTTGCTCTGGTGGATGCCCTGGATATAGGCCCGGATATTCCGGATCACCTGGTCGGCGTTGTCACCGAAGGCCCGGGTGTTGACGATGGTGTTGCGCCAGTTCATGAAGATATCGGCGCAGGGGTTGAACATCCAGTTGACGCCCACGCTGGACGCCTCCCGGCCGGCCACGTAGCCCATATCATAGGCGGTCTGGGTGCCGCCGCCGGCGGCGGCTTCGGCGGCGGTGGCCACGAAGGTGCCGTCGCTCAGGGCGCCGTCGCCGCCGTTGTCGCAGTTGGCGGCGATGAGCAGGGGGATGCGGGAATGCTCCTGGTAGGTCTTGTTCTGCTCATAGACCCCCTGGCGATCCCCGCCCTGCCAGCGCAGGCCGCCCTGGTGGTAGGCGTCCAGGGTGCGCCTGATCTCCTCCGGATCCAGGCTGTGGCGCATCTGCACAAACAGCTGCCCCACCTTTTCCTCCAGGCTCATGGAGGCGATGGTGTCCTCCACCCATTTGACGCCCTCATCGTCCAAATAGAACGGCTTCTGACGCAGATCAACCATGACGTTGTCCTCCTTACCGAAAAATTGTCCTGTAAGACTATCGTTAGCTTATCACAAAATTACAGGAAAGGCGAGAAGGATTTTTAGTGAATATAGCAGTATTTTTGGCTCCGAGGGGGCTCAACCGGAGCGCTGGGTGGAGCGGTATTCCTTGGGGGTGACCCCGCCGTATTTTTTGAAGGTGCGGGTGAAGTAGTTGACGTCGGGGATCCCGCACTGCTGGGCGATGGTCTGGATCTGGAGGCTGGTGGTCTCCAGCAGGAGCATGGCGTAGTTGACCCGCCGCTTGCCCACGTACTCCGTGAGGGTGGAGCCCACCTCCTTTTTAAACAGGGCGGAGAGGTAGCTGGAGTTCACGTTGAGCCGCCTGGCCAGGGCGCTCAGGCTCAGATCCGCCGTGAGGTCGGCCTCCACCAGGATCAGCAGCTTGCTGATGAGATGGGAGTGGCCCTTCTGGGAGAACTCCCGCACCAGCCGGCAGTAGTGGCGCACCATTTTGGGCCCCAGAACGGACAGGGCCTCGGGGGACTGGGCGGCCTCGATCTCCTTGGCCAGGGTGCTGGACAGCTGGTCGATGTACAGCGGGTGGACATGGCCGAATTCCGCGGCCTTGCGGAGCAGGGTGTTGAATACGACGAAGTAATTTTTCATATCCCGCAGGGGCGGAGCGGTGCGCCGCTCCATCTGGCGGGAGGTAAACCGGCTGTAGAGGATCGCCGCCTGATCGGCCTGGCCGGAGGAGACGGCCCGCATCAGCTTTTCCTCGTCGGCGTACCGGTTTTCCAGCGCCTCCATGGACAGGGGGGAGTCGCCGGCCCCGGCGCGCCCCAGGCCCTGGGGGCTCAGGGTTCGGGCGGGGAACTGCCGGGGCAGATCCTGCAGGGTGATCCCGCCGCCCCACAGACAGTCGCCCAGGGTGTACAGCAGCACCAGAAGCTGGCTCTCCTGGGCGAGGTAGGGAACCTCCCGGTAATATTTTTCCAGAGAGGGGAGGATGGAGGAGGGGTCGGGAAACTTGGCGGCGTTTTCGGAGATCAGCTCCGGGGTCACCGGGCATTGCAGATAGGGGCCCACCGAGGCGATCACGGGATCGTCGCCCCCCTGCACCTGGAAATACAGAAAGGTGCAGTCCAGCTCGTCCTGCCGGCGGTAGATGATTCTGGGGCGGCATATGGGGATCAGGGTTTCAAAGATCTGCTGAACGTCCGCCGCCGGCTGCAGCAGCCGGCGCAGCTCCAGGGATGGAGCTGCGAAAGAATCCTCCATTCCCCGGCGCAGAAAAACAAGGGGCACGAAAAAATTGTCCAGGAGCTTTTGGGCAAAGAGGAGTTCGTGTTCACAGTTCATCCGCGGTTCCCCCCATGTAACAAAATGGCTTGTCAATAGTATGACATACTTTATGTGAAATTTCAACAAAAATAATCTTGAGATGGCCGACAGGGTCTGGAGTATTACCGGAAAAACAGGGGAATTCCCTTGGCTCCCTTGGGGGCAAAACCCAATTAAGCAAAAATTTTGATAGTTCTGCAAAAAATTTTCTCTGTGAAACGGAGCAAAAAAGAATTATAATTTTTACGAAATGCCCAAAAGTCAGGAATTCTTTCTGCCATTTTTAAACTATTTTGCCAAAGAGTGCGGAAAGAGCTGACGACTGAACCAAACGGGGGCAAAAAAGCCTGAAAAGGAGGAAATGAAGAACCATGCGCAGCATCATCAATCTGAATCAAGGCTGGAAATTCATTCGGGAGGATGTGGGGCTTCCCGCCGCTTTCCCGGAGAGCTGGACTTGCGTGGATCTGCCCCACACCTGGAACGCGGTGGACGGCCATGACGGTAACGGCAGCTACTACCGGGGCCGCTGCTGGTACGCCAGAACCTTTGCCACCCCCAGCCAGCCCCTGCCCGGCGGGCGGGTGTATGTGGAAATCCTGGCCGCGGGCCAGCAGGCCACCGTGTATGTCAACGGCAAGGAGGCCGTCTATCACGAGGGGGGCTATTCCATCTTCCGCTGCGACGTCACCGATCTGTGCGTGGAGGAGGGCGACAACCTGCTGGTGGTGGCCTGCGACAACTCCCATAAGGACAGCGTGTATCCCCAGTCCGCCGACTTCACCTTCTACGGCGGCCTGTACCGGGGCGTGAACCTGATCAGCGTCCCCGCCGCCCACTTTGACCTGGAGTACTACGGCAGCTCCGGCCTGAAGGTCACACCCAAGCCCTGCAGCGAGTGCGGCGGCGCGAAATTCGAGCTGGAGAGCTGGGTGAAGGGCGCCGATGAGAACTTCACCGTCATGTACTCCATCCAGGACATGGAGGGCAATGAGGTGGCCTCCGCCGTCCGGCCCGCGGATAACACCAAGGTGACGGTGGCCGTCCCCGGCGCCCACCGCTGGAGCATCGACGACCCGTATCTGTACACCGTCACCGCCACCCTCCAGCGCCGCAACGAGGCCTATGACGAGGTGAGCGCCCAGGTGGGCGTGCGGGAGTTCTCCTGCGATCCCCAGAAGGGCTTTCTTCTCAACGGCGCGGTCACCCCGCTGCGGGGGGTCAGCCGCCACCAGGATCGGCTGTACGTGGGCAGCGCCCTTTCCCGGGAGGAGCACTTCGACGACGCCCGGATCATCAAGGAGCTGGGGGCCAACACCATCCGCCTGGCCCACTACCAGCACGCCCAGGACTTCTATGACGCCTGCGATCAGCTGGGCTTCATCGTCTGGGCGGAGATCCCCTTCATCAGCGTGTTCAACAAGGATCCCGGCGCCCATGAGAACTGCGTCAGCCAGCTGACGGAGCTCATCATCCAGAACTACAACCACCCCTCCATCTGCTTCTGGGGTATCTCCAATGAGATCCTCATCGGCGGCATCTCCGACAAGCTGGTGGCCAACCACCACGAGCTGAACAAGCTGGCCCACGAGCTGGATCCCACCCGCCTGACCACCATCGCCCACGTGTCCATGACCCCCACCGACGGGCCCATGCACAAGATCACCGACGTGGAGAGCTACAACCACTACTTCGGCTGGTACGGCGGCAGGATGGAGGAGAACGGCCCCTGGCTGGACAAGTTCCACGAGGAGCACCCCGACATCTGCATCGGCATCTCCGAGTACGGCTGCGAGGGCATCGTCACCTACCACGGCCCCGAGCCCGCCTGCAAGGACTACAGCGAGGAGTACCAGGCCCTGTACCACGAGCACCTGGCCAAGGTGTTTGACGAGCGCCCCTGGGTGTGGGCCAGCCACGTGTGGAATATGTTCGACTTCGGCTGCGCGGCCCGGAACGAGGGCGGCGTGGCGGGCCGCAACAACAAGGGCCTGGTTACCATGGATCGCAAGACAAAGAAGGACAGCTACTACATCTACCAGGCCTACTGGAGGTCGGAGCCCATGGTTCACGTGTGCGGCCGCCGGTACGCCCAGCGGGCGGGCGACACCACTGAGATCCGGGTGTACTCCAACCAGCCCGAGGTGGAGCTGCTGATCAACGGCAAGAGCGTGGGCAAGCAGTCCGGCGGCAAGGTGTTTGTGTTCACCGTGGCCCTGGAGCCGGGCTTCAACCTCGTGGCCGCCAAGGCGGGGGATGTGAAGGACGTGATCACCCTGGAGAAGGTGGATCAGGAGCCCGCCATCTACGTCCTGCCCGAGGTGAAGGATCGGGCCGAGGGGGTGGCCAACTGGTTCAAGCTGGCCGGCGACCTGGATCTGGAGGCCCCCATGGAGTTCCCCGAGGGCAAGTACAGCGTCAAGGACAAGATGGAGGAGCTGGCCCAGTCCGAGGATGCGCTGGCCATCGTCAGCAAGGCAGTGAAGCTGGCCACCAACTTTGACATTGCCCCCGGCGTGGGGATGTGGGATATGATGAAGTCCATGTCCCCGGAGGGGATGATGGCCATGGCGGGCAGTATGCTGCCCAAGGGCTTCCTGGAGAGCCTGAACGCCAAGCTCATCCTGATCGACAAGAAGTAAATCCGGCCCTATCGTGTCCCCGCCCCCGGCGGGGCGGGGACACGGAAAAATAACGAAGCATCATTTTGAGAAGGGAGATCGTATTATGGCAGCTGACATTTCCAAGTATCAACACGAAGGCGGCATCCACCGCGTACCCCTGTGGCGCATCGGCGGCTTCGCGCTGAACAACACCGCCACCAACCTCTACCTGGTTCTGATGATGTACGTGTCCTACTATCTGGGCGGCTTTGTGGGCATGATCACCGTGCTGGCCGGCAGCTTCTCCATGATCATGCGCCTGTGGGACGCCGTCACCGACCCGTTCATCGGCTTCCTGGTGGACAAGACCAACGGCAAATTCGGCAAAAACCGGCCCTTCATGGTGATCGGCAACGCAATCCTGCTTGTCACCAGCTTCATCCTGTTCCACGTGACCCACCTGCTGCCGGAAAACGCGCTGCTCAGATCCGTGTTTTTCGTGGTGGTGTCCATGTTCTACTACGTGGGCTATACCTTCCAGTGCGTCGTCACCAAGTCCGCCCAGTCCTGTCTGACCAACGACCCCAAGCAGCGCCCCCTGTTCGCCGTGTTTGACGCGGTGTACAATACGGTGCTGTTCGCCGGCATGACCATAGTGGCGGCCAATGTGGCCGCCAAATACCACCCGGAGTCCTCCTATGTCACCCTGGGCTTCTTCCATGAGATGTGGCTGATCGTGGCCGTCCTCAGCGCCGTGTTCACCGCCATTGCCGTGTTCTGCATCGCCCCCAAGGACCGGGTGGAGTTCTTCGGCACCGGAAAGCCCACCAAGGTCACCCTGAAGGACTACTGGGAGACTCTGAAGCACAACCGGGCCATCCAGATGCTGGTGGTGTCCGCCTCCACCGACAAGCTGGCCAACCAGGCCAAGACCACCACCGTCACCGCCGTCATGTTCGGCGTGGTGACCGGGGCCGGGAGCCTGGCCCTCAGCGGCGCGTTCCAGGCGGCGACGTCCATCCCCGTCGTCATCCTGACCATCCTGGTGATCGGCGGCCTGGCCACCACCCTGGGCCAGCGCAAGGGCATGATCATCGGCAGCGCGGGCGGTATCATCACCTCCCTGATCCTCATCGCCCTGTGGCTCATCGGCGATCCCACCACCATGTGGGATCCCACCGGCGGCGCCAACGGCACGGGCGGCATGGCCATGAGCGCCTTCACCGTGATCCTGATCGGGGTGACCATCATCAACTACTCCTTCAACAACCTGGCCGGCAACATCGTCATCCCCATGACCGCCGACTGCGCCGACTACGAGGTGTACCGCACCGGCAGATACGTCCCCGGTATGATGGGCACCCTGTTCAGCTTTGTGGATAAGCTGATCTCGTCCCTGGCCCCCTTTATTGCCGGCATCATGTTCGCCGCCATCGGCTTCCCCGACATCCTGCCCGACGCCTCCACGCCCTACTCCGACGCGCTGAAGTATGTGGGTCTGTTCCTGATGTACGGCCTGGTGATCATCGGCCAGATCTGCAACCTGGTGGCCATGAAGTTCTACCCCCTCACCAAGGAAAAGATGGAGGAGATCCGCAGCGAGATCGACCGCATCAAGTCCGAGGCCATGAAGGCGTAAGCCGGCCCGTCCCATCCCAACACACCGACCCAGTGCCGGGGGCTCCCCGGCACTGGGCCGAATCATGGAGGTAACATGAAAGCCCGCAAAAAAGAGGAGCGGCTGACGCCGGAAGAATTGGAAGAATACATGGCCCTGGTGCAGGAGCTGGACGAGCTGAAGGCCCAGCGGGGCGAGACGCAGCCGGAGGGCCGGGTATCCCGGGCCATTTCCGGTTTTTTCGACCGCCGGGAGACCCGGGAGAAGCGGGTGTTGAACAAGAAGAAGTACATCCTGCTGGCGGTGTTCACCGGCTGGATGGGGGGCCACCGCTTCTATGCCAGACAGTGGCCCGTCGCTGTGCTCTATCTGCTGTTTTTCTGGTGCGGGGTTCCGCTGGCCATGACCATTGTGGATCTGATGATTGTGATCCCCATGCAGGCCAATGAAAACGGGAATATTCTGCTGTGATATTGTTTCTTGATCAGAGGTGGTTTGATGACGCTGCAAGCGTTTCAAAAGACAAAGGATTTCCTGATCTGCGTGGACAGCGACGGCTGCGCCATGGACACCATGGACGTGAAGCACCTCCGGTGCTTCGGCCCCTGCATGGTGGAGGAGTGGGGGCTGGAGGAGTGGGCTGATCCCATCCTGAAGCGCTGGAACGAGGTCAACCTGTACACCATGACCCGGGGGATCAACCGGTTCAAGGGGCTGGCCCTGGCCCTGCGGGAGATTGACGGCAAGTACCGGAGCATCGACGGCGTGGACGAGCTGGAGCGCTGGGTGGCCAACGCCCCGGCCCTGTCCAATGACGGGGTGAAGGCGGCCATTGCGTCAGGCGGCGGCGAGGTGCTGAAAAAGGCGCTGCGCTGGTCGGTGCAGGTGAACGAGCGGATCAACGCTCTGCCCTTTGAGGTGAAAAAGCCCTTTGAGGGCGTGGCGGAGGGGCTGAAGTACGCCCATGACCTGGCGGATATCGCCATCGTGTCCTCCGCCAACCTCCAGGCGGTGGAGGAGGAATGGGCGCTGTACGGCCTGCTGGAGCACGTGGACATCCTGCTGGCCCAGAATGTGGGCAGCAAGGCGTTTTGTATTGCAGAGCTGCTGAAAAAGGGGTATGAGACCGACAAGGTGCTCATGACCGGCGACGCCCCCGGCGACCTGGAGGCGGCGCGGGCCAACGGCGTGTTCTACTACCCCATCCTGGTGCGCCGGGAGGGGGCGTCCTGGCGGGAGTTCCGGGAGACCGCTGTGGATAAGCTGACCGCGGGCAGCTACGGCGGGGCCTACCAGCAGGAAAAGCTGGACGCGTTTTTGGACAACCTGAACTCATAAAGGGGGAAACCATAGATGAAAATGACCTGGCGCTGGTACGGTGAGGGCAACGATCAGATCAAGCTGTCCGACATCAAGCAGATCCCCGGGGTGGAGGGCATCGTGTGGGCACTCCACGACAAAATGCCCGGCGAGGTGTGGCAGCCGGACGAGATCGCCGCCGTCAAGAGGCAGCTGGACGAGTACGGCTTCAACATGGACGTGGTGGAGAGCGTCAACGTCCACGACGACATCAAGATCGGCCTGCCCACCCGGGATCAGTACATTGAAAATTACAAGCAGACCATCAAAAATCTGGCGCCCTTCGGGGTGAAGGTGATCTGCTACAACTTCATGCCGGTATTCGACTGGACCCGCACCGACCTGTTCCACCCGGTGGGGGACGGCTCCACCGCTTTGTACTACGAGGCGGCGAAAATCAAGCAGGATCCCAAGGAGATGGCGGACTACGTCATGTCCTTCACCGAGAAGTACCACATGACCTTCCCCGGCTGGGAGCCGGAGCGGATGGCCAAGCTGGATGAGCTCTTCGAAAAATATCGTCCAGTGACGAAGGATCAGCTCTGGGACAACTTCAAATACTTCCTGGAGGCCATCCTGCCCACCTGCCACGAGTGCGACATCAAGATGGCGGTGCACATGGACGACCCCCCTTGGGATATCTTCGGCCTGCCCCGGCTGCTCACCGACGGCGCAGCGATTGACAAGTTCCTGGCCATGGTGGACGACCCGTATAACTGCCTGACGCTGTGCTCCGGCTCGCTGAACGCCGACCCCAAGAACAACGTGGCGGACATCGTGCGAAAGCACTGCGACCGCATCGCCTTCGCCCACATCCGCAACGTGAAGCACTTCCCCAACGGGGACTTCTCCGAGGCCAGCCATCGGGACTGCGACGGGGACACGGGGATTCTGGACATCCTCAAGGCGTACCACGACTGCGGCTACCAGGGCTACATCCGGCCCGACCACGGCCGGCATCTGTGGGACGAGGTTCCGGGCAAGGTCCGCCCGGGCTACGGCCTGTATGACCGGGCCCTTGGCGTGATGTATATGCTGGGCGTGTGGGATTCCCTGGACAAATTTGACCACAAATAATTGACAGGAGGACGCAATGATGATGGAGTTACCTTTGAAGGTTGATTTTTCCGGCAAAGTGGTGGTTGTCACCGGCGCGGGCGGCGTGCTGTGCGGCACCATGGCCCGGGCCTTTGCCCAGGCGGGGGCCAAGGTGGCGGCCCTGGATCTGAACGAGGAGGCCGTCAAGGCCCTGGCCGACGAGTGCAAGGCCGAGGGCTTTGTGTGCGAGGGCTACAAGGCCAACGTGCTGGAGCCGGAGGCCCTGGAGGCCGTCCACCAGCAGGTGCTGAAGGATCTGGGCCCCTGCGACATC
>ERZ808037.739-NODE-739-length-26830-cov-36.735357_pt1 | contig 26830 bp, 21 predicted proteins | sample MGYA00380190_ERZ808037 | MGnify/ENA primary metagenome ERZ808037 (study PRJEB31490, sample SAMN06133399) | mouse gut metagenome | isolation source: J9 | host: mice | place: China: Chengdu | collected 2015-05 ...
TACAAAAAGCAAGCCCAACTTCTGCCGTTCAGGAAGTTGGACTCGCCTTTTTATGGTTTAGCGGACAGTAATATTTCGATTTCGGCTCCACCACATTTGACTGGGGCAACATGCTCGACACCTATACGGCAGGTGCCTATAACGATGCTCAGGCATCAGCCGTGGCTACACTCATGAAAGCCGCTGGAGTATCCGTGAACATGAACTATACCACCACAAGCAGCGGTGCGATATCCATGGCTCCTGTCTATGCATTCATCAATTATTTCGGTTATGACAAGTGTGTCAGCTATCAGAAGCGTGAGTGGTATGGGCTATATGAATGGGAACATCTGATATATGACAACCTGAAGAATGTAGGGCCGGTGATATTCGGTGCGCAGAGCATAAGCGGTGGTCACGAGTTTGTGTGTGATGGTTATACCCAGGATGGTTATTTCCACATCAATTGGGGATGGGGAGGCATGAGCGACGGCAATTTCCTCCTTACCGCGCTTGATCCCGACACTCAGGGCATAGGTGGCGGAAGCGGAGGCTATAACTTCAATCAGGACGCTATTCTCGGCATACAGAAACCAACTGCAAAGAATGAGACCACACCTGTTTTGGTGTCCAGAGCTGATGTTTCCGGATCGGCAACCGGGAATGTACTTAAATTGACAGGCGAATTTCTCAATTCTTCTTTGGCTGTGCTGAATAAAGTCACTTTGGGTGCTCAGGTGATGGGGTCTGAAGGAAATCCGCAGTATTTTTCAGGTGGAGTCATTGATAAGATGGGATCTTTTACTCCTCCTTCGTGGAATACTACGACAGGTTATGAAGGTTATTCAGTCGCATTATCTGGTCTCCCGGCCGGCACTTATGAGGTGCGTCCGGCATTTAAAGTCGGTGACGGCGAATGGCAGCTTATGAAGAGTGATGTCACTTCTATAAGCAATCTTGTTGTAACTATCGGAAGCAACGGAAACATAACCGCTCTTTCGCAGCCTTCCGATGCTGCCGTAAATCTAAGTGTCAGTGACGTGAAGGTCCTTACCAAGGTTGTGCCGAGCTCTATGTTCCGGGTTTCTGCTAAGTTTGTCAACAACAGCAGTCAGGAGTTTTTCGGTGCTATAGGTATTATAATGGTACAAAACGGTGCTAATATTCTCTTAACAAAATCTGCTCTTGACATTCCTGCAGGCGATGCCACGGAGATCGATCTTCAGCCGATAATGGGTAAGGTAGATCCCGGAGAGTACAAATTACGTTTTGCCCGCATATTTAGCAATGGCAGCATAGATTTCATTGGTGAAGAGTTTCCTGTCACAGTCGAGGCCAATGAGGCACCTGTGCTCGGAATGTCGTTTACTATTGACAATGCCGATGCCGTGACTCTCGACAATATAACCTTCAATCTTACAGTCAACAATACTGGCGGATACTATTACGGAGCGGTCAGGGCCGCTATTTTCCCTAATGGAGAGGTTACATCTGTTGGTGCCATCATGTCAGGCAATCTGGAAATAAAGGCTCATACTGACAATCAGAAATTCACCTTCTCAGGAGCTTTTCCGCAGGGAGTGGTCGGAAATAAATATTTTGTGGCCATGTATATAGGCAATACACAGATGACAAGACCTAATAGTGACAGTTGCTTCCAGGTGAGTGCTACAACCGGCATTGACGACATATATGGCGATGAGGAGGTAAGGTCGCTTGAGGTTTACAATGTCAGCGGTATGAGGATTCCTGTGCCGTCAGGCGTCCTGAGCGTGGAGTCGCTTGGCGGGACCGATCTTCCTGCAGGTATTTATATTGTGGTGAGGACCTATGCTTCCGGCCACCGGTCCACAATAAAATATGTCAAACAGTAACGCAGATACCTATTCTCTCTAATAGACACAAAAAGTCTTAAAGGGCATAAAAGAGACAGAAGATATTTTTGTTAAGAGCGATGTTACAGCTCGATGACATTAAATATCTTCTGTTTCTTTTGTAGCTCTTTGGAATTTCGTAAAAATTCATTACATTTGTGAAAAGTTTATAAACTTCCGCAACGGAAAGTTTTTAGACTGATCATCAATCTGTACAAACCAAAGTAAAATTAAATCTAATCATCTAACCAGTCATCAATTATGTTAAAGAGACTTCTCCTGACAGTCGGGGCCGTATGGCTTAACTGTATGGTGTCGCTCGCAGCAGCTGACGATGTCACGTGTAAAGGCGTGCTGGTAAATGAGGTGGGCGAGCCTATCATTGGCGCGACTATCACAGTTCCCGGCACAAAAGTTGTCACCACTACCGACATCGATGGTAACTTCTCTTTCTCTGCTCCAAAGGGAAAGAAGGTTCATATCAATTACATAGGCTATAAGCCTCTCGACCTTGAGGTTGCGTCCGATCTCGGTCAGGTTGCAATGGATGTAGCATCCGAAATGCTTCAGGACGTTGTGGTTACACAGTCTATAGCACGTACGCGTAAGACCCCTGTGGCTGTGTCGGCTGTGAATGCCGAGACTCTTGAGATCAAGCTCGGCAACCAGGAGCTTCCCGAGGTGCTCAAGACCACTCCCGGTGTATGGGCCACAAAGGACGGCGGCGGTTTCGGCGATGCCAAGATCAATATCCGCGGTTTCCGTTCCAACAACACTGCCACCATGGTCAATGGTGTGCCTGTCAACGATATGGAATGGGGCGGTATCTACTGGTCCAACTGGAGCGGACTCGGTGATGTCACCTCATCGATGCAGGTACAGCGCGGTCTCGGAGCCACAATCATATCGTCACCCTCATTCGGCGGTACCATCAATATGATCACCAAGGGCCTCGATGCAAAGAGAGGCGGCACAGCCTGGTATGGACTTGGCAACGATAACTCCATGAACTATGGTATATCGTTCTCTACAGGTCTGATGAAGAACGGCTGGGCTCTAACATTCCTCGGTGCGCGCAAGACCGGCGACGGATACATCCAGGGCACCGACTATGAGGCTTACAGCTACTTCCTCAACATATCCAAGCGTCTCAACGATAATAATCAGATCTCTCTTACTGTGACCGGCGCGCCTCAGACCCACAACAAGCGTAACTCAGCCAACGGTCTGTCAATAAAGGAATGGCAGAATGTGGCTAACTTCATGCCTAAGGGTGAGGCTTACCGATATAATCCTACCTATGGTCTGGGCTTGAACGGTGAGGAGAAGTCGTCACAGTACAATGTGTACAACAAGCCTGTGGCTATGGTCAACCATGTATGGCAGATCAACCACAAGTCATCGCTGTCGTCAGTAGCCTATGCTTCACTCGGAAGCGGTTACGGTTCCAGCGGTCAGGGCTACAGCTCGTCTTATAGGAATCTGTGGTATGGTGCCACAGACGGTGCCCTTAACTGGAGTACTGTCGAGAGCAACGGTGTGACTTACAATCTGCGTCATGGCAACGGTATGTTCGCCTACGATCAGATTCAGCTTATGAACCAGAACAGCACCACCGGATCTCTCATGGCTATGTCGAATTCCGTGAACAACCATAAATGGTTCGGCTTCATCTCCAACTATAAGAATGAGCTAACTGAGAATCTTGCAGTCACAGCCGGTGTCGATGTGCGCTATTACAAGGGATACCACACCAATGAGCTTTCCGATCTCTACAATGGAGCTTACTTCATTGATGAGACTCGTTCCAACAAGAATGTGACCCGTACATTCGCTACTCCTGAAGCAAAGCTCGCATGGCAGCGTGAGAAACTTGGTGTAGGCGATGTGGTATATCGCGACTGGGACAGCCGTATCTGGCAGGAAGGAGTGTATGCCCAGGCTGAGTATCAGGCTCTCGACAAGAAGCTCAACCTTGTTCTCGCCGGTGCCATGAACCTCAACACCTACACTCGTTATGAGAACTTCTATGTCGATGAGGAGTTCAGCAAGTCACCTACAAAGACTTTCTTTGCCGGTAACATCAAGGCTGGTGCCAACTATAACATCAACCGTTACAACAACGTGTATGTCAACGGCGGTTACATCACACGCGCCCCATACCTCCAGTATGGAGTGTTCGTGTCCCCTGCCAACTCCAATGCCATCAACCCCGATCCGCGCAATGAAAAAGTCGCTGCTGTAGAGGTTGGCTATGAGTTCCATTCACCCAAGTTCACTGCTCAGCTCAACGGCTATTATACAATGTGGATGGACCGTACCATGGTCACTTCTGGTACTTCGGAGTATGACGGCACACGCTATTCCGCTACCATGAATGGTGTGGACTCACGCTATATGGGTGTGGAACTCAATTTCGTCTACAAGCCTTTCAAGTGGATGGAGCTTTCAGGTATGCTGTCGATCGCTGACAACACCTGGCAGAACGACCCCATTGGTTACTACTACAACAGCCAGGGCGAGGCTCTTTCATTTCTCGGCAATCGTGAAACGGCTCCTGTCACCACTACCCCTCTTGCCGAGGATCATCTCAATGCCACTATCGTGCAGAAGGGCATAAAGGTGGGCGGTTCAGCTCAGACCACAGGTGCTCTTGGTGTTCAGTTCAAGCCTTTCCGCGGATTCCGTATCGGCACCGACTGGACATTCAATGCACGCAACTACAGCGACTTCACTCTCAACTCTCGTAGCGATGTATCCCTCTCCCCGGGCAAGCCTCTCATTATCAGTGAGCCTTGGAAGATTCCTTTCGGCAATCAGCTCGATATCAATGCAAGCTACAATTTCCCGATTACCGACAATGTACGCTGCACATTCTCAGCCAACGTGTATAATGCATTCAACAATTACTATGTTATGGATGCCTACACCAACTATTCTACCGTCGGCACATGGGAAAATGCTTTCAGAGTCATCTACAGCTACGGACGTACATTCAACCTTCGTGCTAAACTTTACTTCTAACCGAGCACCCACTCATAACGTATAAATACAATTATGAATAAGAATATTCTTAACGCAGTCATTGTAGGCTCACTCGCTATGGGGCTTGCAAGTTGCGACGAAAACTCTTGGAATGACCATTATCTGAATGGATTTGAGGGGGGGGTAGATTACAATAACAAGGAGACCGGCTCATATACTGTCTCTGATGCCGACTATGCAGCTATCGCCAAGATGCTGGAAGGTGAGGCTGCCGACGATGCCGAAAAGGCGGCTGCCAAGGCGATTGCAGCCAACCTGTATTTCGACAAGTCTGGCATATATCCTGCTGATGTTGTTCTCCCTCTGTTTTTTGACACTTCTTCATTCCCTTACTATCTTGCATCCAACGGTTCTGCTGTCGATGTGACCTATCGTGAGGCTGGAGCAGTGCCCGCCGAGATCACCAATATCGGAGCTGCCAAGTCACTCTCTGTCGGAAAGGCTCAGTACAAGGCTGCCTGGGGCGGTGATATCGATTTCGATCAGGCGTATCCCGAGAATTTCAATCCTGCAAAGGATATGCTTGATGTGCTCTCTGACGGTTACAGCAATCCCGGCGAGGGTGACTATGCGGTGGTCAATTACAATGTCGTAGTAGGTACCCCCGACTTTAATTCCGGAAAACTCTTTCTGGAGGAGCCTTTCGCTGAAGGTCAGGGACAATTTACCATTGACAATATTTTGCTCCCCGAAGGCAGCACTTATGTATGGAAGTTTGATGACCGTGGCTACATGAAAGCTTCAGCTTATGTAAATAAAGCTGACAGGGCTTCCGATGCATGGCTCATCTCTCCAGAGATTGACCTTCCCGCCGATGCCAATGCCTACCTTTCATTTGATCAGGCATGGAATTACTTCAAGGATGCTGCCACTGCGGCTAAGGAAAACACTGTCGCTGTACGCGAAGTGGGCGGAGAATGGAACAATCTTACACCCGAAGCTGTGCCTGAGAGTCTGAGTTGGACTTTCGTAAACTCTGGCAAGATCGATCTTAAGGCTTATAACGGAAAGAAGATTCAGATCGGTTTCCGTTACACAAGCACAGCTGAAAAGTCTGGCACCACCGAAATCAGAAACGTGAAGATCGCTTCCGGTGCCGATATCCCTATGGTGACCAACCATGCTCTTTACTGCTTCGATGGTTCGGACTGGGTAGTTCCTGCCAACGCTTGCATGCTCCAGCCTGCCGACTATGAGGATATGGGCTTCAAGAATGACAAACTTGAGAATCCTCAGGCTTATATCCCCGCTTATCTTAAGCAGAAGTTCCCCTATGCTCAGCAGGGTGCTCAGAAATATGTGGTCTACAACGGCAAGACTGTTTCGCTCTTCGTGTTCGACGGTGCTGTATGGACTCTCAATGATAACGGTCTTAAGACTGTCACCGGACATTTCGAAAAGCAGAATGGCAAATGGGTGTTCATCAAATATGTCGGAGAGGCTATTTTTGACGAATTCAATGAAGAGGTCATCAAGCTTGACAAGAGCTACATTCTCGTGTCGGAAAATATCTGCATGAAGCCTCTTGATTCCGGCAAGTCATACGGATACATGAACACCACCGGTGTCTCCATCTCTGATGGTCAGATCATCCTTCCTGGCGATGCCAATGCATTCGCATTCGTGTCAACCTTTGTTAAGGATGATGTGAAGTATGAGGCTCCTGAAGGAAAGTTCATGATCCTTGGATCGGATGGACGTTATATTTATATGCAAGGCACATACGATAGCTTCAATGTCAAGAACGAGCCGGCTATAGCAGATGGCGGTGCGATCGCTGACGGCTATCTCTGGACCGCTAAGCGCAATGCCGACGGCACATGGGCTATTGTCAACTGCTTCAGCGAAAAGACAATCGCTTATTCTACTAAATTCACTAGTTTCGGTGCATATGAAACTATTGGTGAAGGGCAGTTGACCCCCTACCTCTACATTATGCAGTAACATATCCTCTGCATAAGCACAACACAATCCCCCCATTCTGGCAATCAGCCAGAATGGGGGGATTGTGTTGTATTACCCGGTAATGAAATTAAGACAGACAACATAGATATGACAAAATAATCATCAAAAGATTATTTTTATTGAAAAATATTTGAATAATAAGCAAATGATTATTAACTTTGCGGTGTCTTAAGATAAGACATGAGTTCTTTAAAAGGTTTAAAAGACCGGGTAGAATTACTTGAGCAATTGAGGTTCTACTTCCGATATGAACAAACCCTTCTTAATGAAGGTTGGGTGAGTGAATCGGACTTCTTCAAGATTGTGGACGAAATCATTAGAGAGTATGCCATAAGCATAATCAAGGAGGAGTGAAAGACCAGTTTGACCGTCCGTTAGACGGATGGTCAAACTTTTAAAGAGCATTCTATCTTAAGACTTTTTTTGTAAATAAACAATCATCATATATTATGAACGCTGAATTAAAGACATTGATTGATGAATTGGCTTCACAGACAAGTCTCTCAAATGACGAGGCGGATTTGCGTATGGCTAAGGCTTTTGCTCTCGTCAGGACTCCGGAAGAGAAAAAGGAAGCCGGTGAATATTTGAGGAAGGCTATTGCTCGTAGGAAACGTCCGGATGTCGATGTCAAAAGCATATTAGGCGAGGTATCAGAGATTCTGAACCTTTCCTATATAGCTAAGCGTTATTTTGACAAGGACCGTGCATGGCTGTATCAGAGGCTCAACCGATCGATGGTCAATGGTAAGCCGGCTGCCTTTTCCGAATCAGAACTTAGGATATTTTCCGATTCTCTCAAGGAGATAAGTCATATCATTCAACAAACCTCAATTAATTTAACTCATTAAAAATCTTAAGACACGATGATGTCGCATCAGGCTTCTGATGCGACATCATTTTTTGTATCTATATGATATTTATTTTGTCAGTAGGTCAAAGCACCCTGAACATATACGACAGTGTCACTTCTATAGATGATCCGCGCGATGCTGCGAAGAAATCACGTTTGGTGGCTTTGAATATATTGCCGATACCGAAATAATATCTTCCCTCAAGCTGGATGCTGTTACGCCGGTTGATAAAGAATTCCACTCCCGCGCCTCCGGCTATTCCGTAGTCAAACTTATTCTCGATCTCCATCTTCATCTGCTCGTTGGTGCGGTAACCTTTGGGGAAATCAGGGATATTGTCAATATTTTTATAATCGAAATTTGACTTTATCTTTTCACCTATCATGAAACCTGCTTCCGGACCCAGGTTAAAGAACCCTTTGACTTTGTTGGAACCGAAATAGATATGAGTGAGCAGTGGTATCTGTATATAGGTGAGTGTGCGCGAGTACTCGAATTGCGGAGCCTCGTCCTTCACAAAGTCCTCTTTCCATCCGCGCTGGGTGAGATTGACTTCGGCTATGAGTCCGAAGAAGCGTTCCTCGGTGTAGCGGGCTGTGATGCCGAAAGTCTTTCCCTGTATCATAGACTGATGCACTTCAGGGGTGAACGACATGCTTGATAGCGTTACGCCTGCTCGCGCTCCGATGGATAGATTAGGGGAATACTCACGCTGGGCGTTGGCGGCAAACGGTAATACGAGTGCTGCAAGTGCCCATACACATTGGCGTTTGGCAGAAATAAAATGACGGATGTTCATCAGATGCGAGACTTTTCGATTATGTTGCCCGGACGGAAGTTTATGAAATAGAGGGCATCATTGTAGGAGCCGGCTCCATCCCCGGCAGTGGTGAAGAAATATCCGTTCTGCACACCGTCGTAGGAGGATGCTTCATGGAGCAGGTAGGGTATCACAAACATACCTGTGTCAAATCCGAGCAGCCCCTGGCGCGGCACGGCGTTCTCCATGCTGTTGCCGTACCATTTCTTGTATCTGGCATCTATGTCGAGGGTACGCGGCGACTCTTCGTGGGTGTAGAAGCGGGAGTAGACGGTGGTGTTGAGATTGTGCATGTTTTCGAGGGTCTCTCCCCTGAAAGTGGTCCATTCCGGATAGCCGAACAGCCGCACCATAGGTGTGACTGCCTCGTCGCGCCACTCGATGATTCCTGGCATGAGGCGGTTGAGGTCGGCCTGGCGGCTTGATGTGGGTATGAAGGTATAGTTGCCGTCGGTTGGGAGTGCCCGCAGGTCTCCTCCGTTGAGACGTCCTTCGATCTCTATGTCCATGAACGTGTTCCCCTTGGCCGACAGCGACTGCTTGAGTGCCGCCACGAATTCTGCCTTGTCGCCCCCGGCCTCGCCCTTGAACGAAAGGAACACCGGAGTGGAGTAGGAGAGGCGTTCCATGAGTGCGTCGGCAGCTTTGCGGTACATGAGCGCGCTGGGGAGATTGCTCTGCATGACAGCCTTGTTGGTGAGATAAGAGTCATCGCGGACAAGGAATGTGTTGAACACCTTCACATTGTTGTTCTTGCCGTACTCAGCGAGTATGGCGAGCTGTGCGGCGTTGTCGGGTGCTATTATGGCGTTATGCTTGCGGAAGGCTGTGTCCATGAGTGCCTCGCGTATCTTCAGCACCGAGCCTTCTGTGTCGTAGGCGGTGACATGTATCGGTGTCCCGTTGTTGCGCAGACTGTCCACTGCCAATAGGAAACCCTTGTAGAACTCAGTGTAACGCATCGCGCTTTTGGAGGGAGTCTCCTCGTTGAGCATGAATGGAAGCACCACGGCAATCGAAACGGGTTCTCTGCTCTCGACAGTGACTGCGGCCTCTGATGCGACTGTCTCGTCCGTTTCGGCTGTCTCGTAACCGTTTGCGGAGTCCTGTCCGTCGTCGGTCCTGTCAGGAGTTGCCGGCACATCTGCCATATCGGTCCTGCCACTCTTCTCCGGCACGTAGGGTATATTGAGCACCTGCCCTTCCTTGAGGGCGGTTATGCCGGGATTGGCAGCTTCGAGAGCCGCCACGGATATGCCGTTCTCAACGGCGATCGAATAGAAAGTCTCTTTCTTTTTCACCACATATCCGCGCATCTCCTGTGCAGGGGTGGCAGTGGCGGTCTCGGCCGCGCTTTTGCTTTCCACAGCATCGGCATGTGGTGTGGGGGCGGCGGCAATGTCCGCCTTTGAGCCGGGTATGGTGAGCTTGATAGTCTGGCCGGCTTTGAGACCGTTCTTGAGCACTGGGTTCTGGGCTATGACATCCTCGGTGCTTAGACCGTATTTACGGGCTATCCCGAATATGGTCTCCCCTCTGCTGACATGGTGACTGATCACTTGCTCTGCGGCGGCAGGGGCGGCGGGAGCCTCTTTTGCAGGCTGTGACTCCTCTACCGGAAAGAAGAGCACCATCCCCTTGCGCAGGCCGTCGGCAACGGCAGGGTTGTGCCTTATGATCTCCTCCTTGGTGGTGTCAAGCTTATAGCAAAGCGAATAGACCGTCTCCTTGGATGTGACTTCGTAGTAATGATACAGATTCCCGTTGACCTTTTTGGTGGGGAGATCCTTGACTGCGGCTTGCAGAGATATTGACGCTGCCGTCCCTATAAGTGCGGCCAGCATGGTGAACCGTGAAAAATTCATGGACATTTTCAGATAATGATTCCGCAAAATTACTAATAATTTCGCACCCCTCCACACCTTATAATGATAAAAAAGCTTTTTTACAGAAATTATGTGTTAACTTTGCATCTAAATTCTGCTGTATGCAGCATGCGGAAATAAAACACACATAACTACAATTATGGGAAAGTCAGAACTTGAGCTAATCCTCATAAACATATCCGGCCAGGACCATCCGGGGGTGACGTCGGCCCTGTCGGAAATTCTCGCCCGATATGACGCGGGCATTCTTGACATAGGTCAGGCCGACATACACCACACTCTCTCGCTGGGTATACTCATAAAGACTGACTCGGCTGTGTCAGGCAACATCATGAAGGAGCTCCTGTTCAAGGCATGCGAGCTTAACGTCAACATCCGCTTCACCCCCGTGAGCATAAAGGAATATGAAGAATGGGTGGGGCGTCAGGGCAAGAACCGCTGGATCATTACGCTCCTCGGCCGGCGTCTCACGGCAAGGCAGATCGCCAACGTCACCTCGGTGATTGCCGAGCAGGGGATGAACATCGACGCCATACAGCGTCTCACCGGCCGCATGCCTCTCGGCGAGGAGGAGCAGCCAAGGTCAAAGTCGTGTGTCGAGATGTCGGTGCGCGGCACCCCGTCCGACGTGCATATGATGCAGGAAAAGTTCATGCGGCTGTCGCAGGAGGGTGAGTTTGACATTTCCATGCAGGAGGACACCCTCTACCGTCGTTGCCGCCGTCTGATATGTTTCGATATGGACTCGACTCTCATCGAGACCGAGGTGATCGACGAGCTTGCCATGCGTGCCGGCGTGGGCGATCAGGTCAAGGCGATAACCGAGCGCGCCATGAGGGGCGAGATAGATTTCAGCGAGAGTTTCCGCGAGCGGGTTGCTCTCCTCAAGGGGCTTGACGAGAGCGTGATGCGCGACATAGCCGAGCATCTGCCTGTTACCGAGGGGGTCGACCGCATGATGCAGGTGCTCAAGCGCGCAGGATACAAGACCGCCATACTTTCCGGAGGATTCACATATTTCGGAAACTACCTGAAGCAGAAGTTTGGTTTCGACTATGTGTATGCCAACGAACTTGAGATAGTCGACGGCAAGCTCACCGGCCGTCATCTCGGCGATATCGTCGACGGACGGCGCAAAGCCGAGCTGCTGCGACTTATAGCGCAGGTGGAGAACGTAAACATAGCTCAGACCATCGCTGTGGGCGACGGTGCCAACGATCTCCCAATGCTCTCTACCGCCGGTCTCGGCATAGCCTTCCATGCCAAACCCAAGGTCAAGGCCAACGCCGGGCAGGCCATCTCGACAATAGGTCTGGACGGGGTGCTTTACTTTCTCGGATTCAAGGATTCATTCATAACTGAAAGCAGATGAACGAAGATGCTTTAAGCCAACTATACCTAAAGGACACCGCCTTTCAGGATCTCATGCAGCGGCGCATATTCAATGTGCTGCTCATAGCCTCCACTTATGATGCCTTCATGATGGAGGAGGACGGACGAGTGGAGGAGCAGCTCTACTTCGAGTACATATCGCTCAACCTTTCCTCTCCTCCGCGTGTGACGCGTGTGTCCAATTCGGCCGAAGCTCTCGAGCTTATGGCGACCAAAAGTTTCGACCTCGTCATAATGATGCCCGGCAACGACATAAGCGAGACATTCACCGGAGCGCGACGCATAAAGGATCTCCATCCCGAACAGCCCATCATAGTTCTGACACCGTTCTCCAAGGAGGTGTCGCGCAGGCTCTCCAATGAGGATTTCTCGGGCATAGACTATGTGTTCTCATGGCTGGGGAATGTGGACCTTCTTCTTGCTATAATCAAGCTTCTCGAGGACAAGCTCAATGCCGACAATGACATAAACAATGTGGGTGTGCAGCTGATTCTCATAGTGGAGGATTCGGTGAGATTCTACAGTTCGGTGCTTCCGATAGTCTACAAGTTCATACTCACGCAGTCACGTCTTTTCTCCACCGAGGCTCTCAACGAGCATGAGCGCATGCTGCGCATGCGCGGACGTCCCAAAGTGATGCTGGCACGCGACTATGAGGAGGCCCTGGAGCTGTATGACAAGTATTCCGAACATATTCTCGGTGTTATAAGCGATGTCTCGTTCAAGCGACAGGGTGTGAAGGACCAGAAGGCGGGCATACGTCTGGCACGCGAACTACGGAGCCGTGACCCCTATCTGCCCCTCATAATCGAAAGCTCCGAATCTGAGAACGTCCACGATGTCAGGGAGATGGGATGCACGTTCATTGACAAGAACTCCAAGAAATTCCCTGTGGATCTCGGCAAGGCCATAATCAATGAGTTCGGTTTCGGCGACTTTGTGGTGCGCAACCCCGAGACCGGCGAGGAGATATGCCGCATCCACAATCTGAAAGAGCTTCAGAAATCCATATTTGACATACCTGCCGAGGCTCTGTACTGGCATGCCTCGTTCAACGACATATCGCGCTGGCTCTATTCCCGCGCTATGTTCCCCATAGCCGAGGTGATCAAGCAGCATCGCTTCAGCGACATAAGCGACGCTCCGCGCGTGCGTCAGCTGTTCTTCGACCTGATAGTCAAATATCGCAAGATGAAGAACCGCGGTGTCGTGGCGATATTCCGTCAGGACCGTTTCGACCACTATTCCAACTTTGCCCGCATCGGTCAGGGGTCGCTCGGAGGCAAAGGACGCGGCCTGGCTTTCATCGACTCCATAATAAAGAAGAACACCGTATGCGACAATTTTGACGGAATAACCATCTCCATACCACGCACGGTGGTGCTCTGCACCGACATATTTGACGAGTTTATGGAGAGCAACCAGCTCTATCCCATAGCCCTTAGCGATATGCCCGATGAGGAGATACTCAGGCACTTCCTGCGCGCCACCCTGCCGGCGAGGATACGCGAGGATCTCAAGGCTCTTCTGCAGGTTGTCGATACTCCGATAGCGGTGCGTTCGTCGAGTCTGCTTGAGGACTCGCATTACCAGCCGTTTGCCGGTATATACTCCACTTATATGGTGCCGAAATCACCCGATCAGGACCGGATGCTCGACATGCTCACCGATGCAATAAAAGGTGTGTATGCGTCGGTGTTCTATGCCGACTCCAAGGCGTATATGACCGCCACATCCAACGTCATAGACCAGGAGAAGATGGCTGTGATACTTCAGGAAGTGGTTGGCAAGGATTTCGACGGATACTATTTCCCGTCGTTCTCGGGTGTGGGGCGTTCGCTCAACTATTATCCTCTCGGTGACGAGAGACCCGAGGATGGAGTTGCAGAGATAGCCGTGGGACTCGGAAAATACATAGTGGACGGTGGCGTGGGGCTTCGGTTTTCGCCGCGCCATCCTGAAAGCGTGCTCCAGACCTCAGAGCTGTCGCTGGCACTGCGCGACACTCAGACCCGCATGTATGCCCTCGACATGATGGGCGACAAGGGCGAGCTTAAGGTCGAGGACGGATACAATGTTGCGAAACTGCGGGTGCAGGATGTCGCTGACCGTGGCGCGCTCACCTACATGGTGTCGACTTATGATTTCCGTGACAATGTGCTGCGCGACAATGACAAGGGTGAGGGGCGCAAGGTAGTCACATTCAATAACGTGCTGAAACACGGAGTATTCCCTCTTGCCGGAGCTCTTGACTTTATGCTCATGAAAGGGCAGCAGGAGATGCAGCGTCCTGTAGAGATAGAGTTTGCCGGTATGATCGAGCCCGGCAAGAATTCCAAGGGGCGTCTTTACTGGCTCCAGATACGCCCCATAGTCGACCGCAAGGAGAGTGTCGACGAGGCCGTCATGTCGACACCTGACGACCGTCTGCTGCTGAAATCGTCCACAGCCCTCGGTCACGGCACCATCGAAGGTGTGAAGACTGTGGTGTATGTGCGCCCCGAGAAGTTCTCGTCGTCCAATAATTCCCTCATAGCCCGTGAGATGGAGAAGATCAACCGCGGTTTTCTCGAGCGTGACGAGAAGTATCTGCTGATAGGTCCCGGACGGTGGGGGTCGTCCGACTCCGCGCTGGGCATACCGGTTAAGTGGCCGGCCATATCGGCGGCGCGGCTTATTGTGGAGTCAGCTCTGCCCGACTATAGGATAGAGCCGAGTCAGGGCACACACTTTTTCCAGAATCTCACCTCGTTCGGAGTGGCTTATTTCACGGTCGATACCGCCCGCAAACGCGATGCCGATGCCGAGGTGACCGACCTGTACGATGTGGCATTCCTTGATGCCATGCCGGCGGTGTATGAGAGCGAGTTCATGCGCATAGTGACATTCGACGAGCCTCTCGTCATAGGTGTGAACGGACTCAAGGGCACCGGAGTAGTAGTAAAACCAGATATTAAAAACTCATAAGAGAATCTCATATGAAATACTTTATCACATTTAACGGACAGACCGTAGGACCGATGACGAAGGAACAATTGTTCGCCTACCCTGTGACACCCGACACCCCTGTGTGCACCGAGGAGAATCAGACATGGACTCCGCTCTACATGTTCCCCGACCTCATGGAAGGGCTCTCTGCGCCCGGGCGTGTTCAGGCTTCTGAAGAGGTCAATACAACAGGCAAGGACAAGGTGATGTGCGGTGTGCTCGCAATAGTCCTCGGGACATTGGGAGTGCATTACTTCTATTTAGGCAAGATCGGCGGCGGCATCATATGTCTGCTCCTGTCGATTGTCACCCGCGGCTTATGGGGCATAGTCACTCTGATTCAGGGGATAATGATGCTCACCATGAGCCAGGCTGAATTTGAAAGGAAATACGTTCTGTCAACATCCACTTTCCCGCTGTTCTGACAACGCCGCAGTGTGGACTGCTTGACCATGTGTCATGGCTGACAGTATGACCCCGCAGCAGCGGAGCAAGTGTATGGCGGCTGTGAAGGGACGGGACACTCGCCCCGAGATGGCTGTGCGCAGATATCTGTACTCCCAGGGGCTCCGTTACAGGGTCAACGACAGGCGGCTTCCTGGTGCGCCCGACATTGTGCTCTCCCGTTACAGGACAGTCATATTTGTTGACGGCTGTTTCTGGCACGGGCATGAGGGGTGTGCGCATTCACGTATCCCTGACAGCAACCGTGATTACTGGCGGCATAAGATCACTCTCAACCGGGCGCGTGATTACAGGGTGGATGTCGAGCTTCGCCGTATGGGGTGGAGGGTTATACGTATATGGGAATGTGCCATTGACGAGACTGCCCTTCAGGTGCTTTATCAGCGCGTGGTAGGTACGCCAGGTGTGGGGGATGGCTCTGACACGACGGAAGATGCTGTCGGCAGCTCGCTTGCGGCAGAGGCCCCCGAAGCATATGGTCTGCCGTATTGACTCACCATTTGGCGCGGCGCACCGCTATGACACGGAGTGTCCATGTCCGCAGCAGGATAATGTGGCGAAATATGATGTGAAAATGATCTGATCACATATGGTAATATGAGGGCTTGATTTATGCTATGCGGTAAAAGGATTTGCCGCTTTGGAGGGAAATGAGTACCTTTGTTTAGAAAAATAGCATATATTTATGGACAGACCTCTTATATTCATAACAAATGACGACGGTATCGATGCGGCGGGGCTGCACAAGCTTGCCGCAATAGCTTCGGCATATGGCGATGTGGTGGTGGGCGCACCTGCCTCCCCGCAATCGGGCAAATCGTCCGCGCTCACTGTCAATGGCGCGCTTGAGCTTATCAGCCATCCGTCGACCGACGATGCGATCAGAATGTTCAGCATCACGGGCACTCCTGTCGATTGCGTCAAGGTGGCGATGCACGCTCTCCTCGACCGCAGGCCTGATCTGATACTTTCAGGCATAAACCATGGCTCCAACGCTGCTGTCAACAATATCTATTCAGGCACTATGGGTGCTGCCATGGAGGGGTGTATAATAGGTATACCATCCATTGGTTTCTCGCTTCTTGACCATTCTCCGAGGGCGGATTTCGCTCCCATGTCACCGTTTGTGTCCGATATCATAAGGCGCGTGCTTGAAGGCGGCCTGCCGCATGACGTGTGTCTGAATGTCAATTTCCCTGCCGATTGTACACCGCAGGGCGTGAAGGTGGTGCGTGCCGCACGCGGACACTGGACCGAGGAGTACAGAGATTACACTTCTCCGCATGGCCGTCCGTTCTTCTGGCTTACAGGTACTTTCCACAACGATGAGCCTGACAATCCTGACACTGATGAATACTGGCTTAAAAGAGGCTACGGGACAATAGTGCCTATACGTCCTGACCAGACTGCGTCTGACCGCATAGTGGCTGTGGAGGACATGATGGCATGATGTCTGTGCCGAGGTTTCTTGCAGCGATATTGTTGCTGTCGTGCAGCATTCTGCAGATAGCGGCCTTTCCCCTGAAGGTCGCAGGGATCGACACTTTGCGCACTGCCGTGTGGATCCATGACCTGCGTTGGGGCTATGATGTGGTGAATGCCAACATCGACCGTAGTCTTGTGCCGGCGTCGGTCATGAAGACTGTCACGTGTGCCTCTCTCCTGAATCTTGCCGGCAGTGATGAGCGTTTCCTTACGGTAGTCTCTGCTACAGGTGAGGTGCGTGACAGTGTGCTGTACGGTAATATCGTTGTGAAGGCTGTGGGTGATCCCACAGTGGAGTCACAGTATTTCGATGAGTCGCAGGGGTTTGCCGACAGTATAGCGTCATCCCTGCTGAGGCTCGGAGTGAGACGTGTCACAGGCGACGTCATAATTGACGAGAGCGGCTTTGCCGACGCTACGACCCCACAGGGCTGGATGGCTGAGGATATACCGTGGTATTACGGAGCCAGGCTGCAGGGCGCGAATTTCAGGGACAATCGGTTTAGGCTCACACTCCCTTCTAAGAAGACCGTGCCGGAAGTGCCTGACCTTAAATTCAGATTTGTGCGCACCAAGCGTCGCGGTGTAAAGGTTGACCGCGAGGACGGGTCCGAGACAATGGTTGTGAGCGGTAACACTCGCCGAGGGTTCAGCGAGACATTCTCGATGCCTTATCCGCGTAAGGCTATGAGAGCCGAGATACTGTCAGTGCTTTCCGTGGCAGGCATAAAAGTCGGCAAGGGCACTGTAAAGAATGCCGGCGGGGAAAGCACCGAGCTGTATGTGCACAGGTCTCCACGTTTCGGCGACATAATGCGCAGTCTCATGTACCGTTCTGACAATCTCATGGCGGAGGGGATGCTCCGTGCCATAGCACCCGGCGGCACACGTCGTCAGGCCATAGAGGAGGAGCATGCCGTGTGGTCGATGCTCGGGATCAGTGCCCACGGTGTGAACATAGTGGACGGCAGCGGACTGTCACGCGACAACAGGCTCACAGCGAGATTTCTAGGTGAGGTGATCCGGCATATGCTTGCCGAAGAGTTTGGTGACGAATATGTCACGCTGCTTCCTGTGGCCGGATGTGACGGCACTATGCGCAACTTCCTTGCCGGCACCTCTCTCGAAGGAAGGGTAGCCATGAAAACCGGATCGATGAAAGGGGTGCAGTCATACAGCGGATATCTTCTTGACGAGGAGGGCAGGCCCACACATCTGCTCGTTTTTATCGCTAACGGGTTCAGATGTAGCCGGTCGGCGTTAAAAAATGATATCCAGCGTTTGTTATTAGAATTATTTGATGTAAGTTTGCAAAATAATTTGCAGGAACAAAAAGAATAGATATGTCACACGATTATAACAGCCTGTTGAGGCTCGCATATGAAATCGAGGGTCTGTTGCTGTTGCAGCATCATCGCGGATCCGATGTGCAAGCCGCGGTGGATGATATGCTTGCCGAGAAGACCGCTCAGCTTGCAGATGCATTCCGTACGGCATGTGACGGAGCCCTGGATGACGCTGACGCGAATATGCCGTCGGCAGAGACTGATGCCGAGATAGCCGAGTCGGCTGTCGAGGAGGAGGTGTCGGAATCGGAGGGCTGCGATGTGGCTTGTGAGCCCGGCGTGCAGCCTGAGCCTGACCAGCTCACACTTGAGGAGAAACTTGCGAGAGAACGTGCAAGAGACATATTCAAGGCGTTCACACTGAACGACAAGTTCCGTTTCCGCCGCGAGCTGTTTCGCGATTCGCAGGAGGAGTTTGACGATGCCCTGCGTGTGATATCCGGAATGTCGGATGTAAGCGAGGCTGAGGAGTATGTCTATGATGACCTGTGTCTCGATCCTGACAATGAGGATGTAAAGGCATTCATGGATGTTATCATAAAGCATTTCTGAAAAATAATCCGGCACACAATGGGCAAGCTCTATATAGTCCCCACACCTGTGGGCAACATGGCGGATATGACGCCGCGCGCGGTGGAAGTGCTGAAGAGGTGTGACCGCATTTTTGCCGAGGACACACGCACGTCAGGTGTACTGCTCAAGCATTTCGGCATAGACACTCCATGCTCGTCTCACCATAAATTCAACGAGCACACCACTGTACGCCCCATAATAGACATGCTGCTTGCCGACGGGACGATAGCCCTTATTTCGGATGCCGGCACTCCCGGGGTCAGTGATCCGGGATTCCTTCTTTCGAGGGAATGCCGCCGCGAAGGGATAGAGGTGGAGACACTGCCTGGCGCGACAGCCTTTGTCCCCGCACTTGTCAACTCAGGGCTGCCCACCGACCGGTTCACCTTCGAAGGCTTCCTTCCCCCTAAGAAGGGAAGACGCACACGTCTTGAACGCATAGCCGCCAACGACTGCACGAGCATTATATATGAGTCGCCGCTCAGGCTGGTAAGGACTCTGGGTGAGCTTATCGAAGTGTGCGGGCCTGATCGTCCGGCAAGTGTGTCGCGTGAGATATCAAAGCTGCATGACTCCACCCATCGCGGAACTCTGTGTGAACTTGAAGCCTATTTCAAGGAAAACATTCCAAGGGGCGAGATTGTTATAGTCCTGGGAACTGCTGAGGAAAACGCCTCGAAGGTCCACAGGAACAAATATAAGGATTAGATCACTTTTCAACATTAAGAGAATATGAAAAAAATTGCATCAATAGCAATTGTGGCAGCCGCTATATTTACCGGTTGCAACGGTGACAAGCTTCGTGAGGCTGAGGCTCAGAATCAGCAGCTCAAAGGCGATCTTAGTGAGACGCTCGCTACACAGGACAGCCTTCTGGTGCTTGTCAATGACATCTCCGACGGTATGGCCCAGATAAAGGACCTTGAGAAGATCGTAAGCACCCCCGGAGGTCTCGGAGCTGAATCGGCATCTCGCAAGGAGCAGATACGCAACGATATGATCGCTATCCAGCAGGCTCTGCAGGAACGCAGGCAGCGTCTTGCCGACCTTGAGGCCCGTCTTGCAAAGGAGGGTGGGGAGAATACTACTCTCAAACGCACAATTTCCAACCTGAAGGCCCAGATCGCTGACCAGACAACCGAGATTGCCACCCTCACCAACCAGCTGGCTTCAGCCAACATAAAGATCGAGGAGCTCAGCACCACAGTGACTACTCTCAACACCCGAGTTGACTCGCTAAGCACAGATGTCGCCAACGAGCGTGAGCTGAAGGATGCAGCCATGGCTGAGGCTGACAAGGCAACTGCCGAACTCAACGCATGTTATTATGCCATAGGCAACAGCAAGGAACTTAAGGAGCGTAACATCCTTTCGTCGGGCTTCCTGCGCAAGACCAAGGTCATGAAGGGTGATTTCGATATGGATTATTTCCAGACTGCCGACAAGCGCACTCTCACCGAGATCCCTACCCACAGCAAGAAGGCCGAGGTGATGACAAGCCAGCCGAAGGATTCTTATCAGATAGTGGATGTCAACGGACAAAAGGTCCTGAGGATAACCAATCCGACAAAGTTCTGGCAGGTATCCAACTTCCTTGTCATAAAGGTTGACTGATCCGCGTCCGCGCATCATATCTCAGACAATCCGTTCACAATAGAGACAGATATACGAAAAGGTCAAAAAGACAAAGCAAACAAGAACTTTTTCAGAGAGCTGAAAATAATGATTGTTTCTTTGTCTTTTTGTCCTTTTGTGTAATGGCTATGCTGTCATTTTATCATACTTACTTTCCATATATAAATTATGAAAATCATTCCGGTATTTACAAGTATCGCATTGTGCTGCACCATGGAGACATCAGCAGAGAGCATCGACTCTAAGTATCTTGCCTATCCCGTCTATTCAGGCTCTGACCTTGAGCTGACAGTGGATGACGGCGGCACGCATTGGAGGCTCTGGTCGCCCGAGGCTGAGGCTGCCAGAGTGACAATTTATCCGTCGGGGCTTAACACTCCGGCTGAAAAGACTATTGACATGTCGCGATCCGAGGGTGGAACATGGGTGGCGTCTGTGCCCGAGAAACTATACGGTAAGTTCTACACTTTTGCCATAAGGCATGATGGCAAGTGGCTTAAGGAGACTCCCGGTGTATGGGCCAAAGCGGTCGGGACCAACGGGGAGCGCGCCGCAATAATCGACATGAGTTTGACCGATCCGGAAGGGTGGCGCAACGACAAGGGACCTGCCATAAGTCACATCAATGACGCTGTGATATATGAGATGCATCACCGCGACTTTTCGATTGATCCGTCATCGGGGATCGTGAACAAGGGGAAGTTCCTGGCACTGACAGAGCCTGACACATCCAACCCGACTGGAGAGGCTACCGGTATCGACCATCTCAAGGAGCTTGGCGTGACCCATGTGCATATCCTTCCCTCATATGACTACAATAGTGTTGATGAGGCCAATCTCCCTGCCAACCAATACAACTGGGGGTATGACCCTCTCAATTATAATGTCCCGGACGGGTCGTATTCCACAAATCCTTTTGATCCAGGCACTCGTGTGAGGGAAGTGAAGGAGATGGTGAAGTCGCTGCACGACAATGGCATAGGTGTGATCATGGATGTGGTGTACAACCATACTGCCGACAATGACGGCTCCAATTTTTCGCTTACGGCCCCGGGATATTATTACCGCCACCGTCCCGACGGATCCTACAGCGATGCCTCGGGATGTGGCAACGAGACGGCCTCGGAGCGTCAGCAGATGAGGGACTTTATTATCAATTCGGTGAAATACTGGGCTAAGGAGTATCATATCGACGGATTCCGTTTTGATCTCATGGCTATACATGACATCGAGACAATGAATCAGGTGGCGGCTGCCCTCAAGGAGATCAATCCTGACATATTCGTGTATGGCGAGGGGTGGACCGCCGGTGACTCTCCTCTCCCGGTGGAGCAGCGCGCCCTGAAGGAGAATGTGTCAAAAATGCCGCAGGTAGCGGTGTTCAGCGATGACATTCGCGACGCTATAAAGGGGCATTATACCGATGCCGCCGACCGCGGTTTCGCCACAGGCAAGCCCGGCCTTGAGGAGACGGTGAAGATAGGGATAGTGGGTGCGACCGATCATCCGCAGGTGGATTATTCAAAGGGTGCCAATTCCAAGTTTCCCTATGCGGCGGCCCCGACTCAGGTCATAAACTATGTGTCGTGCCACGATGACCTGATGCTTACGGACAAACTGCGTAAGTCAATGCCTGATGCTACTGACGCCGAGCGTCAGAGAGCTGCGCGTCTGGCCCAGACGATAGTTTTCACATCGCAGGGCACTCCGTTCATGTTTGCCGGTGAAGAGGTGTTCCGCGACAAGAAGGGTGTCCACAACTCCTACCGTTCCCCCGACTCCATAAATGCCATAGACTGGAATCTCAAGCATGCCAATGCCGCACAGATGGACTATTACAAGGAACTGATTAAGCTTCGCAAGGGGCATCCGGCGTTCCGCATGACTACATCCGGCGATGTCGCCAGACATCTGAAGTTTGACAAGACACAGCCCGGAGTGATATCATATTCGCTCGTAGACCATGCCAATGGAGATGAGTGGAAGGAGATCAAGCTGGTGTTCAACGGTTCAGCTGAGCCACAAGAGGTGAGAATACCGCGTGGCGACTGGACAGTGATAGCCGAGGACGGCAGGTTAAAGGCTGACGGACTTGGCAAAAGCAAGGGCGGTAGAGTCATGGTGCCCGGCACTTCTGCTCTTATTCTTGCGCGCGAGCGATAGAAAAAATTTTGCGCCATTTCGTTTGGAGAATAAAACGAAATGGCGTAAATTTGCGTTATAAAAATACACCACATCAGAGACGATTGGGAAACTCTTCAATTTATTCTGAAATACCGAGACAAGCTTAGCCGGCCAATGGCGGGCCTCATCCCCCACGGGGGAGGCAAGTATTGCCCGGAGGATTACAAAGGGCGGCTCAGCACTCAAATCCTGTCATTCGGAGTTTCATCATCTTGCTCTGATGTGGCTTTTTTACTAAATTTGCGATGCTGTATTTCCCATGGGGGAATATTGTATCTTTACATATTAGCTCAATCGCAGTCTGAATCACCACCTCAACAAAAGAGCGAGCTGACATAATAATCCGTGAGTACGTGCCATATGGCGCGGACTTTCTCATAGGATTATTATGGCTTGTGGTGAGCCAAGACTGCGTATGACGAAGGTCTGCGCTTTTTTTATATCTGTGAATGTGCATTCCGAGTCAAATAAATGTATATGGCGATAATGCACAAAACCAATAATATCACAAACAGATGAAAAAAGAAAATGATTTGTGGAGAAGCTTAGTCTCATGTATGCTTATTGTGGCACTCATGTTTTGCGCTCCATTTGAGTCTTTGGCACAATCCACAGGCAAAGGAAATAACGTGTTGGAAAATGGCACTCGTTTAGTGCTTCGAGTTAATGAACCATTTAAGGCTGACAATAAAGCAGACACGGCGACAATAAGCTCTATTGTCGAAACAGATGTGTATTCGGCTGACGGATCAAGAGTGTTGATTAAAGCCGGGACTCCCGCTAATATAGAGTGTTCGATTGAACCTAATGGATCATGGGGTAAGGCAGGTAAAGTATGCCTTACTCATGCTACCACAAAAACAATCGACAACAAACGAGTCACACTTCGTCTCAGCAGTTGCAAAAACGGAGGAGGTAAGCTTGGAGGCGTTATCGTTTTATCAGTATTGTTGTTCCCACTTGGTCTGATAAGTGGTTGCATGAAAGGCAGCATGCCAAAAATTCAGGACGGAGCGACTTTCAATGCGTCTGTAATGCAGGATGTGACAGTTGAATGACAACATAAGATATAATGCCCACTAAAATCTAAAATGGTTAGCTTTACTTCTTAACATGCAGAAGCCTCAAGAGCTTCCCTTCGTAGGGATTCATCTTGAGGCTTCTGTCTATTGTGTGTGCCTCTGTTATGAGGCGGTTGTGTCGGTCTGTCGCAGATGTGATGCGGAATGCATTACATCATGCCGCCCATTCCACCCATGCCGGGAGCCGGCATTGCGGGGGCAGGGTTGTCCTCTTTCTTTTCGGCTATCACGCATGATGTGGTAAGGAACATTCCTGCGATTGATGCCGCATTCTCGAGTGCTACTCTTGTAACCTTGGCGGGGTCGATGACTCCGGCAGCCATGAGGTTCTCATAATTGTCGGTGCGGGCATTGTAGCCGAAGTCGGCTGTGCCTTCCTTGACTTTCTGTACCACGACTGCACCTTCCTGTCCGGCGTTGGCTACGATCTGGCGGAGAGGCTCCTCAATGGCGCGGAGTATGATGTGGATACCTGTGGTCTCGTCCTCGTTGGCACCCTTGATGCCTTCAAGGAGCTTGACGCAACGTATGTAGGCCACACCTCCGCCGGGGACGATACCTTCTGCTATGGCGGCGCGTGTCGCGCTGAGGGCGTCGTCGACGCGATCCTTCTTCTCCTTCATTTCTACCTCGCTGGGTGCGCCTATGTGAAGCACGGCTACACCTCCTGCGAGCTTGGCAAGACGCTCCTGAAGTTTCTCGCGGTCATAGTCGCTCGTGGTCTGCTCGATCTGAGTCTTTATCTGAGCCACGCGCGCTGCTATGTTCTGCTTGTTGCCGGCACCGTTGACAATGGTGGTGTTTTCCTTGTTGATGGTGACTTTCTCGGCGCGTCCGAGCATCTCTACTGTGGCGTTGGCGAGCTGCATGCCCTTTTCTTCGGATATCACAGTGCCTCCGGTGAGGATTGCTATGTCCTCAAGCATCTCTTTGCGACGGTCACCGAAACCGGGAGCCTTGACTGCGCATACCTTGAGCGATCCGCGCAGACGGTTGACAACGAGGGTGGCGAGTGCTTCCTGATCGACATCTTCCGAGATGATCACGAGGCCGCGTCCGCTCTGTGCGGTGGCTTCAAGCACGGGAAGTATGTCCTTGATGTTGGATATCTTCTTGTCGAAGAGGAGTATGAAAGGATTCTCCATCACGCACTCCATCTTTTCAGTGTCGGTGACGAAGTAAGGTGAGATGTATCCGCGGTCAAACTGCATGCCTTCGACAATATCGACGGTTGTCTCAGTGCCCTTGGCTTCGTCGACAGTGATCACGCCTTCCTTCTTTACTTTCTTCATGGCCTCGGCTATCAGGCGGCCTATTGCCTCGTCGTTGTTGGCAGAGATGCGGGCCACGTCTTCGATCTTCTTGAAGTCATCGCCTACTTCTTCGCTCTGAGCCTTGATGCCTTCGACTACGATGGCAACGGCACGGTCGATGCCGCGCTTGATGTCCATGGGGTTGGCTCCGGCAGCTACGTTCTTGAGTCCTACGTTTACGATTGCCTGGGCGAGCACGGTGGCTGTGGTGGTGCCGTCGCCGGCGTCATCGCCTGTCTTGGAAGCTACCTCCTTGACGAGCTGTGCGCCCATGTTCTGGAAGGGGTCTTCGAGCTCAACTTCGCGAGCTACGCTCACACCATCCTTGGTGATGTGGGGTGCTCCGAATTTTTTCTCGATGATCACGTTGCGTCCTTTTGGGCCGAGTGTTACCTTTACGGCATCTGCGAGGGCGTCTACTCCTTTTTTGAGTTCCTCGCGGGCCTTTATGTCGAATTTGATTTCTTTTGCCATGATGGTTCTGTGTTTTGTTTTATTCTGTTTCTGTTAGTAAAAGGGAGAGGTGGCTTATCGTTCGATAACGGCGAGAACGTCGCTCTGTCGCATTATCAGATATTTTGTGCCTTCGATCTCGATTTCGGTGCCGGCGTATTTGCCGTAGAGTACCTCGTCGTCCTTTTCAATTACCATTTCTTCGTCCTTGGTACCGTTGCCGGTAGCGATTACAGTGCCTCTCAGGGGCTTTTCTTTTGCTGAGTCAGGAATGATGATGCCTGCTGCGGTCACTTCCTCGGCCGGTGTGGGAAGGATGAGCACGCGGTCGGCTAATGGCTTGATGTTCATAGTGTGTATATGATTATTAGTTTTTGTTGTTTTTCTGGATCAATTTAGAGATTCCGGTTATGGTATGTGGCAAATGTCGTGCCAATATGCTACGGTGTCAGTCGGGACTGACAAAATGTCAATCTTTGCGACCAATCCATGTAATAACAATTGCGGGCTGAGGATTGTTCATGATTGGAGATGTCCGGCTTGCGGTGTGCGGAGAGTTGTGGGGTGTTGTAAGTTGTTGAACACTGCGAATTTGGGAATGTCGTGAGTTAAGGATTGTTAAATGATACGGATGCTTTTGGCATGTTTCCGGAGATTGCGTAACTTTGCAAGACTTATCATTTTACGGGGCTGACTGGCTTTGACAGCGTTTTGAGGTGGTGAGTAAGCATGCAGAGTGATGATGCCCACACTCTATAATCAGAGACATCAAAAATTCAAATGGCGAAAACAACTACGCTCTCGCTGCTTAATCGAAGTACAGTAGATTAACTTTATCTCTGCAACAGTTGTGGAGACGAGACATCATCCGATTGTCCTTTTTCCGAGACGGATCGAAACGGTGGTGCAGGTAAATCGGAAATATGGCGATGAAAGCCTCGATAATCGCCGAGATCTTTAGAGGATAAGGTCGGAATTGGTCGTCTCTTGCCTGTTCCGGCACGAAAAACAAGATGAGAATAAGCATGTAGAAAGCTCATTGCTCCGGCGTCTGGACGAGGGTTCAAACCCCTCCAGCTCCACTATGTACTTCCGAACTAAATCGGAAAATTCGAGACAAACCTCGGACTATCAGATAGTTCCGAGGTCTTTTCGTGTCTAATCCTATCGGACTCAGGACTGATATAAGACCTAAAAAAGACCTTCTCGGACGGCTATTTGTCACTAAATCGTTTCAAGTTTTCTTGTGACGAAAATTGTGACAAAAATGTGACCGAAAACGATGCAACTAATTGGTGTTCAAATGTATCCAAAGACACAACTCAGACGTAAGTCGGAAAATCGGCGACATTTTAACCTGCTAACCCCGATGTGTTAAAACGACTGTCCGACACGATGTCTGACAATGCAAACTCGTTGGTTGAATTAAGAATCCAAATATTTATAAATGAAAAAGTTGCACATATCGCTAATTTTTAGTAATTTAAT